>Ga0164290_1000824_pt1 | contig 75415 bp, 61 predicted proteins | sample Micstemetagenome_FD_108782 | JGI IMG/M metagenome (GOLD analysis project Ga0164290, IMG submission 108782) | Contaminated culture microbial community from soil near Moab, Utah, USA - Microcoleus steenstrupii SON62 (Illumina Assembly) | ecosystem: Environmental > Terrestrial > Soil > Soil crust... | reverse complement strand
CACCCGGCTGCAGGGCCTCGCCGTGCTGTTAACGTATACGGGGATCGTGCTTGCCTTTTTGCCGCATCTCCGGACGGATGAACAGCATGACCTTTTCCTGGGAGCCTTCTGGGTGATCCTAAGCGGGCTGGTCTATGCGGTTTACCTGGTGGGCAGCGATACCATGATTGCCAAAACCGGTACCCAGCGGTACACGAGCTACGCCATGATGGCCGCTACGGTGCCTGTGGTCCTGCATTGCTACGCCGCCAATGGCCTGGACCTCTTTCGGTTTCCGGCAGCAGTGTACGGTCTCGCCCTGCTGATGGCGGTGGTCGTAACAATCATTCCCACCTTTATGATTGCGGAAGGCATTAAACGCGTCGGCTCGGGAAACGCCTCCATTATCGCCAGTATCGGCCCGATTTTTACCATCCTGCTGGCAACCACCTTCCTGAACGAAACCATCTCGGCGTTTCAGCTGGTGGGGACGGCCCTGGTGCTACTGGGCGTTTTTCTCATCGGGTGGAAGGGACGCCATCAATGACTGCCAGTGAGTTAGCAGGTAGTGAACAACTGGAATATCGGCTGGCGCCCAGTCCAGGTCAAGAAGCTTCGCCCGCTCAAACCACCCGAGTTCGGCATGTTCAACGGGAACCGGCTGCGTGTCCCCGCTCTGCACGCAGAGAAAGGGAATGAGGCGAATGATTCGGTCCTGTTCGGCATAGTCGCTGGGTGGTAATCGGTTCACCGGAGTTGTCTTTATTAACAACTCTTCATATATTTCGCGCCTCAAAGCCACCTCTTCCGATTCCTTTGCCTCCAGTTTTCCGCCGGGAAACTCCCACTTGAACGGCATGGACATTCGAGCGCTACGGCGAGCTGCAAGGACCTGTTTTTGACCGTTTACTAGAATTCCACACACAACCGATAGAATGGGAAGATTTTTAGCCATATAGATACGAACTTTCATCCCTAGACGTTGTCATTTATAAATAGGATGCATGGAAACCTTTGGATAAATTTTGCTCACATTCAGATGTTTACCTTTTTGTGTCCGTTTATAAAAACTATACCTTTCGGTATCACACCTTTAAAACAGAAACCGGGATTATGAGCCAGGAGACGGTATTAGAAGACGAAAAAAAGATTGAGCGAGCCGCCTATGTGCTGAAAGCGGTAGCTCATCCGCTGCGCATCAAGATTATCCAGATGCTCAACGAGAACAAGGAACTGAACGTATCAACGATTTACAAGAATCTGAACGCAGAACAGTCGTTGATTTCGCACCACCTGATTAATATGCGGGATAAAGGCATTCTTGAAATTCGTCGAAGTGGGAAGAACATCTACTATTTCCTGGTGGACGGTGCTATTGCTGAAATCATCGATTGCATCTACCGGAGTAAGGTCCTAGCCTAAGTTAAATCTGGGGGAACAAAAAAGGGAAGCGGCAGCCGCTTCCCTTTTTTGCGTTTAATTGAACAGTTCGCCGTCCCGGTAGGCCGGCACGACGCCCAGGTGGCGATACGCCTTCTCGGTCGCTTCCCGTCCCCGGGAGGTTCGCTTCAGGTAGCCTTCCTGAATCAGGAACGGCTCGTATACCTCTTCAATCGTTTCAGCTTCATCCCCACAGGCCGTCGCAATGGTCGATAGCCCTACCGGACCGCCTTTGAACTTACCGATGATGGTCTGCAGAATGCGGTTGTCCATCTCATCGAGGCCGTTCTGGTCGACGTCCAGTGCCCGGAGCGCCATTTCGGCAATCGCCACCGTAATGACCCCGTTCCCTTTGACCTGGGCGAAGTCCCGGGTTCGGCGGAGCAGGTTATTGGCAATCCGCGGCGTACCCCGGCTCGACGGGCGATTTCGTAGGCTCCTTCCTCTTCGATGGGCGTTCCCAGAATGGCCGCTGATCGCTTGACAATAGACGTCAGCAGTTCCGCGTCGTAGTACTCCAGCCGGGCGTTGATGCCAAAACGGGCCCGCAGCGGCGAGGTCAGCAGTCCGGCCCGGGTCGTAGCGCCGATCAGCGTGAACGGATTCAGCTTGATCTGAACCGTCCGGGCGTTCGGACCCGAATCGAGCATGATGTCGATCTTGTAATCTTCCATGGCTGAGTACAGGTACTCTTCCACCACGGGGTTAAGCCGGTGAATCTCGTCGATGAACAGCACATCGCTTTCGGCCAGGTTGGTGAGCAGGCCCGCCAGGTCGCTGGGCTTGTCGAGTACTGGCCCTGACGTCATCTTGATGTTCGCGTTCAGCTCGTTGGCGATGATGTGCGAGAGCGTCGTCTTTCCCAGACCCGGAGGCCCGTGCAGCAGCACATGGTCGAGCGCTTCGCCCCGCTGGGTGGCTGCCCGCACGAAAATCTTGAGGTTCTCCAGCACCTTGGCCTGGCCGGTGAAGTCGTCGAAGCTGAGCGGCCGTAGCGCCCGTTCAATCTCCTTCTCGGTCGGGGTCATCCCGTCGGCCGAACCCTTCAAATAGTCTTTGCGCATGGTTTGTGGTCAGGGGTTGCTTTGTGGCCAGGCAGCCGGGAGAGAAAGTGGGTATCCGTTGTATTTTTCTTTGCCACGTTGCCTCCCGGCTGCCCGGTCACTTTTTGCCCCTATCTACCCAAATATACGAAGAAAAGGCCACAAAACCGCTTAGCGAATGAGCATAATTGACCCCCGTTTTACAGTTTTGGGGCGGTCCGGAAAATCCCGGCTTTTGTACGAAACCATGTAGGTATATACCATCGGCGGGTAGGGTTCGCCGCGGTAGGTACCGTCCCATTTTTTCTCCGGATCCGTGCTCTGGAAGATCACTTCACCCCAGCGGTTGAAGATTCTCAGCTCAAAGTCAGACACGTAGGCGGTGAACACGTCCAGCTGGTCGTTGCTGTTGTCACCGTTAGGCGTGAACGCATCGGGCACGAATACCCGCGGCTCGCACTTATCAACCACCCTGGCCGTATCGCGGACGATACAGCCGTTGGCGCCGGTGATCTGAACTATGTAATCGGTGCGCGCTTCGGTTACCCGGACCGACGGGGCGGTGGTCCCGTTGAGGGAGGCGGGCGAGATCCAAAGGAAATTAACCCCGGATCCCCCGGTCACCCGCAGTTCGGCCGGCCGGCCATAGGGATTCCCTGGCTGCTGATCCTCGACGCAGAGCGGTACTTCCTTCGTCAGGCTGTACACCGGCAGCGGCAGAAACGACAGCTGGACCGAGCTTTCGGCCTGGCATTGCGGGTCTTCCGTAACGCTCACCGTCAGCCGGTAGGAACCAGGCTGCCGCGGCCGGATCGAGGCCGTCGTATCGCCGGTTGACCAGCGGTAGCTGAGCCCCGGCTGACGCGTGCCTCCGATCTGAAAGAGCGGGTCAGGACAGATGGGCGGGAACGAGCCCAGGTTAATCGTCGGGCGGGGATTCACGAAGACGGTCCGACGAGCGGGTCGGGATTCGCAGCCGTTCACCGTTACGCGGTATTCCAGCGCTACAGGCCGCACCAGCATCGACGAATCGGGTCGGAACAGGCCCGAGCTGTCTACGCCCGGTCCTCGCCAGAACCCACCGGCGGGCATGGCACCGGTTAACCGGATTGGCTGAGGATTCCCATCCAGACAGACGTAAACCGATGGCCCCGGGTTAACCACCGGCGGCGCCGAAAAGTCGATCTTGATTTCATCCGAGCCCCGGCAGCCCGTCAGCGGATTGGTCACCCGCAGCCGGTAAACGCCCGATACGCTCACGGCGATGGTGTCGGTTGTCCGCCCGTTGCTCCAGGCAAACACATCTCCGGCAGAACGCGGCACCAGCGAGCGCAGCACGATGGTATCGCCCAAACATTTGCCGCGGTCCGCTCCCAGATTGACAAATCCGGTCGTATCGACACCCACGTTAACGGTATCCCGGAACACACAGCCGTTGCGGTCTCTGGCTTCGAAAAAATACCTGCCCGGGCCAATGCCGGATAGACTTCGGTCACTTCCAACAACCGCTACCGAATCCCGCCAGGTAAATTGTAGCTGGCTATCCGGCGCGGAAACCTCCCGGTTGTTCATGCGGATGGCTCCGCTATTGGGTACGCTGCATTTGGCTATGGTTATGGTCGGTTCCAGCACCAGGCTCCGGGCCGTCGATACGCGGATGGTATCGGAGTTCTCGCAGACCCGGCCGCCTAAGCGGGATATGGCGTTCAGGATGTACTCCCCGGCCTGGTCGACCACCAGGGTCGCGGAAGTCACCCCCGTGCTCCAGCGGAACTCCTGGTAATTGCCCGAACCGCGGGCTACCAGTTCGAGCCGGGTGCCTTTACAAACGGTCGTATCGGAAGGCAGTTCCAGGAGCGGCGGCGACACCAGGGTGATCTGCAGCGTATCGACCTGCTCGCACTCCCCGTTATAGGCAACGCCGATCAGGGTGTTGATGCCCTGCAGATCCCGGGGCGTCACCACGATGGTTTTACCCCGGCGGAATAGGCGTCCGTTTAGCCGCCGCCACTCGTAACTCTGGGCCTGGGTATTGATGGTTAGCGTATCCCTGGCCTTACATCGGTCGATGGGCCCGCCCAGATCGAAGGGCTGGGGCGTTTCGATAATCGTCAGCGTCTGCGTAATAACGGTATCCTTACACGGCGTTCCATCGGCCTGCAGCGCCGTAATCCCCAGGCGAACCGTATAGGTACCTGGCTGGTTGAAGGTGTGCGTTCTTTCCTGCTGCTCCGACGGGGTTGTAAACGTCCCCGTACCAAAATCCCAGCGGTACCGGTGTTTCAGCGGCGGACAGAGCGGCGAGGCCGTAAAGGTGGTTGGCTGCCGGGAACAGGTATCCTGGTAGCTAAACCCGGGGCCGCTCGACTGGCTGGTGAAGTTGGTGACAAAACTCGGTAACCCGAGCTGACTGCGGCCATTGCCCAGATCCACACCCCGGTGGGTATACTGGAACCCGCCCTCCCGAATATCATCGTCCGGGTTTGTGATCACCCCCAGCGTACGACTATCCTTGATGGCCACGTAAATCCGCCCGTCGGATCCCACCTGCAACGCTCCGTACTGACGCTGGCTCGTACTATCCACCACGGTCCTCGACTGCACAATAGCCGTCGAATCCAGTTTGGTGATATCGTATTTCAGAATCATGGAGGTACTGTCCTTGCCCCCCAGAAAACTGACGTAGACCTGCTTGCCTCCGGGCGCAAACTCAACCCCGTAGGCCCTTGGCGGGGCTGGCCCCAGATCGATGCGGGGCCCCTGGGTCATGACGCCCGTGGAGTCGTTGAAGGTGTATAACTCCAGGTAATTGCGGGGCGGACCGGGCACCAGCATGGCGACGGGTCGGTTGCCGTTGCCGCTGGAGTCCGCCGGACCGATCTTGAGGGCTCCTTCCCCCTGGCTGGGCACCGTCTGGCTGGGGCCGAACTCGTAGACTTTTTCCTTTGGTTTCTGATTCGGCGTTTCGTCGGTCATGTGGTAGACCCGAAACTTGTTGGAACCGAAATCGCGCGTGATCAGCCAGAAGGTGGTATCGCGCTCGTTCTTAACCGCCGCCAGACGTTCGGTCGTACTGTCGGCGAGGAGCACGTTTTTCTGGACGATTTGTCCTTTCCCCCGGTTGAGGCGCATGTCCACCACCGAATAGCTCAGTTGCTTCCGGCCGTTGATCTCGGTGGTCGTATAGATGTAGTAGAGGTATTCACAGCCCCGGCAGGTCGGCTGCGGAACAATCAGGGCCGACTGGGTCGAGCGCTGGCTACCGGCCAGCCGGACCGTATCCTGGGCCGGGTCCGACGAGCGCATGCGGGCGCCGTCAGCGTCGAATACGGTAATCCCATCCGTGTAGAACAGCAGCTTGCCTTTCGTGTTGGAAATGGAAGATGAGCCTTCGATGGTGTTGATTTTGGAGTCATCCAGGGCCGTAGGAGCGCCGCCCATAAAATCCAGGCCGGCATTGGTCCCAAAATGCCATTTGGCGCCCTGCTGCACAGGCCGCTCACCGCAGACCTGTACGTTGATCCGGTCCTCGTAGGAGCAGCCGCCGGGCAGATACACCTGCACAGAATAACAGCCGGAGCTATCGACCTGAATGGTGCGGGTCGTATCGCCTTTCGGGTACCAGAGATATTTGGCGCCCGGAGGCGGCGTACTTTTATCGTAGGGGTCAAGCGTAATCTTTTGCCCGCCACAAAGGGTGGTGTCGGTACGCCAGTTGGGGAAAGGCCCGGGAGACTCGCCGATGACAATGTTTCTTATCACAGTTTGCTGAACACCGGTCCGGAGTGTACGAATCAACTGAACAGTATAAGGTCCCGGGCGGGTATAAGCATGTTTGGGGTTAGCCAGGGTTGACGTATTGGCAACCCCGCTGGCCGGGTCGCCGAAGTTCCACAACCAGGCCGTTGCCTGGCTTTGCAGGGAGTCGCTGAAGGCCGTGGAATCCGAAGCGCAGCTGGTCAGCCCGGTTCCTCCGCCGGTGCCTCCCCCCGGCCGGGGCGGGTTGCCCGTCGACGCCTGCCCTGCCGGCAGCGTACACAGGTTTCCTGACACGATAATCTGCGCTTCTGCGTGGCCGAAAACCAATACCGCCACCAAGAGCAACAGCCCCTTAATCCATCCCTTAAAGCCTGTATAGGTTTTCATTCGCTGCAATAACTACCGGTTGGGTGCGCCAAGCCTTATTTTACCATTCTCGCATAACAGAACCGCTGAGCGCTACGTTATGATTAACGAAATCAGGACTGCAAAATTTTATGAGCGGCAGTCCATCATCCACACCGGCCCGAGCCGTTTCTTTGGGCCAAATTGGCCGCTTCGTTTGGTAGATTCCGCCGACGGTAACGCTGAATTGGCAGGCTGTTTGTAAGCACTTCTCTTGTATGCAGAAACGTTACGTTTTTTTCGTGTGGTTCGTTGCGCTGGTGCTTACCCGACCGGTGCAGGCCCAGGATCCGCAGTTCTCTCAGTTCTACGCGGCTCCGCTCTACCTGAACCCGGCCTTTGCGGGTTCGGCGCTGGCGCCGCGTGCCACGGTGAACTACCGAAACCAGTGGCCTTCGGTTGCCAACTACGTGACTTCGCAGGTGGGCCTTGACCATTATTTTGAACGTTATAAAAGCGGCGTGGGTCTGTTGGTGCAAAGCGATAACCAGGGCCAGGGCCGCATTCGCTCGACCGATATTGGACTTCAGTATTCCTATCAACTGCAGCTTTCCGAAACGTCTTTCCTCCGGCTGGGCCTGCAGGGCTCGTATGTAAACCGCTCGTTGAACTGGTTTGGTTTGACCTTTGGTGACCAATATAGCAGTCAGGGTCCTACAGGTAACCCAACCACCGACCCGCTCATTGTCAATGGCGCCCCGAACCGCCGGTACCTGGACTTCTCGACCGGTGCCCTGCTGTTTTCGGACTGGTACTGGGTTGGCTTTGCGGCCCACCACATCAACCGGCCCCAGCTGGGTGTATTTGCGCTCGACGAATTCAGCCGGCTTCCGATGAAAGGCAGCCTGCACATGGGGCTGCGTATTCCGCTCGAGGGCTATACCGGCCTGGGCGACGAGCTTGACCGTGAAAAAAGTATCTCACCAGCCATCAACTACCGCTTTCAGGGAAAATATGATCAACTGGACCTGGGTACGTACGTGACGTACGCACCGATGGTAGTTGGCGCCTGGTACCGCGGCCTGCCGCTGAAACGCTACGAACCGACCATCAACAACCGCGAATCCCTGGTGGTGCTGGTCGGCTACCGGCAGGATAACTTCTCCATCGGATACAGCTACGACGCGACCATTTCGTCCCTGGGCCCGGGCAGCGGCGGCGCGCACGAGATTTCGCTCTCCTACACCTTCGAAAACTGGCCTCCGGGCCGTCCGAAGCCCCGTCGCCGGAACCCGCAGCTGGCCTGTCCCAAGTTCTAATTACGATTCCGTACCACCAGCTGGGCCGTATACCGGCTTTTCTGTTCCAGCAGCAGCTCTTTGTTCACCAGGACCCGGTCAATGGTGGGCTGGTCGTAATAGCGGATCGTAATCAGTTCCAGGCCTTCGTTGTACGTAATCCGGAAATCTTCCTTCAACCGGGCAACCAGCCGGCCGGTGCGCTCCGGCTGGTTGTCTACCACGACCGAAAAGCTGATGGCCGTATTCTGCATGAGGTTGATCTTGACCCCAGCTTCCGCAAAGACCCCAAAAATGCGGCTAAGGTTGTCTTCGGCAATAAAGGAAAAGTCGCGCGGGTGCAGGGAAATCAGCAGCTGATTGATCTTGAAAATAAACGAAGGCACGCGCAGGTGGTCCTGAAAGAGTCCGATCGCTGTTCCCGGCTGGGAAGGCTGGACAAACGAGCGTACGTACAACGGTATGCCTTTGTTCTGGAGTGGTTTGATGGTTTTGGGGTGGATCACCGTTGCGCCATAATAAGCCAGCTCGATGGCGTCCTGGTAGCTTAATTTTTCGATCAGGACCGTCTCGTCGAACCACTTCGGATCGGCGTTCAGCACGCCGGAAACGTCCTTCCAGATGGTCACGCTGCTGGCTCCCAGGCAATAAGCGAAAATAGCGGCGGAATAATCCGCGCCTTCGCGGCCTAGGGTCGTCGTAAAGCCCCGGCGATTTCCGCCGATAAAACCCTGGGTGACCACCAGATTCGCTTCCAGCAGTTCAGGCAGCGCCTCGGTCATGTATTCGCAGGTCCGCTCCCAGTTCACTTTCCCTTCCCGGTACGTTTCGTCGGTATGAATCAGCCGCCGGGCGTCTACCCAGAGCGCAGGCAGCCCTTCGCGGTGCAGGAAAGCCGCGACAATCTGCGTCGCCATGATCTCGCCAAATGATACCAACTGGTCATAAATCTGATCAGGCGGCCCGTCCGGCTGCTGGTTCAGGTAGGTTTCAATCTCCTGGAAGGACGTGTAAACCGGTCGGTATGCCTCGTCTTTAGCCGATCCACCCAATTCCGCTACGAAGCCTTCGTGTAACGTCCGGATGCGCTGCCAGATGACCGCTTTCTGGGCCGACCCGCTCAGGTAGGCCCAGGTTAGCTCTTCGAGTGCATTGGTCGTTTTGCCCATTGCCGAAACGACGATCAGCCGTTGGTCTTTCGGCTCCTGACGCAGGATGGAAGCGACATTCCGCACACTGGGAGCATCTTTGACCGACGCGCCACCGAATTTAAATACTTGCATTGTTGTCGGATAGGTAGGTAAAACAGAACGCGGATGACGTGGATTGGGCCGGTTCTCGCTGATTATCTTCGCGAAAATCCGTCAAATCCGCGTCATCCGCGTTCTTTTGGATAATAAATTATCAGGCGAGAGCGACCGTACGCTCGGCATATGCCAGTTCGCGCACCGCCTGAGCAATGCCTTCCGGATCAAAGCCGCACTCGCGATGCAGTTCGAGCTGCTCTCCGTGTTCGATGATGGTGTCGGGAATGCCCAGCCGCTTAACCCGGGCCTGGTATCCGTGGTCGGCCATAAATTCCAGTACCGCACTGCCTACACCGCCCACCAGACAGCCGTCCTCTACGGTCAGTACCTTGTCAAACCGGCGGAAGATGGTGTGCAGCATAGCCTCATCGAGCGGCTTGGCAAACCGCAGGTCGTAATGCGCCGGCCGCAGTCCTTCTTTTTCCAGCGCTTCGCAGGCCTGAATGGCGTAATTGCCGATCGGGCCAATGGTCAGGATGGCAACCCCTTCCCCATCCCGGATCAGACGTCCTTTTCCGACTTCGACCGCTTCCAGCGGGGTGCGCCAGTTTGGCATGACGCCTTCCCCGCGCGGGTACCGAATCGTGAAGGCGCACTTGCCCTGCTGTACCGTGTCGGACTGGGCGGTAAACATCAGGTTCCGCAGCTCCTGTTCGTTCATGGGCGAAGCCACGATCATGTTGGGCACGCAGCGCATGAAGGCCAGATCGTACGCCCCGTGGTGCGTCGGACCGTCGGCCCCGGCAAAACCCGCCCGGTCGAGGCAGAACACCACCGGCAGTTCCTGGATGCAGACGTCGTGGATCACCTGGTCGTAAGCCCGCTGCATAAAAGTCGAATAGATGTTGCAGAACACCACCTGACCCTGCGTGGCCATACCGGCCGAGAAGGTGACGGCGTGCTGCTCGGCAATGCCCACGTCGAAGGCGCGCTGCGGCATGGCCTTCATCATGATGTTCATTGACGACCCCGAAGGCATGGCCGGGGTTACGCCCACGATCTTATCGTTTTTCTCCGCCAGCTCGACCAGCGTATGTCCGAAGACATCCTGGTACTTCGGCGGCTGGGGCTTGTCGTAGACTTTCTTTTTGATTTCACCCGTCACCTTGTCGAACAGCCCCGGGGCGTGCCACTTGGTCTGGTCTTTTTCGGCGGGTCCGTAGCCCTTTCCCTTCACCGTGAGGCAGTGGAGCAGCTTGGGACCGGGAATATCCTTGAGGTCGTTCAATACGCTCACCAGGTGGTCGATATCGTGGCCATCGATGGGGCCAAAGTACCGCAGGTGGAGCGATTCAAACAGGTTACTTTGCTTGAGCAGGGAGGCTTTCAGGCCTGATTCGATCTTGGAGACGATCTCCTGCGCGCTCTTGCCAAAACCGCTCATCTTCCCGAGCAGATTCCAGACCTCATCCTTGACCTTGTTATAGGTCGGAGAGGTTGTAATATCGGTCAGGTATTCCTTCAACGCCCCGACATTGGGGTCGATCGACATGCAGTTGTCGTTGAGGATAATCAGCAGGTTCGAATTCGTTGCCCCGGCATGGTTCATGCCTTCGAAGGCCAGTCCGGCCGTCATGGCTCCGTCGCCGATCACGGCGATATGATGCCGCTGAAGCTGCTGCTGGAGCTGGGAGGACACGGCCATGCCCAGCGCGGCAGAAATGGAGGTCGAGGAGTGACCGACGCCAAAGGCATCGTAAGGGCTTTCCTTCCGCTTCGGAAAACCCGAAAGTCCGCCGTAGAAGCGGTTGGTATGGAATTGATCCCGCCGGCCGGTCAGAATTTTATGGCCGTACGCCTGGTGCCCTACGTCCCAGATCAGCTGATCATCCGGCGTATTGAAGACGTAATGCAGCGCTACGGTAAGTTCGACTACGCCCAGGCTCGCCCCGAAGTGTCCGCCGTACACCGACACATTGTCGATGATAAACTGCCGTAATTCATTACAAACTTGGGGAAGAACAGTTCGGTCCAGGTGGCGGAGGTGGTCCGGTGAGTCAATCGTGGCGAGCAGGTTGCCAGGGGTGATCAACATAGTCGGTTGATTAATGTGCAGGTACCTCCTATTAACTGTTCATTTATATGAATAGTTTTTACGGTTTGTATCAGGAGGTTTGGAAGGGCGAAAGTACTACTTTTTTACCAATCTTACACGGCTCTGTTTCGGACCCTTACAGCAACAAAGGCTGCCATCCCCGAGGGGTAGCAGCCTTTGCCGTGCAGAAAGGGATAAGATCAGTTGCGCTGGCTCGCCCGGAACAGCTTTTGCTTTTCCTCGCGCGTCAGGCTTTCGTAACCGGAACGGGATATTTTGTCCAGAATGGCATCGATTTCATCCTGGTCGGGAACGCCCGCCGTGGGCGTAGGTGCCGAGAAGGTACTGGCCGCGTGGGCACTGGTGCTGCTGCGCTGGCGGTAGGAGACCTTGACGGGCGGCTTCTTCCGGAACAGGCTCTGCCAGCCGTCCATGACCCAGTACAGCGGCTGCCCCAGGTCGGTGCCCGTCTGCAGGAGTTTAATGAACACAAAGCCAACCAGCGCCCCGCCCAGGTGGGCCAGGTTTCCGCCGGCATTGGGACCGATCGACTGCCAGAGCGACAGGACAATGTAGAAAAAGGCGATGTATTTGATCCGGACGGGTCCGAAGAACAGCAGGTGGAAGGTATAATTCGGCAGTAAAGTGGAAGCCGCTACGGCCACCGAAAAGGCCGCGGCCGAAGCCCCCAGCATGCGTGAATCAGCTACCTGGGCCTGGAAATACGGAAGCAGGTTGTAAATGCCCATGTAGGCCAGACCGCCCGCCAGACCCCCCAGCATGTACAGGGCTACCAGGCGACGACTCCCCAGGTACTCATCCACCAGCCGCCCGAACCAGTACAGGAACAGCATGTTGAAGAGGATGTGGAAGACGTCTTCGTGGGTGAAAAAGTACGAAATCAGCGTCCAGGGCCGGGTAATGAACGAACTCATGGCTGCCGGCAGGCGAAACTGATCCAGAATAATCGAATAGACGTAATTCTTTTCTCCCAGGGTAAGAACTACCTTCAGGATCAGCAACAAAAGAAAGACAACGGTATTAACCAATAACAGTTGCACCAACGTATTGTTGGGCTTATTGAATTCGCTCCGGAAGTCATCAAACAGGCCGCTCATTACTCAAAAGAAATTTTTACGTTGCGTACTCCAATATCTGACCAGCAGGTAGGCGAAGAGCATGCCGCCAATGTGCGCAAAATGGGCTACGTTATCCGACTCGGCCCGGTAAATGCCCGAGTAGAGCTCATAAGCTCCGTAGAATCCCAAGAGGTATTTTGCTTTGATGGGTATCGGTGGAAATAATAGGAAAAGTTCGGTATTCGGGAATAATAATCCAAACGCCATCAATATTCCAAAGATCGCACCCGACGCGCCTACCATCGGTATATTAACCTGTTCCGTGTAGTAGCTGTTCACAATTTTTATGCTACCCCGGATCAGCGTCGGCTCCTGCGGTGTTTTTTCAAACTGGTTAACGAAGTCGGCGAGCGGATCGTACAGGGAGGGCGCAAAGCGGGTCAGAAAGTCCAGCAGGCTATCGGGCGTCGGATTGCCCTGGTAGGCCAGCACCGCGTCCCGCAACTGACTGGCTTCGAAATAATTGATTCCGGAGAACAGGAGCCCGGCCCCAATGCCGGTAAAAAAATAAAAAAACGTAAATCGCTGGCTGCCCCATACCCGTTCCAGCAGCGGTCCGAAAATGAACAGCCCGAACATGTTGCTCAACAGGTGCATCAGCCCCCCGTGCAAGAACATGTGCGACACCAGCTGGTGCGGCGCAAACAGGGGGGAGAGAAACGAGTGCAGGCCAAACCGATCAATCAGTCTGAATCCCGTGGCTTCGAACAGGTATACGCCCACGTTTAGCAACAGGAGCGTCCTGACGACCGGTGTCATCATCATCACGACAAAGCGTTTTCAATCACAAAAATGAACGTATGTCCTAAAACAAACCCGCAATTTTATCCAGCGTCATCACCGTGGTAATCGGCTCGCCACCGGGCGTATAACTGGGGTTTGACGAGGCAAACAGCTGGTCGACCAGCGCTTTCATCTCCAGCGGACTCAGGCGGGTCTGGTGGCGGGCCGACGACCGGCGGGCCAGCGACCGGGCCAGTATCTCCGCCCGTTCCAGCTTCAGCCGTCCGGTATCTTCCCGCAGCTGAGCCAGCAGCCCCGTAAACAGCTCTTCCTCGTTCTCTTCGGCGGCCAGCGCCGGCACGCCCCGGATCACGAAGGTATGCTGCCCGAATTCATCGAACACAAAGCCAACGTTGGTCAGTTCATGCTTCAGCTCCAGGACCAGCTGATAATCGGCAGGAGATACGGTAACCGTCTGCGGAAACAGCAGTTGCTGCGACACCCCTTCGCGCTTGGTGAGCGCCGCGTGGTATTGGTCAAACAGGATCCGTTCGTAGGCACCGCGCTGGTCGATGACCAGCAGCCCCGACTTGACCGGCGACAGCAGGTACCGGTTATGCACCTGCACTATGGTCTGCGCTTCCTCTACGGCAACAGGCTCAGCCGCCAGTTTGTTCGCCCGGCTGCTGAGGGTTACCGAGGTCGGCTGGCTGGCCGGACCGTTTTCGGGGGCCACCGGGTCCGGATCGGGCAGCCCTTCGAAGAGCGCCTGCCAGTTGGTCGTCGGTCGCCGCGGCTCCGGCGGTCTTACTTCGGTACGCGGACGGGCCTCACTGGGCCGGGACTCGCCCGGGCGGCCTTCCGGGGTGGATTCCCGCGAACGGGTCGCGGTAGACTCCCAGCTGCCGAGGTTACTCCAGGAAGTTGCCAGGGGCCTTAGCGGCGCCGGTGCCCCCGTCTCGGACGGGTCCGGTCGGTTTTCCGACGGATTCCGCTCGGCGCTCCAGCGGGCCGCTTCGGCAGCCGATGGCGCGGGCAGAAAGTTGACGTTTGCGTCAAAATCCAGGGAAGGAGCCAGGTTGTAAACGCCGACGGCCTTCCGGACCGCCGCCATCACAATGGCGTATACCGACCGCTCGTCGTCAAACTTGATTTCCGTTTTGGTCGGGTGGATGTTAATGTCGATATGCGAAGGATCAATCTCGATGAACAGCACGTAAAACGGGTGGCTGCCCTCGGCTATGGTTCCTTCGTACGCCCCGACGACCGCGTGGTGGAGGTAGTTATGCTTAACGTAACGGTTATTGACAAAGAAAAACTGCTCACCCCGGGATTTGCGGGCCGACTCCGGCTTACCGATATATCCCCGAACCTTTACGTAGGAGGTTTCTTCCTCGCAGGAGGCCAGCTGTTCGCGGTACGATTTTCCAAACAAATCGATAATCCGGCGGCTCAGCTTCCCCGAGACGAGGTTGTACACCTCCGAATCGTTATGGTAGAGCGAGAACGCCACCTCCGGATTGGCCAGGGCCACGCGCTGGAACTCGTCCACGATATGCCGCATCTCGACGGAATTCGATTTCAGGAAGTTCCGCCGGGCCGGTACGTTGAAGAAGAGGTTCTTTACCAATAGGTTGGTGCCCGGCAGGCAGGAAACCGATTCCTGATTCTTGAACTCAGAACCTTCCAGCCGAATCAGCGTACCCAGTTCCTCCCCGGAACGACGCGTCCGCATCTCCACCTGGGCAACGGCCGCGATGGAAGCGAGCGCCTCCCCGCGAAAGCCCATCGTGCGGATCCGGAACAGATCATCCGACGAACGAATCTTGGACGTCGCATGCCGCTCAAAACTCATCCGGGCATCGGTTTCCGACATCCCCAACCCATCGTCAATCACCTGAATCAGCGCTTTGCCGGCATCCCGAATAATGACCTGGATCGACCGGGCCTGCGCATCTACCGAATTCTCGAGCAACTCCTTGACGACCGAAGCCGGCCGCTGTACTACCTCACCGGCCGCAATTTGATTGGCAATCGAATCCGGCAGCAGTTGTATGATATCCAGCATTTTGTACTAATCCAATAAAAACCCCTCGGTTCAGGTATTTAATTTAGGCTTTTTTCTCCAGAGCGAAAAGCGACTGAAAAATTTACTTTATGCTTCACCAATCTTTTTTACGGCAGCGCTTGTTATAGTATTAAACCAAGACTATTTTTGAATATGTGTAGCATGATTCTTGCACGTACATGTTATCATGTTGGCAATGAATCAACCGTTATTGATCGCCATTTGCCACCGTTTCCCAAACTTTCACCCGATTAAGTACCATGATGAGAAAGGTAAAACTGTACATGATTCTGCAGTGGGTGTTCTTCTTCCCGGTGATTCTGCCGCTCTGCGTGATCTTCGGAGCCATTCAGGGCGCGGTTCAGATGACGGAACGGGTAGTGAACCAGATCTGGTCTGACATTGCACCTTCGAACTAACCTGGCTGCCTCTTCAGGCACGGCTTGCTGTTACCGGCAGTAGGCAGAGACACGCACGTGCCTGATCAATAGATAAAATCCAGGTTTTTGTCCTTGTATTCCTCCGTATCCAGGGTCAGGAATTCTTCCCAGAACGCATCATTCGGAACCCCCGCCTTACAGATCAAGGGTTCTTTCTTTACCGGATGGACGAAATACAACCGGCGCGCGTGCAGGTTAATGCAGCCGTCGGCATTCGGCCGGGGATAGCCGTACTTTACGTCGCCCCGAATCGGACAGCCCATGCTCGCCAGCTGCACACGAATCTGGTGCGGCCGCCCGGTGATCGGATTCACTTCCAGCAGGTAATGTTCGTTGACCTTGCCCATTAGCCGGTACGTCAACTCCGCCCGCTGCGAATTGGGCACTTCGTATTCGTGGGCCTTCACGGTATTGGACGCCTCATCTTTCACCAGGTAATGCGTTAGCTTGCCTTTTTCCGCTGCCGGTTTCCGGTGCACCACGGCCCAATAGGTTTTCTGAACCTGCCGCTTCCGGAAAATCTCGTTCATCCGCTCGAGCGCCTTGGAGGTACGGGCAAAGACCACCAGCCCGCTGACCGGCCGGTCGAGGCGGTGAACCGTACCCAGGAAAACGTCTCCCGGTTTGTTGTATTTCTCCCGAACATAGTCCTTGACCATATCGGAAAGCGTCTGATCACCGGTATGATCGCCCTGCACCAGGAGACCCGCGTCTTTGTTGACGATGATCAGGTGGTTGTCTTCGTAGACGACTACATAGCCTCTTTTTTTCTTCTTCATGATGCTCAATAGGCTTCCCGCTCACTGGGAAACGACCGGGTCTTGACGTCGTCGACGTAATGGCCGATGGCTTCCGTCACTACGGCATGTAAATCAGCGTAGCGCCGCAGGAAACGCGGTTTAAATTCATTGGTAATACCCAGCAGGTCGTGCAGCACCAGGATCTGGCCGTCGGCATCCGGCCCGGCTCCAATGCCGATGGTCGGAATTGTAAGGCTTTCCGAGACGCGGCGTGTCAGCGCGGCGGGAATTTTCTCCAGTACCAGGCTGAAGCAGCCGATGTCTTCCAGCATTTTGGCGTCCTCCAGCAGCTTGGCGGCCTCGGCTTCTTCCTTGGCCCGGACGGCGTACGTGCCAAACTTGTAAATCGACTGTGGCGTCAGGCCTAAATGGCCCATTACGGGCACCCCTGCGCTCAGGATGCGGACGACCGACTCCCGGACTTCCAGCCCGCCCTCCAGCTTGACCGCGTGCGCACCCGACTCTTTCATGATCCGAATCGCCGACCGCAGGGCTTCCGACGAATTTCCTTGGTAGGAGCCAAAGGGCAGATCCACGACCACCAGCGCCCGTTTAACGGCCCGTACGACCGAACTGGCATGGTAGATCATCTGGTCCAGCGTAATGGGCAGGGTTGTTTCGTGTCCGGCCATCACGTTCGAGGCCGAATCCCCAACCAGGATGATTTCAACACCCGCGGCATCGACCATCCGGGCCATCGAGTAGTCATAGGCCGTCAGGGCCGAGATTTTTTCGCCTTTGTGTTTAAGCTCCTGAATGACGTGGGTAGTCACCCGTTTGATGTCGGGATTGTGTACGGACATGGTAAAAAGTTGATCGTTTGGGCTTACGGTTTATCGTTCAGAAAAAAGCGAGTAAGCCTGGTATTCATCCGGCCAGGCCAGACGGCTCTTGTGTCTATGCCTATAAACCATAAACCCTAAACAATAAACCTTAATTACGGACGGTTGGGCCAGCTGCTTACAGGCATTAACCAAAAGCCCCGGCAAATGATTCTGTCGGGCCGCTTACCGGGGAATTAACCAGGTCTCCGGGTTAAGTCGGCTCGTGTTTTTCAAGATCTGGAATTGAACCTCCGAAACGCCGTCTTTGTCGGTGGCAACCACGCCGATGGATTCGCGGGCTTTAACGCGCTGGCCTACCTGGACGGAAACACTTTTCAGCTTGGCGTATACCGTGTAGTAGTCGCCGTGCTGGATGGCGACGATGTTGTTCATGCCCGTTACGTAGGTCGTATACTGCACTACGCCGTCGTATACCGACCGCACCGCCTCACCGGAGCTTGTCTGAATATCAACGCCCTGGTTTTCGAGCATGACCCCTTTCAGAACGGGATGCGGCTTAATGCCGTAATGGTCGGAGATGAACCCCCGGGAAACGGGCCAGGGCAGACGGTTCTTGGAGGCGGCGAACGAGGAGGCAAGGGCCACTTCCGCGTCGTTCAGCAGGGTAGTCCGGCGTTCATCCGCCTTGCGGGCCGGTTCGGCTTCCGGCTCGGGTTTGGTTTCCGCCGGTTTGGCTTCGGCCGGTTCACCTTCGGCCTTGTTGGTTTTGGCCAGGTCGGCCTTTTCTCGGGCGATTTTGGCGAGCCGTTCGCGTTCGAGCCGTTCGGCGCGTTCCCGGGCCAGGCGGGCCAGCCGCTCCCGTTCCTCCCGCTCGCGGATTTCGCGGCGGATCATGTCCGTAATGGCCGATTCGAGCTTATTGACGGCCCGGCGGCTTTCGGCCAGTTCGGATCGCAGTTCGGTTTCCTTCTGGCTCAGCTCCTGGGCAACCCGGTTTTTCTCTTCCTTCAGGCCTTCCAGGCGCTTGGATTCGTTGATCCGTACGACCAGCGTAGTCTGCTGCTGCTTTTTCTTTCGTTCGGTGGCCTGCTTTTTACCCAGCAATTCGTTGCGCACCTTTTCCATCTGCCGGACCTGGCTCTGGCGGGCGTCGGAATATTGCTGGAGGTATTTGTACCGCGCCACCATCTGGTTAAAGCTCTCGGCCGAGAACAGAAAACCGATAGGGTTCACCTGCCGCCGCCGTCTTTCGGCCAGGTAAACCATCCGGGCGTATTCTTCTTTGAGGCTTTCCAGGTCTTTCTGCAGGGAATCGCTGGCCCGGCGCAGGCCCCGGATTTCGTCGCTCATCAACCGGACGTCTTCCGAGAGCAGGTTAATCTGTTTGGACTGGGCGGAAATCTCCTGGTTCAGCGCTTTCAGCTGTCCGAGCGTCGCCTGTTTCTGGGTTGCCGTCGCTTTCAGCACGTTGCGGATCTGCGACATCTTCTCCAGGTTCTGCTTCTTCTCCCGCTCGAGTTGCTGGCGGCTTCGCTGCTGGGCGTAGGCTGCCGACAGGCTGAGCCATCCGCACACCACCAACCCGATCACTATCTTCATCCCATCGGCACGAACCAAACTGTATTTCATACGCATCAGCATCCGCATGGGCTTCGGCTACCTCCGCTCGTATTTTGCCGGAATGGCAAACGGGAAGCCCGGATTTTTATCGGTAAGTTCGACTTTATTGTGGTTGATCCGCAAGAGCGTCTGGTAAAATTGCCCGTCTTTGGCCGACTGATAATCGAGCGTCACCAGACTGGTGTACGGAAACAGAAAGCTGTTCAACACCGTAAAATCATCGTAATCCAGCTTCAGGCTATTCTTGGTCGGCTGTTCGACGACCAGCAGCTTCTTCAGTTTGCGGTTCTTTTCGCCAATGTAATTTTCAACCAGGACCTTGCCTTCACTTTGCCGCAGCAGGAGCAGATCCTGTTCATTCTTCACCTTCTGAGCCGGCTGTTTGGGCAGGGGCAGGTTTCCCACGATCAGGGACTGCAGCAGTTCGTAGGTGAGCCGGAAGTTAAACCGCTGGCTCAGTGTATTGTAGTCGTAAATCGCGTATTCCCGGTGAATGCGGTCGAGCACGACGATCGAGTCGCGCGTGATCAGCGCCCGGGCCGCTTCAATGCCTACGCCTGAAACCGACAGCCAGATCAGACTGTCTTTGCGGATACGCAGGTTGACGTTGGCATTGTTGATGTCCTGATCCTTGCTTTTGAACGATATCTTGGAGCGGGCAACCAGAAAGGAAAAATCAATCTGGTCGACGTTCTGCGTCGGATCAACGGAAGCCGGCGTTTGAGGAAGGGACGGCCTTTTGAGGCTATCGGGCGAGGCGGGCGGACGAACCGCTACCGTATCCATACGAGGCGAGGGGGGCGCATTGCGGAACATCCGGCGCTTGCGGCAACCCTCCGAGGTGAACAGTAGCAGTACGCTGAACAGGCCTAGCCAGTATTTATTCATACATTTTACCGGTTGCGATCTTCTTGTCCAGCCGGTCGCTGGTTTCTCCTTTCTGTTTTGCTTTTTTCCACTGCTCCACCGCCTTGTCGTTCTCCCCAAGCTGGTACAGTACGTCGCCGTAATGCTCCAGGATGGTACCGCTCACGTTCTGCTCGTCTTTCAACGCTTTGTCCAGGAAGGTACGCGCCTTCGTATAGTCTTTCATCACGTACAGGACCCAGGCGTACGTATCCAGGTAAGTCGCGTTGTTCTGATGCCGGTTTACGAGCCGTTCCGCCATCTGCAGGGCCTTGGGCAGCTTCTCCTTCCGGAGGGAGAGGAAATAGCTGTAGTTATTCAGTACGTGGTCATTCGTGGGATCTTCCTTCAGGACCAGCTCGTAGGCTTCGTCCGAGCGGGCATTGTCGCCAAGACCATTATACGCATCGCCCAGCTGGGCATTGATGTATTTGACCAGTTCGGCATTGTTGCTCGACAGCCGCCGGGCTTCTTCCAGCGACTCAACGGAGCCCTGGTAATCGCGCTTGGCCAGCTTGGCCGAGCCGTTGGAATACCAGAACAGACCCTGGTTGGGAAACACCTCCAGGGCCTGCTCCGAATGCGCCAGTACGCTGTCCACCTGGTTCAGCTCCCCGTCGAGCTGCAGCAGCGCTCCCCAGACTTCGTAGACCGATTTATCGAGCCGGGCAGCCCGGGCGTAATGATCGCGGGCGCCAGCCTTATTCCCCTGCTGGATGAGCAGATCAGCGTAGATAACCTGGGATTTGGCGTCTTTCGGGTGAGCCTTGGCCAGCTCCTGCGCCAGGCGCGTGGCATCCTGCCGGGCTTTCTCGTTATTTCCAATCATGCCCAGGTAACTCGCCAGAATCCGGGCCTTGACGTCAGCTTCCAGATTCGGATTACTGAAGACCAGATTCAGTTCCTGGCTGCACTTTTCCAGGTTGCCCTGCCGCCGGTACAGATCGGCCCGCATCACGTGTGCCTGGGGCAGCTCGGAATTGATTTTGAGGGCCCGGTCCAGCCAGCTCATGGCCTGAGGCAGCCGCTCGTTGGCGATCAGCAGTTCGGCACCTTCAAGGAGGTAGTCGGTTTCGCCCGGCTCCGAGGCAACCAGTTTTTCGGCTTCTTCGATGGCCTTTTCGACCTTGTTCTGCTTGAGGTAGATCCGCTGTTTCTGCCGGATGATCTCTTCGTTGAGTCCGGTGGCCTTCTCGACTTTGTCGTAAACCTCCAGGGCTTTATCCGGCTTTTCGTCGAACAGGTAGATGGCCGCCAGTTCAACGCCGTACTCGATATTATCCGGGCTTTTGCGGATCAGGTCTTCGTAGAGGCGCTCGGCATCGGCGTAGCGCTTTTGCTTGACATAAAGCTCAGCCAGCTGGAGAACGTAGTATTTATTGTTGCCACCGTCGAGCTGCTGGGCCTTCAGGGCATGGGGGAGGGCCGCTTCGGTCTTGCCCTGCCGGTTGAGCGCCTGAGCCAGGGCAAAGTAGGCTGCCGCATTTTCGGGATGCAGTTGAATGACTTTTTCAAACTGGGGCACCGCCTTTGCCGGCTCGTCCATGATCATGAACTTCATGCCTTCGGTAAACACCGACTCTTCCACGCCCCGGATAACGGTTCCGGGCGCCTGTGCTTCGCGTGCTTTGGCTTTGCGCTGCGCCTCAGCCGGCAGCCCGCCGAGCGTCAGGAGCGCAATCAGACCGGGCAGTAGCCATCTGCTTCCTGGAACTGTATGCAAATCGTTCATGGTATGATGCACCTACGGAATGGATTTAATCAGGGGAGGATAGTGTTCAAACGTCCTCATCCGGAAACTATTGCGAAAAGGCCGCCCACGACCGCCTTCTCCGGTGGCTACGGTACAAAGGTAGTGGAAAACGGCTGATTAGCCAGCCACGGCCCGGGCGGTATACCGATCCACCATTTCATCCGGATGGACTTCCAGAACGTTGGCCAGCACCAGTAAAACCAGGGTCCGGGAGGCCATTTTGCGGGGAATGTTGGCGATGGCGGCAAACCCGTCAACGGTAATGCTGGGATTGCTGACCAGATGCTGCATCAGCTTGCGCTCTTTATCTCCGTAGGTGAAACGGATGTTGCGGGAAGCGCGCTCGCCTTTCAGGATTTCGCGCACTTCCTTGCTGGCCTGAAGCGATTTATCGGCCACGCGGATGTAGGCCCGTTTAACGTCGCTGAGCGGATCTACCACGACATAATGCGGCTTGATGGGGCTTTCCGGCACGGTAATCACCAGCACATCCCGCTCGTCGGGCAGCGTCACCCGTTCCAGCCGGTAGTCGATGGCGGGTGTACAGTAGCGTTCGATGGCCCGTACCAGCAGGAACTCGTCTTCATCCACGTGTTTAAGCCCCTGAACGCTTTTATCGTCGCCGATGCCGATCAGCAGCCTTCCGCCCTCGGTGTTGGCAAACGCCACCACTTCGCGAACAATCCGCTCGGGATGGTTTGATTTCAATTTAAACTCCAGATGGGTTCCCTCCCCTTTTTTCACCAAATCTTTGAGCGCCCTGTAGTCCATCTGTTCTTCGGGTAAATCGTCCTGAACGGCCGGCCCCCTTAAGGTACATTTTTTCAGAATTCCCTGGGGGGATTGGTGAGGCACTGAGCAAATAATTTCCGTTAAATTCGTAACCGGCCGCTCTTACCTTTAGTTATAGTCAACAACCACCTGACCGCTGTCCCGATAACACGAAAATGCTCGTAAACGTTGCCATTGTCCTGATTACCTTCCTGCTAATGGAAGGTATCGCCTGGTTCACCCACAAGTACATCATGCACGGCCTGATGTGGCGCTGGCACCAGTCGCATCATGTGCACCACAAGCATGTGCTGGAAAAAAATGACCTGTTTAGTGTCGTCTTCAGCGTCTTCGCGACCCTGACGGTTATGATCGGCCTGGAGGTGGAATCGCTCTGGTTCCTCGCCCCGATCGGCATCGGCGTAACCCTGTACGGCATCTTTTACTTTATCTTCCACGACGTCATCGTTCACCGGCGTATCCGCGTCAAATTCAAGGCGGAGCATTCCTACCTCAAGCGCATCATCCGGGCCCACTACGTCCACCACAAAGTCCACGAACGCGACGGCGCCGAGGCCTTCGGGTTTTTGTACGCGCCGAAGAAGTATGAGAAAGTTTAAGGTTTATAGTTTAGGGTTTATAGTTGCTCTGCCGGGGAACGATTATAGGGGCGAAGCAACTATAAACCCTAAACTATAAACCTTAAACCCCCTGAAATGAAAAAACCGGCTCTGTAGCCGGTTTTTTCATTTCAGGGTTAGTATTCGTCTTCGTTGAAGAAGAAATCATCCTTGGTGGGGTAATCAGGCCATATCTCTTCGATACTCTCGTACGGCTGGCCGTCATCTTCCAGTTCCTGCAAATTTTCAACTACTTCCAGTGGGGCACCGGAACGGATTGAATAGTCAATCAACTCGTCTTTAGTTGCCGGCCAGGGGGCATCTTCCAGGTAGGATGCCAATTCGAGCGTCCAATACATAGGCGTTTCTTCTTTACGTATGACAACTTATTGTCGTTAAAGACGCAAAAGTAAAAAAATTTGAATATCCAAGACCTTTCCCCCAAAATACTTTCCCAGCACTTAGAATACGGCAAAGCCGCTCCAAGCAATATGTGCTCATTACTAGCCATTTACCCCAGTTTTGACTAGAAATTGTCCAACTGGTTCAGGGATTACAAAAATCGCAGTAGAGCGGATCGGCGTAGGGTTCGCCGGTGACGGTAGGCTTTTCTTCGGCGTGGTTACAATGCCAGCAACGGTAGACATCCGCGCGGATGGTTCGTGTGGGGAGGCCGCACTGCCCGCAGGGAAGCCCCGGCAGGCGTTCGGCGAGCGCGTAGCCAAACCAGCCGCAGGCGGGGCAGGAGGTAGTCAGTTTGTTGAGCAGGGCATCGGTACATTCGGCGATGACGGCCATGCGGCTGGGGTTGTGCATCGCCCGCATGTCGGTTTCGACGGTCAGGGCCGGGTGCGCCCAGAGCAGTCGTTCGGCTTCCCGCAGAAGGGTCGGCCAGTCGGTAATGCCCTTGACGAATTCGCCGGTACCGCTGCGCAGGATCAGGGCGTGGGACGGAAAATGGGCTGCTTTGGCGAAGTCTTCCAGTTCTTCCGGCTCCCCGACGGCTTGGTGGGCGTAATTGGTCGCTGTCGAGAGCACCTCGGCCGAAAACTCCAGGCCGTTTTCCTCGTCAATGAGTACGATCAGCTCCGTGTCAGCGGCCAGAAACGGAAAATAGGGGTGAGGCCCAAACGACCCTTCGCTGGCCAGTCCGAGCGAAGCACCGGTAAGCCGCAGGGCTTCCCGAACCTTCGCCCGGGCTGTTTCGAGGGCCGTCCCGGGCCTTTTTGTTTCACCTGTAAACGTTCCGAAGCAATCAGAATTGAACGTATCCGGAAGTTGGCACCTCACCCCCAGTACCGGTTCCAGGCGGGGAGCAATGACCTGCTCCTTGCCGTGCATGGTGGCCAGTATGAGCGTACGGCCCCGAAACAGCTCCGGGGCCGTACGCGGCAATGGGTTATTGTCCCTGGCCGAGGGAGAAGGCTGGCTTGCCATCAAACGTACAGAGGTTTTCGGTCTTGATAATATCGAAACCGGCCCCGTGAATCTGGCTCATTAACTCAAGAATGTCCTGATAACTCACCGGTTTGTATTCTTCCGACGTAAACCGGCAGCGCCAGTGATCCGTGCAGAAGGTTTCCGGAATTCCGCCCGGATATACTTTCACACCCCGGTTGGTGATCATGTTTAGGCCCAGCGGTCCGTTTTTGAACCGTTCAATGACCTGGCCCAGGTCGTCGGCGCTGCCTTTCTTCCAGTGCAGGAAGATATCGACGCCCACGGTTGCTTTGGGGGCTTCGGCCTTTTTACCGACGTTGACGTGAATGGCTTTTCCGGCCGCCGCCTGGTATTGAATCGGCTTGAGCTTTTCGGGTTGCTGGCCCAGGCGGGCAATGACCGCGTCGGCAAATTCGCGGGTGCCTACCTTCTGGGTGCTTATGCCTTCCTTGTAAATGTCGTAGGTGTGGATACCGTCTTCCAGGGTCTTCAGCCAGGCATTATGCACCTGGGTAGCTTCTTCGGCCAGGCCCAGGTAAACCAGCATCTGGACCGCCCCCAGCAGCAGACCCGAGGGGTTGGCCACATTCTGCCCGGCGCGCCGCGGCGCTGACCCGTGAATGGCTTCGAACATCGACACGCTTTCGCCGATATTGGCCGAGCCAGCCAGCCCTACCGAGCCTGCAATCTGGGCGGCAATGTCGGAAATAACGTCACCGTACAGGTTCGGTGTAACAATAACGTCGAACACCTCCGGCGTATCAGCCAATTTAGCTGAGCCGATATCGATGATCCAGTGTTCGTTTTCAATATCCGGATATTCGGCGGCGATTTCGTCGAACACCTTATGGAACAGGCCGTCGGTCAGCTTCATGATGTTGTCCTTCGTGAAGCAGGTCACCTTTTTGCGGTTGTACTGGCGGGCGTATTCAAAGGCGTACCGCACGATTTTTTCGCAGCCGGGCCGGGAGATAATCTTCAGGCACTGGACAACTTCGTCGGTCTGCTGGTGTTCAATACCCGCGTACAGGTCTTCTTCGTTCTCCCGGATAATGACGACGTCCATCTTCGGGTGCTTGGTGTCGACGTAGGGGTGATACGACACGCACGGCCGGACGTTGGCATATAATCCCAGCATCTTTCGGGTCGTCACGTTCAGGCTTTTAAATCCGCCACCCTGCGGCGTGGTAATGGGCGCCTTCAAAAACACCTTGGTACGACGGAGCGACTCCCAGGCCTCCGGCAGAATACCCGCCGAATGCCCTCGCTGGTACACTTTTTCGCCAATTTCGATGGTTTCAAAGGCCAGGGGAGCTTTCGTTGCTTCCAGAATGCGCAACGTGGCTTCCATGATTTCAGGACCAATACCGTCTCCGTACGCAACCGTTACAGGAATAGGGGTTTTCATAGGCTTTTCTAATGCTTAGGTTGTTACCGGCGCAAAGTAGCGTAAAAAATTTTTATTAGTAGTAATACTTTTATCATTAAAATTTCCACTATTACAACATCGTCTCTTATATTTGGTTCTTCGATAGATTGGTAAGCTAAACGGGTGGTCATCATGGAATACAAAGTCTCCGTACGGGTCAATGAAAACCTGTATCTGCGTGATCCGGAGCAGTCGACGCTGGGCCAGCGGATTGTCCAGGAAAGCATTGCGCTTTTCAACGAATTGGGTTTCGAAGAATTCACGTTCAAGAAGCTGGCCACGCGTCTGCACACCAATGAGTCAAGTGTGTACCGGTACTTTGAGAACAAGCACCGGCTGCTGGTGTACCTGATCACCTGGTACTGGCGCTGGATGGATTTCCAGCTCAATTACTTCACCCACTCGCTGAAGAACCCCGTCGAGAAGCTGCACGTGGCCATTCGGCTGCTACTGCTCAAGCAGGAAGCGCCCATTCCGCAGCAGGATTACATTGATTTCTACGCGCTGCACCAGCTGATGATTAAGGAAGTCAGTAAGGCTTACCTGACCAAGCACGTCGCCGAAGACAACCAGCAGCAGCTCTTCAAGCCCTATAAGGACCTCTGCGCGCATATCGCGGCCATCATGCAGGACTGCAACCCGACGTATCCGTATACCCGTTCGCTGACAAGCACGCTGATGGAGATGGCGCATTACCAGTACTTTTTCATGCATCATCTGCCTTCGCTGACCGATTTTGGGGATACGAAGAACGAGGATGAGCTGATTAAATTCCTGACCGACATGGTCTTTTCGACGCTGAAAGTCAATCAGTCGGCCCTGCTGTTTAATGAGCACCGCAAGCAGTAGCCCGTTGCACGAACCCTACCAAGCATGACCCTGGAAGTATGCGCCTTCTCGCTGGAGTCCTGCCGGATTGCCCAGCAGAGCGGCGCGCATCGCGTTGAACTTTGCGGCGGATACCCGGAGGGCGGCACTACGCCCAGCCATGGCCTGATCCAGCTCGCCCGGCAAGCGCTTACCGTGGATCTGTACGTGATGATTCGCCCCCGCGGAGGGGATTTCCTGTATTCGGACGACGAACTGGCCGTAATGAAGCAGGATATCCTCACGGCTAAAGCCCTGAAGGCCGACGGCCTAGTCTTTGGCCTGCTTCGTGCCGATGGTTTGGTGGACGAAGATAGAACCCGTGAGCTGGTCGAACTGGCGCATCCGCTGCCGGTAACTTTCCACCGGGCGTTTGACATGAGCCGCGATCCGCTGGAAGCCCTGGAAGCGGTTATTCGGACGGGTGCGCGGCGTATACTCACCTCCGGTCAGCAGCCGTCCGTCGACCAGGCCCTGCCGCTCCTGACCGAACTGGTGACCCGGGCCGCAGGCCGCATCGATATCATGGCCGGCGCCGGTGTTAACCGGCACAACGCCGCCCGCATCGCCGCTAGCGGCGTCGACGCCCTGCACCTGACGGGAAAGATGCTGCAGGAAAGCCCCATGGCCTACCGCCAGCCAACCGTCTCCATGGCCTCCGTCGCCCTGGACGAGTATGAGCGCCTGGGAACGGATGCGGCGGTGATTCGGGAAGTAGGCGAGGTGGTTGCCGCGATGAGGAAGGGTAAGTAGGAGAGCGGTAAAGGGATAACGTTGGTGAAGAGCCAGGAGAAAAAGCGAGGGGGAGGATGACAAGAAGCTAACTGATAGCATTCTTTGTCATCCTCCCCCTCTATCATTTTGCCACTTTAGCTATTCGGCACACCTCCTTACCAGAAATAGGCGTACAGGAAGGTAACCAGCAACATCACTACCGTAGCGCCCACGGCGAAAGACGGCCGGACGCGGAACATGGAGCCGTCGATCTGCAGCCCTTTCATGCTCGGACCGAGCTGGCCCAGGACAAACATCACCGCCACGCAGATCAGGAAGACAAAGCCCATCTGGTCGAGGAAAGGCATTTCCATCATCCCGGACTCTTTGTTGAAATAGGCGAAGCCATAGGGTTGCAGAGGCGTCAGATCGAACCAGACCGGCAGCAGCAGCTTAAAGAACAGCGCCAGCAGGAAGCCGCCGACAATGGCGAACATGGCTCCGGCCGTGTTGGTCTTTTTCCAGAAGAAGCCCAGAAGGAAGGCGGCAAAAACGCCCGGTGATACCAGGCCTGTCATTTCCTGAATGAACTGGAAGCCCCCTTTCTTATCGATCCCCATATACGGCGAGATGACAATCGCCATGATGAGGGAAACGAGAATGGTTATCCGGCCGACGTTGACCAGGGTCCGCTCCGTTGCATCCTTATTGATGAACTTCTTGTAGATATCGAGCGTGAAGATGGTCGAGATGGAGTTCGCCTTCCCGGCCAGGGAGGCTACAACAGCCGCCGTCAGAGCCGCAAACGAAAGCCCTTTCAGGCCCGGAGGAAGCAGGTTCAGCAGCACCGGATAGGCCCGGTCCTGGTTCAGCTCCCCGTTGGTCATCATATCCGTCTGGAACAGGCCCTGCTGGTAGAGGGTATAGGCAGCGATCCCGGGAACCACGACGATCAGCGGCATCAGCAGCTTCAGGAAAGCGGCAAACAGGATCCCGTTCCGGGCCGTTTTCAGGTCCGCTCCGAGCGCACGCTGGGTTATATACTGATTACAGCCCCAGTAGTTCAGGTTCACGATCCACATCCCGCCAATCAGCACCGTCAGCCCCGGCAGCGCCGCGTAATTCGGGTTGTTCTGGTCAAAAATCATGTTGAAGTGGTCGGCCGATCGGTTCAGCATCAGGTCAAAACCCGCACTGATTCCGGCAGTTCCGTTCTGTTCAGAAACCAGGCTAACAGCCAGATAGGTCGTGGCCAGACCGCCGAGAATCAGGAAGAATACCTGAATAACGTCCGTGTACCCAATCACCTTCATACCACCGACCGTGATGATCAGCGCAAAAATGGCCAGACCGATCATGCAGAGCCAGAAGTCCAGCCCTGAGATGGTGGACACGGCCAGGGCGCCCAGGAACAGAATGGACGTCAGGTTCACCAGCACGTACAGAAACAGCCAGAACACGGCCATGATGGTGGCCACGGTGCTGTTGTACCGCTGGGTGAGGAACTGCGGCATGGTGAAGATGTGGTTCTTCAGGTAAATCGGCATGAAGAACACCGCCACGATAATGAGCGTCGCCGCGGCCATCCATTCGTAGGTGGCAATGGCCAGCCCCATCGAAAAGCCGTTCCCCGACATCCCAATAAACTGCTCGGCCGAGATGTTCGAGGCGATGAGCGAGGTACCGATAGCCCACCAGGTCAGCGACCCTTCGGCCAGGAAGAAATCCGTCGTAGAGGCTTCTGTCGCTTTTTTACGCTGGTAAATCCAGAATCCGTACGCGCTGACAATGATGAAATAGACAAAGAATACGGCGTAATCAATGAATTGTAACTGCTGCATGACCTGCTTGTGGTGAGCCTTTAGGTTAAAGTGGTACGTACTAGCCTCGAAAGTTAACTATTTTGTTCTATAAAATTCGGAATTCCTCCCATTCTACAGGATAATCGTCCGGTTTTGATGGATGAATACCCGATCATTGAAGACTAGTTTCAGCGCCTTGGAGAGTACCAGCTTTTCGACATCCCGGCCTTCCGTAGCCATATCACTGGCCGTCTGCCGGTGGTGCACTTCCTTGACATCCTGCGCGATGATGGGCCCTTCGTCGAGGTTGTTATTCACAAAGTGCGCCGTTGCCCCGATAATTTTAACGCCCCGCTCGTAGGCCTGCCGGTACGGATTGGCGCCGATAAACGCGGGCAGGAAGGAGTGGTGAATATTGACAATACGGTTGGGATAGCGGTCGACAAACCCCGGTGTCAGCACGCGCATGTATTTGGCCAGGACGACGTATTCGGGCTCGTAGATATCCAGCGTGCGCAGGAGGGCCGCCTCGTGTTCTTCCCGGCTTTTGTGCTCGTGAGAGATGTAATGAAACGGGATGCCGAACTTGCTCACCAGCGGCTGAAGCGTGTTGTAATTGCTGACGACGGCCAGAATATCGGCATCCAGTTCATCGAAAGCGTACCGAATGAGCAGTTCGGCCAGGCAATGGTGTTCCTTGGTCACCATCACGACGATGTTCTTCTTTTTCCGCGGATTGATCCGCAGCGTAATCCCGCCGGGTAAGGTTTGCTGCAGTTCGGCGAGCAGGGCACTGGGGTCCAGATCGCCTTCAAACTCCGTGCGCATGAAGAACTGGCGGTCGGTGCTTACGTACTCGTCGTTGCGGATGATATTGAGATTGTGCCGGTAGAGTACGCCGGTAACCTGGTGAATCAGACCCGTGCTATCGGGGCCGTCCATGAGCAAAATATGCCGCGTCTCGCTTGTCATCAGGGAAGGGATCGTCGAAAATATTCCGGTAAATGTAGTAAAAACAGGCTGGGATCTGCATTTTTTGGCGGAAGGTCCGATCCGACGGAATCTTCGCCGGGCAGGAAACATGCCCGTTCTTTTGTCGGTTGTTCGAAATGTACTAAGTTAGCCCGTCCTACAATCCCTGTATTGCTTTGGAGCCTATACTCACCACAGCCAAGCGAAAACTGCTCATTGAAATTGCCTGGGAAGTCTGTAACCAGGTCGGCGGTATCTATACGGTCATCCGGTCAAAAGTGCCGTCGATGGTTGAAAAATGGGACACGGACTACCTGCTGCTGGGGCCTTATTTCCCCCAGAAAGCTTCCGTTGAATTTGAGCCGATTACCCACGACGACGGTACCGAAATCGGTCAGACGGTTCAGCGGCTGCGGGCCCGGGGTCTGGATGTTCAGTATGGTTACTGGCTGATTACCGGCAAACCGCGGGTGGTGCTGTTTAATATCCAAAGCTACCTGGATCAGGCGAACGCGATCAAGTTCAACCTCTGGGAGAATCACCGCATCTCGACGCTTGGGGCTGAGGAGCTCGTCAATCAGGTAGTCGTTTTTGGGGAGATGGTGCGGCTGTTCCTGACCGACCTGGCCGAAAACAGCCGGAAAATCGATATCGCGGCCCACTTCCACGAATGGATGGCCAGCAGCGGCCTGCCCGATCTGCGACGCGATAACGTAAAGGTTGCCACGGTCTTTACCACCCACGCCACCATGCTGGGCCGGTACCTGGCGCAGAACGAAAAAGGCTTTTACGGCAAGCTGCCGTTCTTTAACTGGCAGCAGGAGGCCAAGCATTACGGCATCGAAGCTCAGGCCACGATCGAACGGCTCTCCGCCCAGCAGGCGCACGTCTTCACGACCGTCAGCGACGTGACCGCCCGCGAGTGCGAGGTGTTCCTGGGCCGTATCCCGGACCTGATTCTGCCCAACGGATTGAATATCATGCGCTTCACGGCCATGCACGAGTTTCAGAACCTGCATGTGAAGTACAAGGAGCGGATTCACGAGTTCATCATGGGGCATTTCTTCCAGAGTTATTCGTTTGATCTGGAAAAAACGCTGTACTTCTTCACCTCAGGCCGCTTTGAATTCAGCAACAAAGGTTACGACCTGACGCTGGAGGCCCTCGCCCGCCTGAACGCCAAGATGCGGGAAGCCAACATGGACACGACGGTCGTGATGTTCATGGTAACCAAACAGCCCTTCCACTCGATCGATCCGGAGGTGCTGCACAGCCGGGCGCTGCTCGACGAGATGCACGAAACCTGTAAGGCCATCGAGGAACAGGTTGGAAACCGGCTTTTCCAGGCAGCAGCGGCCAGCAACGACATTAACCTGCCAGACCTGAACGCCTTTGTCGACGAATACTGGCGGCTGCGTTTACGCCGGACCGTCCAGAGCTGGAAGACCAAAAAACTACCGCCTTTCGTCACGCACACGCTGGTGCAGGAAGACGATATGGTGCGGTACATCCGCCAGGCGGGGCTTGTCAACAACGAATTCGACCGCGTCAAGGTAGTTTACCACCCGGACTTTGTTTCTTCGACCAACCCGCTGTTTGGCCTCGATTACGGTCAGTTCGTCCGGGGCTGTCACCTCGGAATCTTCCCGAGCTATTATGAACCGTGGGGGTATACGCCATTGGAGTGCGTCGTTCGCGGCATTCCGACCGTCACCAGCGATCTGTCCGGTTTCGGAGATTTCATTATGCAGATCATGCGGGATTACGAGAACCGGGGCATTTACGTGGTAAACCGGAAAACGCAGAACTTCAACGAGGCCGCCGACCAGCTGGCTAACATCCTTTTCCGGTTTGTGCGGCTCTCCCAGCGCGACCGCATCGCCCAGCGCAACCGCGTCGAGAACATCTCCGACGTCTTCGACTGGACCAACCTGCGCTCGTACTACGATACGGCGCATGACTTGGCGTTGAAGCGGAAGAAGCCGTAAGAATTGGCTGAAGGCTGCCAATGGTGTTACAGACCAGAGCACCTATAGACAGCCCTCAGCCCTTTTCCAGGCCCACAAAAAAGCCCCGCCGGTAAGCCGACGGGGTTTTTATACTATACATAAGTGTACAACTTATTCAGCTGTTTGTAGTTCTTTCTGAAATTCGGTCAGGAGAACTTCCTTCATGGCGATTTTCCGCTTCTGGGTGTTGATCTTACCCATGACCATCTTGTCCATTTCTTCACCCTGCGACGGATCGATGTTGCTCATGGCCAGCGAGAGATCACTCTTTTCGCGGCGGATGAGGTATTCCATCTCGCGGATCTTGGTACGCAGCTGCTCGCTCTTGCTTTTGAGCTCGAAGGCCGGGTACTTCCGCGAAATGACGCGGGCCAGGTAGTTGAGCTCGAAGATTTTATCGCAGGCGGCCCGGAAGCGCTCCGAAACCTTCTTGTCGACCAGCTTGAAGGGAATCTTGATTTCCTTCCACTGATTGAGGAGCGTCTTGGCCCGCTCAGCAGCGGAATTGATGTCGGATGATTTGGCCAGTTGTTCGGCTTCGTCGGCCATCTTCATCTGCTGCTCGACGCGCGGATCGATCCGGACCTTCGGCTGAATCCCGCGGGCGAGGTTATACTTGTCGAATACGTTCTTCTTGACCCGGCTGAACCGCTTGTAGAGCTTACCCGAACGCTTGATGGGAATTTCACCCACTTCTTTCCATTCGTTGTTCAGGTTTCGCAGCAACTGGTAGGCTTCCGTCAGCACCCGCATGTAGCGCTCTTCGGCGGCCTGGGCGCGGACCGGATCGGAATTGTAGGTGGAGCGAACCCCATCCGCATTGGGCGGGTTGAAAGGGCGGCTGCGTTCGGCATCGTACACCTGACGCATCATCCGCTCGGCCTGCAGGATCAGGTTATCGTACTTGTCGATCCGTTCCTGAATGACCTTATTCTGTTCGTTGAAGAATTCACGGCGACGCTGGAAGAAGGCATCCAGCACTTCCTGGAAACGGGTTTCGATATCCGCGTACTCCTTATCGACCGGACCCGTCTTGATCCATTTGGCCTTAATCTCCTGAAGCTTATCGGCTGTGTCTTTCCAGTCCGTGCTGTCGGCAGCGGATTCTGCCTCGCCGAGCAGCGCCCGCTTAATCTCCAGGTTCTTGAGCTGGTTGTTGTGAATCAGATTCACCAGCACATCTTCCAGATCGTCCAGGCGGTTCAGCAAGGGGACAAAATTGCCGATCGCATCGAAGCTCAGCAGCTTCTTCCGCAATTGCACCAGCTTGGTCAGATAAGAGCCTTTGTTCTGTGCTTCGGCTACTTCCTGCTCCAGCTGACTTACCTTGTTATCGGCAATGGTGAATCGATTCTTAAAGTAGTCAAGCGCCTCCTGTTCTGTACGCTTCACTTCACCAATTTGCCGGTCCGGATAGCCGAGGTAGCCCGTTAAGAATACCTTTCCGTCTTTGACGTAACCGTATTCGTCTACCAATTGAGCCTGTTCCATTATTTTACGGTATTAAGGCTAATCTTTGGGTTTACTTTGTGATATTTGCCAACGACAAATGTAAGCAAAATAATGAGCCAAGAAACGATAATATTTTCTATGGCGGGTGTGAGTAAAATTATCCCGCCCAATCGACAAATCCTAAAGAACATATACCTTTCCTTTTTTTACGGCGCCAAAATCGGCGTTTTGGGACTCAACGGTTCGGGTAAATCAACGCTGCTCCGGGTCATCGCCGGTATCGATAAAAACATCCAGGGCGAGGTCGTTTTTTCGCCCGGTTATTCAGTTGGGATGCTCGAACAGGAGCCCCAGCTGGACCCTAATAAAACGGTGCTGGAGGTAGTGCAGGAAGGGGTTCAGGAGGTCGTCGATCTGCTGAAGGAATTTGACCAGATTAACGAAGCGTTCGGCGATCCGGACGCGGATTTTGATAAGCTGATTGCCCGCCAGGGAGAAGTCCAGGAAAAGCTGGACCACCTGGAAGCCTGGGAACTGGACAACAAGCTGGAGAAGGCCATGGACGCCCTGCGCTGCCCGCCCTCCGACGCGCTGGTTGCCAACCTCTCGGGCGGAGAGAAACGCCGCGTAGCCCTCTGCCGGCTGCTGCTGCAACAGCCCGACGTTCTGCTGCTCGACGAACCGACCAACCACCTCGACGCTGAATCGGTCCTCTGGCTGGAAGAACACCTGCGCCAGTACAAAGGCACGGTCATCGCCGTCACCCACGACCGCTACTTCCTCGATAACGTCGCCGGCTGGATCCTCGAACTCGACCGCGGGGAAGGCATCCCTTGGAAAGGCAACTACTCTTCCTGGCTGGAACAGAAGCAGAACCGCCTCGCCAAGGAAGAAAAGCAGGAATCGAAGCGCCAGAAAACGCTGCAGCGCGAGCTCGAATGGGTACGCATGGCCCCGAAAGCCCGGCAGGCTAAATCCAAAGCGCGTCTGGGCGCCTACGAAAAGCTGCTGAGCGAAGACAACCGCCAGAAAGAAGAGAAGCTGGAGATCTTCATCCCGGCCGGACCGCGCCTGGGGGCCAAAGTGATCGAAGCCCACGGCGTAGCCAAAGCCTACAGCGACCGCCTCCTGTACGAAAACCTGAGCTTCAGCCTGCCCCAGGCGGGCATCGTGGGCATTATCGGTCCAAACGGCGCCGGTAAGACGACGCTCTTCAAGCTCATTACCGGTAAGGAAAAGGCCGATGCGGGTACGTTTGAAGTAGGGGATACGGTCAAATGGGCGTATGTCGACCAGGAGCACGACGGCCTGGATCCGAATAAGACGGTATTCGAAACCATCTCGGGCGGTAGTGAATGGGTGATCCTGGGCGGAAAGCAGGCGAACGCCCGCGCGTACGTGAGCCGCTTTAACTTCGCCGGAGCCGACCAGGAAAAGAAGATCGCTAACCTGTCGGGCGGAGAGCGCAACCGGGTTCATCTGGCCATGATGCTCAAGGAAGGCGCCAACCTGCTGCTGCTCGACGAACCGACCAACGACCTGGACGTAAACACGCTCCGGGCGCTGGAAGAAGGCCTGGAAAACTTCGCCGGCTGCGCCGTGGTCATTTCCCACGACCGCTGGTTCCTCGACCGGGTCGCGACGCACATCCTGGCCTTTGAGGGCGAATCCCAGGTGTACTGGTTCGAAGGAAACTTCTCGGAATACGAAGAAAACCGCCGCAAGCGCCTGGGCACGGATGCCACGCCGAAGCGGATCAAGTATAAGAAACTGGTTTAATCATTGAGCGCGGAGGCGCGGAGATAACGAGCTGCCGGGGACGGTCCACGTCCGAACGCCTCGATCTCCGCGCCTTTGCCGTTTTCCCGGGACTACTCACTATCCACATGGCATATTACGGCTTTTTGAACGGACAAATCCTGCCCGCCGACCAGCTGACCATCGGCACCACGGACCTCGGCCTGCTGCGCGGGTACGGCCTTTTCGATTATTTCCGGACGTACAATGGGCGCCCGTTTCAGTGGGACTGGTACTGGGGCCGGTTCACCAATTCGGCCGCTATGCTCCACATGAGCGTTCCGATCCAGAAAGAGGAAGCTTACCGGACGGTGATGACGCTGCTGGAAAAGAGCGGAGGCGCGGATATGGCGTTTCGCTTTGTGCTGACGGGCGGTTACAGCTCCGACAGCATCAGTGTCCAGCAACCGAATCTGCTGATCGTGGCCGAGGAACTACCCGCCCAGCAGTTGATCCAGTACGAACGGGGCATCAAAGTCATTCTCGATGAGTACGTCCGGGAAATGGCCAAGGTAAAAACGACCGATTATAAACGGGTCATTCTGCTCGCTACGGCCATTCAGGCCGCCAAAGCCCAGGATGTGCTGTACCACAAAGACGGGGAAATCAGCGAACTGAGCCGCAGCAATTTCTTTCTCTTCAAGGGCAATCACCTCATCACGCCGAACCGTCATATTCTGCACGGCATCACCCGCCGCACCATCCTTCACCTGGCCGAGAGCGATTTTCAGATTGAAGAACGGCCGGTGCTGCTCTCCGAACTCTACGACGCCGACGAACTCTTCACCACCAGCACCACCAAACACGTTCTACCCATTACGCAAGTCGGTGAACTCACCATCGCCGACGGCCTCCGCGGTGAGCGGACGAAGTACCTGCAGGAGCGGTTTGGGGAGTTGGTGGGGAACTGGTAAGGAAAGGCTGAAGGGCGGACCGCCCTTCAGCCCTCAGCCTAATCTTTATAAATTCCTACGACTACAGTCCCATCCGCCTTGATGTACCCCCGGTACATGCCTTCGGAATTGAAGGGCATAGCGACATTGCCGTTGCGGTCGAGGGCGATCACCCCGCCTTCGCCGCCGCGCTGGACAAGCTTTTTCATGACCACTTCATCGGCCGCTTTTTTGACGCTTAAGCCTTTGTATTCCATCAGGGCGGAAATGTCATACCCCACGACCGAGCGAATGAAGTACTCGCCGTGGCCGGTGGCGGAAACGGCGCAGGTAGCGTTGTTGGCGTAGGTTCCCGCGCCGATGATGGGTGCATCGCCGACCCGGCCGTAACGCATGTTGGTCATGCCGCCCGTTGAGGTTCCGGCAGCCAGGTTACCGTACTGGTCGAGGGCTACGCAGCCGACGGTGCCGTATTTCTTTCCTTCAATGAAGATCTTGTTGTCAAAAAGCTGGCCCGTCGTATCCTTCGCGGAGTGGTCGAGTTCTACCTTTTCCTCCTTGATAGCCTGTTGCAGCGCTTTCCAGCGGGCCTCGGTATAGAAGTAGGAGGGATCGACGATCTCCAGTCCCTGCTTTTTGGCAAAGGCTTCGGCTCCTTTCCCGACCATCATCACGTGCTCGGACTTTTCCATCACCTTTCGGGCGGCGGAAATCGGGCTTTTAAACGTCGTTACGCCCGCTACCGAGCCTGCCATCAGGTTTTTGCCGTCCATGATGGAAGCATCGAGTTCATTCTTGCCCTCGTGGGTGAAAACCGCTCCTTTACCGGCGTTAAACAGCGGAGAGTCTTCCATAACGTGGATGGCCGCTTCGACCGCATCCAGGCTGGTCCCCCCCCGTTTCAGGACGGCATACCCGGCCTGCAGGGCCTGCCGAAGGGCCTCGTTGTACGCCTTTTCTTTTTCGGGCGTCATGTTCTTCCGGGTAATAGTCCCGGCCCCGCCATGAATGACGAGCGTAATCTTATTCTTGTAATCCTGGGCGTTGAGCATCAGTGGAACAAAAGCCAGTAGGGCGATTCGAATCAGTTGGTTCATGAAGAGTTGATTGGTTAACGTTCCAAATGGGTTTCTGCTTCTATTCCGTTAGCTTTCGTGCCGTACGGAGCGTTAGCGCTCGTTGTGCAGGGCGAACGGCTGTTCATCCGAAAGCCAGGCCATCCACTTGCCCTGGGCTTTCATGACCTGTTCGATGACGTCGCGCACGGCCCCGCGCCCGCCCGGCTTCGGCGAGACATAATCACAGACGGCCCGTACTTCATCGGCAGCGTCGGCCGGGCAGGTGCTCAGCAACGTGGGCCGGACCAGTACCGGAAAATCCGGCAGATCGTCGCCCATGTACAACACCTCTTCTTCGGTCAGCTTATGCAGGTTCAGGAAACCCAGGTAGGCGTTGAGCTTCTGATCGGTGGGGCCGCCCATCATGATGTCCTTAATCTTCAGGAACTCCAGCCGCTTCCGAACGCCTTCCTGGTTTCCCGCCGACAGAATGGCGACGCGGTAGCCCGCGTTAATGGCCCGTTCGATCCCGTAGCCATCGCGGATATGAAACGTCCGGTACTGCTCGCCCGAAGCCAGGGCGTTAACCGTCCCGTCGGTCAGGACGCCGTCGACGTCGAAAATAAAGGTTGTAATCCGTTTGAATCGCTCCTGAATGGCCGTCATGCGTAGGGTTGCTGGTTGCCCGAAATTACGCTTTTTCGGATGAACCACCCAGCGGTATTGTATCCCGGTGCCCGGCGTTCGTTCGGTTTTCCTTGCCGGATGCCCCAATTTATCCTTAGTTTGCTGCGCTCGACCGGTATTTATGGACTTTACCAAACTTGCTGCGCTGTATCAGGAAACGCTGTTTCGGACGATCCTTCCCTTTTGGCTGGAGCACAGCCGGGACCGGGTCTGCGGGGGCTTTTACAACGCCCTAACCGAAGCGGGCGCCGTTTTCGATACCGACAAGTACGTCCACCTGCAGGCGCAGCAGGTCTGGGCATTCGCCCGGCTCCATAACCGCGTTGATGCCCTTCCTGCCTGGCAGGAGCTGGCCCGCCACGGCGCTGATTTTCTGCTCCGGCACGGGCGGCAGCCCGACGGCCGCTGGCTGGCCATCGTGGACCGCCGGGGCCGAGCCGTTGCGCCGGCTACAACGGTCGTGCCCGACTGCTTTGCCGCCATGGCTTTTGCCGAATTGTATCGCCTGTCCGGCGACGCATCGCATGCCGAGGTGGCCCGTAACACCCTCCAGACGCTGCTCCACCACCGGGCGCAGGAGCGGCATCAGCAGGCCGAACAGCTCGGGGGCTTTCGCCTCTACCGGCACCTGAGCGAGCCCATGATGGTGCTGAAAGCCCTGCTGGAAGTTCGCTCCCTGCTGGCTCATGAACCTTTCGAGGAAATGCTGGAGGCTGTTCTGTCCGAAATTCTGAATGAGTTTTTCGACAAACGCCTGAACCTGTTGCGGGAAAACGTCCTGCCCGAAGGAGCCTTTTCGGACAGCGTTCCGGGGCGGCGGCTCCATCCGGGCCTGGTGTTTGAAACGGTAGGCTACCTGCTCGAAGCTGCGGAGGTAACGGAAAACCGCAAACTGGCCCAGCAGGCGCTGCTGATGGCCTTTCCGCTGGCCGAGGCGGGCTGGGATACGCCCAACGGCGGTTTCTTCCAGTATACCGATCTGAAGGAGCGGCCGGCGGTGGGCAGCGAATGGGACCGGAAGCTGCATTGGGTTCACCTGGAGGCCTTATCCACCTTTACCCGCGGCTATGTGCTGACGCGGCAGAACGACTGCCTCAAGTGGATCCGGCGGGTGCAGGAATATACCTGGCGGCATTTTCCGGACCCAGGCGGCCAGGAATGGCGGGGCGTGCTCGACCGGAAAGGCCAGCCAATCGTTCTTTACAAAGCCGGGCCCGATAAGGGCTGTTATCACCTCATCAAATGCCTGCAGGACGCCTGGCAGAAAAGCCTGGAGCCAGCTTTTCAGCGCGTTCGCTGACGAGAGACTATACCTCGGGCTTCATGCGGTGCAGCCGCTGGATGTGATCCGTCAGGACTTCGTAGATTTCCAGCCATTCCGGACGCCCGGAGAGGTAGGTTAGGTGCAAATCCAGCGTACCCAGATCACCCCGACGGGCGGGGCCGGTCTGGACCTCGGCCGGATGGGAAGCAGCCAGCGCTTTACGGACCGTTTCCTGGATTAAGGGCTTTAACAGGTCAAATTCGAGTCCTTCCCCGTCGGTGATGTCCTTGGCAAGCCCAAAGAGGTAATTGGTGAAATTACAGGCAAACACCGCCGCCACGTGGAGCACGCGCCGCTCCTGGGAGTTGACCAGGTACACAATCGTACTCAATTCCTGACCCAGCGCTACGAGGTGTCCCTCGGTCTGCGAATCACTGGCTTCAATGCAAAGCGGTACCTCCTCGAAGGGTAGCGCATCGGTCTGGGCCGTAAACGTCTGCAAGGGGTAGAAAACGCCCGAACGGACCGGTACATCGCTGTAGATGTCCACCAGTTGCCGGAGGCTGTAGAGCGTTTTGGTACCGGATGTATGGACCAGCATGGCCTGTTCGGGCAATACCAGCTGCCGTACGACCGCTTCGTGGGCGTCATCGGGTACGGCCAGGACGAACAGCTCACAGGCGCTGTCTGCAAAGTTCAGGTCCGGATTGATCTGGGCGTCATACAGCCGGCTGACCAGCCTGCGGGCGTTGGCGGGCTGGCGGCTGTATACTTCCGCAACGTGGTGTCCGGCATTATCCAGGGCCATTGCCAGGTGCCAGGCCAGGTTTCCCGCTCCGATTAAAGCGACTTTCATCCGGTAAGTATAAGGATTTTCCGCACAGATTGCAGTCCCGGCTGCCGACTCGGATTCAGAACTATCTCCTCCTGCTTTACGTATACCTGGACAGACACTGCCGTACTCATCCCCTTGCAACCAACATCACTTCCTGACATCCTGGTCATCATTCCGGCCTTTAACGAAGAAAACGCGGTCGGTAACGTCGTCCGCGAAATACCCCGCGATTGGGTACGCGAGGTCATCGTGGTAAACAACAATTCCAACGACCAGACCGCCGTTGAGGCCGCCCGGGCAGGGGCCACCGTCATCGACGAACCCGTGCAGGGTTACGGCCGGGCCTGCCTGCGCGGAATCGCTTACGCTCAAAATCGCCAACAAAAGCCGGAAGTCGTGGTTTTCCTCGATGCCGACTATTCGGATTATCCGGAGGAACTGCCCAGCCTGGTACAGCCCATCCTGGATGACCGGGCCGATCTGGTGATTGGGTCCCGGGCGCTGGGAAACCGGCAGCGGGGCTCCATGACACCCCAGCAGGTATTCGGCAACTGGCTGGCGACACGGCTGCTCTGGTGGCTCTACGGGGTTCGGTTTACCGACCTGGGGCCGTTTCGGGCCATCCGTTACGACCGGCTCATCGACCTCCAGATGCAGGATAAAACCTACGGCTGGACGGTCGAAATGCAGCTGAAAGCCGCCAAGCTGGGACTGCGGTGTACGGAAGTGCCGGTCCGCTACCGAAAGCGCATCGGATTTTCCAAGATTTCGGGGACGGTAAAAGGTACTGTCCTGGCGGGTTATAAAATCATAACCACCATTTTTCGATATTGGTAGAGGAGGAGGTTTTACACTTATGGAAACGCTGTTGATTGCCTATGGGGTGGTGCTGACGTTGTTATTTACCTATAACTTAGGACAGCTAAGCCTGATAATCAGCTATACCCTGCATAAAAAGCGACGCGATGCGTTTTTTCGTTCGTTTGCGGCCCGGCCGGACGAGCAGTTGCCGGTGGTGACCATCCAGCTTCACATTTACAACGAACTCTACGTTGCCGAACGACTGATCGATGCCGTCTGCCGCATCCGGTATCCTCGCACGAAACTGGAAATTCAGGTGCTGGATGATTCTACTGACGCAACGGTCGGCATCATCGCGCGGAAAGTAGCCGAATTCCAGCAGCAGGGAATTGATATTCAGCACGTCCGTCGGCCGGAGCGGAAAGGGTTCAAGGCGGGCGCCCTGGCCTATGGGCTCGAACGGGCCAAAGGCACCTTTTTGGCGATTTTCGACGCAGATTTCATGCCGGACCCGGATTTTCTGCTGAAAACCGTGCCTCATTTTGACAATCCGAAGATCGGTATCGTCCAGACCCGCTGGACGCACCTGAACGAGGATTATTCCATTCTGACGCAACTGCAGGCCTTCGGACTCGATGCGCACTTCTTTATTGAGCAAAGCGGCCGGAATGCGGAGGATTACTTCATGAACTTCAACGGCACGGCCGGCGTCTGGCGCAAGGAGACCATCATCGATGCCGGTGGCTGGAGCAGCGACACGCTGACGGAAGACCTGGACCTGAGCTACCGCGCCCAGCTGAAAGGCTGGAAATTCGTTTACCGGGAAGACATCGGTTCGCCGGCCGAACTGCCCGTGGCCATGAACGCGCTCAAATCCCAGCAGTACCGCTGGATGAAAGGAGCCGCCGAATGCGCCCGAAAGCTGATGACGCGGGTGCTCAGCGCGCCCCATGTACCGTTCCGGGTGAAAGTACACGCCTTTTTTCACCTCATCAGCAGTTCGACCTTTGTGCTGGTGCTGGCCCTGGCGCTGCTGAGTGTACCGGTGCTGTATACCCGCATTCTCCATCCGGAATACACTTCGGTCTACTACCTGATTGGTTTTTTCCAGTTCAACATCATCATTCTGCTGTTGTTTTACGGCATTCCGTTCTGGCACGAACACCGGGATAAAACCTCGCGGCTGGGGTACTATTTTGTGCTGTATTCCTCGCTGATGATGGGCCTGTCGCTCCATAACTCAGTCGCTGTACTGGAAGGCTTCCTTGGCCGGAAAACGCCGTTTGTGCGGACGCCCAAGTTCAACGTACGGGCCGTCGGTGACGCCTGGCAGGGGAATAAATACCTGAGCCTTGATTTAAGCCCGGCCCTGAACTGGCTGACGATTACAGAAGGATTGCTGTGTCTGTATTTCCTGACCGGCATTGCCATGGCGTTTTATTTCCAGCAGTTTAACATGCTGCTGTTCCATACCATGCTCGCTTTTGGCTTTGGTATGGTCTTTTATTTCAGCGTCACTCACTCCCGCATGCAGGCATAGGACTGGGTTAGCTGGCCGGATCAACGAATTTTTTGCAGATTCGCACCGAGCTTAGACCTGCATCGGCGTGACCCACCCGCGAACTTCGGCCCAAACGAACTTCCTGATTCTGCTTTCGTTCCTGCTTTATCTTTGGCAGGGTTATGGGCTCCAGCGGCAGCAGACCCTCTGGCTGTTTGCTTCGTTTCTCGGCTTGCTGGTCAGCGCTTTTTTGCTGGTTAAGGCCAACGAAAAAACGGCCTGGCGCGCCGGCTGGCTTTTTCGACTGGGCCTGCTGGCAGCTACGCCCTGGTTATCGGACGATTATGCCCGCTTTGTCTGGGACGGCCGGCTGCTAAGCCAGGGCTGGAACCCTTACCTCTATCTTCCCGCTGCGCTGGTGGGTACGCCGGAGGGCAACCATCTGGGCCTGACACCCCAGCTTTACCAGCTCCTGAATTCGCCGCACTACTACACCGTTTACCCGCCCTTTAACCAGGCATTGTTCGGCCTTTCGGCCTGGCTGTCAGGCGGAAATCTATGGGGCAATATCGTCTGGCTGCGCGTGTGGATTTTGCTGGCCGAGGCGGTAACGGCCTGGCTTTTACCGAAACTGCTGAAACGGCTTGGTAAGCCTTCCCGGCTTGCCCTGGCCTACTGGCTGCATCCGCTGGTCATCCTTGAGCTAACGGGTAATGTGCATTTTGAGGCGGTTATGGTGGCCCTGGGCCTGCTGGCAGCCTGGCTGCTGGTCCAGAACCGGCTATGGGCGTCTGCTACCGCTTTTGCGCTGGCCGTTGTGACCAAGCTGATTCCGCTTGTGCTGGGGCCCTTGCTGATCCGGGAATTGGGCTGGAAACGGGGGCTGGCGTACGGTCTGGCTGGAGGCGGGCTGATTATTGGCTTCTTTGCACCCTTTGTCTCGGCCGAACTGATCCGAAATTTCGGGTCCAGCGTGGATCTGTATTTCCAGAAATTTGAATTCAACGCGAGCGTGTATTACCTCGTCCGCCAACTGGGCTACTGGTTGACGGGCTACAACATCATCCAGACGGCGGGCCCGCTGCTTTCACTACTCACCCTGACAGGCGTGGTCATTCTGGCCATTCGTCGCCTCCCTCCGGCCGAAACGGTTCTGTTGACGCTCAGCCTGTATTTTGCCTTCGCGACGACCGTCCATCCCTGGTACCTCACAACGCTGGTTGCCGTTTCGGTACTGACAAATTACCGCTTTCCGCTGGTCTGGGCCGCGGGCGCGTTTTTGTCGTACGCAACTTACCGGACAACGGCGTATACCGAAAACTTATGGCTGACGGGGCTGGAGTATGGTTCCGTCATTCTGTTTGCCGGCTGGGAGTACCGAAACAAAAAAGCCCGGCAGGAATCCCGCCGGGCCTAGAAACGCCATATCTTGAAGATATGGCGTTTCTTAAAGGTGAATTGCTTCGCCGTAAGCCGCTTCCGTAGCGTCCTTTATAGCCTCCGACATGGTCGGGTGGGGGTGAACCGTGCTCAGGATTTCGTGGCCGGTCGTCTCCAGTTTCCGCGCGGCTACGACTTCCGCAATCATTTCGGTGACGTTGTAGCCGATGAAGTGCGCGCCCAGCCATTCGCCGTATTTCTTGTCGAAAATCACCTTCACGAAGCCCTGGTCTGCGCCGGCAGCCTTCGCCTTACCTGAGGCCGAAAAGGGAAATTTACCCACCAGAATATCGTAACCGGCGTCACGCGCCGCCTTTTCGGTATACCCGACGGAGGCGATTTCCGGCTGGCAGTACGTACAACCCGGAATATTACCGTAGTTCAGCGGTTCCGGATGCCCGTGACCCGCGATCTTTTCTACGCAGATGATGGCCTCCGCCGAAGCGACGTGCGCCAGGGCCTGACCTTTCGTCACGTCACCGATGGCGTAGTAGCCGTCGACGTTCGTGCGGTAGTAGTCGTCCGTGACGATCTTGCCCCGTTCGGTCTTGATGCCGACGTCTTCCAGGCCGATGTTCTCGATGTTGGCGACGATGCCGGCAGCCGACAGGACAATCTCCACGTCGAAGGTTTTTTCCCCGTCCGGTGTTTTGACGAACACTTTACAGCCGGCGCCGCTCGTGTCGACTTTGATTACTTCCGAGCTGGTGAAGATATCGACGCCCAGTTTTTTGTACTGTTTGGCCAGTTCTTTTGAGATTTCCTCGTCTTCCACCGGTACGATGTTGGGCATGAACTCAATGATGGTCACCTTCGTGCCCATGGAGGCGTAGACGTAGGCAAACTCCACGCCGATGGCTCCGGAGCCAATGACCAGCATCGACTTCGGCTGCTTCTCCAGCGTCATTGCCTTGCGGTACTCGATCACCTTCTGGCCGTCGATGGGTACAGCCGGCAGGGCCCGGGCGCGGCTGCCCGTGGCGACAATGATGTGTTTGGCGTCGTAGACGGTGGCTTTACCGGCCGCATCGGTCACTTCGACCTTCTTGCCCGGCTTTACCTTGCCCAGGCCGTTGATGACGTCGATTTTATTCTTGCGCATGAGGAAGTTAACTCCCTTGCTCATGGCGTCGGCCACGCCCCGGCTCCGCTTGATGACCGCCCCGAAATCAGGAGTCGCCTCGCCGGAAATGGTGATGCCGTAATCTTTCGAATGCTTGATGTATTCAAATACCTGGGCGCTTTTCAGCAGGGCTTTGGTCGGGATACAGCCCCAGTTGAGGCAGATACCGCCAAGGCTCTCGCGTTCGACCACGGCCGTTTTCAGACCCAGTTGCGACGCCCGAATCGCGGCCACGTAGCCTCCCGGCCCGCTGCCGATGACGATTACATCGTATTGTGATGCCATTTCTTGGATTGAGATAAAGAACGGTTGAATAACGGGCGAAGCGCCAGGCCAGGCCCGTATTGGCAACGCAAAGTTAGGCCGAAAAGTTGAAATCAAAGGCTTGCCTCCCGAAAGCGGCAGGCACCCAGCTATTTGTTCGTATCTTTGGGGTTTGAAATTAGTTTATCGTTTAGCGTTTAAGGTTTAAATCGCAAAAGCCATGTGGAAAGGCCCTGACCATCAGCGGCTAACTATAAACCATAAACTATAAACCTTAATCTGCTCATTTCCATTCAACCATATTGTTTCACGCATACCATGACAACGGACCAATTAAAGGACGTGAGGGCCAGAGTAGAGGCCCTGAGGGGGTATCTTTGACTACGATCGCAAAAAAGAACAACTAGCCGATCTGGAACAGCGAACCTTCCAGCCTGAATTCTGGAACAATGCTGAACAGGCCGAAAACACCATGAAGCAGGTCCGCTCGCTAAAGGGCTGGACTGGCGGCTACGAGCAAATCGAAAAGCAGCTTGAAGACCTGGAAACCCTGCAGGAATTCCTCGAGCTGGGCGAAGGCTCGGAAGAGGAAGTCGAGGCGGAATACCAAGCGATGCTGAGATCCCTCGAAGAGCTGGAACTGAAGAAGATGCTCAGCAACGAGGAAGACCAGCTTAGCGCCATCCTCGAAATTAACTCCGGTGCGGGCGGTACTGAAAGCCAGGACTGGGCGGAAATGCTCTACCGCATGTACCTGATGTGGGCAGAAAAACACGGTTACGGCGTCAAACAGGTCGATTATCAGCCCGGTGAAGGTGCCGGCATTAAATCGGCCACGCTCGAAGTCGACGGCCCGCTCGCTTATGGCTACCTGAAGTCGGAAAATGGCGTTCACCGGCTCGTGCGCGTGTCGCCCTATGACGCCAATGCCCGCCGGCATACGTCCTTTGCCTCTGTCTACGCTTACCCGCTGATCGACGATTCCATCGAAATTGAGGTGAATCCGGCCGATATCGACTGGGATACCTTCCGCTCAGGCGGCGCCGGTGGCCAGAACGTAAACAAGGTCGAAACGGCTGTCCGCCTGCGCCACCGACCCTCCGGCCTCATCATCGAATGCCAGCAGGAGCGGAGCCAGCTGCAGAACAAGGAAGTCGCCATGCGCCTGCTCAAATCGAAGCTGTACCAGATCGAAGTGGAAAAGCGGAACGCCGCCCGGGCCGAGATCGAAGCCAGCAAGAAAAAGATCGAATGGGGCTCCCAGATCCGCAGCTACGTCCTCGACGACCGCCGCGTCAAAGACCACCGTACCGGCCACCAGACCTCCAACACCGACGCCGTCCTCGACGGCGACCTGGATGCGTTTATTAAGGCGTATTTGTTGATGCAAGACTAAAGATCAAGGATTGAAGGAAGAAGGATTGAGGGACTGATGTAGGCATCACCACACAGGCTGGAACAACTATAGACCCTCAATCCTTCAATCCCTCAATCCTTCAATCCCTGACATGCTCCCCTATCACCCCCTTTCCACCGGCCCCCGCGTCCTCCTGGCTTTTCACGGCATCGGGCAGGATCACGGTTGCTTTCGGCCGCTGGGTCGGGCGCTGGAGGGGCGGTATACGGTTTACGCCTGCGACCTGTTTTTTCACGGGGAACAGCCGGTTCGGCCGAAAGGGGAGGTACTGAAAAAGGCGGCCTGGCAGCAGTTGATTCGTGATTTCCTTTCGGAGCACGGAATCGAACGATTCACGGTCGCTGGGTACAGCATGGGCGGCAAGTTTGCCCTGGCTGCCGCGGAGGCCTTTGCCGACCGGATCGACGAGCTTTGGCTCCTGGCGCCGGATGGGATAACGGTTAGTCCGTACTACCGGCTGGCTACCGGCACTGCCATCGGACGTAGCCTGTTCGGTTTTTTTCTCAGACACATGGCCTTTTTTCACCAGGTCGGCCACGCCCTGAGCGCCCTGAAGCTGGTCGACCGAAGTGCCCTGCGTTTTGCGGAAAGTACCTTATCAACGCCCCAGCAGCGGGAGCGGGTGTACCAATCCTGGCTGGGTTTTCGGAAATTGTCCGTAGACGTCCGTTCGCTGGCCGAAACGCTCAATGGATCCTCGGTTCGAACCCGCTTTTTCCTGGGTTATTTTGACCGGGTGCTGCCCATTTCCTTCGTTTTTCCCCTGACCCGGCGGCTGCACGCCTACGAGCTGACCGTTCTCCGCACCGGCCACCACCGCCTGATTGAAAAAGCGGCCGAGCGCCTAGCGGCGGAACACCCGCTGCAGGACCACACTCAGCCCTAAAACCGAGACCAGCAGCAGCAGCGCCAGCCAGAGCTGCGTCTGATTCCCGGTATTCGGGTTTTCCAGCAGGGTCCGGATTTCCCGGGCCTGTCGGCCGGTCCAGACCGCCAGCACCGTCCGGGGAACCATCCCCAGAAAACCGCCCAATAAGATATTCCGCAGCCGGGCACCCGAAAGCGCAAAGACCAGGTTCGTCACCGCAAACGGAAGTACCGGGGAAAGCTTGGTGAAAAAGATCACGGATAATTCCCGCTCGCGTATGCGCTCCAGTACGGTGCGGGCGCGCGGGTTCTGCTCGATGAACTGCACGAAACGGTCCTGATCCAGCCGGTGCACCAGGGTATAGACCAGGTAAATGGCGCCCATGTTAAGCGCGAGCAGCGGCAGAATGGCATTCCAGGACAAAAAATAGCCAAAGACCAGCGCCAGAAACGTCGGCGGAGTCAGCGCGACTGTCGACGTCAGGCAACAGGCCAGCGTCAGCAGAAGCCACGGCATGGCCGAAAAATTGGCCACCACCGGCTCGTAGGTCACCGCCATGTAGGTAAGCACCGAACTAAACAGCAGCGGCGCTACCGTCATCAGCAGGGCCGTTACCGCCGGCCCCGATAGCTTCTTCAGGAAAGATAGTTTCTCCAAACCCTCACGATTCGCGGCAAGTTAGTTAATTTGGACAAAGTCGTCAGTCGGTCAGTCATCAGTCCTCAGTCAGGCTTCGCCTTTTAGCTAAGCCTAACCACTGTGGTGGCTGATGAAGACGGTAGACTGACGACTGACCGACTGACGACTCCTATCATGCACTTCGCCACCAAAGCCATCCACGCCGGCCAGCAGCCGGATCCCACGACGGGCGCCATCATGACGCCCATCTACCAGACCTCGACCTACGTCCAGGAATCCCCCGGAAAACACAAAGGCTACGAATACGCCCGGACGCAGAACCCTACCCGCGACGCGCTGCAGGGCAACCTGGCTGCGCTCGAAAACGGGCGGTTTGGTCTCTGCTACGCCTCGGGCCTGGCCGCCACGGATGCTATTCTGAAGCTGTTTAAGCCCGGCGACGAAATCATCGCCAGCAGCGACCTCTACGGCGGTACTTACCGCATCATGGTCCGGGTATTTCAGGAATTCGGGCTGCGGTTCAACTTCGTCTCGCTGGATGATCCGGCCAATCTCGAAGCGGCCCTAACGCCCGAAACCAAAATGGTTTGGATCGAAACCCCAACCAACCCGCTGCTGCGCATCGTGGATATCTCCGCCATCGCGGCCATTACGAAGACCCGGGGGCTGATGTTGGTGGTCGATAACACCTTTGCCTCCCCGTACATTCAAAATCCGCTGGATATGGGCGCCGACATCGTGCTCCATTCGGCCACGAAGTACCTCGGCGGTCATTCCGATACGGTCATGGGCGCGATTATTCTCAATGACGAGGCGGTAGCTGACCGGCTGCGGTTCATTCAGAATGCCTGCGGGGCGGTGCCGGGGCCGCAGGACTGCTTTCTGGTGCTGCGCGGGACGAAAACGCTGCACGTCCGGATGCAGCGGCACGGGGAAAACGCCCTGGCTATCGCCCGGTTTCTGAGCGAGCACCCTAAAGTAAGCCAGGTCAATTACCCCGGGCTGGAAACCCATCCCCAGCACGAACTGGCCAAACGGCAGATGCGGAATTTCGGCGGGATGCTTTCTTTTGAACTCCACGGCGATTCCCTGCCGGAGGCGGTACGGGTAATGGAAAGCTTTAAGGTTTTTTCCCTGGGCGAATCACTGGGCGGCGTGGAATCGCTTTGTACGCACCCGGCTTCGATGACCCACGCCTCCATTCCCAAAGCTGAGCGCGAAAAAAACGGGCTCAAAGACACGCTCATCCGGCTCAGCGTTGGGATTGAAGACGTCGAAGACCTGATCGAAGACCTGAAACAGGCCATAGCGAAGGCAGAAGCTTAGAAACGAAGCCGTACGCCGGCCAGGAAATTCCGCGTCGCCTGCGGGTAGTAATAGTTCTCGGTAATGGTCTGCCCTTCGGCGATGTAGCTGAAGGTATAGCCGTTCGACTCGTACAGCTCGTTAAAGACGTTGTTCAGCAGCAGGGTAAACTCCACCACCTCGGCAAATTTCGGCTTCCAGCTGTAGATGAACCGCAGGTCGTTGACGAAATACGGGTTCAGCGTCCGGTTCGGGTTGCCGGTATTATCCAGGTACTGCTTACCGACGTACTTCGACAGCAGCCCAACTTCCAGCCTTTTCACCGGTGTGTACAACAGTTGTGAACTGGCGATCAGGTTGGGGGAGAAGGCGATGTCCTTGTCGGTATGCACGATCGCCCGCTGTTCGCCGGAATCGTAATTGTCGATGAATTCGGTAAACGAACGGATTTTGTTACGGCTTAGCGTGGCGTTCACGTTCCAGCGCAGGTTTCGGGTCAGCAGCGCTCCTGCTTCCAGCTCGATGCCGGCCCGGTAACTGTTCGGAATGTTGGTCCGGTTGTAGGCCCCAACGTCGTTAATCTGGCCGGTCAGCACGAGCTGGTTCCGGTAGTTCATGTAGTAGAGATTCGCCGAGAAAGCCAGCTTCTGCGTCTGGGCTTTATAACCCGCCTCCCAGTCGTGGAGCGTTTCCGCTTTCGGGCGGCTGGCGGGCGTAGATTGCGTGAAATCGTCGCGGTTGGGCTCCTTGTTGCCGACGCTATAGGATGCATAGAGCGAACTCCGGTCGTTGAGCGTATAAGTTAGCCCGGCTTTGGGGTTGAAAAACGTCAGGTTGGCCTCCTGCTGCACGTTCCGCTGGGCGTTATCGAAGCCCAGGAAAGCGTACCCGACCGTCCGGACCTGCAGGTCCGTAAAGGCGTTCAGCCTGGGGGTTAGCTGGTAAAAGGCTTTCGCGTAAACGTTGAAATCCGTCTTCCAGGCGTCATTATCGTAATAGCGGTGCCGAATAGTACCCGTGCTCGCAAACCGCGCCCAGATCACCTCGCCGAAGTGTTTTCCGCGGTACTGGTTCCAGCCGCCGCCGATGTTGGCCGTCAGCTTCCCGTAACTGTTATAGTCCAGCGACCAGACAGCCCCGTAGAAATCATTATCCAGCCAGCGCCGCCGGATCAGGTCCGTCCGGCGAACGGTATCCCGGCCAACGATCACCGGCGGCAGGTTGTAGCGGCTCAGCGGGTCGTTTTCCCGAAACTGCTCAAAATAACCCCGCCCGTAGGTGTAATGCAGGGAGGCATTCAGCCGCCAGCTCCGGCTCAGTTCGTGGGAGGAAATGAGCTGATAATGATCCTGCTGGTAGTTGTCGACCTCATTTTCGTAGGTGTAGGGATTGAACGTCCGGTTGGTTTTCAGCAGGTTCTCCGGTACGCCGCCCCAGGCCTGGTAGGTCTGCTGCTGGCCCGAGAAAACGTTCAGGCGCACGAAGCTCTTTTTGCCGTACCAGCCGCCGGAAACGTAGAACGACTTCAGATCCGAGGAAGCCCGGTCGATGTAGCCGTCGGAGGTAATCTTTGACAGCCGGGCGTCCAGCACAAAACCGCCTTTTAGCAGGCCGGTTCCGGCCAGGACGTTGTATTTCCGCGTGTTGAAAGAGCCCGCCGAGAGGTTGGTTTCCGCGTAAGCTTCCTTCTGGAGGGTATTGGTCTGAACGTTGATCGACGCCCCGAACGCCCCGGCTCCATTGGTCGACGTTCCCACGCCCCGCTGGATCTGTACGCTGCTGACTGAAGAGGCAAAGTCCGGCATGTTCACCCAGAACGTGCCCTGCGATTCGGCGTCGTTGTAGGGAATTCCGTTCAGCGTAACGTTCACCCGCGTGGCGTCCGAGCCCCGAATCCGAACGCCCGTATACCCCACACCTGCCCCGGCATCCGAAGTCGTTACGACCGAGGGCGTAAAATTGAGCAGAACAGGCAGATCCTGGCCTAGATTCAGCTTTCGGAGCTCTTTCTGGGTAACATCCGTGTAGGCAATACCTGATTTTTCGTTGGCGCGGGTGGCGCTGACGATCACTTCATCAACCATCACCACGCTCTTTGCCATCCGAAACGACAGGCGTTCATCCGTGGTCAGCGTAATTTCCTTGGTCTGCGCCTCAAACCCCAGCAGCGACACCCGGATGCGGTAGGTTCCGCCCGGCAGATTCGTCAGCCGAAAATCGCCCCGCGGGTTGGTTACCGTACCCTTGTAGGTACCTTCCACGGTCACCGCCGCCCCGGGAAGTACACCGCCCTCCGCATCCGATACCGTTCCGGAAAGAGAATGCTGGGCCTGAACAGACAGCGAAACAAACCATAACAGCACTGCCATGGCCAATTGATAGGTCTTCGTACTTTTCATGGTTATGAAAAATGACGAACAGGCAAAGGGGCCACACCTATCCTTTTGTTAAACAAAGCACTGATTGACTGGTCGACCAGCCGCCGGCAGCTGGTCTGACTTCCTCCCTTCGCCGGCATTACCCGGATCAGGTTCAATGGGTATAATCTCAGCCCGTTGTATTAAGGCACCCCTTAGAAGATTAGCACCGCAAAGCTACAGGGCTCGCGGGAAATGAATCAAACTTCCTGAACTTTTTTTTCCATTTCCATGTATATACATCAAATGTATTTACAATTATTATTTTTGTAGGTACAAAACAATTAAATTGGTAAATGACTTATTATCACCATGGAAACGCTTATCACCGGACTTCACCACGTAACCGCCCTGGCCGGAAACGCCCAGCGCAATGTCGATTTTTATACGGGCGTTCTTGGCCTGCGGATGGTCAAGAAGACGATCAATTTCGACGCCCCTGACGTTTACCACCTCTACTACGGCGACGAAACCGGCTCTCCCGGCACCATCATGACCTTCTTCCCTTATGGGGGCATTCCCCGGGGAAGAAAAGGCGTTGGCCAGCTGACCTACACGGCCTTTTCGGTGCCGACGGCATCGCTGAGCTTCTGGATGGATCGGCTCAACAGCTACAGCATTCCGTACGCCGGACCCTACAAGCGGTACAATGAGACTTACCTGCGCTTTGAGGACTTCGACGGCATGGGCGTGGAACTGGTCGCTACAGACAACGATAACCGCACGGGCTGGGTCAACGGGAAAATTCCGGCCGACTACGCCGTTCGGGGCTTCCATACGGTTACCCTCAACGAACAGAACATCGATAAAACCGTTAAGCTCCTGACCGAAACGATGAACCATACGGTAGTCGCCGAGGAAGAAGGCCGGATCCGGCTTCAATCCGGTCAGGGCGGCCCGGGTACCTTCGTCGATGTTCAGCACGCCCCGAAGGAAGTGCGCGGGCTGCAGGGAGGGGGGTCGGTTCACCACGTGGCGTTTGCTACGACGAACGATGAGTCGCAGCTGGCCATCCGGGAAAAGCTCCTGACCGATGGCTACAATCCGACCCACGTCCTGGATCGAAACTACTTCCACAGCATTTACTACCGGGAACCGGGCGGAATCCTGTTCGAAATCGCGACCAACCCGCCGGGTTTTGCCGTCGACGAAACGGTCGAATCTCTGGGTTCCTCGCTGAAATTGCCGGAATGGTACGAACCCCGCCGCGAACAGATCGAAGCCGGCCTACCGGTGATCGAGGTAAAATAATAGGACGTTTGATGCTTGACGTTTGACGCTTGACCAAAAAGTCCAATGTCAAACGTCAAGCATCAAACGTCAGGTATCAAAGATCAAGAACGTATGATCCACAACCCCAATAACATCCTTACCGCCGGCGTACCGCTTGAGAAAGCGTCCAAGGTCATGATCATGGTTCATGGCCGGGGAGGGTCGGCACGGGATATTTTGTCGTTATCGGAGTACATTGACGACAAAGAGTTTGCCTTCGTGGCCCCGCAGGCGGCGGACAATACCTGGTATCCGTATTCGTTCCTGCGGCCGACGGAAGAAAATGAACCGCATCTGTCCTCCGCCCTGACAACCCTGGCCGGCGTTCGGGCAAGGATGCAGTCGGATTATAACTTCAAAGCGTATCAGATTTACTGGCTGGGCTTTTCGCAGGGTGCCTGTCTGGCGCTGGAGTTTACCGCCCGCAACCCGCTTCCCTACGGCGGGATTTTCGGGTTAAGCGGTGGCCTCATCGGTCCGCCGGGTACGCCCCGGCTGTACGAAGGCGAATTTCAGGGAACGCCGGTCTTCTTGGGGTGCAGCGACGTCGACTCCCACATTCCCAAAGAGCGGGTAATCGAGTCGGAAGGCGTATTTCGGTCGATGGGAGCCGTTGTAACGATGAAATTATACCCTAATTTTCCGCATTCGATCAACGAAGATGAGCTAAAGATTGTTAACGGGCTAATTGCAGATACGCCAATGCCCGGCTTGCAACTGGGTAAGTAAACCACCAACGACCTACCGACATGAGTCAATTTATGGTTGAATTCGCGCTTCCCGACGAAATGACGCCCAATTTTCTCGCGAAAATTCCTGCCCAGCGTCAAAAGGTGAACGAGCTGATGTAAGAGGGGAAGATTATGTCCTACGCGCTGTCCATGGACCGCCTCAGGCTCTGGTGCGTCGTTAAGGCACAGTCGGAACTGGAAGCATTGGCCGTTATCGCCGAATTTCCGCTCATTGATTCCATGGAGCCGACCATTACCGAGCTCATGTTCAATAATGTCGTTTCCATGCGGATGCCGCTTTTTTCGCTAAACTGATCCGGCAAAGCTCATTCGTCCGCTTTTTGGTATCCAACCTTCCTGCCCGGCTAAAACCGGGCTTTTTTTGCGTACAGCCCTCCGCTATTTTTGTCCCAACTATACTCGCTGACGATGCCTACTTCCTTCCGTCGTATATTATACCTGGTCCTGGTTTTCGTTACCAGTCTGCTGGCTACCGATACAACCGCTCAATCCGTTGGGCGGCCTATGAACCGGGATCGCCAGGAAACCCGGACCCAGCCCAGCTCCCGTACTGACCAGCGCCGCGTCGACCGGACGATCCCACCCAGCGTTTACAGCGTTCTCCGCTACATTCGAACCAGTGGTAAGGCACCGGAAGGGTACGTCGGCGGACGGCGCTTTGGCAATTACGAAGGTCATTTGCCGCGCCGCGACCTTTCGGGCGAGGCCATTCGCTACCAGGAATGGGACGTTAACCCGAAAGTCCCCGGCCGTAACCGTGGCGCGGAACGCCTGGTGACCGGCTCCGACGGCCGCGCCTGGTACACCCGGGATCATTATAACTCCTTTGTGGAAATCAAATAATTGTCCCCATCAACCTATTATCCTAACAAATCCGCGATAATCGGCGTGAAAACCTAATCCAGCCATGGCCAACTTTGTTTTCCTTCCTTCTTCCGAAGCGCTTACCGCCTATAAAGACTACCGCATTGCCCGCATCGACGGCTCGAAGGTCCCTTCGCTCAAAGCCTTTTACGAAGCCATCGCCCAGGCGCTGAAGTTTCCGGATTATTTTGGCTTTAACCTCGACTCCCTGGACGAACTCCTGAACGACCTCAGCTGGCTGGAAGAAGACCACATCCTGCTGTACATCTCCAACAGCGAGGCTTTTCTAAGTCAGGAGAAAAACGCGGGCAAAAAAGCCGACCTGCTCAACCTGCTCGACGCCACGGCCGAGGATTGGAAGTGGGTCGATGAAACAGAAGATGATCTGCAGCCTCGTACCTTTGTGATTGCGTTTGACCCATCAGAAAGCCTGCAACAACTGCTGGATCAGGAAGGCTTCGCCTACACGACGCTTTCCTGAGGGTTTTGCAACAAAACCGAATAGCGTGGTGTTAAACCCTCGCGCAAAACAGCCTGAATTTCCTTGAAAGTAGCGGATCTGATTTCCCTTTATGCGGACGATAGCCTGGTTCGGCTCATCGCCGATCAACTGGCTGATACCCGAAATCCCGAACCGATCCGGGTTCAGCTGAAAGGTCTCGCCGGCAGCCTGGACGCGGTTCTGGCCGCCGCCTTGTATCGCCTGCGTTCCTCGACCCATTTGTACATTCTCAGCGACAAGGAAGAGGCCTCGTACTTCTACAATGACCTTCAGAACCTGCTGGGTCAGGACGTTCTGTTCTTTCCCATGTCGTATAAGAAACCGTACCAGTACGAGGAGGTGGAAAATGCCAACGTCCTGATGCGGGCGGAGGTCCTGAACAAGCTGAACGCCAACCCACAGGCCGGTACGCTCATCGTCACCTATCCGGAGGCCCTGTCGGAAAAAGTAATCAACAAAAAAACGCTCCGGGCCAATACCCTGGCCGTACGTGTCGGCGACCGCATCGATGCCGGTTTCGTTATCGAATTGCTGAATAATTACGATTTTGAAAAGACGGATTTCGTCTACGAAGCGGGTCAGTTCTCGGTGCGGGGCGGGATCATCGACGTCTTTTCCTTCGCCAGCGAGTTTCCGTACCGGATTGAACTCTTCGGCGATGAAGTCGAAAGCATCCGGGCGTTTAACCCCGAGAGTCAGCTCTCGACCGATGCCGTTGACAGCATCAGCATCATTCCCAACATCGAGAACAAGCTGGTTCACGAATCCCGGGAGCCCTTCCTCGACTTTTTGCCCCAAACGGCGACGGTCTGGTTCAAGGATGTCGAATTAACGCTGGAAATTCTTGAAAAAAGCTTCGAAAAGGCGGAGCAGAGCCTTTCCAATATGGTGCAGGGCAGCGGCGGCATCCAGGTTGTTTCCAACCCGGACGCCCTGTTTGAAACCCGCCGGGGTTTTCTAAACGCCGTAAAAGCCTTCCGAACCGTCGAGTTTGGCCGGCGTTTTTACTTTAAATCCGGCAGCCGGAGCGATAGCAATGGTTCGGAAGAGAAGTCCCCTGGGTCGGGAGGCCCGTTGCGGTACGGATCCAAAGCCCAGCCGTCCTTTAACAAAGACTTCAAACGCCTGGTCGACAACCTGAGCGAAAACCAGTCGAAGGGCTATACCAACCTGATTGCGGCCGAATCCTTCAAACAGCAGGAACGCCTGCGGACCATTTTTGAGGAATTAGATCCGTTCCTGAAGTTCCAGCCGCTGCCGATCTCGCTCCGGGAGGGGTTCATCGACGAAAACCTGAAGGTCGCCTGTTATACCGATCACCAGATCTTTGACCGGTACTACAAATACCGCGTCCGCGATAAATTCTCCAAGTCGAAGGCGCTGACCCTGCGCGAACTGAAAACGCTGCAGCCGGGCGATTACGTTACCCACGTTGACCACGGCATTGGCCGTTTTGCGGGCCTGGAAAAGGTCGACGTCGGCGGCCGGGAACAGGAAGCCGTCCGGCTTATCTACCGCGATAACGATATGCTGCTGGTCAGCATCACCAGCCTTCACAAGATCGCCAAATACAGCGGCAAGGAAGGCGGCCCGCCGACGATGAGCAAACTGGGCTCGCAGGAATGGGAGCTCAAGAAGTCGCGGGTCAAAAAGCAGGTTAAAGACATCGCCAAAGAGCTGATTGCGCTCTACGCCAAGCGTCGGAACTCACCCGGCTATGCCTTCTCCCGCGATAGTTTCCTGCAGGCCGAACTGGAATCGTCCTTCATCTACGAAGATACGCCTGACCAGGCCAAGGCGACCAACGACGTCAAGGACGATATGGAACAGTCGCACCCGATGGACCGGTTGGTCTGCGGCGACGTTGGCTTCGGGAAGACGGAAGTTGCCATCCGGGCCGCTTTTAAGGCCGTCTGCGACAACAAACAGGCAGCCATCCTGGTCCCGACGACCATCCTGGCCATGCAGCACTACAATACGTTCCGGGAGCGACTGTCCGATTTTCCGGTGAAAGTCGAATACATCAACCGCTTTAAATCCACGGCGCAGATCAAGGAAACGCTGAAGCGCGTGGCGGCGGGGGAGACCCAGATCCTGATCGGTACGCACCGGATCGTCAATAAAGACGTCAAATTTAAAGATCTGGGTCTGCTGGTAATCGACGAAGAGCAGAAGTTTGGGGTGAAAGTCAAGGACCGGCTGAAAGAAATGCGGGTGGAAGTCGATGTGCTGACACTGACGGCAACGCCCATTCCACGGACGCTCCACTTTTCCCTGATGGGCGCCCGCGACCTGTCGGTGATCGCTACGCCACCGCCCAACCGCCAGCCGGTGACCACCGAAGTTCATGTTTTCCACGAAAACGTCGTCCGGGACGCCATCAGCTACGAAGTCCGGCGGGGCGGACAGGTCTTTTTTGTCCATAACCGGGTCAACGATATCGAATCCATTGCCAATCTGATCATGCGGCTCGTGCCCGATGCCCGGGTTTCGGTCGCGCACGGTCAGATGGAAGGCGATAAGCTGGAGCGGATTATGACCCGCTTTATCGAAGGCGAGTCTGATGTGCTGGTGTCAACCAACATCATTGAATCCGGCCTCGATATTCCGAATGCGAATACCATCATCATCAACCAGGCCCATATGTTCGGCCTTTCGGACCTGCACCAGATGCGCGGCCGGGTCGGGCGTTCGAACAAAAAAGCCTTCTGTTACCTGCTGACGCCTCCGGTTTCGGTTTTGACCACCGATGCGAGGAAGCGTCTTCAGACCCTTGAAGACTTCTCCGAACTGGGCGAAGGCTTTAAGATTGCCATGCGCGACCTCGATATCCGGGGTGCCGGTAACCTGCTGGGCGCCGAGCAGAGCGGCTTTATCAGTGATTTGGGGTACGAGATGTACCACAAGATCCTCGATGAGGCCGTTCAGGAGCTAAAAGAAACGGAGTTCAAAGGCCTCTTTAAGCCCAACGAGGACGTTTTTCGCCCGCTGCTGCCGGATACGGTGATCGAAACGGATCTGGAAGTGCTCATTCCGGAAAAATATGTATCCAACATTTCCGAACGTTTGTCGTTGTATTCCCGGCTCGATAACCTCCAGACGCCCCAGGAGCTGGACGATTTCCGTCGTTCACTCCAGGACCGGTTTGGCCCTTTACCCAACGAAGTGGAGAATCTGATCCGTCTCGTTACCGTACGCTGGAAAGCAGAGCGCTTACACCTTGAAAAATTGACCCTTAAGAATAATATCCTGAAAGGCACCTTCGTTTCTGAAGGGAATGACGAGTTCTTTTCGTCCGGACAGTTTGGCAAAGTAATTGACTACATTCAGAAGCACCCCAAACAGTGCTCGCTGAAAGAACTCAAAGGCAAGCCCATGTTCACCCATAGTGACGTCAGTTCGGTGAGTCAGATGGATGATATCCTGGGTGCCATGCTGGGCTGAGGCCCCCTGGTTCCGGACGGAAGAAGAAGCGTTGGGATGTTTTGTCGGGAAGTCATAGTTTTGAAAGCCTATTAGTTACTTAAACACAATGAATCGAAAGCAACCGTTACGTTCCATCGCCGTTTTACTGGCCTTTACCGTGGCGCTCGCTGCGTGTAAGAAACACCCGACGAGTGTAACGCCGGGCAAGAAGAGCACGGCCACGGGCATTGCGTACAACCAGAAGGATGGTTTTAAGGTAGCGAAGTACAAGGGGCAATCGGCTGGTCCTAACCTGGTCTTTATCGAAGGTGGCCGGTTTACGATGGGTGCGCTGGAGGAGGATGTACTGAACGCCCGCGACAACCGCGAACGGACGGTCAGCATTCAGTCGTTCTACATGGACGAAACCGAGATTGCCAACATTCACTATCTGGAATACCTCAACGCCATCCAGAAAGACTCGTCGGAAGAGTTCTACAAAGCAGCGCTGCCCGATACCAACGTCTGGGCAAACCCGCTTTCCTACAACGATCCGTACGTAACGCAGTACCTGCGGTTCCCGGGCTTCCGGTACTATCCGGTAGTCGGCGTTTCCTGGGTACAGGCTAACGATTATGCGACCTGGCGGACCAATGCCGTCAATGCCAGCCTAGCCGGCAAAGGCGCGAAATCCAGCAGCAAGAAATCCTTCTCGCTAACGCGGAAGAAAAAAGGCGACCCGGCGGCCGAAATGCAGCCGGCGAACAATTCGCAGTCAAGCTACGCCCTCGAAAGCGGGAACGTACTGCCGAACTACCGCCTGCCGTCTGAAGCCGAATGGGAATACGCTGCCAAGGCACTGATCGGTACGCAGTATCTCGACGAAAACCAGTCCAACCAGCGGATTTATCCCTGGGATGGTTCTTCGGTTCGGAACCCGAAACGTGGTCGGAAGCAGGGTCAGATGCTGGCGAACTTCAAGCGCGGCCGGGGTGACTATGCGGGTATTGCCGGGCGCTCGAACGATGCCGCCATCATTACCGCCGAAATCTACAGCTATCCCCCGAACGACTTTGGTCTGTACAACATGGCCGGCAACGTGAACGAGTGGGTTTACGACGTCTATCGTCCGCTCTCGCACCAGGACGTTAACGACCTCAACCCGCTGCGCCGTAACGGCTATCTGGACGACGCAAAGAACTACGACACCAAGAACAGCCAGTCCGTCATCAACGACCGTGTACGCGTCTATAAAGGCGGTTCCTGGGCCGATGTAGCTTACTGGCTCGCTCCCGGTACGCGCCGCTTCCTGGATCAGGACTCCGCCACGGCTTCGATCGGCTTCCGCTGCGCGATGATCGCCGGTGGCCGGAACAAGTAACGATACCATACAGGCATGATCTGCTAGTAGTTGCGGCCATCCGGTTACCGGGTGGCCGCAATCGTTATAACCCCTACGGATGCGCAACCTGCCGTTAGCAGCGCCTGGGCACAGGCCTCGAGGGTAGCTCCCGTCGTTAGCACATCGTCGACAAGAGCAACGTTCCGCTCCCGGATCATGTCGGTCCGCGCTACCCGAAAGACCGTTTCCACATTTTGCCACCGGTCGAAGCGGCTCTTGCCTGTTTGGCTGGCGACAAAAGCCGTTCGCTGGAGAACGCCCTCCTTGAAGGGTATGTCCATCGCCTGGGCCAGCCCCCGGCCAAACCAGTCGCTTTGGTTATACCCACGCTGCCGCAGCCGGGCCGGGTGAAGCGGGACACTGGTCAGTAAGTCCGGGACCCGGTCTGTTTCCCATTCGGCTTTCAGGCGGTATCCGTACCAGCGGCCAATTAGTTCAGCGGCCTCTTTCTGATTCTGGTACTTTATGGCATGAACCAGGCGCTGCACCCGGCTCTGCTTAGCGTAATGCAGGTAGGCCAGCACATACTGCACCGGTACGCGTCCGGCGAATTTTAACACGAACGGGGAGGGGTTTTCCCGGTGACTGTGCGTTTCCGGCCACCGCATGCGGCAGGCCACGCATATTCGTTGTTCTGAGCTTCCCAGCGCTTTTCGGCACATTAGACAAGGGTTTGGGTACACCAGATCTAGGCACTGGGTCAACCCGCTCAGAAGTAGGCGCTTCAGCGTCATTTTCTTAGTCTTTTTCCGTATCTTCGGTTAGACGTACCAGCTGGGCATAAGAGGTCATCGCTGACATTAAACTTATCGTGTTCACGCAACCTTTTCTGCTCTACAACGTCTTTATTTTCAGCAAGCTTACTTCATGGTAGACGAAGAGATTGAACAGGATTGGGAAGCCGTTTTAACGTTTCTGCAGACAAACCTTGGAAAGCGCCCCGGCGACCTGAATAGCGTCCTGTTTTTAATTGGCGTACAGGAGCTCGGCAAAGGCGCGATGTTTTTTACCAAAGAACAGAAGCAGGACCTGATGCACATTGCCATCTGCAAAGTGCTCAGCCTCTCGGGTTATTACGAACTGGAAGGGATGGACCAAGATGGCTGGCCTCACTGGCGGCTGGTCCGCAAGCTTCCGCACGTTGATTTGCTGACGCAGGAAAAACTCCTGAAGCTCCACGTCATTAAATACTTCCACGAAGAGTTAGGAATGGCTTAAATACTCTTTTGTTCGTACGGGTAACATCCTATTCACACGCAGCTATTTAACCGGTTATGCAGACAAACGAATCCATTCAAACGCTGCTACTGCGGATTGAAGAATACAAGAAGAAATATTACCTGAACCAACTGGTTAAAGGCGGCATTTTTTTCCTGGCCTTTGCCCTGACCATTTACCTGGTAACCAATGCTGCGGAATATTTTGGCCGGTTCAGCACGCCGGTTCGGGCGACCCTATTTTACGGCTCCCTGGCTATTCTGGTAAGCGGGCTTTACCATTGGGTACTGACGCCCCTGGTTCACCTCTATGGCCTGCGCCGCCAGCTCAGCGATGAGGAAGCCGCCCGCCAGATTGGCCAGTATTTTCCGGAAGTGGGCGACCGGCTCCTGAATACGCTGCAGTTGCGTGCCTTCTCCCGCCAGCAGACGGACCTGCTCCAGGCAAGCCTTAACCAACGGTCTCGGCAATTGCTGATCGTTCGGTTTGCCGATGCCGTACAGATTCAGCAAAACCGGCGGTTTTTGAAATACGCGGTGTATCCGGCCCTGGTCATCCTGGGTTTGCTGCTGCTGTACCCGACGTTCCTGACCAGTAGTTCCGACCGGATCCTGCGCTACAATGAGGAATTTGTGGAAGAGGCGCCGTTCCAGTTTCAGGTTCAGAATAAAGCCCTCCAGGCTTTCCGTAACGAAGACTTTACGGTTAATCTGCAGCTTAAGGGGAATGCCCTGCCGGAGGATGTGTACCTGGTTTCCAACAATACCCGGTTCAAACTGGAACAGACCGGCCAGGGCCAGTACGCCTACACGTTTGACAATGTGCAGCGGGATATTCCCTTTCGGTTCGAAGCGGCCGGCTATAAGTCCAATTCGTTTGAGCTGAGCGTTCTGGATCGCCCAAGCCTGCTTTCCTTCGACGTCAGCCTGGTGTATCCGGCTTACCTCAATAAACCCGCCGAACAGCTGGCTAACGTAGGCAATATGCTGGTACCGGAAGGAACGGTCGTCACTTGGCGATTCTCCGCGGCCAATACGGATTCGGTTCGGCTTAAGTTCAGCGACGAAATTGCTGCCCGCTCGGCCCAGAAGCAGGGGAGTGATGCCTTCGAGCTGAGCCGCCAGATGAAACGTTCGTCGCAGTACGCCATCAGCCTGAAGAATGCTGTCGCCGCCAACCGGGATAATATCCAGTATTCGCTGAATGTCATTCCTGACAAGTTTCCCCAGGTTTCCCTCGAAAATTACCGGGATACGACCTTCTTCAACTACATCATGCTGGGCGGGACCATCACCGACGATTACGGTTTCTCCAACTTGAGAGTCAACTATAAGGTCATTCGCGCCGGCCAGTCGGCGCCGGCCAACTTCCTGACCCGGGCCATTCCCTACAACCGGACCGCCGCTACGCAGAACTTCTACTACCAGTGGAATCTGGATACCCTGCGTCTGCAGACCGGCGACCGCCTGGAGTACTTTGTGCAGGTTTGGGATAACGATGCCGTCAATGGCTACAAAAGCGCCCGGTCCACGTTTGCGCAGTTTGCCGTTCCCGACAAGGCCGCTATTGAGCAGGAAGCGCAGCGCTCAGCCAAGCAAACGGAGCAGCAACTTGATAAAACCCTTGCCAAGACCCAGCAGCTTAAGCGAGATCTGAACAGCTTGGAGAACCGCCTGCAGACCAAAAAGAACCTGGATTATCAGGATAAAAAGCAGGCTGAAGACCTCCTCAAAAAGCGTGAGGAGATTATGCAAGAGCTCAAGCATTTACAGGAGCAGAACAAGATCAGCAACGAGCGTTCGCAGCGTTTCCGGGACCAGAGCCCTGAACTGATGCAGAAGTTTGAGCAGCTTCAGAAGATGATGAATGATCTCATGGACCCTGAGACTCAGAAGCTTTACGACGAACTGAAGAAGATGCTCGACCAGAAGCAGGACGATCGGATGCTGGATCAGCTGGAGAAGCTTAAGAATAAAGAGCGGAACTTCGAGAAAGAACTGGAGCGCGCTCTGGAACTCTTCAAGCAGCTCCAGATGGAGCAGAAAATGGAGAATGTGGTTAAGGATCTGGAGCAACTCGCTGAGAAACAGGAGAAACTGGCGGACCAAACCCAAAAAGGCGATAAAAAAGAGGAGCCTAATGCCAAGTCTGAAGAGAAAAATGGCAAGAAAGGAGACGATAAAAACGCCAAAAAAGACGAAAAAGCGGGTAAGGAAAACGATCCGAATAACAAGAACAAAGACCAGAATGGCAAAGAAAACCAGGATGGTAAGGACGATAACAAGGAAGGCAAAGACACCAACAACGACAATAAAGACAACATAGACAGCAACCAGGAGCTGGAAAAGCAGCAGGAGCAGCTGAATAAAGAGTTTGAGCAGACCAAGGAATCGCTCGATGCTATCGAGAAAATGGCTGAGGAGATGAAAAACGCGGATAAACCCGACACCCGGGAAGATCTGCAGCAGCAAATCAGCGAACAACAGCAGCAGAGCCAGCAGCAGCTAAACCAGAAGCAAAATAACAAAGCAGCTAAATCGCAGAAAGAAGCGGCTAAGCAGATGCGGAATTTGAGTCAGCAGTTGCAGCAGCAGATGCAGTCAGAAGAAGCCCAGGAAACACAGGAGAACATGGATGATCTCCGGGATATCCTCGAAAACCTGCTAACGCTTTCGCATAACCAGGAGCGGGTCATGAAGGATTTTCGGGGCGTTTCGCTCCAGGATCCCCGCTTTACCAAGTTGGCTCAGGAGCAGTTGAAGCTGCAGGAGGATGCGAAAATCATCGAGGATAGTCTGTATGCACTGGCTAACCGGGTGCTTCAGATTCAAACCTTCGTAACGCGTGAACTAAACAGCATGAAGTCATATATGGATGAGAGTGCTAAATACATCCGCGAACGTCGTTTGAATGTTGCTACCGGGAAGCAGCAGTTTGCCATGACGTCCATGAATAACCTGGCCTTAATGCTTAGCGACGTCTTTAAGCAGATGCAGGAGCAGATGAATAACATGTCGATGCCAGGCTCCGGGAAAGGCAAAAAGAAAGGCCAGAAGTCTTCTTCGGCGCTCGGTCAGATGCAAAAACAGCTGAATGAGCGCATGAAACAAATGCAGCAACAGATGCAGAACGGAAAAGGAGGGAGGGGTATGTCTGAAGAACTTTCTCGCCTTGCCGCTGAACAGGCAATGATCCGAAAGATGCTAAAAGAGATCCAGGACGCTCAGAAAGGCACCGAAATCGGTAAAAAGCTGAACGGTGAATTGAAAGAGCTGATGGAAAAAATGGATGAAACTGAAACGGATTTGGTCAATAAACGGGTAAACCAAAACGTGCAAAAGCGGCAGGATGAGATTCTGACGCGCCTTTTGGAGTCAGAAAAAGCCATCAAAGAGCAGGAAGAAGACCTGCAGCGTAAAGCGGAAACGGCAAAACCGGTTTTCCGTAAGCCACCGGCTCAGTTTGAACAATTAGTAAAGGAACGACAGAAACAGGCAGAATTATTGCGATCTATTCCCCCGGATTTGGTTCCTTTTTATAAACGCGAAGTGGATTCGTATCTAAACAAGTTAAAATAAAGAAAGGGGCTTCGGCCCCTTTTTTGTTAATTTGAATTATTATTTTTCACTTTCTGTTGAGCTTTTATCAAGTTCAATAAGTCCTCACGTATTTTTGCGGTAAGATTTCCACTTCCGACTATTTCAATAAATGTTTCCACGTGGAACACTTGATTAAAACCGCACATTTTTCACGAAATCAGATATGTTTCAGCAGTATGACGTCATTGTAGTTGGTGCTGGACACGCCGGATGTGAAGCTGCTGCTGCAGCGGCTAACATGGGCTCCAAAGTCCTGCTGATTACAATGAATATGCAAACGATCGCCCAAATGTCCTGTAATCCAGCCATGGGCGGGGTAGCCAAAGGGCAGATCGTTCGTGAAATTGATGCCCTGGGAGGCCAGTCCGGAATAATCAGCGATAAATCCATGATTCAATTCCGCATGCTGAACCGCTCGAAAGGGCCAGCCATGTGGAGTCCCCGATGCCAAAGCGATCGCATGGTCTTCGCAGCCGAATGGCGCAAGACCTTAGAGCAGACACCTAATGTTGATTTCTGGCAGGACATGGTTACCGAGATCATCGTTAAGGGCGACCAGGTAAAAGGTGTCAAAACAAGTATGGGCCTGGAAATTCGCGGCAACGCAGTTGTACTCACCAACGGTACTTTCCTAAACGGACGCATTTTCATCGGTGAAAAAGTATTCGGTGGAGGACGAACGGCGGAACGTTCGGCGACGGGCTTAACGGAACAATTGATTCAACTTGGCTTTGAATCCGGCCGCATGAAGACCGGAACACCGCCGCGCGTAGACGGTCGAAGCCTGAATTATAACCGGATGGAAGAGCAACCCGGCGATGCGGAACCAGGCAAGTTTTCCTACCTCGACACGCCATCTTTAGCCACCCAGCGGAGCTGCTGGATTACTTACACTAATCCGGAAGTACACGCAGTATTACGCACCGGATTTGAAAAATCGCCCATGTTTACGGGCCGGATCAAAGGGCTTGGGCCGCGTTATTGCCCATCAGTGGAAGATAAAATTAACCGATTTGCGGATAAAGATCGCCACCAGATTTTCGTGGAACCCGAAGGTTGGGACACGGTAGAAGTGTACGTCAACGGCTTCTCTACCTCACTACCGGAAGATGTTCAGCTGGAAGCGATGCGGCTGATTCCCGGTTTTGAAAATGCGCGCATGTTCCGGCCGGGATACGCGGTAGAGTACGATTTCTTCCCACCGACTCAACTGAAGCAGACGCTGGAAACCCACCGGATCCACGGTTTATTCTTTGCAGGTCAGATTAACGGAACGACCGGTTACGAGGAAGCCGCCAGCCAGGGCCTTATCGCCGGCATCAACGCGCACCAGAAAATAAAGGATCTGGCTCCGTTTACGCTCCGTCGCTCGGAGGCCTACATTGGCGTTCTCATCGACGACCTGATTACAAAAGGGACGGAAGAACCCTACCGCATGTTTACCTCGCGCGCGGAATACCGGACCCTGCTACGGCAGGATAATGCAGACCTGAGCCTGACGGAAAAAGGATACGGTGTCGGCCTGGCAACGCAGGAGCGATACGATCGAATGATTAGCAAGCGAACACAGGTTGAGGAAATTCTGGGCGAAATCCGCCAGCTTAAACTGCAGCCAGAAGAGGCCAATCCCGCGCTTGAACAGCTAGGCAGTGCGCCGCTTCGCGAAAAAGCATCAGTCTACGCCCTACTGAAACGACCGGAAATCAATACCGAAGAATTGTCCTTACTCGGGGAAAAGGTGGCCAATTACCTGGCAGGTTTTGATCGGGAAACGGTGGAAGAAGCCGTTATTTCGGTTAAGTACGAGAGCTATGTGGAGAAGGAGCAACTGATGGTGGATAAAATGGAGAAGTTCGAGAGCTTAGCTATTCACCCCAGTTTTGACTACGACCGCCTGGCAGCGCTATCGTTCGAAGGACGGGAAAAGCTGAAGCGATTACGTCCCCAAACCATTGGTCAGGCCTCCCGCATCAGCGGTGTAAGCCCCTCTGATATTTCCATCCTCATGGTGTATTTAGGTCGTTAACATGACGCTTGAAACCGTAACTTCCTGCCCTGCCTGCAGGGGCACTTCCTTTCGCGATTGGCTTCAGTGCCGGGACTACCTCGTCTCGGGTGAGACTTATACAATCCAGGAATGCGATTCCTGCGGCTTTAAATTGACTAATCCCCGGCCCGGTCCTGAAGACATAGGACGGTATTACCAGTCGGATCAATACATTTCCCATAGCGATACGCGTCAGGGATTGGTCAGCCAGTTGTATCATTCGGTCAGGTCCATAACCCTGAAGCAAAAGGTCAATTTACTGAACCAGCTTAAGCCCGCGAAAGGAGCCATGCTGGATATGGGCTGTGGATCCGGCTATTTTCTGGAAGCCTGCCAACAGGCAGGATGGCAGGTTAACGGGATGGAACCCGACCCAAGTGCCCGGGAGCAGGCTACAAAACGGGTTGGGAAAAGCATCGCTCCAGCCAAGGAATCCCTGCCGGCAGCTGCCCGATACGACGTCATTACCTTATGGCATGTGCTGGAACATATCCATGCCCTGGAGGAAACCATGACCTGGATGCGAGACCATACTCAGCCGGATGGACACCTGATTATCGCGGTACCAAATCATAAATCCTGGGATGCGCAGCACTACCAGAATCAGTGGGCAGCCTTCGACGTCCCTCGTCACCTCTACCATTTCTCACCGGATCGGCTGAAGGCGCTTCTCGAGAAACACCGGTTTCAACTGCTTTCGCAACGGCCCATGCTGTTCGATGCCTTCTACGTCAATCTGCTCAGCACCAAATACCGGGACGGAAAACCCGCCTACGTAGAAAGCTTTGTCAACGGTTTACGATCAAACTTAGCTGCTGCCCGCAACGGTGGCAACTACTCCAGCGTTATCTATATTGCCCGGGCTCACTAAACGATTCTCCACCGAAGTGCCCTGGATAGACCACTATTCAGGGCTTTTTTATAATCATGAGACAAACGCTCTTCATTCTCGGCATCCTGTTGCTGTTGTTAAATGCATGTTCGCAGGTTGTACCACCCACTGGAGGAAAAAAAGATACCCTGGCACCAGAGCTGGTAAAGAGTATTCCGCTGCAAAAGCAGACTAATTACACGGGCAAAATCATTGATCTGAGTTTTAACGAAGACGTTCGGCTGGACAATCCGGCCCAGAAAATCCTCATCACCCCGCAGCCCGACGAAATCTTTAAAGTACGAAGCCGGCCGGATGGGTTTCGTCTGATCTTTGACAAACCGCTGCAGCCAAATACCACCTATACCTTCAACTTCACAGATGCAGTAAAAGACATAAATGAGAATAACCCGGCAATGAACCTGAAGCTGGTATTCAGTACGGGAAGTGTGCTGGACTCTCTGAGGGTAGGAGGGAAGGTAGTAGACTTACGAACCGGCCAGCCGCTGCTGAACTCCCTTGTCGGTTTATACATTCCCAATGACACGCTGACACCTATCAAGAATAAACCCTACTACTTCACACGCACCGATTCATCCGGCAACTTCAGCGTCGAAAACATCCGGTCAGGTCAATACCGCGTCTTTGCCTTTGACGACAAAAACTTGAATGTTCTGTACAATCCGGGCGTGGAAAGGATCGCGTTTCTGAAGGATTCGCTGGTTGTAAACCAAAATGTGGATACACTGGCGCTCGCATTATTTCCTTACTACAATACGCCACCCCGGGTCAGCCGCTCCGAACAGCGCGCCAATACCTATACCCTTGTTTTCGACCGGGGCATTCGCAACATCGGCGTACGGTTCAACCAGGCAGCTGACAGCCTGCCTTCCTACCAGCGCTCGCCTAACGAACTTACCTTTTTCAACAGCCGCTCTATAACTGATACAGTCCGCGTCCAATTAACGGCAACAGACTCTCTGAACAACACCGCAACCCTTAACCAGACCATTCGCTTTCGCCAGGCTGCAAGACGCGAAACTCCCGAGGCGTTAACCATTACAACCATTCCGGCTAATAGCGACGATGTGGACCGGAATCTGGAACTCATGCTTCAATTTAATAAACCCATCAGCCGGATCAATGCCGACTCGCTGCAGTTGCTAAGCGATAGCCTGAGCCGGGAGGTGTTAACCGAGCATAATCTGCGCTGGGAGAATAACCGTACACGCTTGGTGGTAACAAAAGCCATTGCGGCACGGCGAGCGGTGCGGCTTAACCTGGGGAAGGGTGCGTTCATCAGCGTCCTGGGAGATTCTACCGCGGCAGCCCGGCTACGCTTTGGGATCCGAAACGAAGAAAACTACGGGACGCTTTCCGGCACGCTAAAAACATCGGCCAGCCAGTTTATCATCGAGCTACTGGATGAAGCCTACAAAGTCGTACGCACCCTGCCAAACCAGCGCACGTACCGTTTCCTCGGAATTAAACCCGGTAAGTACCGATTGCGAGTTATTATCGATATCAACGGAAACGGCCGTTGGGACAGCGGCGACCTCGCTAAACGACAGCAGCCCGAACCAATTTACTACTACTCCGGCCTCATCCCCGTCCGCCAGAACTTCGAGCTCAATGGCATTGACCTGGAGGCTCCGTAAAAGGTCAATGCAAAATTAAATAAACACAACTTTCATGTTGATAACTAGGTGGATAACGTTATCTAGAGTGTGGATAACGCTTTAGTTGGCGTGTGTAAACTTGTGGACAATTATCCACCTGATGTGGATGAAGCATTTTGAGCTGTGGATAAGTGAATAAATCCGCCTTTTTCCACAACTTAACAGACAATTCGTCCACACCCCTCTTTGTGCACAAGTGTAGAAGTGGAAATGTGGATCAGAACCTGACTTATCAACACAGGAATTGTGGAAAATTTGTTATATCACTAATTAATAGCCACTTACGTGTTGACAAGTCTAGCAGAGATGTGGATAAATACACTTTTCTGTCCACATTCTGTGGTAAAAAATGTTTATAAACTGGTTTTCCACATTTCCACAGCGCATAACCAACTAATAGTTTCATTTTAAAAAAGAAAAAAGATGAAAATAAGGTTAGTAGGTCTACTGTTGATAACTGGGTTTGGGCTGTGGACAGGAGCTTGGGCACAGGATACCCAGGAGCTGGCAGATGAGTACTTCAAGAAGGGGGACTTTGAAAAAGCACAGGCAATCTATCAGAAGTTGCTGCGAAGCGGGACGACCAAGCCAGTGCTGAGCCGGTACGTAAAAAGCAGCGTGCGGTTGAATAAAGGGGAGGAGGCCGAAAAGCTGGTCAAACGCTTGACCAAGTCGGAGGGTAAACTGCCGTACGTGTGGATACAGGCCGGATTGGTGGAAGAGCTTCGGCGCGATTCCGTAAAAGCAGCGGATCATTTCGACAAAGCTGTATCGGTAGCAGCCTCATCAGAAAATACGTTACGGGATCTGGCCCAGGATTTCGTTGAGGAGGAAAAGTCGGATTGGGCCGTAAGAGCCCTTCTGAGAGCACGCGAGCTGAGCAAGGATCAGAACCGCTATGCCGGGGATTTGGCGCGCCTGTACGCAGCGCTGGGCCGCAAAGAAAGCATGATCGATGAACTGCTGCGCTGGGGTCTGTATCCGGCTAACCGGGAGAGCGTCCAGGCATCGCTGCAGGACAACCTGAAGGAAGGCGACCAGAAACTGCTGGAAGGTGCGCTATACAAAAAGGTCCAGGACAATCCGAACGAGTTGTTTTATACCGAAATGCTCGTCTGGTACCTCACCCAACGCAAGGAATTTTTCCGGGCCTTTGTGCAGGAACGCGCCATCGACAAGCGCATGAAACTGGCTGGCGTCCGGGTGTATGACCTGGGGCAGGTAGCCCTTAATAACAAAGATTACAAAAACGCCGCAGCCATGTTTGAATACGTGGCCAAGGAATACCCACAGGGCAACCTGTACCCGTTTGCCCGCCGGCTGATGATCAAATCGCGGGAAGAACAGGTCAAAAACACTTTCCCGGTTGATCCCTCGGAGATCCGTAAACTCATTGCCGACTACCAGCGATTGTTGACCGAAATGGGCCAGAATGCCCGGACGCTGGAAGCCCTGCGCAGCACGGCCAATCTGTACGCCTTTCAACTCGACGAAAAAGACACGGCCCTGGTCATACTTAATACATCCCTGAAGGTAGGACAGACCGATCGCCAGTTTATCGACCGCTGCAAACTCGATATGGGCGACATCTACCTCCTGAAAAGTGAGCCCTGGGAAGCCACCCTGCTCTACTCCCAGGTGGAAAAGTCCCAGAAAGAAGAACCGCTGGGGCATGATGCCAAGCTGCGTAACGCCCGCCTGCACTACTACAAAGGCGAGTTTGAGCTGGCAAAAGACATTCTGGATATCCTCAAGCAGGCTACCTCCCGGGAGATTGCCAACGACGCCAACTCGCTGAGTCTGCTCATCATGGACAATACCGGAATGGACAGTACCGAAACGGCCATGAAAGAGTATGCTTCCGTGGAACTGATTATCTTCCAGAACAAGCACGCACAGGCTACCGAAGAACTCAGCAAGCTTTTTCAGAAATACCGGTCGCACAGCCTGGCCGATGATATCCTCTGGCTGCGGGCAAACACCCTGCTCAAATTGAATAAGGTGGACGACGCCCTCCAGGATCTCCAGGCCATAACCGCTAATTACTCCTTTGACGTGCTCGGGGACGATGCCCTCTTCCTGCTGGCAAAAGTCTACGAGGAGAACAAAAAGGATAAGGAAAAAGCCATGGAGCTCTATGGCCAGGTACTGCAGAAATACCCGGGAAGCATCTACGGCGCCGACGCGCGCAAACGCTTCCGGACGCTTCGGGGAGATACGATCAATTAGTGAATAGTGAATTAGTGAATAGCTCTGCCAGCGTAAAGTTAGGGCGGAGCTATTCGCTAATTCACTATTCACTAATTCACTAATTAGCTAGAAGATGCTCCTTCAATGCCTCGAACTTGGCGGGGATCGGAATGCTTCTCTTTGGTCGGTCGGCTAAGGCTGCCAGGCCGGCCGGCACCTCCACGGGCTGGCCGATTACCGACTCGACCAGCGGTTTGAATTTGGCCGGATGGGCAGTAGCCAGCACCACGCCGCAGGTATCTGGATGTTGCTGGTGGTAGCGCTGAAGACCCAGGTAACCAACGGCCGTATGGGGGCACATGACATACTGGTACGTCTGGTACACCGCCTGCATCGCCTCCCGCGTCTGCTCATCGTCAAACCAGTAGCCGGTAATGCATTCCTGCATGGCGGCCAGGTCGTCGTTAAACCAGTGCTTCAGGCGAACGAAGTTACTGGGATTGCCGACGTCCATGGCGTTGGAAATGGTCTCAATTGACGCATGGGGTTCGTATCGTCCGGTCTTCAGATAACTGGGAACCACACGGTTTCGGTTGGTCGACGCGACGAACTGCTGTACAGGTAAACCCATCCGGTAAGCCAGGATGCCTGCGCTCAGATTGCCGAAGTTTCCGCTGGGCGTAGAAAAGACCACCGGCTTGCCATATTGTTTTACCTGGCCATAGGCTCGAACATAATAGAAGCTTTGCGGTATGAGCCGGAAAACATTGATCGAATTGGCCGATGCCAGTCGCTTAACACTGTTAACTTCCGAGTCGGCGAAGGCGGTCTTCACCATGGCCTGGCAGTCGTCAAAGGACCCTGCTACCTCCAGTGCGGTAATATTCTGGCCTAAAGCTGTTAACTGCTTCTCTTGCAAAGCGCTGACTCGGCCACTGGGATAAAGGATTGTTACCTTAATTCCGGGCACGCCCAGGAAGCCCATGGCAACGGCTCCTCCTGTATCGCCCGAAGTAGCGACCAGAATTTCCACTTCCTGCTGCGACCGCTCCAGAAAATAACCCATCATCGCCGCCATATACCGTGCACCGACGTCTTTAAAAGCCTGCGATGGACCATGGAATAATTCAAGCACCTGCGTACGTCCTTCTTCCAGCGAGATAACCGGCGTATCAAACGGAAAGGCCTGTTCGGTCAGTCGCTTCAGATCCGCCTCGGGAATTTCCCCTCCGAACAGCTGCTGGCTGACGGCGAAAGCAATGGAGGCGAGCGATCCGCCGGCAATCCGATCAAAAAAGGCAGGCCCTGGGCTCGGAATCGCCTCCGGCATGTATAAGCCCCGATCAACCGGCATGCTCTGCAGCAGTGCATCCTGCATCGAGACGCGGAGATCCGTATTATTCGTACTGTAAAACTTCATGCGGTAAAGCTGTTCCCCCGGAAGAGGCCCGAGTTAACAGTGTTAAATTGTCTGAAAGAGAACGAAAACCAGGAATAATTGGGCCGCAAGTTACAAAAACCAAATGGCATACCCGACCGCGAAATGCCAATCAACCCCGAATACTGGTTGTGGATAAAGTCAACGGAACCTCACCCTTACACCCTTGTGTTGTTTGTCGTAATTTAGCGACTCATCAAGAACAAAGACCAACCCATGTCTGTAGGCTTTTTTCAGGTACCCTACCCGCAAAACGAACCGGTAAAGGAATATCGCCCGGGCTCAGAAGAACGAATCAGACTCAAGGCGGCCTTGGCAGAGGCTACGGCTACGGTCAAGGATATACCGATGTATATCGGGGGAGAGGAGGTTCGTACCGACCAAATAAAAGAACTAGTGGCTCCGCATAACCGGCGGCAGGTTCTTGCCAACTACCACGAGGGCGATGCACATCACGTTGAGCAGGCTATCACCGCAGCCCTGAACGCCCGCGAGAGCTGGGCGGCTATGCCGTGGGAACACCGGTTAAGCATCTTCCTGAAAGCAGCCGAACTGCTGGCCGGGCCCTACCGGGCTAAAGTAAACGCTGCCACCATGCTGGGGCAATCGAAGAACGCTTACCAGGCAGAAATCGACTCGGCCTGTGAGATGATCGACTTCCTGCGGTTCAACGTGCACTTCGCTACGGAGATCTACCAGCAGCAGCCCCGGTCGTCGGCAGGCGTCTGGAACCGGCAGGAATACCGTCCGCTGGAAGGGTTTGTCTTTGCCTTAACACCGTTCAACTTTACCGCTATTGCCGGTAACCTGCCATCAGCCCCGGCCATGATGGGGAATACGGTTGTCTGGAAGCCGGCCATTCAGCAGGTCTATTCAGCCCAGGTGCTGATGGAAGTGTTCCGGGAGGCAGGCGTCCCTGACGGGGTAATTAATCTGATTTACGTAGACGGCCCTATCGCCGGCGAGGTTATCTTCAATCATCCGGAATTTGCCGGCATCCACTTCACGGGAAGTACCAAAGTGTTCCAGACCATCTGGAAAACGATCGGAGAAAATATTGGAATCTATAAGTCTTATCCACGCATCGTCGGGGAAACAGGTGGTAAGGATTTCGTCCTCGTTCACGAATCCGCTGATCCGGCCGCAGTAGCAACGGGGTTGATTCGGGGAGCCTTCGAGTACCAGGGCCAGAAATGCTCGGCTGCCTCCCGTGCTTATATACCGTATCCGCTTTGGGACGAAGTCAAAAGCCGGATGCTCGCCGACCTGGAGGCCATCAAGGTTGGTAGCGTAGAAGATTTCACGAATTTTGTCAACGCCGTCATCGACGAACGGTCCTTTGATAAAATCGCGGCGTACATTGATAATGCCCGTCAGGACCCAACCATTGAAGTAGTTGCCGGTGGAACGTACGACAAATCGGAGGGATTCTTTATTCAGCCGACCATTCTAAAGGTAAGCGATCCGCTATCGGTGACCATGTGCGAGGAAATCTTCGGCCCGGTCCTGAGCGTTTACCTGTATCACCCCGATCATTTTGAGGAAACCTTGGAGCTGGTAAACCAGACGTCTCCGTATGCCCTGACAGGTGCGGTCTTCGCGCGCGATCGGTATACCATCGAGCAGGTTACCCGGCAGCTGGCTAACGCCGCAGGGAATTTCTACATCAATGATAAACCCACCGGAGCCGTGGTCGGTCAACAGCCCTTTGGCGGCGCCAGAGCCTCGGGCACGAATGACAAGGCAGGGTCTTCGTTGAACCTGTTGCGCTGGGTCTCGCCGCGGGTCATTAAGGAGACCTTTGTCTCACCAACGCGGTTTGAATACCCATTTATGACGGAAGCCTAACGGATCTTGACTTCAGCCAAGATGAAACTGACTCCTGGCAGGATTTTATGGGACCGGAGGCTTTTTTTCGAAAACCTGGTTGACAGTCCAGAAAATAGTCCGTTACTTTGCAGTCCCAAATGAGGGAGCAGGTCGGGAAAACGGGTCAAAAAGCCTGATTCCAGCCTGTTTGAAGGGAAAAGAGACGAAAAAAGTTTATAGTTTTTTTGGATCCCACCCTTGACAGAGACAAGAAACACTGCTACCTTTGCAGTCCCAATTGATAAAAAGGTCGGCGTTTCCGCGCTGACCGCGTTTTCCAAACGTGGAAGACAAGTTCTTTGACAATCTGATCGAGAAAGTAAAGCAGCATTAGCATCTGCGTAAAAACAAGTAATAAGTATTTTACGATGGAGAGTTTGATCCTGGCTCAGGATGAACGCTAGCGGCAGGCCTAATACATGCAAGTCGAACGGTGTCCTTCGGGGCATAGTGGCGTACGGGTGCGTAACGCGTAAGGAACT
>Ga0164290_1000823_pt1 | contig 75469 bp, 61 predicted proteins | sample Micstemetagenome_FD_108782 | JGI IMG/M metagenome (GOLD analysis project Ga0164290, IMG submission 108782) | Contaminated culture microbial community from soil near Moab, Utah, USA - Microcoleus steenstrupii SON62 (Illumina Assembly) | ecosystem: Environmental > Terrestrial > Soil > Soil crust... | reverse complement strand
GGGCGTCCGCATGACCGCCGACATGTACCTCTACCCCGCGAGCGGCACGGGCGCGAACTCGATGCTGCCGGCGTGGGTGCAGGAGGGCGGGCTCGAGAAGACGATCGAGCGGCTGCGCGACCCCGCCGCGGGTCGGCGTGCGGCGGCGGAGATCCGGCTGCCGGGCGGCGACGCGCGCAACGTGCTGTTCAGCGGCTTCAAGAAGCCCGCGCTCAAGCCGCTCGTCGGCAAGCGGCTCGACGAGGTGGCGCGGCTGCGCGGGCGGCCGCCGGCCGAGGCCGTGATCGACCTCATCGTCGAGGACGGGTCGCGCGTGAACACGATCTTCTTCACCATGTCCGAGGACAACATCCGCCGCCAGAGCGTGCTGCCCTGGATGGCGTTCGGCTCCGACGCGGGCGCGGTCGCGGCGGAAGGCGCGGTCCTGAATAACGGCGCGCATCCGCGCGCCTACGGCAACTTCGCGCGCCTGCTCGGCCGCTACGTGCGCGAGGAACGCGCGATGCCGCTCGAGGAAGCCGTCCGCAAGCTGACCTCTTTTCCCGCCGCGATCCTCGGCCTGCGCGACCGCGGCACCTTGCGGCCCGGCGCCTACGCCGACGTCGTGGTCTTCGATCCGGCGACCGTCGCCGACCGCGCGACGTTCGAGGCGCCGCACCGCTACGCGAGCGGCGTCGGCCACGTCTGGGTAAACGGCACCGCGGTCGTGCGCGACGGCCGGCACACCGGCGCGGAACCGGGACGCGCGATCCGCGGGCCCGGCTGGAGCGGTCGGCCGGGCGGCGGGGCCTGCCGATGACGCGGCGCCCCGCTCAGCCGCAGGCCACGTCCCTCAGCGCGGCGAAGCAGCGGGCGTCGACCGCGGTGCCGACGGACTCGCCGATGACCGCCAGGGCCCGGTCGACCGGCATGGCCGCGCGGTAAGGACGCGCCGCCGTGAGCGCGTCGAAGAAATCGCAGGCGGTGATGATGCGCGTCTCGATCGGGATCCGGTCGGCCGCCAGCCCGAGCGGGTAGCCCTTGCCGTCGAGTCGCTCGTGGTGCGCCGCGGCGAGCGGGGCGATGTCCCGAAGCGCCGAGATCCGCGACAGGATGGCGCCGGTGTGGACGGCGTGCCGGCGCACCGCCGCCCACTCGGGTTCGTCGAGCCGACCCGGCTTGTCGAGGATGGCGTTGCTCACGCCCAGCTTGCCGATGTCGTGGAGGAGCGCGCCGCGCCTCAGCCACGCCAGCCGCCCCGGATCGTAGTCCAGCCGCGCCGCGACGGCTTCGGCGTAGTCGGCGACGCGCTGCGAATGACCGGCGGTGTACGGGCTCTTGGCGTCGACCACCTCGCCGAACGCGGCCGCGATGTCGTCGAGGTAAGCTTCGTCGACGAGCACGAGCGCTTGGCCGGGTCCGAGCGCGAGGAGATCGCGTTCGAGCGTCGGCGCGGTCATCCCGGTCCAGAAGCCGTCGCGCGTCCCGACCTCGGCGAAGGCGCGCGCGAGCTCCGGGTCGAACCAGGTGCCGCTGCGGCGCGCGACTTCGGCCAAGGCGGCCTTGGGGCCGAGGCTGGTGGCGAACACGTCGACGACCTGCGACAGCAGGGCGATGCGCGCGTAGAGCGGGATGTCGGCACCCTTGATGCCGTGCGGCTTTCCCGTGCCGTCCCAATGTTCGTCGAGGGCGTAGATGCCGTCCGCGACGGCGTCGGAGAACCGCAGGCGGCGCGCGATGTCGGCACCGCGCGTGCAGCGCGTCTCGATCAGCTCGCGCGCGATCGCGCCGCCGTTGCGCAGGATGTTGACGATCGCCTTCGCCCGCGCGCCGACCGGCGCTCGGCGTCCCGTGTGCGACAGCACGAAGCGGAGCGCGTCGGCGATGCCTTGTCCGACGAGCTTGTAGTCGCGTTTGAAGACTCGGTCGTCGGCGAGATAGAGGTCGCAGATGCGCGCGGCGTTGCTGCTGCAGCCGAGGTCCTTCAGGAGGAGGACATAGTAGAGCTCGTTGAGCTCTGCGTCGCCGAGCCCGAGCTGCTGGCCGACGTTCAGCCCGACGTAGCACGCCCGGATGCAATGCCCTTCGGGCTGGCCTTCGGTCAGGTCGAGCGCGTAGCTGAACGCCGCGAGAATCTCGGCGAGGACCAGCGATTGCCCGGCGGCGGAGATGGCGGCGTGCTGCAAGAGAGGCTCTCCCCCGACGTCCGATGCATCGGCCGCTATGCGCCGACAGGCTTACCAACTCGTTTACGATGACGTTCGGCGGGGCCCGTTCAGTTTCGGATCAGCGGCGTCGTGTCAGGCTTCCCATTCGTGGGCGCCCGTCTAAAGCGGTGCGCGTGGGGGCTGCCGATACGGATCGCGATCGTTCGATGGGGAGAGCTTATCGCCCGAGGCGGCGCCACCTGCTGGTGGGCGCCGGGCTGATCGGCGTCGCGCTGTGGCAGGCCCGCGCGCCGCTGGCGACCGGGGTTGCGGACCTCTATCTGCGGCGCCACGGCGTCGAGAGCCGCTACGAGGTCGAACGGCTCTCGCCCGCCGGGCTCGTGCTGACCGGAGTGGCGCTCGGCCCCGAGACCGCGCCGGACTTCACCGCCGACCGGGTCGAGATCGCGTTCGAGGGCCTGCCGTTGGCGCCGCGCGTCGCGGCGCTCAGGCTGGTGGCCCCCGAGCTCCGCGTCTCGCTCGTGGGCGGACGCCCGAGCTTCGGCGCCCTCGACGCCCTGCTCCCCGAGCCGTCGCGCGAGCCCGCGCCCCTTCCCGACACCCGGGTCCGCATCGAAGGCGGCCGGCTCCGCGCGACGCTGCCCACCGGCGATCTCGCGTTCCGGATCGCAGGATCGGGCCGGCTGTCGGACGGCTTCAGCGCACGGGCCGACCTCGAGCCGGGCGATCCGAGTTTGGGCTCGTGCCGGCTGGGGCGCGCGACCGGGCGGTTGCTGGCGACGACCGCCCCCGGCCGCCTCGCGGTACGGGGGACGGGTACAATGGGAAGCGCGGCCTGCGGGAGCCTCGCCGCGCACCGCCTCGCCTGGGCGGCGGAAGCGGTCGCCGACACCGGCTTCGAGCGCATCCGAGGCAGCGCGAGCCTTTCGGCCGAGCGGCTCCGGGATTCGACCAACTCGGTGGGGTCGCCGTCCCTTCGCATCGCGTTCACCGGAGGCCCGGAGCGGTGGGCCGGGACCTGGCGGGCCGGTCTCGGCGCGGGGCGCGGGCCGTCGGGCACGTTCGATCGCGCGGAGGCGGGGGGCAGCTTCGCGGCCGATCCGGCGGCGGCTCGTTTCGAAGCGACGGGCGAGTTGCGGGCGGAGGGCCTCCGGACCACCCTGCCCGTCGGCTTCGCGGACACCGCGCCGCGGGTCCTCGCGGCGCTGGCGTCCCGCGCGGCGGCCGCGGCGCGGCGCTTCGACCTCGCGGCCTCCGTCGCTCTCCGCCTCGAAGGCGGCGGCTACGACCTTGTCGTGCCGCGCCTGCTGGCGTCTTCGGCGACCGGTGCGCGCCTGTCGCTGACCGACGGCACCGGCGTGCGCCTCACCGACGAAGGCCTTCGCGTCGACGGCACGCTGCGCGCCGAGGGCGGCGGACTGCCGCGAACCACCGCCCGGTTCGACGCGTTCGATCTCGGCGAGCGGACGGGCGGGCGCCTCCGGCTCCGGGCCGAGCCGTGGCGCGCGGCCGGGGCCACGCTGGCGGTGCCCGATTTAACCGTCCGCCGCTCGGCCGACGGCCTCCGCGCGCGGGCGCGGCTGAACTACGCCGGGCCGCTCGGCGCGACCGCGACGGTGCGCGGCCTCGAGGTCGCCGTCGCGGTCGTCGGCGATGCCGAGGGTCGCACCCTTCGCATGGACGCGCCGTGCGCGGCGATCGCGTTCGCGGAGCTGGCGAGCGGCGACGCGCGGCTGGACGCGACCCGCCTCCGGCTGTGCCGGCTCGGCGGCTTCGCCTGGGCCGGCGGACGCCTCGTCGGCGGCCTCGGCGTGGCGCCGCTCCGGCTGACCGGCCGCAGCGCCGGCCGGCCGCTGAGCCTGACGACCGGCGAGGCGCGCCTGTCGATGGTCCGGGGCAGCGTCCGCCTGGCGCCCGTCGGTCTCGCGGCGGCGTTCGGCCCGCACCGCCTCGAGGCCAGGCTGGACGGCGAGATCGGCGCCGACGGGTCGACCGGATCGGGTCGGATCGTCGGCCTGAGCCTGTCGGGTCCCGACCTCCCCGTGCGCATCGACGCGGGACAGGCAAAGGTGGCGATGGCCGGCGGCGCCGTCCGGTTCGCCGGTATCGAGGCCCGGGTGAGCGACGCCCTCCCCGCCGCGCGCTTCCAGCCCCTGCGCGTGGCCGACGCGACCGCCCGGCTCGTCGACGGCCGGATCGAGGCGGGCGGCGCCGGACGGCTCGCCGCGTCGGGCGAGCGCCTGTTCGGCTTCGAGCTGCGCCACGACCTCGCGAGCTCGACCGGATCGGCCGACCTCGCGACCGGGCCGCTGCTGTTTTCGGACCGGCTCCAGCCCTACGAGATCACCGAGGCGCTGCGCGGCGTCGTGGAGAACGTCGCCGGGCGCGTGGACGGCACCGGCACGGTGCGCTGGGCCGCCGACGCGCTCGACAGCGACGGCCGGGTCGTCGTCCGCGACGTGTCGCTGGCGACCGCCGCGCTCGGGCCGGTCACCGGCATCGAAGGCACCGTCCTGATCGACGACCTGTTCGCGCTCACGACGCCGCCGGCGCAGGTAGTGACCGTCGCGTCGATGAACCCGGGCGTCCTCGTCGAGGACGGACGCTTCGAGTTCCGCATGCTCGGGCCGACGTCGGCGCGCGTCGAGGACGCCCGCTGGCCGTTCGCCGGCGGGACGCTCACGCTCCGCCCGGTCACGATCACCGCGGGCGAGGCGCGCCGCGAGTTCACGCTCGACGTCGCCGGGATCGACGCCGGCCTGTTCCTCCAGCGCTTCGAGCTCGCGAACGTCAACGCGACCGGCGCCTTCGACGGCAAGCTCCCGCTGGTGTTCCAGGACGGGGCCGGCCGCGTCGTCGGCGGCACGCTGGACGCGCGGCCGGGCGGCGGTCTCATCCAGTACGTCGGCGAGGTCGGCGCCGACAGCATGGGCGCGGCCGGCCGCCTCGCCTTCGACGCGCTGAAGCGGCTGCGCTACCGATCGCTCAGCATGACGCTCGACGGCGACCTCGACGGCGAACTGGTGACCGCTGTCCGCTTCGCCGGCACCAACGAGGCCCCGGTCCGGCCCGCGGGCGCGATACCGGTGCGCGCCTCGGGCCTGCCCTTCAGGTTCAACGTCACGGTGCGCGCGCCCTTCCGCGGCCTGCTCGGCACCGCCGCGTCGTTCAGCGACGCGCGCGAGATGATCAGGTCCGCGGCGCCGCCGGAAACGCCCGCCGCGGGCCCGGCCGCACCCGCCGATCCGGTTCAGCGGCGGTAAAGGCGCCGGGCGGTCCAATGCCGCAGACGTTGACGGGGACGCGCGGGGCGGGGCACAGCCGTCGACGAGAGCGAACGGGGGACGAATTGAAGAGGATGAGCCTGGGCCTTGCGGCCGTCGCGATACCGGCCCTCCTGCCGGGCTGCGTTCAGCTGAAGGCGCCCGACAAGCCGATCGAGATCAACCTGAACGTCAACATCCGCCAGGAGGTCGTCGTGCGTCTGGAGAAGGACGTGCAGGACCTCATCAAGAAGAACCCAGGGGTATTCTGATGGCCAACAAGCTCGGTCTACGTGTGATTCTCGCCGCCGCCTGCGTCGTCGGCGCGACGGCACCCGCGCGGGCGCAAGCCGCCGACCCGGTCATCGAGGCGGCGCGCGAGCGCGGCGAGGTCGGCGAGCAGGCCGACGGCTACCTCGGCCTCCGCTCGGGCGGCGGCGACCTGAAGGCGCGGGTCGATCAGATCAACATCAAGCGCCGCGCGATCTACACCGACCTCGCCGCCAAGCGCGGCGTGAGCGTTTCCGACGTGGGCGCGGCGACCGCCTGCGAGCTTTTCGAGTCGCGGGTCGGGCCGGGCGAGTTCTACAAGGACGACGCCGGCAGCTGGCAGCAGCGTCAGGGCTCCGGTCCGGTCAAGCTGCCGGCCTACTGCGGGAAATAGGCGCCGCACGCCCGAACGATCGCGCGGGCGGCGGAGCGCACCCTCCGCGGCCCGACGCGCGTTGACGACGCGATGTGCGACCGCGCGCGTCGTACCGAGTTGCGTGAGGAGTGCGATCATGAAACGCGCTTTGCTTGTCCTGCTGGCGGGCGCGGGGGGCCTGATGGCGACGGCGGCACCCGCCGATCCCGATGATCGGGGCTACCGCGTGCCGAACGGGCACCTGCCTCCGCCCGGCGAATGCCGGCTGTGGCTGCCCGATCGCCCGCCCGGCCAGCAACCGCCGCCGACCTCCTGCCGCCGAGCCGAGCGCGAAGCCGACCGTCACGGCGGTCGCGTGGTGTACGGCGACGACCGGGACGATGGCTATGGTCGTGACGACCGCGGCGACGGGCGGTACGCGCGTCGCGACGATCGCGCCGCCGACGCTGGCGGCGTGTTCCGCGATCCGGAGCTCCGTCGCTGGGCGAACCGCAACTTCGACCGCAACCGCGACGGCCGCATCGGTCGCGGCGAAGCGGACGCCGCGAACCTCGCCTTCTTCCGCTACGCCGACCGCGATCGCGACGGTCGCATCAGCGCGGGCGAGTACCGGGATGCGCGAGCGAAGCTCGGCGGATAGGAGGCGCCCTGCCGGGTGACACCCGCCCCATGATACGCAAGGACGGGTGTCGTCGGCTCGACCCACGCGGGCGTGGATCGCCCGCTCAACGGGCCCGGACCGGGTTGGTTCCGGGGCCGCAACTGCCCGGTCAGCGCGCCGCGCTATCGCCCCCCGGTTGCACCTCCGCTGCCCGTTCGCGGGCGATATCGAGCGCCTTTTCGAGCGCGCGATCCGCGGGGACGGCGACGTCGGGTTTCACGCCCGTGCCTTGCCAGTTGCTCCCCGTGACCGGGTTCACCGAGCGCGCTTCCGCCAGCCAGAGCACGAAATGCGGGTGCACGCGGCGGTACTTGAACGGGTGCGCGCCGCCGCCCGTCGGCTCGCCGACGACGGTCGCGCGCCCGAGGGCCTGGAGGTCGTAGGCGAAGGCTTCCGCGGCCGAGAAGGTCTTGCCCGACGTCAGGATGTAGACCGGCTTGGCGGGACCGAGCCGTCGCCCCGGAACCCAGCCGGGGGTCGAGGCGGGCGTGAGCTTGCCGCTGGGGCGGTCGTAGGTCCCGCTCATCGGTCGCGGCTCGCCGTCGAAGAGGTAGCCGGCGATGAGGCGACCCAGGCCGCCGTCGCCGCCGCCGTTGCGGCGCAGGTCGATCACCAGCGCATCCGACTGGGCAAGGAGCGTCATCGCCGCGGTCGCCACGTCGCCCGCCATCGCCGGCGGCGCGAACACGCGCAGATTGAGGTAGCCGATGTTGCCGTCGAGCCGCGCCACCTGTTCGAAGCCGTGGTTGATGTGGGCGCCGTACCAGCGCTCCATCTCGGCCGCCGTGTAGCTGGTCTCGGCTTCGACGGACTCGCCCAGCACCTTGTCGCTGTGGTCGAGGCCGAGGTGCCCGTCGCCCGACAAGGCGCGGAGCCGGTCGGTGACGGCGTTCGCGAACGCCTTTCGATCGGCGGCGTCGCGGAAGCGGTCGGCCCGGGCGTCCGCCCGGAGCCGGGCCGCGAGCTTTCGGCCCCGATCCGGGAACACGTAGCGCCGCTCCAGGAGGTCCGCCGCCGCCTCCAGCACCGCCGTCCTGTCGGCGCGGCTCACCGGAGCGGCGCCGGCGGCGCCGGCGCCGGCGAACAGCAGGGTTAGGAGAAAGGCGAAGAGGCGAACGATCACGGGACGGCCGTTCCTTCCAGTTCGCGCGCGATGCGGTCGGCGAAGTCCACCGCTTCCAGGCGGGCGAGCGCGGCCGCGAGCAGATCGCCGAGCGGCATGGGCAGCTCCCGGTCGAGATCGGCCGCCGCGCGCGCGACGGCATCCCACAGCGGCCGGAGGCGAGCGCAAGCCTCGAGACCGGCCGGCGTGAGCCGCACGAGCCGTTCCCGGCCGTCGAGCCCGGGCACGCTCGCCGCGAACCCGGCGCCGCGCATCTCCGCGACCGTCTGGCTGACCGCCGAGTGCGAGACGCCGACGGTGTTCGCGATCGCGCGGATCGAGAGTTCGCCCCGATCCTCGAGCAACCGGACGACCGGGTAGAAGCGCGGGCGGAAACCGTCGCCGACGGCGTCGTAGTGCGACTGCACGCCTCCGTCGAGCGCGTCGAGCAACCTGCGGAGCGTGGTGCCGAGTCCTTCCATGCAACAGATGTATAAGCACTGTTACACTATGGCGTCTAGGGGTTGTCTTCGGTTGTCGGACCTATCGCGCTGCGGGAATCAGCGCCGCGGCGCGACCCTTAGCAGGCGGCCGTTCGGCGCGTCGGTCAGCAGGTACAGCGCGCCGTCCGGGCCCTGGACCACCTCGCGGATCCGCTCGCCGCGCTCTGTCAGCAGTCGTTCCTCGCCGACGACGCGGTCGCCGTCGATCACGAGGCGGACGAGCGCCTTGCTCGACAGGCCGCCGACGAAGGCGTTGCCCCGCCACTCGGGGACCAGGCCGCCGGTGTAGAACACCATGCCCGACGGCGAGATCACCGGGTCCCAATAATAGACCGGCTGCTCCATGCCCTTCGCCTGCGTCGACCTGTGGATCGGCGCGCCCGAATATTCCTCGCCGTAACCGATCGTCGGCCAGCCGTAGTCCCGGCCGCGCTCGGGCCGGTTCAGCTCGTCGCCGCCCTGGGGACCCATCTCCACCTCCCAAAGCCGACCCTGCGGGTCGAGCGCGGCGGACTCGATGTTGCGGTGGCCGTAGGACCAGATCTCGGGCAGGGCGCCCGCGCGGCCCACGAACGGGTTGTCCTTCGGCACCGAGCCGTCGGGATTGATGCGCACGATCTTACCGAAGTGGCTGTCGAGGTTCTGCGCCTGCCGACGACCCGGGAGGATCGATCGCTCGCCCAGCGCCACGAAGAGCTTGCCGTCGGGCGCGAACACCAGCCGCCCACCGTAGTGCTTGGTCGAATCGAGCGTCGGCTGCATGCGGAAGACGACCTGGACGTTCTCGACGCGGGGGGCGTTGCCGTCGGCGACGAGCCGGCCGCGTGCCACCGCGGTCCCCGTCCCGCCCGACCGCGGCTCGGCGTAGCTCCAGTAGATGAGTCCATTGCGCGCGAAGGCGGGATCGAGCGCGACGTCGAGCATGCCGCCCTGGTCGCGGTTGTCGCTGCGCGGGAGCCCCGCGAGCGGCGCCGACTTCTGCCCCTGCCGGGTCACGATTCGCAGCGTGCCCGCCGCCTTCTCGCTCACCAACATCCGCCCGTCCGGCAGGAAGGCGAGCGCCCAGGGCTTGTTGAAGCCGGCGGCGATCTCCGTCACGGCGAGCGGGGTCTGAGTCTTCACCGCCGGCGCGCGCGTCTGGCCGGCGAACGCCGGCTCGAACCCGGGCACGTTGGGCGGACCGGTCTCGACCGGCGCGCCACGCGCCGTCGCTTCCTCGCGCGGCCGCGACGCCTGCCCCTCGGCGTAGCCGCCGGCCGGGGGCTGGGCGCCCGCCTGCGCCCGGGCGGGCTGCTTGTCCGCCTGCCCCTGCGCGGTGGCTTGGTCGGGCGCGCTGCCGCAGGCCAGGAGCAGGGCGGCCAGGGCGGTGCTGGTCAACGGCGTTCGCATCAGGGGGGCCCCTTCGTTCAGGTCGTCCGAATGCTGAAACGGTCAGACCGCCCCCGGTTCCAGCGCGGCGGTCGGCGCGGACAGCCTCAATAGTCCTTGCCGTAGCGCACGCCGACGTTGGTGCCGCCCGATCCGCCGACCTGCGCGATCAGCGAGAGCGCGCGGGTGAGCGCGATCTCGACCTGCGTCGCGGTGTAGCCGCGCACGTCGGTGGTGACCTCGAGGTAGATGTTGTCGCCGAGGTACTCGCCGACCGCGAGCGCGGTGCCGCGGCCGGCGTCCTCGTCGGCGCCGAGCACGCGGAAGCGATCGAAGCCGGTCGCCTGCCGCAGCTTGCCGAGCGGGTTCAGCCCCCCGCCTCCGCCGCGCAGGCTGGCCACCGAAGAGGCGAGCTGGAGCGCCTGGACCGCGGACAGCTCGGCCACCGACTCGCCGAACAGCAGCCGCGCCAGCACCTCGTCCTGCGGCAGCGCCGGCACCGACGCGAAGGCGATCTGCGGCTGCTGCGCGGTGCCCGAGACGGTGATCGTCGCGGTCAGTCCGTCGTCGAGCTCGGCCTCGGCGACGATGTCCACCGTCGGGTCGGGCGGGTTCGCGCCGCCGAAGCGCAGCCGGCCGCGGGTCAGGTCGAAGCGCGTCCCCGCGAACGAGAAGGTGCCGCGCACGAGGTCGACGGTGCCGCCGACGCGCGGCGCGTCCGCCGTTCCGCCCACCTGGAGGCGCGACCGCCATTCGGACTCGAGCCCCATGCCTTCGGCGCGGATGCTGTTGTCGGCGCGGGCGCGGACGTCGAGCCTCAGCACCGAAGGCGGCGCGGCGCGCGCGGGCCCGGGCCGCGGCGGCACCGCGCCGGGTGCGGGCACGCGGCGCACCGCGATCGTCGGGATCTCTGCCATCTCCGACTCGCGCCCGACGTTGTAGCGCGCCGAGTCGATCTCGAGGTCGCCCGCGACGAGCGCGCCGGCGGGACCGTTGGTCAGCCGCACCGGGCCGGTGACGGTGGCGCGCAGGTCATCGCGCCGCGCGAGCCGCGCGCGGCTGAACTGCGCGCGGATGTCGGCAGGGAAGCCGCGCGACGCCGACAGGTCGGCGGTGCCGCTCGCCGACACGCGGCCCTCGTCACCCGTCCGGCCGGTGAGCGACAGAAGCTCGAAGCGAGGGCCGTCGAATCGGCTGTCGAGCGCGATGTCGTCGACGCGCGTGCCGAAGGCGAGGTTGTCGTAGCGCAGCCCCTGCGCCCGCGCCGTGCCCGACAGCCGCGGTTCGCCCAGGCGTCCGCCGAAGCCGGCGATCACCGCGAGCGGGCCGCGCACCTCCTGGCCGGTGACGCCCGACAGCGCCCACAGCGCCTCCGCCGGGCCGTCGTAGCGGAAGTCGCCCGACAGCGGCGCCGCGAGAAGGCGCTGCGTCAGCGTCGCCGCCGTGCCCGCCGGCAGCGGCGCGAGCCGCGCTTGGAGCCGGCCGACGACGGCGGTGCCGCGCCGGACGACCGCGCGCGTCGCCGCGGCGCGCGCGTCGAGCGCGGCGTTGAGCCCGACGTCGATCGGCTGCGAGCTGCTCGCGAGGCCGGCGCGGGTGAGCCCGAGCACGGCCAGCCCCACGCGCCCGGTCGGGGCGCCGCGCGCCGGCAGCCGCGCGTCGACCGTCCCGGACAGGCGCCCGCCCAGTCGCAGCGCCGGGCTGAACGCGCGCGCGATGGCGAGGTCGACGTTGATGAGCCGCGCCGAGGCCTGGATGTCGTCGCCGAAGTTGCCGGCGACCTCGGCGCGGCCCGACGGCAGCTCGACCACCGCCGGCAGCAGGCGCCAGCCGCCGCGCGTCGCGACGAGCTGCGCCGGCTGCGCGAGCCGCAGCGCGATGCGGTTGGCGCTGCCCGAGGCGCCCACCGTGATGAGGTCGGGCGCGAAGCCCGCCTGGGCGGCGAGGGTGAACGGCACCCCGGTGCGCCCCGCCGCCTCCAGCCGCGCCGAGCCGCGGCCGCCGCGGTAGGTGCCGGACGCGTCGGCGCTCGTCAGCGCGAGCGGGCCGCGCCGCAGGCCGCGCACCGTTGCGCGTCCCTCGACCGACGGCGCATCCGGGTAGAGCAGCGCTGTCGCCTCTGCCGAACCCTGCGCGATCAGCACGGGCTCGGCGAGCGCGAGGCGCGCCTGGTCGGCGCGGAGCCGCGCGTCGACGCGCTGGATGCGCCCCGCTGCGGCGAGCTGCGCCGTGCCGGTGATCCCGGAACCTTCGATCGCGATGAGGCCCGAGAACGGCCCCGCCGCGGTCTGCACCACGCGGCCGCGCGCGATGAGCCCGGCGATCCGCAACGAGTCGATGTCGGCGGCGAGCGGGCCGCCCCCGAACGCGAGCCGGACGCGGGCCGCGAACGGGCCGTAGGGAGAGCCGCCCGTCGCGCGCACCGCGTAGCCGGCCGCGGTCGGCGTGAGCACCGCCTCCACGTCGGCGAGCTGCACCCCGACGTTCGGCCGCGGCGCGCGCAGACGTACGGTCGGCCGCGTCGCGGGACCTTCGGCGCGCACGACGAAGGGCCCGTAGTCCGTGGACTGCCCGCGGGCGTCGAGCACCAGGGTGCCGTCGGCGCGGTACAAGCCGCTGCCGCCCGTCACGCGCAGCCGGGGTGCCGCGGCCTGCAGGTTGGCGAAAGCGATGGTGCCGTCGGGTCGCCGCTCGACGTCGGCGCCGATCGTCGGCAGCCCGCCGAGGAAGTCGCGCAGCCCCGCGTTGTCGAGCCGGCGCACGCGCGCCCGCACGTTGGCGCGCACGCCGAACTCGCCCGCCGCGGTCGGCGCGAGCCGCGCGTCGGTCGTGAGGTCGAGCACGCCGAGGCCGGCGATCTCGTAGCGGTTGATCGCGCCCTTGAAGGCGAGGTCGTAGCGGCCGGTGGCGAACGAGACGGCGAGCACCGCGGTCGCGTCGAGCCGGTCCGAGCGAAGACGCAAGTCGTCCGAAAGGATCTGCTCGGGCGTGACGCGTAGCGTGCCGGTGAGGCGCAGGTTGCGCAGCACGCCGCCCACCGCCTCGTCGACGCCCGTCACGCGGGACGCGGACGCGGTCACCGGCACCAGGATCGGCCCGGTACGGTCGAGCCGGGCGCGGCCCTCGGCGCGCACCGACTCCGCCCCGGTCTCGCCGAAGCCGAGCGCCGCGGCGGTGAGGCGGTAGTCGACGATCGGCGTGGCGAACGGGCCGTCGAGCGTCAGCGCGAGCCGCACGTCGCGACCGCGGGCGTCGTCGAGCAGCGCCGCCGGGCGGAGCAGCCGCGCGTCGACGATCAGGTTGCCGAACCGGCTGTCGGCGAGATCGACGAGGCCGCGCGCCGCCACGTCGAGCGCGGCGGAGGTCGCGCGCAGCGTCACGTCGGCGCGGCGTTCGGCGAGCGCCGCCGCGGCGCGAAGGTCGAGCGCCGGACCCAGGAGCCGCGCGGGGGCGCCGGACAGCAGCGCGGCGGGGCGCGCCTGCCCGGTCGCGGTGAAGGTCCCGTCGCGGCCGGCGACCCGGAGGTCGAGGAGCGCCGCGCCGCCGAGGCGGGCCGTGGCCGTGCCGTTCCAGTTCGCCCAGCCGCCCTCCCCCGAAACCCGCGCCTCGAGCGGCTGCCGAAGGCCGGCGATACCCGCCACCACGCCGCCGACCGGGGCCGCGAGCGTCGCGTCGAGGTCGAAGCGGTCGCCGTCGGGCACGGCGTCGAGACGCAGGCCGAGCCGGTCCCCGGCCGCCGCGCGCGCGTCGGCCGTGACGACGGCGCGGCCGTCGGCGATGTCGGCGCGCCCGGTCAGCGAAGCGACGCGGCGGCGCCCCGCCACCGGCGGCTCGAGGACGATGCGGTCGACCGCCAGCCGGTCGACGGCGATGTCGATGTCGGGGAGGATCGGGCCTTCGGTGGTCGTCTCGTTGAACTGCGGCAGCCGCAGCACGCGCACCGTCTCCGCGCTGAGCTCGTTCACGTCGACCTTGCGCTGGGTGAGCGACAGCGGCCGCCAGTCGAGCACCACGAGCGGCGCGGTCGCGAAGACGCCCATGGGATCGCTGACCGTCAGGTCGCGGATGAGCAGCCGCCCGTAGAGCGAGCCCTCGAGCCGGCCGACGCCGATCTTCAGCCCGGACTCGGGCGCGACGCCGGCGAGCTGGCGCGCGACGAAGCCGCGCCCGGGCGTCGTGTTGAGCCCGGCGAGCGCGAGGATCGCCAGGAGCACCAGCCCGAGCAGCGCGAGCGCGGCGATGCCCAGCAGGCGGACGACCACCGCCGCGCCTTCGTCCCGGGGCGCCGCGCTCGCCATCAGAAGGCCTGCCCGATCGAGACGTAGACGGCGACGGTCGGGTCGCCGGCGCGCGGGTTGAGCGGCGTCGCGACGTCGAACCGGATCGGCCCCACCGGCGAATAGTAGCGCGCGCCGAGGCCCGCCCCGTACTGCAGCCCCGAGATGCCCGGCCCGCTCGGGTAGACGTTGCCGGCGTCGACGAACGGCACGATCCCGACCTCTTGGCCGAAGGCGGTGAAGCGGAAGCGCGCCTCGACGCTCGCCTCGACGATGGCGCGGCCGCCGAGCGGGTCGCCTTCGGCGTCGCGCGGGCCGATGTCCTGGTAGCCGTAGCCGCGCACCGAGCCGCCGCCGCCGGCGTAGTAGCGCCGCGACGGCGCGATGCGGTCGCGGCTCGCGCCGACGATCGCACCGCCGCGCACCCGGCCGGCGACCACCAGCCGGTCGGTCGCCGGGTAATAGGCGCTGGCGTCCGCCAACGTGCGGACGTAGCCGAACGCGCCCGACTGCAGCGACGCCTCGGGGCTGACGCGGCCGGTGATCCGGAAGCCCCGCGTCGGGTCGATCAAGCTGTCGGACCGGTCGTAGCCGAGCTGCGCGGGCAGCGCGCCGATGAAGAAGGTGTCGCGGCCGCGTCGGCGGCGAACGTCGCCGCGCTCGCGCTCGCGCGACCCGATCAGCTCGGCGCCGACCGCGTAGGTCCAGCGCTTCTGCCAGATCGGCGTGCTCTCGCGCGCCAGCCGGCCCGACAGCGTCAGCGTCTGCGCGTCGTAGGCGTCGCGGTCCTCGCGCGCGACGTCGGCGACGAAGCTGAGCGTCCGGTCGCGCTGCCTGAAGTTGGAGAAGCGCAGCTCGCCCGCCAGCCGCTGCTCCTGCGTGCCGGCCACCGCGCGCGCGGTGAGCGCGCCCTCCGGCCTGAACAGGTTGCGGTGGCGCCACAGCGCCTCCAATCGGAGACCCTCGCCCGTGCCGTAGCCCGCGCTCGCCGCGATCGTGCGCTGCGGGCCGAGCTCGGTGCGCGCGACGAGGTCGACCACCGCGCTGCCGTCGGGGCCGCGCCGGCCGGTGTCGACCGGCCGCAACGCCACCGTCGAGAACAGCCCCGTCGCGATCATCGCGCGCCGGTAGTCCTCGACCAGCCGGCTGTCCCAGGTCTCGCCCGTGTCGAAGCGCGCCAGCACCGCCGCGTGGTCGTCGTCGAACGAGCGGGCGCCCTCGAGCCGCACCGCGCCGAAGCGCGAGAGCGGGCCGCTGCTCACCGGCAGCGTGTAGATGCCGGTGCGCGCCGCATCGTCGAGCAGGACGTCGCGCGGACCGACCTCGACGAAGGGATAACCGCGCTCGGGCAGGCGCAGCCGCACGCCGTTCTCGGCACCGATGATCCGTTCGGCGACGATCGGGTCGCCGACCTTCAGCCCGAGCGTCTCGCGCACGAGCGGCTCGGGTGTCTCGGGCGGGACGGTCAGGCGGATGTCGGCGAAGCTGTAGCGCGCGCCGGGCGCGACGACGATCCGCACGAGCGTCCGCCCGTCCTGCCCCTCGACCGGCTGCGCGTCGACCTCGACCTCCCCCGCATAGTAGCCGTTGCTCTCGAGCAGCCGGCGGATCGTCTCGACGTCAACCTCCGCGCGCGCGTCGATCTGCCCCGCGTTCTCCGCCGTCCCGTCGCGCGCCAGCTCGGACCGGGCGCGGAACTCGTCGAGCAGGTCCACCTCGCGCAGGCCTTCGACCTCGACCGTGTAGCGAATCTCCTCCGGTGCCCGGGCCCCGGCTTCCGCCGCGGCGGTCGGGGGCGGCAGGTCGGGCCAGGGGACGTCGGTGCCGGCCGCCGGCTGCTGCGCCGCGGCGGCGCCGGCGAAGTTCAGCAGGAAAGCGGAGGCGAGGAGAGCTGGACCCACGTTCGCATAACGTCACGGTTGGCTTTCGGTCTCATAAGCGCTCCGGAGCCGACGCGGAAACAGGCGGACGCCGGCTCCCGGCACGGCGAGAAAGCCGGCGCGAGACGCGAGCCGCTTACGTCCTGGGCGCCGGAACGAAACGGATGGCGCGGCCGTCATCGGCGGTGACGATCAGCGACCCGGCCGGGCCGCGCGTGGCCTGCACCGCCCGCTCCAGTATCTCGCGGTAGATGCGCTCCTGCGCGTCGGCCGCGGCGCCGCACGACATGCGCGTGCCGATCATCGGCGGGAAGACCTTCAGCGACGCGCCGGTCAGGCGGTAGTTCGCCGAGTAGCCGTTGCAGCCCGAATTGCCGCCCACCTTCCCGTCCGTGCCCAGCATCATCGTGATCGGTCGGCGGCCCGCCGGCCTGCGGCCGTCCAGTTCGGCGACCTGCCACCAGGCGCCCCGGAACGTCCCCGAACCGGCGGCCGGTTCCGGCCGCGCGGCCGCGACCTCCTGCGTCTCCGCCCGGCGGGCGCGGCGATCGTAGAGGCACAGCATCGACGCCTTGGCGCCCTTCATGTGCGCCTGCGGCCAGGTGCCGGACACGGTCCGGACGTCCATTCCGAACCGATCGGAGAAGCGCGTCGCCGGCCCCACGGTCGCGTCGCGCAGGCCGGACGCCCGGACGCAGGCCGCAGCCGAGGCGCGTTCCACCGCCGCGTCCGCCGCGGCGGACGAGGCCCGGGCGGGCACCGTCGCGGCCAGCATAGCGCCGGCGGCGAGCGTGAACAAAGCCTCGTGCATATCGACTCCCCTCCCGTTGACCGGACAGCGGCGGCTCAGCCCGCGCGCTTCCTCAGCTCGTCGCGGATCTCGCGCAGCAGCACCACGTCCTCGGCCGGCGGGGGCGGGGCCGGCGGCGCCTCGGGTGCGCGGCGCATCGCGCGGTTCGCCACCTTCACCAGCCAGAAGATCACGAAGGCGAGGATGAGAAAGTTGACGACCGTCGTCAGGAACTGGCCGTAGCCGAACAGCGGCACGCCCGCCTTCTTCAGCTCGGCGTAATCGGTCGGCGAGCCCGCGTAGCCCGCCGGCACCGGTCCGAGGCGGACGAAGTAGCTCGAAAAGTCGAGCCCGCCGAAGATCGCTCCGAGGACCGGCATGATGATGTCGTCGGTGAGCGAGCTGACGATCGTCCCGAACGCGGCGCCGATGATCACCGCGACCGCGAGATCGAGCACGTTGCCCCGCGCGACGAAGGTCCGGAATTCCTGAAGCATGGTCCGCCTCCCCAATCCTGCCCGACGTCCATTACGGACCCGTGGCGCGGCCGGATGCAATCCAGGGAAATACCGGACGGGGAAGCCTCAGCCGACGGGCCGCAACGGCAACTCGAACCCAATCTCGCATTGCCGCGGCGTCGATCGGTCCGCGAGCCGCCCGCCGAGCTGGCGCTCGACGATCTGCCTCACGAGCCTCGCGCCGAGCGGATCGCCTTCGTCGTCGTGCGGAGGCGGCGTCTCCCGCCAGCGGATCTCAAGCCCGTCCGCTTCCCGCGCTTCGAGGACCAACCGCCCGACCGGGGCGGCCAGCGCGCCGGAGCGGCGCGAGCGGACGAACAGCTCGTGGAGCGCGAGCCCGAGCGGCTGGGCCATATAGGGCGGGACGGTCACACCGCCGCCCGCCACGACGACCCGCGGGGCGTCCGCGTCGGCTTCGCCGCGCACGAGATCGCCGAAGGCGACGCCCGACCACGCGTTGTCCGCGAGCATGCCGTGGACCCGGGCCAGCGCGTCGACCCGCCCCTCCACCACCTCGGCGAAGTCGCCCGAGTCGCGGCTGAGCCGCACGACCGCCTGGACGAGCGCGAGCGCGTTCCGCGCGCGATGGTCCACCTCCAGCATGAGGAGGCGTTGCCGCTCCTCCGAACGCTTCGCCTCGGTGATGTCGGCGACGATGCCGCTCGACCGCACGGCCCGGCCGGCCTCGTGGAGGAAGCGGCCGTGGTTGCGCAGCCAGCGCGTCTCGCCGCTGTCGTGCCGGATGATCCGATACTCGCAGCTCCACGGGTCCTCGGTCAGCGCGGCGGCGCCGTGCGCCTCCTCCACCCGCGCGAGGTCGTCGGGGTGGATGCGCGCCCGCCAGGTATCGTAGGTGGCGCGGCCGTCGGGCGGCGCGGGCAGGCCGAGCATCGCGAAGGCGGCTGCTGACCAGATGCCTTCCCCGGTCGCGAGATCGATGTCGTAGGTCCCGACGCCGGTCCCCTCGGTGGCGAGCCTCAGCCGTCCTTCGGCTTCCTTGAGCGCGGTGACGTCGATGTTGACGCCGACGAAGCGCGTCGGCCGCCCCTGTTCGTCCGGGAAGACCCGGGCCCGCGTCGCGAGCCACCGGTAGCCGCCCGAGGGCAGCCGGATGCGGAACTCGGTCTCGAGCACGTCCCCGGCACGCGCGTCGGCGGGCAGCGCGCCGCGCACCCGGTGCAGGTCGTCGGGATGGACGAGCGTCGGCCATTCCTCGCGGGACGGCGGGCCGAGCGCGGGATCGCGTTGGTAGAGCGCGTAGAGCTGATCGGACCAAAGGGTCTCGCCGGTCGTCGACCGGATCTCGTAGGTTCCCACCCCGCCGACTTCCTGGGCGAGCTGCAGGCGAGCCTCGCTCTCCGCCAACCGCGCGAGCGTAGCGGCGGCGCTCCGGCCGTCCCGGAGGTCGGACGTCAATCCCGGCTCCTCGATCTCATGCCGCCGCACTTAGCCGAAACGATCGCCGGAGTCGCGGCCAAGTTGACCCCTGAGCGACGGAGATCGAGCCGGGACCGCCGGACGCCGCAGCATTCGTTTGCCAACGCGGCGGCGGCGCGCGATTGTCGGGCGTCCGCGGGGCCGACGGGTGGCTCCCTCGGGTGAGGAGAGACCGGAGATGGCCCTGACCTTTCTCGTGGCCGCCCTTCTGGCCGCCGCGCCGGCCGACCGACCGGCGAACGACTGTGACCGGCTCGCCGCGAACCCCGAGGATCCGGACCGGCTCGCGCCGCCGGTGCCCCGCGAGCGGGTCGACCTTCCCCGCGCGATCGCGGCCTGCGAGGCGGCGGTCGCCGCCGACCCGACGGACGCGCGGGCGCGGTATCAGCTGAGCCGCGTGCTCTCCTACGCCGGTCAGTCGGCGAGGGGCGTGGCGGAGATGAAGCGCGCCGCCGACGACGGTTACCGGCAGGCGCAGTTCGTCTACGGCCTCGTGGTCGACCGGAGGCGCCCCGACGCGCCCACGGACATCTGCGCGGCCGAGCCCTACTGGCTGAAATCCGCCCGCGCCGGACGGCAGGCCGCGCGCATCAGCTACGTCCGCCACGTCGTCAAAGGCAAGTTCGACGGCTGCCGGGTCGGCGCGACGGCCGCGGAGATGCGCGGCTTCCTCGACGAGGCGCAGAAGGGAGCGGAAGGCTATTCGGAAAAGTTGCTCATCGAGGATCTGTCGGAGGCGCTCGCCGCGCGATCGAAGCAGCCCTGACGCCCGGGATCGAAGCGCGCCGGGGTCCCGGCGCGCTTCGACCGAGGGTCAGAAGCTGTAGCGCGCCCGCACCATCCACGTCCCGGGCCGGTCCAGGAACTGGAAGATCGGGATGTAGGACACCGCATAGTCCTTGCCGAAGCAGTTCTTGCACTCGGCCGTGATCGACAGGCCTTCGATCGCCGCCGGCCGGAAGCCGAGCGAGGCGTTCACGTAGGTCTGGCTGCCGGTGTACGACCCGTCGATCTGATCGGGACTGCCCGCGGTGCCGATCGCGTAGGCGCTGGTGTACTGGACCGACACGTTCGGGGTCACCGTCGCGAAGCCGAGATCGGCGTCGTAGGTGACCGAGCCCGACGCGGTGACCCGCGGCGCCCGGACCGGACGCGCGATGTTGCCCAGCCGATCGACGAAGTTGGCGTTGCAGCCGGGGAGGTTCGGCACGGTCACGCCGGACCGGCACCGCGCCTGCTGGGCCTGCACCACGGGATCGATGTTGACGTAGCCCGCGCGCTGGAGCCCGAGCGAGCCGGCGAACGTCAGCCCGTCGACGGGCACGAACAGGCCGTCGAGTTCGAGGCCGTAGTTCCTGAGGTCCGCGGGGTTGGTCGTCGAGGAGACCGGGCCCGTCGCGGTCGCGATCTGCGCCGGGATCTGGATGTCGTAGGTCTTGGCGTAGAAGGCGGTGGCGTTGAAGCGCAGCATGCGGTCGAAAAGGTCCGAGCGCAGGCCGGCCTCGTAGGACCACACCGTCTCCGGCTCGAACGGCACGAAGCCCGCGTTGCTGACCGAGCGACCGGGCCAGCCGCCCGACTTGAAGCCGCGCGTCGCCGACGCGAACAGCATCACGTCGTCGTTGACGTCGTAGCTCAACGCGAAGCGCGGGGTCCAGGCCGAGTTCTCGAGCCGCGTCGGGTTGCCCGCCGCCCGCACGCCGGCGGTCGAGAGCTGCGCGCCGCGCCCGCCGGGGTTGGTCTGGACCGCGAGCGACTTCTCCTCGAGCGTATAGCGGATGCCGGCGGTCGCGGTCAGCCCCTCCAGCAGTTCGAAGTCGCCCTGCGCGTAGAGCGCGTAGGTGTCGAGGTCGTTCGTGAGCGTGCGGTCGGCGGTGACGGTCTGGACGAGTGTCGCGGTGTTGGTGGCCGCCTGCGCGAAGTCGGTGTCGTTGTCCTCGCGAAGATAGTAGGCGCCCACGACGTAGGTGAGCCGGTCGCCCGCCGTCCCGTCGAGCTTGATCTCCTGCGAGAACTGGCGGTGCTCGCTGATGTTGGCGATCGGGTTGAAGCCGGTCGGTCGGGTCTGGCGCGGGAGTTCGCCGCCCGAGTCGATGATGTACTCCTGCTGGATCTCACGCCAGCCGGTGATGAGGTTCAGGGTGGCCGCGCCGAAGTCGACCGCGACGTTGGCGGTCGCCGAGCTCGAGATCGCGACGTTGTCGATCGGCAGCGTGGCCTTGCGGCCGACGAACAGCGGCGCGAACGCGCCCTGGACGATCCGGTTGTTGACGATGCGGTCGCCGTCGGGGCCGATGACGTTGAGGAAGTTGGTGTTCTGGTCGTCGACGTGGTCCGCGGTGAGGTCGACGGTCACCCGGTCGTTCGGCACGAGGCGCAGCATGCCGCGGACGCCCCAGGTGTCGCGCGAGTTGAAGCCGCGCCCGGTCGACACCTGCGTCGCGTAGCCGTCGTCGGTGATCCGGAACGCCGACACCTTCGAAAGCACGGTGTCCGAGAGCGGGACGTCCACCGAGCCGCGCACGAGGATTTGATCGAACCGGCCGTAACCGGCTTCGGCGAAGCCGCCGAATTCCCGCCCGGGCTTGCGCATGATGATGTTGATCGCGCCGCCAGTCGTGTTGCGCCCGAACAGCGTGCCCTGCGGGCCGCGCAGCACCTCGATGCGCTCGACGTCGAACAGGGCGAAGTTGTTGGAGTTCTGGCGCGCCATGTAGACGTCGTCGACGTAGGTGCCGACGGGGACGTCGAAGGTGGCGATCGACTCGCCGTTGCCGACCGCGCGCAGGAAGTAGCTCGCGGACGTGCCGACGCCGACGTTGAGGTTGCCGGCCATGTTGGGGATGTTGCGCAGCAGGTCGTAGGTCTCGATGACCTGCCGGCGCTGGAGCTCGAGGTCGCCGAAGGCGGACACCGCGATCGGCACGTCCTGGACGCTCTGCTCGCGACGCTGGGCGGTGACGACGATCTCCTCGATCCCGCCGTCGCCCGCCGCCTCGGCGGTTTCGGCCTGCGCCTGCGTCTGCGCGTGCGCCGCCCCCGCCATCGCCAAGGCGACGAGCGCGCCGGCGGTGTTCAGTCGGATGCCCCTCATTTCCTGTCCCTCCCTTTATCCCAGCGTCACGCGCGAGCGGTCGGTCGGCGCTCGTCGAAAAAGATGCGGAGCGCGCGCGCGACCAGCGCATCCTGCGCCTCCTGCCGCTCGGCGTCGGCGGCGTCGCCGAGCGGCGCCTCGCGCAGCTCCGCGAGCGAGCGGCCGGTCTGTTCGGCCAGGAGCCGCTCCAGCCGGTCGATCCGGTCGTTGGCCACCCCGAGCTCGACGAGGAGCGCTAGGGCGACGGTCAGCACGTCCTCGGCCTCGCCGCAGTCGAGGCTCGCCGGGCGCGTGCCCCGCGCCGCGCGCACGATCGCCAACACGTCCTCGACTGCGCTCATCGTCCCCCCTCCACCTCGATCGTTTCGTAGGCCGGCACGCGGTTCACGAGCCGGACCGCGCGTAGGCCGGGCCGGTGCGCGTAGAGATCGACCTGCTCGACCAGGAACAGCGACGGCGCCGCGTCGTGGTAGCGCTTCGCCAGCCGCTCGAGCGCCCGTTCGCGGGCCGCGTCGTCGGCGATGGCGCTGGCCGCGGTGAGTTCGTCGGCGAGCGCCTCGTCGCAGAAGAAGGCGTTGGGCCGCTTGCACGAGAAGCTCTCGAGCGCGCGCGTGACGTCGTTGTAGGGCGCGCTGTTCCACGACGCGCCGAAGGCGTCGCCGGCCCAGCCGTTGGTCGCCAGCTTGCGGAGATAGTCCGCGAACGTGATCGGCCGCAGGACCGGCCTGACGCCGACCTGCCGCAGGTCGTGCGCGACCGTCTGGTAGATGAGCGAGTCGGCGGGAAAGGCGTTGATCTGTATCTCGACGATGAGCGGGAAGCCCTTGCCGTAGCCCGCGGCGGCGAGCAGGCGCCGCGCCAGCGCCGGGTCGTAGCGGTACGGCCGCACCGCCGGGTTGTGCCCGGCGGACATCGACGCGGCCGGCTGCCCCGAGGCCCGCCCCAGGCCGCGCAGCAGCACCCGCGCCAGCGCGTCCTTGTCGACGGCGTGGTTGAGCGCGCGGCGCACGCGGACGTCCTTGAGCGGCGCGCGGCCCTCGCGCTGGTTGATGAACCCCACCGACATCACCGACATCGACGGGGCCGACACCACGGGGAAGCCGCGGTCGGCGAGCCGGTCCACCTCCTCGATCTCGATCGGCGCGATGTCCACGTCGTCGGACAGCAGCGCCTGGGTCCTGACCGCAGCGTCGGGCAGCTCGACGTAGGACAGGCGCCCGACACTCACCGGCCGCCAGCTGTGGGGGTTGGCGACCGCCTCGGCGCGGCGGCGGCGCTGGTCCCACGCGGTGAGGAGGAAGGGACCCGTGCCCACCGGCCGCAGGGCGAAGCCGTCGGGCCCCAGCCTTTCCCAAAGGTCGGGTTCGACCATCATCGCGGCGACCAGGCGCTTCGGCAGGATCGGGTCGGGGCGGGAGGTCGTGAACTCGAGCGTCAGCGGGCCGGGCGCGCGCACCGCCTCGACCGACCGCAGCTCGTTGCCGATCACCGTCTTGCGACCGGCCGGCGAGATCAGCCAGCGGATCACCCGCTCCGCGGCGGGCGCGTCGAAGCGCCGGCCGTTGGCGAACCGCACGTTCGGGCGCAGCTCGAAGCGCCAGCGCGTCGGGCCGTCCGGCGCCCAGCGGACCGCGAGCGCGGGCGTGAGCCGACCGTCGGGCGCGATCTGGGTGAGCCCATCGAACAGCGCGTTCCACACGAGCGTGCTGGGCCGCCCGTTGCCCTTGTATGGGTTGCCGAGGCTCACCGGCAGCGTGTTCACCCCGACCCGCAGGTGCGTGCGCTCGGCGGTCGGCCTGGCGCCAATGAGGCACGCCGAGGCGACCAGCAGCAGCAGGGCACGCGGGACGGAGCGCATCGGGTCAGCCGTCCTTTTCGCCCGCGAGCAGGTACCAGCCGGCCGAACCGTCGACCTGGGAGAGCCGCCGCTCGTCGATCCGGCCTTCGGCGAAGCCGGCGGCGCGCATGTCGGCCACGAGATCGTCGCCGGCGTAGATGCTCCAGAAGGCCTCGCCGTTGTATTCGGTGTCCCAGGCGCGTTCGACCTGCGCCACCAGCGTCGGTTCGAAACGGGTCGGCACGTCCTGGTGCATGACCAGGCCGCCCGGCCGCACCTCGCGCGCCGCCTCCTTCATCATCGCCGCGCGCTGTTCGCGGCCGATCTCGTGGAGCAGGTTGTGCGAGACCACGAGGTCGAACCGGCCGTCCTCGAAGCGCGACAGGTCGGCGGCGTCGGCCTGGTGGAAGTGGACGGCGACGCCCAGCGCCGACGCCCGGGCGTGCGCGTAGCGCAGCATGCCGGCGCCGACGTCGACGGCGTGAACTTCGGCGTCGGGATAATGGGCGGCCCAGGCGCAGGACGCGGCACCGGCCGAGCAGCCGAGATCGAGGATGCGTTCCGGGCGGAAGCCGGGGTAGGTCGTCTCGAGGTGGCGGATCACCGCGCCCGCCTTGCTGTCGCCCTTCCCGACGCCCTGACCGAAGGCGTAGATGTTGCCGCCGGACTCGTAGAGCGCGCCGGCGAGCATGTCGTCCGCGCCGCGGTCCATGGCGTAGCCGCCCGGCTGCAGGTGGATGTCGATGTCGGCGATCTCGGCGGGCGGCACGAACGCGGGGTCGAGCGTCAGCGAGCCCTTGGCAGGCAGGTCGCGGCTCGCGGCCGCCGCCCGCGCGGCGTCGCGGACGAGCGGCGCGCCGACCGCCACCCAGATCATCTCCTGCGACGATCGGTTCATCGCGCTCCACATCCGGTAGCCGCGGGAGGCGAAGAACGCCTCCCGGACGTCGGCGGGCGACTGGGGCGCGCGGCCGGTCCGCTCGGCGAAGGCCGCCTTGCCCTCCTCCTCGTAGCGGCGGACGTTCTTCGGCCGGAGCTTGCCGTTGATCGCCCGCCGGAGCGCCACGACCATCCGTTGCCGGCTGCGCTCTTCTTCGGTCAGCCGGGGCAGCATCTCGTGCTGCAGGTCGCGCACCTTCATGCCGTGACTCCTTCCGGGTCCATCGTCTCGTCGAAGTTGTCGAGGTCGAGCCCGCCGCGGGCGAGGTCGGGCGTCGCCTCGATGAGCAGCCGGGTGTAGGGATGGGCGGGTCCTTCGAGCACCGCGCCGCAGGCGCCCGTCTCGAGGATCTTGCCGTGCCGCATAATCGCGATGCGGTCGGCGATGTGGCCGACCATGCCGAGGTCGTGCGAGATGAAGAGGAGCGCGAGCCCCAGCCGCTCGCGCAGCTCCGCGAAGAGACCGCCCACCGCCGCCTGCGTGGAGAGATCCAGCGCCGCCAGCGCCTCGTCGGCGATCAGCAGCTCCGGCTCCATCGCGAGCGCGCGGGCGATGGCGACGCGCTGCTTCTGGCCGCCGGAAAGCTCCCGCGGGCGCCGGTCGAGGAGCGCGGCGTCGAGGCGGACCATCGCCATGAGCTCAGCGACCCGGGCGTCGACCGCGGCCCGGTCGCGGAGGCCGCGGACGACGAGCGGCTCCCGCAGCGCGGTGCCGACGCGGTGGTGGGGGTTGAGGCTGGCATCGGGGTCCTGGAAGACCATCTGCACCCGCCGGCGCAGCGCCCGCCCTTCCTTCCCGCCGAGCCGCGACGGATCGCGGCCGTCGATCGCGATGCGTCCGCGGGTCGGGCGGACGATGCCGGCGACGGCCCGCGCCAGGGTCGACTTGCCGGACCCCGACTCGCCGACCAGCGCCAGCACCTCGCCCCGGCGCACGACGAGGCTGCAGTCGTCGACGGCGACGACCTTGCGGGCGCCCCCGAACGCGACGGTGAGGCCGTCGACCTCGAGGAGCGGCGCGCTCACGGGGCAGGCTCCGCCGCCGGGCGCGCCAGCCCGCGCCGCGCGTCGACGAGCATGCGCGTGTAGGCCTCGCGCGGCGCCGCCAGCAGCGCGCGCGCGGGCCCGGTTTCGACCACCCGCCCCCCGAGCATCACGACGATGCGATCGCACAGCGAGGCGGCGACGCCGAGGTCGTGGGTGATGAGGATCGTCGCGCGCCCGGCGGCCTGCCGACGCAACAGCGCGAGGATCGAACGCTGCACCGTCGCGTCGAGCGCGGTGGTCGGCTCGTCGGCGATGAGCAGCGCCGGGTCGTTCATCAGCGCCAGCGCGATCATCACGCGCTGCCGCTGACCGCCCGAAAGCTGGTGGGGGTAGGCGTCGATCAGGCGCTCGGGGTCGGGCAGGCGCATCTCGCGCATCCGCTCGATCGCGAGCGCGCGGGCCGCCCGCCGGTCGATCCCGCGGTGCCGCATGGCCGACTCGATCAGCAAGGTCCCGACCCGCCGGACCGGGTTGAGCGAGGAGAGCGGGTCCTGGAACACGATGCCGATGCGGCTGCCCGCCAACCGGCGCCGCGCGGCGGGGTCGAGGCCGATCACGTCTTCGCCGGCGACCCCGATCGCGCCGCCGGTCACGGCCAGGGCGGGCGGCAGCAGGCCGGCGATCGCGAACGCGGTCAGCGACTTGCCGGACCCGGACTCGCCGACGATTCCGAGCACCTCGCCCGATTGAACCTCGAACGACACGCCGTCGACGATGGGCGGGCCGCCGGCGACGCGACCGACGCGGAGGTCCTCGACGACAAGCGACGGAGCGGGGCTCGCCATCAGCATCGCGTCACCCGAACCGGCGGCGCAGGCCGTCCCCGACGAGGTTGAACGCGATCACCACGAGCACCACGGCGGCGGCCGGCACGAGCAGGAGCCACGGCGCGGTTAGCAGATAGGCGCGGCTCTCGCTCAGCATCGCGCCCCAGGTGGCGGCGCCGAGCGGGGCGCCGATTCCGAGGAACGACAGCGCGCTCTCCGCGATGAGCATGTCGGCGAAGTGGAAGGCGACGAGGACGGCGAGGCTCGGCACGAGGCCGGGCATGATGTGCCACAGATAGAGGCGGAAGGTGCCCATCTGCATCAGCGCCGCCGCCAGGACATATTCGCGGCGCATGAGGCTCGAGGCCTCCGCCTCGACCACCCGGCAGAACACCGGCCAGGTCACCAGTCCGAGCGTCAGGACGACGGCCCAGAAGCCGTTGCCGACGACGGCGATGATCGACACGGCGAGGACGAAGACCGGGAAGGACTGCGCGAGCGCGGTCACCTGCCGGATGATCCCGGCGAAGGGCGCCCGCCCGCCGGCGGCGATCAGTCCGAGGACGGTGCCCAGCCCGGCCGCGATGAGCGTCGCCAGACCGGCGGTCGCCATCGACCAGCGCAGGCCGGCGACCATGCGCACCGCGATGTCGCGGCCGAGTTGGTCCGTGCCGAGCGGATGCCCGGGGCTGAGCGGCGGCAGCAGCCGTTCGTCCAGCCGGATGAACGTCGGGTCGCGCCAGGCGACGGCCGGCCCCACCAGCGCGCCGATCGCCAGGATCGCGATGAGCGCGAGGCCCAGCGCCATCAGGCGGTCGCCCACGGCGCCGCGGAGCCTCGCGGTCGCGCTCAAGCCCGCGCCTCCACGCGGAGGCGGGGATCGACCAAGCGCTGGACCGCCGCCGCCAGCGCGTTAACCGCGAACACCGCGATGACGACGACGAAGGTGATCGCCTGGACGACCGGGAAATCGAGGTTGATCGTCGACTGGACCAGCAGCCAGCCGATCCCGGGCCACGCGAAGATCGTCTCGATGATCACGAGGCCCGTGACGAGGAAGGCGAACTGCGCCCCGATCAGCGCGATTGCGCCGAGGAGCGCGTTGGGCGCCGCGTGGCGCCAGACCACCTCGCGTTCGCTGGCGCCGGTCGCCCGGGCCGCCCTGATGTAGTCGGACGGCATGGCGGCCGCCGTGTTGGCCTCGATCAGGCGGATGAGCTTGGGCGCGAGGAAGGCGGCGACCGAAACGGCGGGCAGGATCCACGCCGACGGGCCGCTCGCCCCGAGCGCGGGCAGCCACACGAGCTGGATGGCGAACAGCTGCACCAGGAGGAGCGCGGTGACGAAGCCGGGGAAGCCCTGGAGGACGAACAGCAGTCCCCTGACGACCGTGGCGGCGTGGGTGCGGCCGGCCGTGCCCAGCCACAGGCCCGTCGGAATCGACACGACCAGCGTCAGCCCCATGGCGAGTCCGCCGAGGAGCAGGCTGGCGGGGAGCGCGTCGAGCACCTTCGCGAGCGCGGGCGTGTCGTCGACGAGCGACAGGCCGAAGTCCAGCGACAGGAGGTTGCCGAGATAGGCGACGTACTGGACCGCGAGGCTGCGGTCGAAGCCGTACTCGGCGCGGATGGCGGCGATCTGGTCGGGCGCGGCGTCCGGACCCGCGAGCACGATCGCCGGGTCGCCCGTGAGGCGGAGCAGGAAGAAAAGCACCGTCACGGTGCCGACGAGCAGCACCGCGAGGTCGATCAGCCACCGCAGCAAGAGCCGCGCACCCGATTCCATTTCGCTGGCGCCTCCCGCCGCGGCCGCCATATGTGTCTATCTGAAGACAAGTAGAAACTAGCGGACTACAGTCGTCAAGGCAGCGACGTAGCATTCCTGTATTTAAAGTGATACAGGTTGGGCATGAAGCCGTGCGCGCCGGGGACCGTCCATAGGCCTGGCGCTCCGCAAGCATTCTGCGGCTTTCGCGACTTCACACCGAAGTGCCGGCGAACGTCAATATGCGGGACGCAGCGGCGCCCGCCCCACCGCCACCGGCCGCCGGAGACGCCGGTTCGCGCGCGTTCGTGCCGATGTGCAGAAGCGCGGCGACCAAGCATGAAGCGCGGAGCTCGCGGCCCGTCGTCGGTGCCGATCCGACCGACCGAGCGGGGCTCGGCGAGTCCTAGAAGCCGCTGAGGAACGCGGCCACGTTCTCCCCGAGGTCGTCGACCGCGTAGCCGCCTTCCATCACGATCAGCGTCGGCAGCCCAAGGCCCGCCACCTTCGCCGCGATGACGGGGTAGTCGTCCCGACGTATCGCGAAGTGCGAGATCGGATCGCCCTCGAACGTGTCGGCGCCGAAGGAGACGACGAGCAGTCCCGCGTCGAAGGCGGCAATCGCGTCGAGCGCGCGGGCGACCGCATCCAGGTAGACGCCGATCTTCGCCCCGCGCGCCAGCGGCAGGTTGAGCGTCGCCCCTTCGCCCGCGCCGACGCCCCGCTCGTCGGCGTGCCCCCAGAAGTAAGGGTAATCGGTCGCCGGGTCGGCGTGGACGGAGGCGAAGAACACGTCCCCGTCCGCCCAGAAGATGTCCTGGGTGCCGTTGCCGTGGTGATAGTCGATGTCGAGCACGGCGACGCGGCGCCCCGCGGCGGTGGCCGCCCGCGCGGCGATCGCCGCATTGTTGAGGTAGCAGTAGCCGCCGAGATAGTCGGGACCGGCGTGGTGGCCCGGCGGCCGGCACAGCGCGAAGGCGGCGCGCGCCGCGCCCGCGAGCAGCGGATCGAGCGCCGAGAGCGCGGTCTGCGCCCCCCAATAGGCCCCCTCCCAGGTCCCGGCGGCGATCGGCGTGCTCGCGTCGTAGCTGAACCGCCCGAGCAGCGCGTCGATCCGGTCGAGGTTCAGGGGCCGACGACCGACGACCGGCCAGGCATAGCCGATCGCGTCGCCCGATCGCCCGGCCTCCGCCCAGCGGCGATGCGCCGCCTGCAGGAAGTCGAGATATTCGGGCGAATGGACGCGCGCCAGCGGCGCCGTGCCGAAGTCCCGCACCGGGTCGAGCCGGCCGAGCCGGCGCGCGACGATCTCGGCGCGGGCGACCTTGTCGGCGTGCTCGGCCCAGCCGCCGTTGTGGAGTTCGACCGTCGGCGCGTGCGCGAGCTGTCGACTGTCGAAATAGGCGCGCATCGGGACTCCGGGCTCGCGTTCGGGAGGCGGCCCCGTAAACAGCATCGGCGCGGTCGGCACAAGCGATCGTCCGACCGCTCTATCATTTCGCCGGAAGCTCCCTGAAGTCGATGCGGATGCGGACCCAGCCTCCGACCAGCGGACGCCCGCCGATCCGGGGCGGCCGCACGCGGAACTGCCACGCGGCCTCGCGTATCGCCGCCGCGAGGCCGGAACCGGCGGGCGCCTCGCCGAGCTCGACGCAATCGTCGACGCGGAAGTTGTCGACGGTGCGGCAGGCGATCATCGCCCAGTCCGACCGCGGCGCGCCGCCCGGCAGATAATAGGCGAGTTCCGCCTGCGTCGGCTCGCGGTACCATTCGGCGTTGTAGAGCCGCTCGCCGTTGGGCCCGGTTCCGGCCGCTTCGGCGGACGCGCTCTCGTCCGCGGCGTCGGGCGCGCCGCGCGCCTGCGACGGCACCCTCGAGATGTCGGACGCGGCGAACTCCTCGCGCGTGAGCTCGATGATGTCGAGGTCGAGCGGCGGCTCTTCGGCCGGCCGGGGCGACGGCGGCGGCGACCGCCGCGCCAGCGCCTCGCGCGCCGCCTTCGGCGGGGCGACGGTTTCCGTGCGCGCCCGCGGTTCGGCGATGAGCTCGACCGTCGTCACCACGGGCTGCGAGGCGGGGGTGGGCGGCGCCAACCGCAGCAGCATGACCACCAGTCCGACGTGCGCGGCCAGCACCAGCGCCAGCGCAACCGCGCGGCGCCGAACGAGCGCCGCGAGCCCTTCCGACGAGGGTGGATGAGGGGCCGAACGCATCGACGTCGCGCGTAGACGGCGCGGCGCGCGCCCGCAATCGGCCACGTCGGCTTACGGCTGGGAGAACGTCCGTCCGAGGCCGAGCGCCGGCAGATCCAACCCGTGCTCGCGCGCGCACCCGATCGCCTCGTCGTAGCCGGCGTCGGCGTGGCGCATGACGCCGGTGGCGGGATCGTTCCACAGCACGCGCTCGAGCCTGCGGTCGGCCTCTTCGCTGCCGTCGCAGACGATCACCATGCCCGAATGCTGCGAGTAGCCCATGCCGACGCCGCCGCCGTGGTGGAGCGACACCCAGGTCGCGCCGCTCGCGCAGTTCAGGAGCGCGTTCAGGAGCGGCCAGTCCGAGACCGCGTCGGAGCCGTCTCTCATCGCTTCGGTCTCGCGGTTGGGCGAGGCCACGGAGCCCGAGTCGAGGTGGTCGCGGCCGATCACGACCGGGGCCTCGAGCTCGCCGTTCCGCACCATCTCGTTGAAGGCGAGGCCGAGGCGGTGGCGGTCGCCCAGGCCCACCCAGCAGATGCGTGCGGGCAGCCCCTGGAACCTGATCCGCTCCTTCGCCATGTCGAGCCAGCGATGGAGGTGGCGGTTGTCGGGCAGCAGCTCCTTCACCTTCGCGTCGGTCTTGTAGATGTCCTCCGGCTCACCCGACAGCGCGCACCAGCGGAACGGACCGATCCCGCGGCAGAACAGCGGGCGGATGTAGGCCGGCACGAAGCCGGGGAAGTCGAAGGCGTCGGCGACGCCCTCGTCGAAGGCGACTTGGCGGATGTTGTTGCCGTAGTCGACGACGGGCACGCCGGCTTTCCAGAAGTCGAGCATCGCGCGGACGTGCTCCGCCATCGAGGCCTTGGACGCGCGCTCGACCGACTTCGGGTCGGCTTCGCGCGCCTGGTGCCAGCGGTCGAGCGTCCACCCCTTGGGCAGGTAGCCGTTCACCGGATCGTGCGCCGAGGTCTGGTCGGTGACGATGTCGGGCCGGACGCCGCGGCTCACGATCTCGGGGTAGAGCTCGGCGGCGTTGCCGAGCAGGCCGACCGAGACCGGCCGTCCGGCGCGGTGCGCCGCGTCGATCGTCGCGAGCGCCTCGTCGAGGGTCGCCGCCTGCCGGTCGAGGTAGCCGGTCTTGAGCCGCATCTCGATGCGGCTCGGCTGACATTCGATCGCGAGGCAGGAGGCGCCGGCCATGACGGCCGCCAGCGGCTGCGCCCCGCCCATGCCGCCCAGGCCGGCGGTGAGGATCCAGCGGCCGGACAGGTCGCCGCCGTAGTGCCGCTGGCCGGCTTCGACGAAGGTCTCGTAGGTGCCTTGGACGATGCCCTGCGTGCCGATGTAGATCCACGAGCCGGCCGTCATCTGGCCGTACATCATAAGCCCCTTGCTATCGAGCTCGTGGAAATGGTCCCAGGTCGCCCATTTCGGCACGAGATTCGAGTTGGCGATGAGCACGCGCGGCGCGTCCCGGTGGGTGCGGAACACGCCCACCGGCTTGCCCGACTGGACGAGCAGCGTCTCGTCGTCGCCTAGGCGCTTCAGCGCGTCGACGATGGCGTCGAAGCTCGCCCAGTCGCGCGCCGCGCGCCCGATGCCGCCGTAGACGACCAGCTCGGCGGGGTTCTCGGCCACCTGCGGGTCGAGGTTGTTCATCAGCATCCGCAGCGGCGCCTCGGTCAGCCAGCTCCGCGCGTTGAGCTCGGGGCCGCGCGGCGCCTCGATGCGGCGGCCGTTGTCCAGTCGGGTCATGCCTGTTCCTTCGCGAAGGTGATGCAGCTCTCGAGCACGCGGACCAGCGTCGCGCGCAGGCGGGCGGCGCGGGCCGGGTCGTAGGGCGGCGGCCAGTTGCCGGGCGCGACGGCGTCGGGTTCGTCGAGGTAGCCGCGGCACGCCAGCTCCATCTGGACGGCGTGGACGCCCGCGTCGGGCCGGCCGTAACGCCGGGTCGTCCAGCCGCCCCGGAAACGGCCGTCGAGGACGTGCGAAAAGCCCGACGCGGCGCAGGTCGCCGCCACCGACGAGGCGAGCGCGTCGGCACAGGTCGCCCCGCCGTTCGTGCCGATGTTGAGGTGCGGGAGCTCGCCGTCGAAGAGCCGGGGGATGCGGCTGCGGATCGAATGCGCCTCGTAGAGCACGACCGCCGGGTGGCTCGCGCGAAGCCGTTCGATCTCCTGGCCGAGCGCCGCGTGATAGGGGTCGAAGAAGCGGCGGCGGCGCTCCGCGATCTCGTCCGCATCGGGCTCGGCGCCGGGGCGGTAGAGCGGCTCGCCGTCGAAGCTCGTGAGCGGGCAGAGCTCGGTGGTCGCCCGTCCGGGGTAGAGCGAGGCGCCCGAGGGGTCGCGGTTGACGTCGACGACCGTCCGGGAAACCGCCGTGCGCACGAACGTCGCGCCGAGGTCCGCGGCGAACGCGTAGAGCTTCTCGACGTGCCAGTCGGCGTCCTTGCGCGCCAGCCAGGCCGAGTTCAGCCGATCCTCGATCGCCGGGTCGATCTCCGTGCCGGTGTGGGGCAGGCTGACGACGAGCGGCGCGGCGCCGGGCACCACCTCGAGCCAGGACGTCACGCCGCCACCCCGGGCAACGCGACGCCGACCGCGGCGTCGACCACCGCGCCCGAGCGGACGAGGTCGGTCGCCGCCGCCATGTCGGGGTGGAAGTGGCGGTCGTCGGCGAGCGGCGCGACCTCGGCGCGCAGCCGCGCCCGAACCGCCTCGAGCGGCGCGCTCGACCGCAGCGGCGCGTGGAAGTCGCAGCCCTGGGTGGCCGCGAGCAGCTCGATGCCGAGGATGCTGGCGACGTTGCCGGCCATGTCGAGCAGCCGCCGGGCGCCGTGCGCCGCCATCGAGACATGATCCTCCTGATTGGCGGACGTCGGGATCGAGTCGACGCTCGCCGGGTAGGCGCGCTGCTTGTTCTCCGAGACCAGCGCCGCCGCCGTCACCTGCGGGATCATGAAACCGGAGTTGAGCCCGGGCTTCGGCGTCAGGAACGCGGGCAGCCCGGAGAGCGCCGGGTCGACGAGCATGGCGACGCGGCGCTCGGCGAGCGAGCCGATCTCGCACAGCGCGATCGCGATCATGTCGGCGGCGAACGCCACCGGCTCGGCGTGGAAGTTGCCGCCCGACAGCGCCTCGTCGACGTCGGCGAAGATCAGCGGATTGTCCGAGACGCCGTTGGCTTCGCGCGCCAACGTCGTCGCGGCCTGGCGCAGCAGGTCGAGCACCGCGCCCATCACCTGGGGCTGGCAGCGCAGGCAGTAGGGGTCCTGCACGCGCTGGTCCTCGTGGCGGTGCGACTCGCGGATCGCCGAGCCCGCCATCAGCGCGCGCAGGGCTTCGGCGGTCTCGGTCTGCCCGGGGTGGCCGCGCAGGCGGTGGATGCGCGCGTCGAACGGGGTGTCGGAGCCCTTGGCCGCTTCGGTCGCGAGCGCGCCGGTCACCAGCGCCGAACGGAACATCCGCTCGGCTTCGAACAGCCCCGCGAGCGCGTAGGCCGTGGAAAACTGCGTGCCGTTGAGGAGCGCGAGTCCCTCCTTCGGCCCGAGTGTCAGCGGGGCGAGGCCGGCCCGGGCCAGCGCCTGCGCGGCGGGCAGCCGCTCGGCTCCCACGACGATCTCGCCCACGCCGATCATCGCCGCGGCCATGTGCGCCAGGGGCGCGAGGTCGCCGCTCGCGCCGACCGATCCTTGGGCCGGCACGACCGGGACCAGCCCCCCGACCAGCATGGCCTCGAGGAGGTCGACCGTCTCGGGACGCACGCCCGAGGCGCCCCGCGCGAGGCTGGCGAGCTTCAGCGCCATCATGAGCCGCGCGACGGCGGGCGGCATCGGTTCGCCGACGCCGGCCGCGTGACTCAGCACGATGTTGCGCTGAAGCGTCTCAAGGTCGGCGTGGCCGATCCGGACGCTCGCCAGCTTACCGAAGCCGGTGTTGATGCCGTAGACGGGCTCGCCGCGCGCCAGGATGCGCTCGACCGACGCCGCGGCGGCCGCCACCGCCGCGCGGGCCGACGCCGCTAGGCGCGGCGTCGCCCCCTCGTGGATCGCCCGCCAGCCGGCGAGCTCCACCGCGCCCGGCTCGATGTCGATGATGCTCAACGTCCCCTCCACACGCGCGCATGGAGCGGGTTGAAGCCCATGCGATAAACGAGCTCCGCCGGCCGTTCGACGTCCCAAATCGCGAGGTCGCAGGACTTGCCCGCCTCGAGCGATCCGGTGCGGCCCGCGAGGCCGAGCGCGCGCGCGGCGTCGATCGTGACGCCGCGCAGGCACTCCGCCACCGTCAGGCGGAACAGCGTCGCGCCCATGTTCATCGCCAGGAGCAGCGAGGTGAGCGGCGACGTGCCCGGATTGCAGTCGGTCGCGAGCGCGATCGGCACCCCGCGGGCGCGCAGGCCTTCGATCGGCGGCAGCTTCGTCTCGCGCGTGAAATAGTAGGCGCCGGGCAACAGGACCGCGACCGTGCCGGCCGACGCCATGGCGGCGACGCCCGCTTCGTCGAGATGCTCGAGATGGTCGGCGGACAGCGCGCCGAACTCGGCGGCGAGCGCTGCGCCGCCGCTGTTCGACAGCTGCTCGGCGTGGAGTTTGACCGGCAGGCCGTGATCGCGCGCCGCCTCGAACACCCGCCGCGTCTGCGCCGCGGTGAACCCGATGCCCTCGCAGAAGGCGTCCACCGCATCGGCGAGCCCTTGGGCGGCGACCGCCGGGATCATCTCGGCGCAGACCGCCTCGACATAGTCGTCCGGCCGTCCGGCGAACTCGGGCGGCAACGCGTGCGCCCCGAGGAAGGTGGTGGCGATCGTCACCGGCCGCCGCTCGGCGAGCCGGCGCGCAGCGCGGAGCTGCTTGAGCTCGTCGGCGAGGCTCAAGCCGTAGCCCGACTTGATCTCCACCGTCGTCGCGCCCTCGGCGATCAGCGCGTCGAGCCGCGGCAGGCTCGCGTCGACCAGCGCGGCCTCGCCCGCCGCCCGCGTCGCCGCCATGGTGGAGACGATGCCCCCGCCCGACCGCGCGATCTCCTCGTAGGTGGCACCGGCGAGCCGCCGCTCGAACTCGTGCGCGCGGTCGCCCGCGTGGACGAGATGCGTGTGGCAGTCGATCAGGCCGGGCGTGATCCACCGGCCGTCGCATTCGTCGACCTCGGGCGCGTCGAGCGGCGGCGCCCCGTCCGTCAAACCGGCGTAGACGATACGGCCGTCGCGGCAGGCCAGGACCGCGTCCTCGACCTCACCCAAGCCGGGCGCGCCGGGGGCGCAAGTCGCGAGCCTCGCCCGCCGCCAGATCCTGTCGCAGAGCATCGCCCCTCCGAGCCTGTTCGCCGACGGAGAGTTGCCCAACCGTGTGATAATGTCTAGACATAATCAGCCGAAGCAGGAGACGCGCGTGGGCAGGCACCTCTGGTTCGATCAGGCGCTTCTCGCCTCCGGCTGGGCAGAGAGCGTCCGCATCTCGGTCGCCGACGGCCGCATCGACGCCATTTCCGTCGGGGCCGCGCCCGGACCGGGCGACGAGCACCACGCCGTCGCGCTGCCCGGACTCTGCAACGTCCACAGCCACGCCTTCCAGCGCGGCATGGCCGGTCTGACCGAGCGACGGGGGCCGGCGCGCGACAATTTCTGGACGTGGCGCCGGCTCATGTACCGCTTCCTCGACCGGCTCGACCCCGACGACATCCAGGCCATCGCGGAACTGGCCTTCGCGGAGATGCTCGAGACCGGCTTCACCCGCGTCGGCGAGTTCCACTACCTGCACCACGACGTCGACGGGCGCCCGTACGCGAACCCGGGCGAGCTCGCCGAGCGGATCGCGGCGGCCGCGCAGTCCACCGGGATCGGCCTGACGCTGCTGCCGGTCTTCTACGCCCACGGCGACTTCGGCGGGCGACCGCCGAGCGAGGGGCAGCGGCGCTTCATCAGATCGGTCGACGAGTTCGGCGGCCTTCTGGAGGCCGGCCGCGCGGCGGCGGCGGCGCTTCCCGACGCCGTCGTCGGCGTGGCGCCCCACAGCCTGCGCGCCGTGACGCCCGACGAGCTCGGCGACGTCCTCGCGGCGGCCCCGGCGGGGCCCGTGCACATCCACGCGGCCGAGCAGGTGGGCGAGGTGGAAGCGTGCGTCGCCTGGTCCGGCGCCCGGCCGGTCGAATGGCTGCTCGACAACATGCCGGTCGACGAGCGCTGGACGTTGATTCACGCCACCCATCTGAGCGAGGCCGAGACAGGACGCCTCGCGGCCAGCGGCGCGGTGGCCGGGCTCTGCCCGATGACCGAGGCCAATCTCGGCGACGGCATCTTCCCGACCGAGGCGTTCCTCGCCGCGGGCGGCCGCTTCGGCGTCGGCTCGGATTCGAACATCATCGTCGACCCGGCCCGCGAGCTGGAGATGCTCGAATACGCGCAGCGCCTGTCGCACCGGGCGCGGAACCTGCTCGGCTCGACGGAAGGGGCGTCGACCGGCGCGAGCGTCTTCCGCAAGGCGCTCGAAGGTGGTGCCCAAAGCCTCGGCGCGGGTCCGGGCGGCATCGCGGAGGGGGCGGCCGCCGACCTGGTGGCGCTCGACACCGAGCACCCGAGCCTCGTGGGCCGGCGCGGCGACGAGCTCGTCGACGGCTGGATCTTCGCGAGCCGGGCCGGCGCCATCGACAAGGTCTGGCGGCGCGGCGAACTGTTGATCGACCGCGGGCGCCACCGGCATAAGGAGCGGATCGTCGAGCGCTACCGCCGAACCTTGAGAAAGCTGTTGGCTTCGTGACGCAGCCGCCCGGCCCAGCCACCCTCGATCGGCGCATCCGGTCCGAGCTGGAAGCCAGGATCCGATCGGGCGAGTGGCCGCCGGGCCACCGGATTCCCTTCGAGCACGAGCTTGTGGCCGCCTTCGGCTGCTCGCGGGCCACGGTGAACAAGGCCGTCTCCGCGCTGGTGGCCGCCGGCCTCGTCGAACGGCGCAAGCGCGCCGGCTCTTTCGTCGCCCAGCCCCCCGTCCACGCCGCCATGCTCGAGATCCCCGACATCGCGAACGTGCTCGCGGCGCGCGGCGAGCGTTACCGGTTTCATCTCCTCGCCCGCGAGCTCGGGCCGACGCCCCTCGTCGCCGAGCTGGCGGAAGCGGCCGAGATCGGGCCGCCGAGCCTCGTGCTCGTCGGCCTGCACGTCGCGGGCGACCAGCCCTTCGCCCACGAGCTGCGGGTCATCGACCTCGGCGAGGTGCCCGAAGCGGCGACCGTCGATTTCGGAGCCGAGGCCCCCGGCTCCTGGCTGCTGAAGCACGTCCCCTGGAGCGAGGCGCGCCACCGCATCACGGCGGTCAATCCCGCGCCGGCGGTCGCCGCGGCCTTGCGGATCTCCCGGAGCGCCGCGTGCCTGCGGATCGAGCGCTCCACCCGTCGGCTGGGCCGCCCCGTGACGGCGGTGGTGCAGATCTTCCCCGGGGATCGCTACGACCTCGTCGGCCAGTTCACCCCAGCCGACCGTCCGCCGGAGCGCGACCGGCCCTTGTGATCGGGGCGAGCGCCGCAGCCGGCAACAACGTGAACGATCGAGATCGTCAGCCGGCATCAAAGCTGCGCCGGACGGCTTGTCCTTGTATGATTGCTGCGTCGGCGGTAGATGTCGGCGCGATGGCACAGGTTCGTCGGACCGCGCGAATTACGTGCCCAGCTCGAAAACCGGGCTGGGCCGTATCGCCGCGCGCTTCATCCGACAGAAGGACCTTTCGCCATGCCGGCACTCTTTGATTCCGTCACCGCCGCCTACTCCGTCCGCGCCCTCGCCGACCCGCAGCTCATGGGCCGCCTCCTCGGGCTCTTCGCCCAGCAGGATCTGGTCCCCGCGAGCGTGAAGTCCACCCGTTCGGGCGACCGCCTGTCGGTCCACATCCGGCAGCCTTCGCTTTCGGAGCGGCGCGCCGAGGTCATCGCGGCGAAGATGCGGGCGCTCGTGCCGGTCGAGAGCGTCGCGCTCGAGTGCCAGGTATCGAGATCGCCCACCCCGTCGGTCGAGGAGCCGGCCCTTGCTGCCCACGTCTGACGCCCTGGCGCGGCCCATCGCGGCGACGGAGGATGCCGCGAGCTTGCCCGGGCTTCAGGAGCTCGCGGCCCGCGGCTTCGCCTTCGTGCCGGCGGCGTCGCTCCGCTCCGCCCTGCCGCGGGCGTCGGTGGAAGCGTTCGACGAATTCGCGGCGAGCTGGGACCGGCTGGGCGAGGACCGCTACATGGCCGACGGCGGACGTTACCGCCGGCGGCGGCACGCGGCGTTCGCGGTCGGGCCGTCCGGCATCGTCCGGAAGCCGCACCAGCCGCACTACCAGAGCCGCGACTACAATCCGCTGAACGGCGGCATCGAGCGCTGGTTCGAGCCGATCGAGGCGGGCGTCGCCGACGGCCCGACGCTGCGGGGTATCGTCGATCTGGCCGATCGGCTGTTCACGCCGCTTTCGGGCATGCCGACGGCCGATTGGCACGTCGAGGCGCACCAGTTCCGCATCGAGGCGGCCGCGGGCGCGGCCGGGCTGCCGACGCCCGAGGGGCTCCACCGCGACGGCGTCGACTGGGTACTCGTGCTGCTGGTCGCGCGGGCGAACGTCGCCGAAGGCGTGACCAAGATCCACGACCTCGACGGCCGGGAAGTCGGCGCCTTCTGCCTCGCGGAGCCGTTCGACGCGGCGCTCGTCGACGACCGCCGCGTCTGCCACGCGGTCACGCCCGTCGTGCCGATCGACCCGGCGCTGCCTGCCTACCGCGACGTCCTCGTCGTCACCTTCAAGGTCGCTTAGACGCCGCTGGTCCCGGCGCGGCCGACCGGCCGCCCCGGGCACGGGCTCCTATCCGGCGGATCCGCTCCTGCCGGTCTTCCTCGCCTGGGCCCGCCGGGCGAAGATGTTGAGCATCTCGACCAGCGCGGAGAAGGCCATCGCGGCGTAGATGTAGCCCTTGGGCACGTGCACCCCGAAGCCGTCGGCGATGAGCACCGCGCCGATCATCAGCAGGAAGCCGAGCGCGAGCATCACGACCGTCGGGTTCTTGGCGATGAAGTTCGCCAGCGGGTCGGCGGCGAGCAGCATCGCCGTCACCGCCGCGAGCACCGCGATGACCATGACGGCCAGGTTATCGGTCATGCCGACCGCGGTGAGGATCGAGTCGATCGAGAACACCATGTCGAGGAGGATGATCTGAACGATCGCCGACCCGAAGCCGATCGCCGCGGCGGACTTCTTGTCGAGCACGTCGCCGGTCGGGGTGGGATCGACCGAGTGATGGATCTCCTTCGTCGCCTTCCAGATCAGGAACAGGCCGCCGGCGATCAGGATGAGGTCGCGCCAGGAAAAGTCCGTCTCGAAGGCCGGCTCGCCGTGCTCCCCGACCGGTCCGACGATCCCGAAGTCGATCACCGGCGCGGTCAGCCCGACGATCCAGGCGATCATCGACAGGAGCGCCAGCCGCATCACGAGCGCCAATCCGATACCGATTCGGCGCGCCTTCTGCCGCTCCGCCTCGGGTAGCTTGTTCGAGAGGATCGAGATGAAGATGAGGTTGTCGATGCCGAGCACCACCTCCATCGTGACGAGGGCGACGAGCGCCGCCCACGCGGCCGGATCCGAGATCAGCGCTTGAAGGCTCTCCATTCCCGCTTTGCTCCCGTAGATTGGTCTGACGTGCCGCTGTACCCCGTCCACCGCCGGAATGACCAGTTCTTCGAACCGTTCCGGACCGGCGCTATCGCAATTGCCGTGTTGCTACGGCGCCGCTTGTCGGCACTATGCGCCGGCATCGACGGGACCGTGCGCCGGTTGCCATTCGGCGGCGCCGACCGATTCACGAAGGGGGAATCTTGAGGAAGATCGTAGCCGTCGCCGGCGTCCTGCTGGCGCTCGCCCTCGCGCCCGCCCACGCGGCGAGCCGGAAGGACACGGATCCGCTCAAGGGCACGAGCGCCTACGAGGGCTTGTTGCCGGTCAACGTCGACGAGGCGAAGGGCCGCATCCTGCTGTCGCTGCCGCCGGCCGACGCCGACGGCGTTTCCGGCCGCTTCCTCTACATGGCCAGCCTCAAGACAGGCCTCGGGTCGGCGCCGGTCGGGCTCGACCGTGCGCAGCCCGGCCCGGCGCAGATCCTCGTCTTCCGCCGCCTCGGCAAGAAGGTCGCGGTCGAACTCGAGAACCCGCGGTTCCGGGCGAGCGGCGCGCCACCGGCCGAGCAGGCGGCGGCGCGCGACGCCTTCGCCTACTCGACGCTGTGGCTCGGCGACGCCGTCGACCTGCCCGACGGCGGCACGGCGGTCGACGTCGCGCCGTTCCTCGCGCGCGACACGAAGGGGATCGCCGACCAGCTCAAGGCCGGCGGCGAGAAGGGCTACAAGCTCGTCGCCGACCTGAGCGCGGCCGATCCGTCGGCCGTCAAGGTCTTTCCCGACAACATCGAGTTCGAGGCGCGCCAGACCTACGCCTCGGAGACGCCCGGCGAGGAGGTGAGCAACATCGCCCCCGATCCGCGCCAGATCGGTCTCGTGGTGCGTCATTCGCTGGTGCGCCTGCCCGACGCCGGGTACCGCCAGCGCCGCTTCGACCCGCGCGGCGGCAGCTTCGCCACCCAGGTGCTCGACTACGCGGCGCCGCTCGGTCGGCCGATCGTCTACGAGCTCGCCAACCGCTTCCGGCTCGAGAAGACCGATCCCGCGGCGGCGCGATCGACCGTGAGGAAGCCGATCGTCTTCTACATCGACAACGGCTCGCCCGAGCCGATCCGCACCGCGCTCCTCGAGGGCGCGTCGTGGTGGAGGACGGCGTTCGAGGCCGCAGGCTTCGTCGACGCCTACCGGGTCGAAATCCTGCCCGACGGCGTCGATCCGCTCGACGTGCGCTACAACGTCGTCAACTGGGTCAACCGCGCGACGCGCGGCTGGTCCTACGGCTACGCGGTGACCGATCCGCGCACCGGCGAGATCATCAAGGGCGCCGTGCTCCTCGGCTCGCTCCGCGTCCGCCAGGACATGCTGATCTACGAAGGCCTCGTCGGCGCGGCGAACGTCGGCGACGGCGGGCCCAACGACCCGGCGCGGGTCGCGCTCGCGCGCATCCGGCAGCTCGCCGCGCACGAGGTCGGGCACGCGCTCGGGCTCCTGCACAACTTCGCCGGCAGCACGCAGGGTCGCGCGTCGGTGATGGACTATCCGGCGCCGCGCGTGCGCCTCGTCGGCGGCAGGCCCGACCTGTCGGACGCCTACGGCGTCGGGCTCGGCCGGTGGGACGGCTTCGCCATCGACTGGCTCTACGGCACCGACGGCGAGGCGGAAGCGCGAGCCAAGGCGGACGCGGCGGTTCGCGCCGGGCTGCGCTTCGTCGGCGACGAGAACGCGCGCACGGTCTCGGCCTCGCAGCCCTATGGTAGCCTCTGGGACGACGGGGCGGACGCGCCGCTCGAGCTCGACCGCGTCATGGACGTGCGCCGCGCCGCCGTCGAACGGTTCGGGCTGGCGGCATTGCACGCGGGCGAGCCGGTCGCCAACCTGCGCCGCAAGCTCGTGCCGGTCTGGCTGCTCCACCGCTACCAGATCGACGCGGCCGCCAAGCTGGTGGGCGGCGTCGCCTCGACCTATGCGGTCGCGGGCGACGGCAGCGAGAGCGCCGCGCCGGTCGCGGCGGCCGACCAGCGGCGGGCGCTCGACGCGCTTCTGAAGACCCTCGATCCGGCCGCGCTCGACGTGCCCGACCGGCTCCTCCCCCTGCTGTCGGCCGGCTGGTCGGGGAGCAGCGACCGCCAGTTCGACATCGAGATCTTCCGCACGGCGGGCGGCACCGTGTTCGACCCGCTCGCGGCCACCGACGTCGCCGCGACGCTGACGCTGAAGGCGCTGCTCGATCCGGAGCGCCTCAACCGCGTCGCCGACCAGAGCCGGCGGGACGCCGCGGCGCTCGCGCCGCGCGAGCTCGTCGACCGGCTTCTCGCGGTCGCGGTCGCGCCGGCGGGCGAACGCCGGCTCGCCGAGGTCCGGCGCCGGGTCGGCACGCGCGCGGCGATGGTCCTGGCGGCGGCGCGGCGCGATCCGGCCCTCGCGCCGGGCGTCGCGGCGCTGATCGACCAGAGCCTGCACGACTTCGCGCGCCGGCTCGCCGCCCGGCCGGCGCCGAGCGCGGACGAGCGCGCCTGGGCGCTCAGCCTGTCGCGCCTGTTGCTCGACCGCGAAGCGCTCGACGCGGCGCTGAAGGAAGAAGGCCGCCAGCCGAGGATCCCGCCCGGTATGCCGATCGGGAGCGGCGGCGACGCGTTCGATTGGCTCGGCTGACCGGCCGGGATCAGCGCCAGAACGGCTTCGCGTCCGCGAAGCCGTCGTGGGCCGCCGCCGCGACGTCGACGAGGCGTGCTTCGTCGACGCCGTCGGCCGCCGGCGGAAGCTCGATGCCCTTCGCCGACAGTTCGCGCGCCAGCTCCTCGCCGGTCGCGATGTCGTTCAGCGTGCCGAGTCTCGACTGCAGCTCCTCGAGCGCGGTCAGGAACGTCTTCGCCCGTCGCTGGGCCTTCCTGTCGTCGAACAGCGCGACGAAGAACTCCGCGGCGTAGCGCAGCTTCTTCGCTTCGATGCGCACGCGGTGCCGCGCCTCGGGATCGAGCGCGGCGAGACCCGCTCCGCGCTTCCTGACGCGGCGCCGGTACCGGTCGAGCACCCGCGCCGCGAAGGCGCGCGCCGGCTCGGTCACCAGGTGCCGGGCCTCGGGTGCGGGACGCGTGCGCCACGCGCCGACCTCGCTCCAGGCGAGGACGTCGACGAGGAGCCCCCGGATCGCCGGCGTCGCGAGCGCGGCCAGCGCGCGATCGTAAGCCGCCTCGCGCTCGCGTCGCACCGCGGCGAGCGTCGCGCCCTCGCCCGGATCGAGCCGGTCGATGAGCACGTCGAGGTTCCGGGCGTCGCCCAGCGTGGCGGCGAGGCCGCGGAGCGCCGTCCGGATCGCGTCCGTCTGCGCGTCGGCGACGACGTCGCGGAAGAGCGAGATCGCCGACCTCAGGCGGCGCAACGCGACGCGCGCCTGGTGCAGCCCCGAGGCGTCGCGACGCCCGATCAGCGGCTCGTTTAGCCTGAAGTGGCGCAGGCACGCCCGCACGATCGCCGCGAAGGCCTCCGGGGTCGACGCCTCGGGCGACAAGACGAGCGGCTCTGCCTTCGCCGGGCGACCGGATCGGCCGTCGAGCAGGCGGAAGCCGCGCTCCGCCTTGGTGAGCACGCCGAGCCGCACCGGCAGCTCGTCCGTCAGCCGTCGCGCCAGGGCGAAGAGCACGGCCGGCGCGCCGCCGGTCAGCTCCAGCTCGATCTCGGAGACCGCTTCCTGCGCGCCGTCGGCGAGGACGCTTCCGCGGTCCAGGACGACCTCTGCGCTGCCGCCGTCCGGCGACGCGGTCCACACCGTCCGCTCGACGTCGACCGCGAACGCGGGACGCAGCGCGTCCCAGTCGCGCGGATCGTCGAGCGCGTCGCGCAGACCGGCGCCGTCCACGACCGACAGGTCCGGTGTCTCGTCGGGGAGCGGAGTCTCCCACTCGGCGCGGTCGAACAGCCCGGCGCCGCCGTCCCGATCGACCTTGATCGTCTGGACATAGGCATCGCCGGCCCGACGCACGCGGAGCGAGACTCCCCGTCGCCGAAGTGCGCCGTCGGGCGTGTCGAAGTAGGTCGCCACGAGCCGCTTCGAGCGCCCTCCCTCGAAGCCCAGCCGACCGGCGCTCGGCGGCGCGGAGCTCGGGTCCAGCTCCAGCTTCAGCTCGATCTCGCGCTCCATCGCTCCTCGGCGTCCGATGCATCAACGATCCGGCGCGAACGCTCGATGCGCGGCCTTGTGTCCCGCATCCCGCCGCGTCGATCGCCCGGCCGGGTCCGAATGCGCGAGCGAGGTCGGGGCTTCGGGGCCCCCGGGGGTCAGAGATCGGCGAACGCGGCGTCCAGACGATCGAACAGCTCCTCGATCTCGGCCGCCTCGATGATCAGCGGTGGGCACAGGGCCACCGTGTTCAGGATCGGCCGCACGAAGAGGCCCCTCGCCTGGGCCGCCACCGCGAGGCGCTGGGCGGCGCCGGCTGCCTTGAACTCGACGCCGCCGATCAGCCCGACGCCCCGCGTCTCGAGCACCGCGGGGTGCTGGCCCAAGCGCCGCAGTCGGTGCTGGAAACGCGGCGCGACGGCGGCGGCGTGCTCGACGAGCCGGCGCTCTCGGTAGATGGCGAGCGTCTCGAGCGCGACGGCGCAGGCGACGGGGTGGCCCGAGTAGGTGAAGCCGTGCCCGAAGATGCCTCGGCGACCGGCCTCCTCGCGTATCGCGTCGTAGACGTCCTCGCGCACGATGACCGCCGACAGCGGTGCGTAGGCCGACGTCAACTGCTTGGCGCCGGTCAGGATATCCGGGGCCAAGCCGTAGGTTTCGGACCCCCACATCCGTCCGGTGCGTCCGAAGCCGGTGATCACCTCGTCGACGATGAACAGGATGCCGTGCCGCCTGAGCACCGGCTGGATCGCTTCGAAATAGCCGGCGGGCGGGACGATGACGCCGCCCGCGCCGATGAGCGGCTCGGCGACGAAGGCGGCGACGGTCTCGGGACCTTCGGCCTGGATGGCGGCCTCGAGTTCGTCGGCAAGACGCCGGCTGAAGGCTTCTTCCGTCTCGCCCGCTCGCGCTTCTTTCGCGTGGTGCGGTGCCCGAACGTGGACGACGTAGGGCTGCGGCAGGTCGAAGCCGCCGTGGATGTGGCCGAGGCCCGTCAGGCTGCCCGACCCGATGGTGACGCCGTGGTAGGCCATGCGCCGGGCGATCAGCTTCTTGCGGCCGGGCTCCCCGCGCGCGTTCCAATAGTACCACGCGATCTTGATCGCGCTGTCGTTCGCCTCCGAGCCCGACGAGGCGAAGAAAACGCGGGTCAGCCCCTCGGGCGCGATCCTGGCCAACTCCTCGGCCAAGCGGATGCCGGGCGCGTGCGCGCGGCCGCCGAAGCTGTGATAGTAGGGAAGCTGCGCCATCTGGTTCCGCGCGGCCTCGACTAACCGAGGTTCCGAAAAGCCGAGGCCGGCGCACCACAGGCCCGCCAGCCCTTCGATATATTCTCGCCCCTGATCGTCCCAGACGCGGATGCCTTCGCCCCGGGCGATCACGAGCGGCCCCGTATCGGCGTGGGCGGCGAGATTGGTCTGCGGATGGAAGGCGTGGGCCAGGTCCGCGTCGCGCAACGTCGTCATCTCGCCCTCCCCTCCCCGGCGAGCGCGCGCCATCCGTCGAGGATGCAGCCGCGTGCGCCGGCGAGGACCAGCCGCCGCCAGGCCGGGTCCGCCGGCAGCATGCATTCGTCGAGCTCGGCGAGGATGGCCCGACCCTGTTCGGAGCTTCGGTCGCCGCGGCGGTGGAGCCACTGCTCCCGCCTTTCGGCGAGGAACACGCGCTCGCCGTCGTAGGTGCCGAACTCGCAAGAAAAGCCGCGGACCGCGCAGCGCGGATTGTCGGCGGCGATGGCGGTGGTGAACTTGCCCGACACTTCGGGCCAACGCCCGCCGTGGTCGGCGCCGCCCGATCCGTAGATCAACTGGAGGCGCCCGGGCGCGTAGGCGCGCGCGAGCCATTCGCTCGCCGGGTCGCCGTCGCCGGATCCCGCGATGGCGATCCAGTCGCCGTAGGCGCCCATGCCGGTGTGCACGTCGATGATCAGCGCCTCGTCGACCCCTTCCAGGGCTTCGGCGAAGATCGACCGGAGCAGCCGGTTCGATGCGGTGGGACCGCCGCCGCCGTAATAGAGCCCGTCGGGCTGCTGGTACTGACCTTCGGTGAAGCGCGCCTGCACCCAGGCGATGCCGTGGCGCTCGACCAGCGCGTAGGCCGCCTCGCGGAAGGCGGCCTCGCCCGCGTCGCTCAGCTCGTCCGGACACAGCAAGGGCGCCAGGGCGGCATATTCCGGCCGATCGGGGCGCGGCCGCGACCAGTCGACGAAGTTGCGGTTGAGATCGACGTTGTCCTCGTTCTGCCGCCGGCGCCAGGCCATCCCCCAGGGGTTGTTGGCGTGGACGAGCAGGATCGACGTGCCGTCGGGCAACGACCCGCCGTGCGGCGCGCAGAGGACGTCGAGATCGCCGAGCAGTTGGAGCTGCGCCGCCGATCCCGCCAGTCCCTCGTTGCCGTGCGTGCCCGAGCAGACGGCGAGCAGCCGCCGGGGGCGCGGCGGGCCGATCCAGGCCGTGTCGATGCCGAGCGTTTCGCCCCCCGGGCCCCGCGCCTCGATGGGATGCTCGCGCAGCGTGGCCCCGGCTCGCGCCCCGCGCTCGCGGAAGGCCGCCCGCGACGCGAAGTAGTCGATCGGGAACGCCTCGCTCACGCGGGCTCGGACGCGCGGGGCGGCACGTAGAGTTCGTTGAAATATTCCGTCATCAGCTTCGCCGCGAGCTCGGGTTTCATGCTGTTGAGGATCTCGTTGATCGGGGCCGTGCCCTCCTCCGGCAAACCGCTGCCGGACATGCCCGCCGCGGCCATCATCTGCCGGTACACCTCGGGCGTGAAGCTCGCCGGGTCGATCGCGTCCAGCATCGCCTTCATCTCGGGCGGGACGCCGCGCCGGTTGCTCTGCCGAGCGGTCGCGACCGCCGCCTCCAGATCGGGGAGGAAGCGATCCACCACGTCGATCGTCGACTGGTCGATCGACAGGTGGATGTTCTCCTTCGAGCCCATGTAGCCGAGCTGCGGCTGCACGAACCAGCCGCGCTTGCGCATCTCGTCGACGATCGGAAAGATCGAGAAGTCGTCGGAGGTGAAGGCGATGAGGCTGGACTCGGGCTCGCCGAGGAGACGCAGGCCCGGGATGGTGCGCACGGCCTCGACGATGCGCCGCGTCGCGGCGAGCGTGCGCTCGGCGAACCGCATGTAGCCCTCGTCGCCCAAGTAGTTCAGCACCGCCCAGCAGGCCGCGAGCGGCCCGCCGGATTTGGTCGACTGGATCGTCGGGTTGATGACCGAATAGCCGGTCCAGGTGGCCGCCGTGAAGATCTGGTGCCGCCGCAGCTCCTTGGACGCGTAGAGGACGACGCTCGCCCCCTTGGCGGCGTACGCGTACTTGTGGAAGTCCATGGAGATCGACGTCACGCCCGGCACGGAAAAATCGAAGGGCGTCACCTTCGCTCCCAAGCGGCGGAAGTAGGGCAGGATGAACCCGCCGATGCAGCCGTCGACGTGCAGGAGCAGGTCGTGCTCGAGGGCGAGCCGCCCGAGCTCGGGAATCGGGTCGACCACGCCGTGGGCGTATTGGCAGGCCGAACCGACGAGCAGGATCGTGTTCGGGTTGATCTCGGCCTCGACGTCTTCGGGCCGCACCTTGAAGGTGACGGGGTCGACAGGGACGAGCCTCATCCGCATGTCGAAATAGGCCGCCGCCTTCTGGAAGCAGGCGTGAGCGGTGACCGGCAGGACCATCTCGGGCTCGGCGATGCCGCGCTCCCGCCGCGCGAAGTCGCGCGCCGTCTTGCAGGCGAGGAGGACGCTTTCGGTGCCGCCGCTCGTGAAGTTGCCGACCACCTCGGGGCCGCCCCGCAGATGGTCTCGGGCCATGGCGACGATGTCGTTCTCGAAACGCAGCAGGGACGGGTAGACGGTCGGATCGAGCGCGTTTTCGGTGAGGAAGCGCATGTAGGCGTGCTTCACGACTTCTTCGACGTCGCGGCCGCCTTCGTACACGTAGGCGAACGTGCCGCCTTCGCGCCACGGCAGATCGTCGGCGCCGTAGGCCTCGAGCGCCGCCTCGACCTCCGCGCGGCTCTTTCCCTTCGCTGGAATCATCGCAAACCTTTCTGACGGAGGGGGCTCAGGCGCGACGGCCGGACGCCTGTCGGGCGATCATGTCGTTGATGTTGGGAAGATCGCGGGCGCGCCGGAGATGCGGGCCCAGCCGGCCCGTCGCGGCGAGTGCGAGCATCTTCCAATCGCCTAGGAAGGACCACCACGGCTTCACCCACGCGGCCGGCTTGTTCCGTTCGAAGGCGAGGTGCGCGGCCCAGGCGAGGCCGTAGCCCCAGACGAGCCCGGCCAGCACCCAAAGCGGATTGCCGGACGCGATCGCGGCGACCAGCGTCGCGCCGCCGCCGGCGGTGCCGACGTAGTGCATGGCGCGGCAGCGTGCGTCCTGATGCGCCTGGCAGTAGTAGGGCCAGAACTCGGCGAAGCTGCGCGGGAGCGTCATCGGCGTCTCGGTCTCCGGCGATCCATAAGCAAAGGATGACTTACATTATACGCGACCGCAAGCCTAATCGAGCGTCGCGAGATAAGCGCCGACCATGGCCTTGATCTCGCGCCTCATGGCGGCGCGGGCGCGCGTGTCGAGCAGCAGGGCGAGCCGCAGGCCGGCCGGCACCATCGTGCTGAGCATGAGGGCCGCGGTCCTCGCCCGGGCCTCCCCGGCCTGCGGCCGGCCGCGCCGGATCACCTCGTAGACGCGCGCCGCCGCCCGGCCCGTGTCCTCGAGGTCGAGCCGGAGCAGCTCGTTGTCGCTCTGCATGCCGCGCGCGATGTAGGCCTGGGCCGGCTCGCGCACGTAGAAGTCGAACACGAAGTCGGTCAGCGCGGCGGCGACCTTTTCGATGTCGTCGGAGCCGATCAGCCGCTCGACCTCGGCCGCGAACGCCGCCTCCATCTTGGCGAGGTCGCTTTCGGCCAACGCCCGCAGGATCGCGCGCGCGTTCGGGAAATACTGGTAGACGGTGGCGATGTTGACCTCGGCGATCTCGGCCAGCTCGCGCACGTTCAGATTGGCGTAGCCTCGCTCGCGGATGAGGTCGCGCGCGACGTCCAGGAGCCGCTCGACTCGCTCGCGCGAGCGCTGCTGTACGGGGCGCTTCCGGGGCGCGACCCGGCGCCGAGTCGCCTCGCGGCCGGCTGTTCTATCGATGGACATCCGAACTCCTTCGAGACCTAACGTAAGCGACGCTTGCGAATAGGTCGATTCTCTGACAGCATCATCCATAAGCCGCGGACCGCCACAGGGGGAGATCATCATGCGGACCACCACGCGCCGGGCGCTGCTTCTGAGCGCATTCGTCGTTCCCACCTCGCTCGCCGCCGAGACCGCACCGCCGGCCCAAACGGCGGCCGACGACGCGGTCGAGGAGATCGTGGTGACCGCGCAGAAGCGCGAGCAGTCGCTGCAGGACGTGCCGATCAGCATCTCGGTGCTCACCGCGCAGGACCTGGCGGAAAACCGCATCGAGCGCTTCGCCGACTACGCCGTGCGCGTGCCGAACGTGGCCTTCAGCAACCGCGGGACGCGCGCCGAGACCCGGATCGCCATCCGCGGCGTCGGCCCGATCTCGACCGGCGGCACGGCGAACCTCGTCGGCATCTTCGTCGACGAGTTCAACATCGCGCCCAACATCTCGACCAAGACCGCGGATCCGAGCCTGTTCGACGCCGAGCAGATCGAGGTCCTCAAGGGCCCGCAGGGCACCTTCTTCGGCCGCAACGTGGTGGCCGGCGCCATCTCGATCCGCAGCGTCAAGCCGGATCCCGAGGCGTTCGGCGGCGAAGCCACGCTCGGCTACTCCAGCTTCGACACCTGGGAGGGACGCGCCGCGCTCAACGTGCCGGTGAGCGAGGCGGCCGCGGTGCGCGCCGTGGGATACTACGACCGTTCCGACGGCTGGCTCACGAACCGCGGCCCTTACGGCAAGGCCGACGAGACCGAGAACTACGGCGCGCGGCTCGCCTTCCGCTACGAGCCGACCGACGCCATGACCCTCGACCTGTCGGGCAGCTATTCGAAGAACTTCCAGGCCCTGCCGACCTTCGTGCCGACGGGGTTCGCCTCCTCGTCGCTCGACCTGCTGAACGGCTTCCGGCAGGCGGTGCCGGGCACGCCCACCTTCCCGATCACGCCCGACGGCCGCTTCCCGGCCAACACCGACACGATGCGGACGGACATGGGCCTTCCGAGCCGCAACCGCACCTTCATCTTGGCCGGACGCCTCGAGTACGAGCTGAGCGACGCCGTGACGTTGACCAACGTCACCGGCTACATCGACAACCGCTTCCGCTCGGAGGGCGAAGGCGACTTCACGGTCAACCCCAGCTTCACCATCCGCCGCGACGAGGACGTCAGCGCGCTGTCGACGGAACTCCGCCTGTCCGGCGGGGGCGACCGCTTCAGCTGGCTGGTCGGCGCCCTCTACAGCCGAGACGAGTTCCGCAGCTACGACAACAGCGTCCACCTCGCGTCGGACCCGTTCAGGACGCTCTACGACGTCGCCTTCTCCGTGCTCGGCGGAACCGTGTGCCCGCGCGCCGTGACCGGCCTTCCGGTCAACATCCCCGGCCCGTGCCCCGGCTTCCGGTCGTTCACGCTCGGGCAGAGCACGTCGGTCGGCTTCTTCGAGAACGTGACCACCGATCTGGAGACGGACAGCTACGCCGTTTTCGGCAACCTGTCCTTCGAGCTGATCCCGGACCGGCTGACCGTCGACCTGGGCGGTCGCTACAGCCACGACAGCATCACCGGCAGCCGCACCGAAGGGCCCCTCATCTCCGCGCTCGCCGTTCGGACGAGCCGCCCCGAAAGCGACATCGACTTCAGCGATTTCTCGCCGCGGGCCGCCGTCACCTTCGAGGTGTCGCGAGCGGTCACGCTCTACGCGCTCGCGTCGCGCGGCTACCGGACGGGCGGCTTCAACTCGATTCCCAACGACCCGCCGTTCGAGAAGGAGACGCTCTGGAACTACGAGGGCGGCGTGAAGCTGCTGGCGCTCGACAACCGCGCCCGCATCAACCTCGCGGCCTTCCACATGGATTGGAAAAACACGCAGGTCCGCGCCCAGGACCCGCTCACCCAGCGCCAGTTCATCTTGAACGCCGAGGGCTCGAAGCACCGCGGCTTCGAGGCGGAGGTCGCTTTGATTCCGCACGACCGGGTGCAGGTGGACTTCGCCGCCGGCTACGTGAAGGCGACCTTCCGCGACTTCCGGAACGCGCGCGACCTCGACGGCCGCTCGCTCGACGCGACCGGCCGGCCGGTGCCCTTGTCGCCGCGCTGGAGCCTCGCGGCGGGCGTCCAGTGGACGCCGCGCGTGTCCGAGACGATCGACGGCCTGCTCCGCGCCGAATACCAGTTCAAGGACGAAAGCCGCGAGGACGTGTCGCTCAACAACCGCCGGCTCAATCCCGAATACGAGTTGGTCAACCTGCGCTTCGGCTTCAGTCACGATCGCTACAGCCTGACCGCCTACGTGGAAAATCTCTTCGACGAGGAGTATCGCTACGGCACGAGCAACCTCGAGACCTTCCTGTCCGGCGCGCAGGCGAGCATCGGGGAGCGTCGCCGCTACGGCGTGACCGGGACCGTCCGGTTCTGAGCGCGGCGCCTGCGAGAGGGACGCCGATGCGCTTCTACATCTGTGCCGACATCGAGGGCGTCGCCGGCCTGTCCTCGCGCGAGCAGCTCCGGCCCGAAGGCGGCGTCGAATACCAGCGGGCGCGCGAGACGATGACGGCGGAGGTCGCGGCGGCGGCGGAGGCGTGCCTCGCGGCGGGCGCGACCGAAGTGGTCGTCTCCGACAGCCACGGCAACGCGCAGAACCTGCTGATCGAGAAGCTGCCGCGCGCCTGCCGGCTGGTGCGCGCCTGGCCGCGCCCGCTCGACATGATGCAGGGAATCGAGGACGGCGCCTACGCCGGCGCGCTCTTCGTCGGCCACCACGCCGGCGGCGCGGACGTCGGCGGCGTCTGCGCGCACACCTATTCCAGCCGGCACTTCGTCGAGGTCCGGGTGAACGGCATGCCGGTATCCGAAACGCACAACAACGCCGCGCTCGCCGGCCACTTCGGCGTTCCGGTGATCCTGGCGACCGGCGACGACGTGTACTGCGCCCACGCGCGCGGCCTGCTCGGCGACATCGAGACCGTCGAGACCAAGCGCGCCCACGGGACCTACGCCGCGACCATGCGCCACCCGGTCGAGGTGCGCGAGGACATCGCCGCCGCCGCGGCACGCGCCGTCGCCCGGCTCGGCGACTTCGAACCCTTCCGCGTCGAAGGTCCGATCGAGGTCGAGGTCCTTTTCGCGAGTCGCATGGCGGCCGAGATCCTCGACTATCTGCCGATCGTCGAGCGCACGGGCGCCAACCTGATCCGTCACGCAGCCGTCGACATGCCCGCCGCCGTGCGCTTCCTGCACTTCCTCCAAGCCTACCCGCTGAGCCTCGCCTGAGGCGTCGGCGGTGACGATCGCCCTGCCCGTCGATCGCGGCCCGAACGCCCCCGGTCCGCGGCCGCGTCCTTCCGGAGACTCGATGACCGACGTCCCAGAGTTCCTGTCGCGGGTGCGCCCCGCTTCCACGCCCGCGCTCGTCGTCCGCCGATCCGCGTTGCTCGCCAACCTGCGCGCGATGCAGCGGCGCTGCGACGCCGCCGGCGTGCGGCTGCGCGCGCACGGCAAGATGCACAAGTGCTCGTCGCTCGGGCGGCTGCAGGTCGAGACGGGCGCCGTCGGCCTGTGCTGCCAGACGGTGGGCGAGGCGGAAAGCTTCGCGGCGGCCGGGATCCACGACCTGCTCGTCACGGCGCCGATCGCGCCGTGGGGCGCGCCCCGACTGGCGGCCCTGGCGGCGCGGGGCGCGAAGATCGGCGTCGTGGCCGACGATGCGGATCAGGTGGCGAGGCTTGCGGCTGCCGCCCGCGGGGCGGGGACGACGCTCGAGGTTCTGGTCGACGTCAATCTCGGGTTGCACAGGACGGGGTGCACCGCCGAGGCGACGCCGTCGCTGGCGGGGCTCATCGCCGGGAGCGACGGCCTCGTGTTCGGCGGGATGCAGGCCTACCACGGGCATCTGCAGCACATGGCGGATCTGGAGCGCCGCCGCGCGGGCAACGACGCGGCGGCCGCGCGGGCCCGCGCGCTGGTCGAGACGCTGCGGGAGCAGGGTCTGCCCCCGCCGGTCGTCACCGGCGGAGGCACCGGCACGTTCGCTTTCGACCTCGCGGCCGGCGTCTTCACCGAACTCCAGGTCGGTTCCTACGCGCTCATGGACGTCGAGTACGACGTCTGCGGTTCGCCCGACGGGGAGGACTGGCCGTTCGCGCCGGCCTTGTTCGTCGCGGCCACGGTCGTGTCGGCGCACCACAAGACGCACGTCACCACGGACGCGGGATTGAAGGCGGTTTCGGTCGACGGTCCGCCGGCCCGGGTCGTGGCGGGGGCACCCGCCGGCGCCTTGTGGCGGCCGCTCGGCGACGAGCACGGCGCGATCGTCCATCCCGCCTTCGTTCCGGCCCTGAAGAGCGGCGGCGGGGATCGGCTCGACCAGGCCGCCGCGATCGCGGCGGTCGACGCCGATCCGGACGTTCCCTGGCCGGCCGACGCGCCTCGGGCGGGCGACGTCGTCTGGCTGCAACCCGGTCACTGCGATCCGACGATCAACCTCTACGACGCGCTGCTGGTCGCCGACGAGGACGGGCGGCTGGAGCGCTGGCCGGTCGACGCGCGGCGCGTGACGGCATGACCGCCGGCGCGGCGTCGGCGGCCGGCCCCGGCGCCCGGCGCGAGGACGCGCCGAAGGGCACGGCGGCCCAAGTCGCCTGGACGCTGACCGAGGCGGCGAACGAGCCCTTTTTCACGCTGATCCGAAGCTACGTGTTCAGCGCCTACTTCGTCGGCACCCTGGCGCTGACCAAAGGCGACGGACAGGCGGCATGGGGCCTCGTGCAGGGCGTCGGCGGGTTGCTGGTCGCCGTCCTCGCGCCCGCGCTCGGCGCCTTCGCCGACACCGCCGGGCCGCGCAAGCCGTGGATCGCGGCCTTCGCGGCCTTGTCGGTGACGACCTGCGCGGGTCTTTGGTTCGCGGTCCCGGGCACGCCGCTGTGGCAGGTGAGCCTTGCCGTGCTGGCGGCGACGGTCGCGGTCGAGATCATGCTGGTGTTCACGAACGCGTGCCTGCCGTCGATCGCGGGTCCCCGACGCACCGGTCTGCTCTCCGGCGCCACCTTCGGGTTCGGCCAGCTCGCCGGGATCGGCGCGCTGCTTCTCGTCGTCTACCTCTCGGACAACCCCTTGTCCGCCTTCGCCGGCGAGCCGAACGCGGTCGACAGGGCCGCCGGCCCCATCGCGGCAGCCGCGATCGTCCTTTTCCTGCTGCCGCTGTTCCTACTGATGCCGGACGAGCCGCGGCGGGCGACGGCGCGCGCCGATTTGGCGCGGGAGGGTCTCGGCACGCTGTGGCGCACGCTCAGGTCGGCCGCCGCCGAACGCAACATGCGCCTCTTCATGATCGGCCGCGCCTTCGGCACCGACGGGATGACCACGATCTTCGCGTTCGGCGGCATCCTCGCGGCCGACGCCTTCGGTTGGCGGGCCGGCCAGCTGGCCACGTTCGGCATCGTCGTCACCGCCTGCGCGGCGGCGGGCGGCTTCGTCGGCGGGCTGATCGACGCCCGGATCGGCTCGCGCCGAGCGCTGGTCGGCGGGCTCGTGACGATCGGTGTCGGGGCCGCCGGCCTCCTCACGACAGACGCCACGCACCTTTTCGCGGTGGCCGTCGCCCCGAGCGACGGACCGGCCTTCACCTCGCCGCAAGAGTTGGGCTTCGTCGCCTCCGCCATCGTGATCGCGCTCGGCGCGGGTCCGGTGCACGGGGCCATGCGCGGGTTGATGGCGCGCATCGCGCCGCTCGAAAGGATGACCGCCTACTTCGGCGTCTACGCGCTGGTGGGCAAGGCCACCAACTTCATCGGTCCGCTGGTGGTCGGCGCCGTCGCCGCGAGCGTCGGGTCGCTCCGCCTCGGGCTGACCTGCGCCTTCGTTTTCCTGGCGATCGGCATCTGGGCGTTCAGCAAGGTCCGCGAGGAGCGGTCGGTGCTCTGATCCGTCCCTCGGGGACGCCGCGGCGCCCCGCTTTTCCGGCCCGACCGCGGTCGCGGTCGCGGCTACTTGGCCGTCTCGGCCTTCAGATAGGCGATCAGCTGCTTGCGCGTCTCGGGTGCCTTCACGCCCGTGAAGACCATCTTGTTGCCGGGCAGGAAACCGCGCGGGTCGGCCAGCCACTTGTCGAGCAGGGCTTCCGTCCAGACGAGATCCGACGCCTTCAGCACCTTCGAGTAAGCGTAGCCGGGCTTGGAGCCCGCCTTGGTGCCGAACATCCCGTGCAGGTTCGGCCCGGCGAGGTGCCGGCCGCCCGCCTCGAGCGTGTGGCACGCGCGGCACTGCAGGAAGGCGCGCTTGCCGGCGTCGGCGTCCTGCGCCAGCGCCGGGCCCGACAGGAGGATCGACGCCGCCGCGACCAAACAACGTTTCATGCCTTCTCCTTACCGGCGATCTCGGCCGCCCGCTTCACGCCTTCGAGGACCCGATGGTAGGTGCCGCAACGGCAGAGGTTGGTGATGCCCTCGCGGATGGCGGCCTCGGTGGGCGCCCGGTTCGCCGCGACGAAGGCGGCGGCGGCCATCACCATGCCCGGCTGGCAGTAGCCGCACTGCGGCACCCCGATCTCGCGCCAGGCGACCTGGACCGGGTGGTTCTCCCGGGCGTCGAGGCCCTCGATCGTGACGACCTTCGCGTCGCCCAGGGCCTCGATCGGCACGGTGCAGGACCGCACCGCCTCGCCGTCGACGTGGACGGTGCAGGCGCCGCAGGCGCCGACGCCGCAGCCGTACTTGGCGCCGGTGAGGTCTAGGTGGTCGCGCAGCACCCACAGCAGTGGCGTCGACGGGTCGACCGCCACCTCCCGCGCCGCGCCGTTGACGTTCAGTCGGAACTTGGTCGCCATCTGACCCTCACGCCTCGCTCATCAGTGCCAAGGTTTCGCGCTCGGCCGACTCGAGCGCGGCTTCCATCCCCTGCATCACGTCGCCCAGATGCTCGCCCACGAAGCGGATGCGGCCGTGCGGCCGACCGGCGGCCGGCGCCAGCCTCGCCGCCTGTCCCGGCCCCCAGGCGTGGTAGGCGCCGCGCGCGAACGGGTCCCGCGACCAGTCGGTGACGCGGAGCACCCTTATCTTGCCTTTCGCCGCCGGCCGGGCCGCCTCCAACGCGGCGGTCAGCGCGGCCGGCCCGTCGGCGCCCAGCCGGGCGAGGCGCTCCGCGCCGCGGCCGTTGATCCACAGCCCGAGCGTGTGGAGCGTCCCGTCGAAGCCCGGGACCGGGATGACGCGCTCCACCAACCCGTCGCTCCAGAGGGCGGGCGGCAGGCCGTCCGCCTCCCAGAAGGGTTCGGTGAACGCCGCTTCGGCCGTGGTGATCGGCGTGTAGCCGAGCGAGCGGATCGCCTCCGCCTGGAGCGGCGGTGGCGCCGGATCGATCGCCACCTCCCGCAGCACGGAGAAGGGCACCGCGACGATCGCGTGCGCGCCGCGGAACGTGGAGCCGTCGGCGCAGCGCACCTCGACGCCCCGCGGCCCGTCGGCGATCGATCGGACGACCTTGCCGAATCGGACGTCGGCCTTGAGTGCCGCTCGCATCGCCTGCGGCAGGCGGCTGCTCCCGCCGCGCACCCGGAACGGCTGTCCTTCGGCGTCGAATTCGGCGACGCGCTGCTTGCGGTACGCGAACAGCGCCGACATCGCGTCCATGTCGCGGCCGTCAAAGGCGACGTCCATGATGCGCAGGGCTTCCGGCGACCAGCCGTGGCTCGCGAGCGCGGCCCGGATCGAACGCCGGTCCTCGGCCGCGAACGCCGCGTCCTGCCAGGACGCGGCATCGGGGAGCGGGTTGATGCGCTTCACAGCCTCGGCGTAGAGCCGCGACGGCGGAATGGCGCGGTCGGGTCCGGCGAGCGGATTGACCGGCGACGCCGCCCAGTCCCGCGGGGCGACGAGCCGCCCGCCGACGTGGAGCGTCGTCGCGCCGGGCGCCGGGGCCGGGTGGCGCGCGAGGCCCAGCCGGTCCATGAGGTAGATCGCCCGCGCGTAGGTCCCGCTCAGCAGACGGCCGCCGGCCTCCGGCGCGCCGGGCAGATCGTCCTGCGTCAAGAGCCGGCCGCCGACGCGGTCGCGCGCCTCGAGGAGCGTGACGCCGAAGCCCTGCTCCTCGAGCAGCAGGGCAGCGTAGAGGCCGGCGAGACCGGCGCCGACGACGACGACATCGGCCTTCTCCGCCGCCCGCGCGTGGGCGGCGGGCAGGAACGACGCCGCGAGCCCGGCGACGACCGCCCGCCGGCTAGCGCGCACGGTCGCGCCGGGTGAGGTCGCGCGCCACCCGGAAGCCGAAGTAGGCGAAGGCGGCGGTTTCGGGGTCGCGCCCGCGGAAGCTGGAGCGGTGCCGGTCCGGGCGGGTCATCCAGCTCCCGCCGCGGACCGTCCGCCGCTCGCAGGCGCCCGGCGCCTCGACCGCGCGCCCGTTGACGGGGGCGGCCGGGTAGGGCGCCACGTAGCAGTCCTGCGTCCACTCCCAGACGTTGCCGATCATGTCGTGCAGCCCGAACGCGTTGGCCGCGAGCGATCCGACCGGCGCGAGGTGCGCGTGACCGTCGCTGCACATCGCCGGCCGCCAGCCGAAGGTGAACGATCCGGCGGCCGCCTCGTCGTAGTAGTTGGCCGCGCGGCAGCCGTCGTTCTCGTCCTCGCCCCAGGCGTAGGCGGTCGTCGAGCCGGCGCGGGCGGCATACTCCCATTCGGCCTCGGTCGGCAGCCGGTAGGGCTTGCCGGTGGTCTTCGCCAGCCAGTCGGTGAACGCCTTAGCGTCCCGCCACGACACGCAGACGACCGGCTCGTCGGGCTTGGGGACGAAGCCGTCGACCGGCTTCTCGCGGCCGTGCCCTTCGGACCAGACCCACTGCTTGCCGTCGAAGGTGCGGCACCGGCCCGCCGTGACGCGACCGGTCGCGGCGACGAACGCGTCGTACTGCGCGTTGGTCACCTCGGTGCGGCCGAGCGCGAAGGGTGCGGCTATCGTCACCCGACGGACCGGACCTTCGGGCCGCCCCTCCTCGCCGCCCGGCCCGCCCATGTCGAAGCGGCCGGCGGGCACGACGACGAGCTCGCCGCAGGCGGCGCAGTCGCGGATCGGGCGCGCCTTCTCCGCGGCGACCGGCGCGGCGGCCAGCAAGCCGAGGACCGCGAGGGCGCGGATGCGGCTCACAGCGCGTCCTTCGCCAGCGGCAGGCTCCGGATCCGCTTGCCGGTGGCCGCGAAGATCGCGTTGGTGACCGCGGGGACGGCGGTGGGTACGCCGGATTCGCCCACCCCGCCGATCTCGACGCCGTCGGTCTCGAGCACCGTCACCTCGACGGGGGGCGTGTCGGCGAGCGTCAGGATCGGGTAGTCGGTGTAGTAGCCCTGATCGACCTTGCCGTCGGTCATGCTGATCTCGTTGTGGAGCGCCGACAGGCCGAAGATCGTGCCGCCCTGGATCTGCGCCTCGATGTTGTAGGGGTCGACCGCGAGGCCGCAGTCGATCGCGGCCACCATCCGGTCGATCGAAAGCGCCCCGTCCCGCACCGTCACCTGCGCCGCGTGCGCGGTGTAGGAGCCGTAGCATTCCATGATCGCGAGGCCGAGGCCCCGGCCCTTCGGCAGCTTCCGCCCCCAGCCGATCCGCTCGGCCACGGTGTCGAGGACGCGCTGCATGCGCGGGCTCCCGGCGAGCAGCCGCCGACGGAAGCGGTAGGGATCCTCGCCGCTCGCGTGCGCCAGCTCGTCGATCAACCCTTCGAGGAAGAAACCGTTCTGCGAGTGACCGACGCTGCGCCAGACGCCGATCGGGAACGGCGTCTCCTGCTCCACCCATTCGACGCGAAGCGGCTCCAGCGCGTAGTGCATGTCGTCGATGCCGGCGACCGCCGAGGTGTCGGCGCGGCGCGGTAGCTGCTGCGCGCGCTGCCACGCGGCGAGCGACGGGCCGATCGTGGTGATCCTGAGGCCGGTGAGCCGGCGATCGGCATCGAAGCTCGCGCGGGCGCGCATGCCCATGCCGGGCCGGTAGAAGTCGTGCTGCATGTCCTCTTCGCGGGTCCAGAGCAGCTTGACCGGGCGTCCGACCGCTTTCGAGATCTGCGCGGCCTGCACCACGAAGTCGCGCTGCCAACGCCGGCCGAAGCCGCCGCCGGCGAAGGTCCGGTTGACCGTGACCCGCTCCGCCGGTTGGCCGACGAGGCCCGCCACGATGCGCTTGGCCCCGAGGGGGTGCTGCGAGGGCGCCCACAGGGTCGTCCGGTCGGCCTCGACGTGCGCGACGCAGCTCATCGGCTCCATCGTCGCGTGCGCCAGGAAGGGGACGTCGTAGCTCACGTCGAGCCGGCGGGCGGCCGACCGGTCCGCCGCGGCCACGTCCCCCTTCTCGACCGCCGCGATCGCCGGCCGATCGGAAAGCCCGGTCCGCGCCGCCTTGAGCGCCTGCGACGAGACGCCCGCGGCGCGCCCCGGCGACCAGCGCACCTCGAGCGCGTCGGCCGCGAGCTTCGCCTGCCAGAAACTGTCGGCGACCACCGCCAGGCCGGCCTCGTAGGGCATGCTCATGTCGACGACGTCGCCGCCTACAGGCACGATCGCCCGCACCCCCGGCATCTTCATGACCGCGTCGGCGTTCGAGCCGAGCGGCTTCCCGCCGGACACCGGCGAATGCTTGACCGTAGCCACCAGCATGCCCGGTAGCTTGACGTCGCTCGCATAGACCGCCCGGCCGGCGGTCTTGGCCGCGCAATCCTTCGATATCGTCCGTTTGCCGACGAGCGTCAGCGCCTTGCGGTCCTTCAGCGGCGGGTCCGCGGGCACGGGCAGGCGCGCCGCCTCCGCCGCGAGCTCGGCGAACGAGAAGTCGCGACCGCCCGCCGCGTCGCGAACCCGGCCGTTCTCGACGACGAAGCGGTCGGGCGCGACGCCCGTGCGCGCGGCCGCGGCGGACTTGAACATCTCGCGCGCCTGCGCGCCGACCTTGCGCATCAGGTCGTAATAGCCGCGCACGCCCATGCTGCGGCCGGTCGACTGGTCCTTCGTCTTCGGATTGACGAACGCCGGGTCCGCCGGGCTCAGGAAAACGTCGGTGCGGTCGAAGTCGCCGCCGAGCTCGTCCACGAGCACCTTGGCGATCGCCGTCGAGCTCCCCTGCCCCATCTCGAGACCGGGCATCGCCACCCGGAGGCGGCCGTCCTCGGCGACCGCGAGCCAGGCCCCGAACGCGGTCGGCGACGCCGCCGAGGGGACGGCGGCCGCGGCCCGGCCGCTGGGCAGGAAGGCGATGAGGAGCGTGGCCGCGCCGCCGAGCGCCTCCCGACGGGTCAGCTCGAGGTCACGCTCCGCACGCATGGGAGGACCCTCCCCTTCCTAGAATTTGGCCTGCGCCGTCACGCCGAACTGCCGACCGCGCGGGAGCGACACCCGGAAGGCGCGGGGGAAGCCCGTGACCGCGAAGTCGGACCAGCGCGTCGACGTCACCGGATCGGTGTTGTCGAACAGGTTACGGACGAACAGGGCCAGCGAATAGGCCTCGTTCTCGAGCGACAGCCTCGCGTTGGCGACGCCGCGCCCGGGCACCCAGTTGAAGTTGCCGACCTGGTCGAACTTCCGCGACCGGTAGCCGTAGTCGGCCGAGAACACGGCGTCCCAGGAGCCGAAGGCCGGGACCTCCAGCGTGGTGCCGAGCGAATATTGGGTACTCGGCGAGTTCGGCGGACGCCGGCCGACGAGGCTCGGGTTGCCGGTGAGCGTGCCGACCTCGGCGTCGGTGCCGGCGGTGAACTCGGCGTCGTTGTACGAGACGCTGCCGTTCACCCGCCAGCTGTCGGTGAGCGCCGCGATCGCCTCGACCTCGAAGCCCTTCACGTCGAGGCTGCCGACGTTGAGGATGTAGGACGTCGTCTGCGCGGGCCCGTTGAGGCAGGGCACGGCCGGGTTGGCCGGCTGGCCGGCGACGCAGGACGGGATGAGGATCGACTGGGTGAGCTGCTGGTCCTTCCAGTCGATCTTGTACGCCGCCGCGTTGAGGCGGAGGCGCCGGTCGAACAGGTCCGACTTGAAGCCGACCTCGTAATTCCAGGCCGTCTCCTCGCCGAACGAGCGGTTGGCGACCGGCAGACGGACGTCGCTGTTGAACCCGCCCGGCTTGTTGCCGCGGGCGACCGACCCGTAGATCAGCACGTCGTCGGTCGCCTGGAAGTCGACGGTGAAGCGGGGATTGGTGCTCTTGTAGTTCGCGCTCAGGTCGAAGTTGGCGTTCCCGCCGACCAGCCGCAGCTTGTCTTCGGCGCGCCGCACCTCGGCGCTCGCCGACAATCGGTCGGTGAACCTGTAGCGGAGCAGGCCGAAGGCCGCGTAGTTCTTGGTCTCGACCGTGCCGTTGTCGACGCGGACGTTCGTCGAATAGGTGAGGCGCGCGTCGGTCTGCTCGGCGTCATAGTAGTAACCGCCGACGATCCACGACAGCGGCCCGTCGCCCGACGACGACAGGCGGACTTCCTGCGAGAAGCTCTGGATGTCCTGCGTGTCGTCGACGTTGCGCGAGCCGCCGCCGGTCTGGATCGAGGTGTTGTCGACGTCGAAGCGCCGCGACTCGAACGCGTCGTTGTAGCCGCTGATCAGCGACAGCGTCGCGCCGCCGAAGTCGTACTCGACGATCCCGGCCAGGCGCGTCGTCTCGCGGTCGATGCCGCCGAAGTCGCGCAGCGAACCCGCGTTCGCGCCGAGGACAGCGTTCCGTTCGCTGATCTCGCCGCAGTAGTAGCGGTTCACGCCGGCGGCGTTGGGGAAGCAGTTGTTGAAGCTCGCGCGCTGGAGCGCGATCGGCTCCAGCCCGTCGTCGTTCTTCGCGTAGCTCGCGCGGAACGTGAGCGTGAGCGGGTCGGACGGCGTCAGGACGACGGCGCCGGACACCGCCTGGGTCTCCTCGTCACCGACCTTGCGGCCGTTCCCGGGATCGCCCGGCGCGACGAGGCGGTATTCGCCGCCGTAGGTGTAGTAGTTGGCGGCCACCTGCGCGGCGACCTTGTCCGCCACGATCGGTCCGCTCACCGACCCGAGGAGGTCGAACTCGTCGTGCTCGGCGATCGTGCCGCGCAGCGTCGCCTCGAACTCGTCCGACGGCTTCCGGGTGATGTAGCTGATGGCGCCCGAGAAGGTCTGGCGCCCGTAGAGCGCCGACTGCGGCCCCTTGATGATCTCGACCCGCTCGACGAAGGCGAGCTCGGTCGAGAACAGCGAGTCGGGGATGAAGACGCCGTCGATGAACGAGGCGGCGTTCGGCGAGCCGAGGATGTTCGACTGGCCGCGGATCGTCGGGCGATCGAAGCGACGGCCGAAATCCTTCTCGAAGTTGAGCCCGGGCGCCAGGCTGCTGAGGTCGCTCACTTCGCGGATGCCGCGGCGATCGAGATCGGCGGCGGTGAAGGCGGTCACGCTGAGCGGGACCTCCTGAAGGTTCTCGCGGATCTTGCGGGCCGTCACCACGATCTCTTCGAGCGCCGGCCCGGTGTCGGCGAGCGCGCCCGCGTCCCGGTCCTCGGCGACCGGCTGCGCGTAGGCCGGAACCGCGCCGAGCACGGCGCCCGCGAGCAAGGCCGCCCGCATCGAACTCACCCCCATCTTGCCCTCCCCTGGCATCACTTGTCGCTATATCAATACAAGTGTTGCGCGCACCCTGGCGGTTGTCAACGCCGCGCCCGCCGACCCGCGTCCGGCCTCGCTCGATGGACTTCCAGGTGATGCTTGGCGGCAACGGAAGCGCCGAGATCGACGGCGCGATTCGTCGCGGCCGGAGCGATCAGTCGTCGATCGCGGACGCGGTGGTCGCGGCGACGGCAGCAGCCCGACGGTTGCATCATGTGTTGGTTTAGATACAGCATAGAATATGGCCACGTTCCGCCGCCTCGCGCTTTGCTTGGCCCTCGCCGCCGTGCCGTCGGCGAGCGCCGGCGTGGAATTGAAGCGAACGTCGCTCGTGGTGCGCGACCTCGACCGCGCGCTCGCGCTTTATCGCGACGTCCTCGGTTTCAAGGCCGACGCGCCGCGCGTGCAGTCGACCGGCGCGAACATCGGGCGCGCCCTCCGGCTGCCGGCGGGATCGACGGTGACGTTCGTCCCGCTCACGGGCGGCGACGGCGAGCCGAGCTTCGGGCTCATCGCGCACGACGGCGCGTCATCGGCCGGCCTGCCCTTCCGCGCGACCATCGCCCTCGTCGTCGACGACCTCGGCGAGACGCTCTCGAAACTCGAGGCGAAGGGATACCGGACCGGCGACGTCGCGGTCCTGCGCCCGACCGGTGGCACCGTCATCCGCGAAGGCAACTTCATCGACGCCGACGGGCATCTGGTGCTGCTCCAGGAGCGCGCGCGCGAGGCGACGCCCGCCCGGCGGCTCGCGAACCGCATGATCGGCCGCTGGACGGATCCCGCCAGCGGAGAACGGCTTTCGGTATTGCCGCTGCGGCTGCCCGGAGGGTCGCCGGACACGCTCCGGCTCGAATGGCGCGACCGGTCCGGCGCGCCGATCCGCGAGCGCGTCTGGTCGATCCGGACCGAGGGCGCGTCCCTCCGCCTCGACTATTTCACCGTGCGGCGCGCGACGCCCGACAAGGTGCGCCCGCCCACGGCGGACGAGCTCGTCGGGTACAGCGCGTCCTGCGTCATGACGATCGAGAGCGCTCCCGACGGTTGGCGCGGACGAATCGACGAGCGCGCCTGCTCGGTGACGTCGCAGTCGGGCCGGACCTTCGCCTTCGCCGTGACCCTGGAGGTATCGGAAGAGCCTTTCCCCCTGATCGCGTTCGAGGAGCACGGCACCTTGGCCGACGGGTCCCTGGCCTTCCGGGTGCCCAAGGCGGGTCGTCAGCGGTTCGTCCCCGCAACGGACTGAGCGACGCGCCGCCGTTCGGAGGAAGCGCCGCGGCCTCCGACGAAAGGGCCGAGAAATTGCTCCGGCGACGAGGCCAGCACGAGCGGTCCGACCTGGCCGGGCACGGGGTTGCCGAACCCAAACCTCGACGCTCGGCGGAAGCCAATTGTGCTTGCGTCCGTCTGTTGCAGCGCACAAACTCGACGCGGGGGGTATCCGATGGACGCAGCGGCGGCGTTCGACGAGATGGGGACGATGGCCGGCGAGGCCCGCCGGCCCTACCACCGCATCAAGGCGTGGCTCGACGGCGCGACGCCCGATCAGCTTCAGACCCGCCGCGCGCAAGCCGAGCTCTTCTTCCGCCGCATCGGCATCACCTTCGCCGTCTACGGCGACACGCAGGCGGACGAACGCCTCATCCCCTTCGACATCGTGCCGCGCGTGCTTTCTCGCGGCGAATGGAAGCGCCTCGAGCGCGGGCTGACGCAGCGCGTCGCGGCGCTCAACGCCTTTCTCGCCGACGTCTACGGCGACCGGGAGATATTGCGGGCCGGCGTGGTCCCGGAGGACCTGGTGCTGCGCAACCCGCAGTTCTGCCTGCCCGCGATCGGCCGTCGCCCGCCGGCCGGGGTGTACACCCACATCGCCGGCATCGACATCGTGCGTACGGGCAGCGACGAATTCTACGTCCTCGAGGACAACGCGCGCACGCCTTCGGGCGTGTCCTACATGCTCGAGAACCGCGAGGTGATGCTTCGGCTGCTCCCGGAGCTGTTCGATCGGCATCGGGTGGCACCCGTCGAAGACTACCCCGACCTCCTCCTCGACACGCTGCGCTCGGTCGCGCCGCCCAACTGCCGGGGCGAGCCGACGATCGTCGTGCTCACCCCCGGCTTCCACAATTCCGCCTATTACGAACACAGCTTCCTGGCCGACAAGCTCGGGGTGGAACTCGTCGAAGGCGGCGACCTCTTCGTGCAGGCCGACGTGCTGTACATGCGTACCACCGAGGGGCCCAAGCGCGTCGACGTCGTCTACCGGCGGGTCGACGACGCGTTCCTCGACCCGCTCGTCTTCCGGCCGGACTCGGTTCTGGGCGTGCCAGGCCTCGTCAGCGCTTACGCCACCGGCAACCTGACTATCGCCAACGCGATCGGCACGGGGATCGCCGACGACAAGGCCGTCTACAGCTACATGCCGGAGATCGTGCGCTTCTACACCGGCGAGGAGCCGCTCCTCGCCAACGTGCCAACCTGGCGGTGCCGCGAGCCGGACGCGCTCGCCTATGTGCTGGCGAACCTCGCGGAGCTCGTCGTCAAGGAAGTGGACGGCTCGGGCGGGTACGGCATGCTTGTCGGCCCCCACGCGACGCGCGCTCAGATCGATGACTTCGCGGCGAAGCTCCGCGCCCAGCCCGAGAAGTTCATCGCCCAACCGACCCTGGCGCTTTCGACCTGTCCTACGCTCGTAGATCGGGGGGTCGCGCCGCGGCACGTGGACCTCCGGCCGTTCGTGCTGACCGGCGCGAAAGGCACCCGGATCGTACCGGGCGGTTTGACCCGCGTGGCGCTGAAGGAAGGCTCGCTGGTGGTGAACTCGAGCCAGGGCGGTGGCACCAAGGACACCTGGGTGCTCGATGACTGAGGCGGCTCGCTGATGCTGTCGCGGACGGCGGGCAATCTCTTCTGGCTCGGCCGCTACATCGAGCGCGCCGACTTCGTCGCGCGCCTCACCGACGCGACCCTTCGCTTGGCCGCCCTGCCGTCGAGCTACGGCGGCGACGTCGGGGCCTGGAGCAGCGCGTTGGCGGCCGCGGGGGTAGCCGCGGCCTACGCGGATCTACACGCCGAGATCGACGAGGCGGCGGCGCTGCAGTTCCTCTCGCTCGATCGCGGGAACCCCTCGTCCATGCGCTGTTGCATCGAACGGGCGCGCACGAACGCCCGCGCCGTGCGGACCGCGCTCACCGCCGAGGCCTGGGAGTCGATCAACGGCGCCTGGCTCGAGGTCCAGCGCTTCGGGACCAGGCTCGAATCGCGCCCCGCGCTCACGCACCTGCTTGAGGCCGCAAAGTCGGCGGCGCTCGGTTTCGACGGCGCAACGCACCGCACGATGCTGCGCGACGACGGTTACTGGTTCCTGCGGCTCGGGGCTGCGATCGAGCGCGCCGACAACACGGCGCGGCTGCTCGACGTGAAGTATCACCTCCTCCTGCCGCGCGACGAGCCGGTCGGCGGCAGCCTCGACTATTTCCAGTGGACGACGATCTTGCGCACGGTCTCGGCGCTCACCGCCTACCGCCACGTCTACCGGGACGGCCTGAAGCCGTGGCTCGTCGCCGATCTCCTCATCCTTAATCGGCGCATGCCGCGCTCGCTCGCCGCCTGCGCCGGCGACATCGCTCGTTACCTCGACCGGCTGGCCGAGACGAGCGGTCGCCGCGGCGGCGCCCACCGGCTCGCCGTGGCCATGTCACGCAGGCTCGACGGGGCGCGCATCGACCGCATCCTCGCGTCCGGGTTGCACGAATTCATCACGGACTTCATCGCCGAGAACAACCGGTTGGGCTCGGCCGTCGCCGACCAGTATCTATTCTGAACCATGCGCATCCGCGTCGAGCACCGCACCATCTACCGCTACGACCGACCGGCGAGCGGCATCGTGCAGGCGCTCCGGCTGTGGCCGGGCGACCACGAGGCGCAGCACGTCCGGCACTGGCGCGTCGACATCGATGCCGACGGCGTGCTGCGCGCCGGCGTCGACCCGTTCGGGAACCGGTTGAACATGTTCTACGCCGAAGGGGCGGTCGACTCGCTCACGATCACCGTGACGGGCGAGGCCGACGTGACCGACGCCGCCGGCATCGTCCGCGGCGCGGCCGAGCCCCTGCCGCCGGCCGTCTACCTGCGATCGACGCCGTTGACCGAGGTCGACCCCGGTTTGGCGGATCTGGCCGCCGCGTGCCGGCGGGATAACGATCTGGCCTCGCTCCACGCCTTGATGTCCGCCATCCACGGCCGGCTGACCTTCGACACCGCTGCCACGGACACCGCGACGGGCGCCGCGTCGGCGCTGTCGGCGGGACGCGGCGTCTGCCAGGATTTCGCGCACATCTTCACCACCGCCGCGCGCCACCTCGGGGTGCCGGCGCGCTACGTTTCGGGGCATTTGGCCCGCGACGGCGGGGTGCAGGAGGCGTCGCACGCCTGGGCGGAAGCCTTCATGCGCGATCTCGGCTGGGTCGCCTTCGATCCCGCCAACGGCGTGTGCGCCACCGAGGCGCATTTGCGCGTGGCGGTCGGTCTCGACTATCTCGACGCCGCCCCGGTGCGCGGCGCGCGGCGCGGCGGCGGCAACGAAGCGTTGAGCGTCACGGTCGAAGCCGCGGACGCGGCGCGCCAATCGCAGAGCTAAGGAGGGGCGTCGCTTGACCTACTGCGTCGGTCTTCTCGTCCGCGAAGGACTGGTGATGATCGCCGACACTCGCACCAACGCGGGCGTCGACAACATCTCGACCTATCGGAAGCTCCGCGTCCACGGGAACGACGGGAAGCGACTCATCGCCATGGCTTCGGCGGGGAGCCTGTCGACGACTCAGGGCGCCGTGCAGCGGCTGGCGTCCGGCGTGCCCGACCCCGAAACGGGCGAGACGGACACTCTCGACACCGTCGGGTCGGTCTACGAGGCCGCGCGCGCGGCGGGGCGCGCCCTACGTGCCGCCCGCGACGGGATGCAGAGCCTCGCGCAGGACGACGTCAACTTCGACGCGACGCTGCTCGTCGGCGGCTGCGTAGGCGCCGAGCCGCCGCGGCTGTTCCTCGTCTACTCGGCCGGCAACTGCATCGAATGCGGTCCGGACACGCCCTACCTCCAGATTGGCGAGAACAAGTACGGCAAGCCGATACTCGACCGGGCGCTCACCTACGACACCGAACTCTACGAGGCTCTCAAGATCGGCCTCATCTCGTTCGACTCGACGATGCGGGCCAACCTCGCGGTCGGCCTGCCTCTCGATCTCGTCGTGCTGCGCAAGGGCCAGGCGAGCGCCGAGGTCGTCCACCGCATCGGCACGGACGACGGGTACTTCCACGACCTGTCGCAGCGCTGGTCGGACGCTTTGGCGCACGCGCGGGCCGAAATCCCGGCACCGCCGTACGGACCGACGGGCTGATCACCGGAGACGGCGTCGGGGCCGCGCGGAGGTCGGCTGTGGACTCCGGAGCGCGAGTGTCGAAGACTGGCCGCTCGGACCCCAGACGCGAGGGAGGCGCCGGCCTATGCGGAGCGTTCGTCGAACCTATCGTTCCGGCTCCGGAAGCGGCCGGGCGCGCAGGCGGCCGCTTCTCGGGCCACTGGCCTTGGCGGCGCTGCTCGCCGGGGCGGCACCCGTTACGACGGCGGATCGCGCCGACGTGCCGCTCGCCAACGCGCACGTCATCCGACGCGTCACGGTCCTGGTGCGCGACCTCGACGCGGCCGTCGCTTTCTACGCCGACGGACTCGGGATGACGGCACGCCCGGTCCGGCGCTTCGAGGGCGGTCCGCTGGCGCGCGCGCTCGGCCTGCCGCCGGACGCGAGGATGCGTTTCGTCGAGCTGGACTCCGCGCGCGGCACGGTCGGGACGCAGCTGCTGTTCGGGAGCAAGCTCGGGCTGATCGCCTTGGAAGGTCCCGCAGCGGCCCGCGCCGCGCCGTCCGGCCCCGGGTCGGTGCTGCTTTCGATCCGCGTCGCGGATGCGCGCGCGACCTATGCCCGCGTCCGGGAGCGGGGCCACCGCGTCGTCGTCCCGGTCGTCGCCGAACAGCCGGGGCTTTGGCAATTCGCGTTGTTCGACCCCGACGGCAACCGCGTCGCCGTCTACTCGATGGAGGGAGCGGACTGAGCCCGAGTTCTTGTCCGCCCTCCGTCCGAGGGAAAGCGAGACGATCGTTCTGGCGGGGGTCCGGTCGGCCCGATGCCGACCGGTCTCCGGAGAGACGGAGGTCGGTTCGCCGAGCTCCCCCGGCGATGCCCGACGCGCACGGGATCGAGCCGCCTGGCGCGTCCAACCGCGGGCACGCGGCTTGTCCGGGCCGCGCGGATGCGGGAATGTGGTCGGGGCGGGACAGGGGGCTGGGAGAGAGCATGGGCTTCTACAATCGATACGTCCTTCCCCGCCTCATCGACGCCGCCTGCGGCGCGAAACCCATTCGCTACCAGCGGCGGAAGGTCGTTCCCGATGCTTTCGGCCGCGTGCTCGAGGTCGGTATCGGCTCGGGCCTGAACCTGCCGTTCTACGATCCGGCGAAGGTCGAGAGGCTCTGGGGGTTGGAGCCTGCCGCCGCGATCCGACGCCTAGCGGAAGCGAAGGCGCGGAGCGCGCCGTTCCCGGTCGAGTTCATCGGTCTGCCCGGCGAAGAGATCCCGCTCGAGCGCGCGAGCGTCGACACGGTCGTCGTCACCTACACGCTCTGCACCATCCCCGACGCGGTCGCCGCGCTCCGCGAGATGCGGCGGGTGCTGCGGCCGGGGGGACGGCTCCTGTTCTCGGAGCACGGGCGCGCGCCCGACGCTTCGGTCGCGCGGTGGCAGGACCGTCTCACGCCGGTCTGGCGCAGGATCGGCGGCGGCTGCCACCTGAACCGCGACATCCCCGCGCTGCTGCACCAAGGCGGCTTCTCGATCGACCGGCTCGAGACGATGTACGTGCCCGGGCCCCGCCCGATGAGCTTCACCTACTGGGGGTCGGCGAAGCCTTGACGCAGCGCCCGCGCGAGCGTCGGCGCTTCTCGGAAGATCGGGCCTAGGGCTGACGGGCCCACAGGCGGACCGTCAGCCCTTAAACAACGCGTCGACCGAGCCCGCGGTGACGGGGTGGTAGAGCGGCCGCGCTGTCGCGTAGATGCGCCGCGCCAGGCCGTTGCCCCAGTCGCCTTGACCGACCAGCGCCTCGAAGAGCGGCAGCACGAACTTGCGGCGGCCCTGCCCCGTCAGGAACCGCTCGAGCGCGGGCACCGCGGGCTCGTAGCGGTTCGCGATCGCGAGCTTGAGCCAGGCGAACAGCACCTCGCTGTTCCCCGTTCCCGATAGGGCGAAACGGCGGTCAAGGTCGGCCAGGCGCGCGGCCTCGAGACGGCGCGGCAGGTTGTTGAGGAAGTGCTGCCAGTGCTGCGTCGTCCAATCGACGGTCTCGAGCCGTTCGGCCGCGGCGCCGGACACGAAGGCGCGCACCTGGGCGTCGACGGCGGCGAGCGCGTCCGACCGCGGCGGCACGGCGTCCGGCGGCAGGCCGGGCTCGAAGATCCACCGGCCGAGCGCGAGCCGCCGCTCGAGCGCAGCGTCGCCGCGGATCAGGTGGTCGCGCAGGTCCGCGAGCAGCATCTCGGTCGTCATCGGTCGGAAGGCGTGACGGTCGAAATAGCCTCTGAGCCAGGCGTCGAACCGCTCGCGGCCCACCTCGCGCTCGATCGAGCGCAGGAAGTTGGCGCCCTTCTCGTACGCGACCTCGCTCATGCCCTCGTCCGGATCGCGTCCTTGGAGGTCGAGGCGCAGCCGGGTGTCGGGCGAGGTCGGCCCGCCCAGGCCCGCGATCTCCCGATGGAGATCCTGCCAGCCGAGGCTCGCGAGCATCGCGGCCCGCCCGGGCCCCGAAAGGGCCTCCATGATCCGGTTTTCGAAGTAGGGGGTGAAGCCCTCGTTGATCCAGAAGTCGTCCCAGGTGGCGTTGGTGACGAGGTTGCCCGACCAGCTGTGCGCGAGCTCGTGCGCGATCAGCGAGACGAGCGACCGGTCGCCCGCGAGGATCGTGGGGGTGGCGAAGGTGAGGCGTGGGTTCTCCATCCCGCCGAAGGGGAAGCTCGGCGGCAGGACGAGCACGTCGTAGCGTCCCCAGCGGTACGGGCCGTAGAGCGCTTCGGCGGCGGCCATCATGCGCTCGAGGTCGACGAACTCGGCCGCCGCGCGCCCGACGGTCGCCGGCTCGGCCCAGACGCCCGTGCGCGGGCCCAGCGGGCGGAAGGCGAGGTCGCCCACCGCGAGCGCGATCAGGTAGGGCGGCACGGGCTTGTCCAGGCGGAAGCGGAAGGCCCGCCCGCCGGGGACGGCTTCGCCTTCGGGCGTCAGCATCTCGGCGCTCATCACCGCCTTCAGCGGCGCGGGCACGGTGATGCGCGCGCTGTAGGTCTGGCGGATGCCGGGGCTGTCCTGGGTGGGGATCCAGCTCCGCGTCAGGATCGCCTGGCCTTGGCTGAACAGGAACGGGTGGCGCCCGCCCGCCGTCTGCGCGGGCCCGAGCCATTGCAGCGCGCCGGCCTCGGGCGAGGTCGAGTAGCGCACGACGATCCGCTGTTCCCCGCCCCGCCGCAGCTCGATCTCGAGCGGCTGTCCGAGGATCTTGTCCGAAGCGCCCAACCGCCACTCGAGCCGATGTCCCGCCCCGTCGGTGACCGACTGGATCGAGAGGTCCTTGCTGTCGAGGACGATCCGGCGCGCGTCGGGGCGCGCCGCTACGTCGAGGGCGGCGAGGCCGGCCAGACGACGGCCCGCGAAGTCCGCCCGGAGGTCGAGGTCGACGTGGGTGACCCGGGCTTCGGCGGGACGGGCGTAGGAGTGGACGTCCTCCGCGACCGGGGCGGCCCCGACCTTGGGTGGCTGCGTAGCGACCCCGGGCGGGGCCGCGCAGGCGGCGAGGCTGAGGACAGCAACGAGGAGGAGGGGCAGTCGGGCGCGATTCATGGCCGCTTCTAACCCGCTCGGGCCTTAGCGCGAAGTGAACGGCCGGCGCGGGCCCGCGCTCGGCTCGCCATCCGGACAAATGGGCGAACAGCGGCCACCTGCCCTTCCGCAGCGCGCGGAAGGCGCGGGCGTCGAGGCCCGCGCCGGTTTATCCGATGGACCTGACATCGATCTCCAGGGCGTCGGGCCACGCGTCACTGGACGACGCGTATCGCCAACAAGCCGATGCCGATCAGGAGCCCGACGCCGACGAGGTCCATCCAAACGCCAACGCGGATCATGTCGCGCATCCGGACGTACGGCGAGGCGAGCGCGACCGCGAGCCAAGGCGCGCCGGCGGGCACGGCGAACGCCCATTTGGCGGCGAGCGCCGCGATCATGCCGTAGGACAACGGGTCACCACCCGAGGCAGCGGCCAGCGCGATGAACGCGGGGACGGCGAAAGCCGTCGTCGCTATGTTGCTCGCGAACTCGGTCACCACGACGACGATCGCGACGCCGACGAGAAGCAGCACCGGTGCCGGCCAGTCGGCGAACCGCGCGAACTGGGCCCCCGCCCACCCGCTGAGGCCGGTCGCCGTCAAGCCATCGGCGAGCGCCAGCCCGCCGCCGACGAGGAGCAGGACGCCCCACGGTACGCCGCTCGTGTCCTTCCACTCGAGCAGCCTGGCCGATCCCCGCCCGGCCGTGGGTATGAGGAACAGGCTCAACCCGGCCAGAACGGCGACGGCGGCGTCGCTGGCTCGGGGGAGCCGGTCTTCGATCAACGGCATCGCGAGCCAAGCGATCATGGCGGCGACGAGCACCGCCGATACGCGCCGCGACGCGCCGTCGAGGTGCGGCGCCTCGAACGCGGCGGCCGAGCCGCCCGTCGAAGCGGCCGGCAGACCATGCCGGAACGTCAGTTTCACCAGGATGGCCCAGGCGAGCGGAACGCCGATGAGGGTGACGGGCAGGCCGAAGGCCGCCCAGGTGACGAAGCTCACCTCGATCCCTGCGAACCGTTCGATGAGACCGGCCGCGACGGCGTTGCTCGGCGAGGCGATGAGGAGAGCGAACCCGCCCAGGGCGGCCGCATAGGCCAAACCGATGACGAACGCCTTGGCGTAGACGGCGACGCGCGGGTCGTCGTCGGACACGCCGGATGACCGCGCCACGGCCGCGATCGTCGAAGCGGCGACGGGCATCATCACCATCACCGTGGCCGTATCGCTCGCGAAGACGGCAACGACGGCGGTCGCCGCCATCATCGCCAGCAGGATGGCATCGGGGCTGCTGCTCGCCCGCCGCGCCAGGCGGACCGCGATGTGCCGGTGCAATCCGACCTTCTCCACGGCGGCAGCGAGGAGCGCGCTCCCCAGCAGCAGGAAGATGATCGGCGACATGTAGCTCTGCGCCACTTCGGCGGGATCCGCGCCGCCGAGAACGGGAAGGAGCAGGAACGGCAGCAACGCCGTGATGGGCGTCGGCACCGCTTCGCTGAACCACCAGATCGCCATGAGAGCGGCGACGGCGGCGACGCGCCACGCCGGTTCTGCCATGCTCGCGGGGGCGGGCAGCAGCAGCATGCACGTGAACGCCAGCAACCCCGTCCACCGACCGGCGGACGTCATGCCGGCCGCCCTCGCCACCCGGTCGCGACGGAACAGTCCCTCAGCCAGCCCAAGGCGCCCCCCACTCCGCTATCGGCCCCGGCTTATGCCATAAACCCATCCTGGGCTCCAACGAAGGGGTGCCGTCGATCTGACGCCGGTTGATCTCTCCGAGAGGGGCTGAAGATCGGCTACGGGCGGCACCGCTTCACGCTCGGCCTTCGGGGGCGTGAAAGAGCTCCTCGCCCAGCGCGGGATCGAGGTGAGCCACAAGACCGTGCGTAGCTAGTACGCCGAACTCGGCTCCCCGATCGCGGCGAACCTCGAGGCGAGGAGACCGCCCCTGGCGCCGGCACCTCGACGAGATCGACTTCACCGACGCCGGCAAGAGGATGTACCTCTGGCGGGCGGTCGAACTCGAAACGAGCGTCCGACAGCCGCGGACCGGCTTGGCACGACCGCCCCATTCCATGCGCCGGCGCGACGCGTTAACCTCCCGCCGGCCCCTGCAGGAGACGGCCTATGACACATCGCCTTCTGGTCGCCATCGCGGCCTTGGCCCTCGCGACCCCCGCCGCGCGGGCGCATCACGGGTGGAGCTCGTACGACGCGAGCAAGACGATCGAGCTGACCGCGCCGCTAACCGACGTGAGCTGGGGCAACCCGCACGGGGCGGCGAAGGTGACGCATGCCGGCAAGATCTGGGACGTCGTGCTCGCGCCCGTCGCCCGCATGGAGGCGCGCGGCCTGACGCGAGACATGGTCGACAAGGGCAAGCCGGTGACCCTCGTGGGCTACCCGCGCAGCGACGGCACCGCCGAGATGCGCATCGAGCGCGTGATCGCGGGCGGCAAGACGGTCGAGTTGCGCTAGGCCCGCGTGGAGGCATTCGCCGCCGCGGTCGAGGCGTCGGCCGTCGGCGCCTGGGCGCGCGGGTCCGCCTGGGCCTACCCGATCGCCAACCTCGCCCACCTGCTGGGCCTGGTGATGCTGGTGGGCGGCATCGGCGCCGTCGACCTGAGGCTCGTCGGCGCGTGGCGGGCGCTGCCGGCGGAGGCTCTTTCGCGCGCGCTGACGCCGGTCGCCGTGGCCGGCCTCGCGCTGTTCGCCGCGAGCGGCGCCGTGATGTTCGCCGCCGACGCGCGCGCGCTCGTCGGCGCGGGCACCTTCCGCCTCAAGCTCGCGGCGATCGGCTTGGCGCTCGCCAACGCGCTGCTGTTCCGATGGCTTTGGCGCGGCCGGCTCGACGCGTTGCCGGCGACGGGTCGGGCCATGGCGGCGGGGTCGCTGCTCCTCTGGCTCACCGCGGCGGCGCTAGGCAGGCTGATCGCGTATCGCTGACCGCGGCATCGGCGCGGGCTTGAAGGGTTCCGGCAAGCCCGGTTGCGAGCCGCCGTCCGCGCTTGGACTCGACCGGCCGGCCCGGTCGTCGCGAGCACTCAGCCGACCGAGGATCGTCGATCGAAGGCCGGCGGCCGATCTCCTACGCCAACGTCTGCTGGTGCTGGACGAGCCGCCACGTCCCGCCCCGTTCCGAGTAGGTCGAGGTGCAGAGGCAGCGGGCGCTGTCAGGTTAAAGCCACATTCGGGGTCAGGCCGTTTTCAGGGGAGAGATTGCGCGCCGGGCGCGCATCGAATTCACACGCAATTTACTCGACTGCGGGACCGAACATCGGGCCGCGACGCCGATTAAGGCTTCAACCTGTCAGTGCCCCGCGCGGGCCAAGCACGCAGCGGTTAGCGTCCCATCCTCTTTGCAGCGGACCGAACTCGATCCGATATCCGCCGCGGGTGAGAATCTGACGTGAGCGGAGCGACCACGGGTCGTCGGCAATGCGCCCAGAGGTGCTGTCAGTCTAATGCTAACTGGTCTCCCGGTGGGGGCCTCGGGTGCCCCCGATCGGGGGGCATTCACGTGCAGAAGATCAGCTACAAGCGGCATCGGTTTCCGGCGGACGTGATCCGCTACGCGGTCTATCTCTACTTCCGCTTCACCTTGAGTTTTAGGGACGTCGAGGAGCTGCTCGCCCAGCGCGGCATCGAGGTGAGCTACGAGACGATCAGGAAGTGGTGCGCGAAGTTCGGCCCGCAGATCGCGGCGAACCTGAAGGCGAGACGTCCCGCCCCCTCGCCCCGCTGGCACCTCGACGAGATGTTCTGCACGGTGGGCGGCAGGCGCATGTACCTG
>Ga0164290_1000822_pt1 | contig 75581 bp, 62 predicted proteins | sample Micstemetagenome_FD_108782 | JGI IMG/M metagenome (GOLD analysis project Ga0164290, IMG submission 108782) | Contaminated culture microbial community from soil near Moab, Utah, USA - Microcoleus steenstrupii SON62 (Illumina Assembly) | ecosystem: Environmental > Terrestrial > Soil > Soil crust... | reverse complement strand
CGGCTACAGCAACGTGGCCCTGGGCATCCGCTCGGCTTTTCTCAACCAGACCGGCGACAACAACGTCATGCTCGGCGACTCCGCCGGCTACAGCAACCTCACCGACGGCAACGTCATGGTAGGATCCAAAGCCGGCTTCCGCGTCAGCGGCGCCTCCAACGTCTTCCTGGGACGAAACGCCGGCTACGGCGCCGCTGGCTCCACCGCTGCTAACAACGTGGCCATCGGCTCCTTCGCCGGCGGAGGCCTCACCTCCGGCCAGTACAACCTTTTCCTGGGCAATGCCGCTGGTCAGCAGACGACCGCCGGCCAGGGCAACGCCTTCATCGGCGACGGAGCCGGTAACCAGAACAGCACCGGCTCCTACAACCTGTATCTGGGCCAGTACGCGGGCTTTAAAGGAGGCTCGGCCAACTTTAACGTAGCCATCGGCCAGCTGGCGGGGGTGGAAAACACCACCGGCTCCTATAACGTCTTCATTGGCCAGGATGCCGGGGTAGCGGCGGCCAACCCCAACCTGGCCTATGCCACGGCGATCGGAGCCGGGGCTCGGGTAGCGGCATCGAATGCGGTGGTGCTGGGACGGACCACCGACAACGTAGGCATTGGTACCACCTCGCCCCAGGCCCGGCTGCATATCGTCTCGGGTACGGCCAACAACTCGGGTCTACGACTGGGCAACCTCACCAGCGCTTCTCCGGCTACGGCTACCAACCAGACCAAGTTTCTCTCGGTGGACGCCTCAGGCAATGTCATCCTGGCTTCCAGCAACAGCTCTGCCCGGGAGGCGGCGGCCTCTACTGGCTGGCAGTTGACCTCGGCTGGACTGTTGCAGAACACCAACGGTGGGGGTGTGCTCATCGGTCCCGGTATCAGCCAGGCCCCGGAGGGTTATTCCCTGTATGTGAGCAAAGGTGTGCTTACGGAGCGGGTGAAGGTGGCTGTTCGGGACACGAAAGATTGGTCAGACCATGTGTTTCAACCCGGCTACCGGCTGCTGCCTTTGGAGGCGGTGGAGGCCCACATTCAGCAGAAGGGTCACCTGCCGGGCATGCCATCGGCGGTGGAGATGGTGCAGCAGGGCAATGACCTGCACCAGACCGATGCCCGGCTGCTGGAGAAGATCGAGGAGCTGACCCTTTACATGCTCCAGCTTAAACAGGAGAACGATACCTTGAAAAAAGAGCAGGCGGCTATGGGCCGTAAGCAGGCGCAGCTGGAAGCCGAACTACGCCGGTTTAGTCGCAGGAAAACAAAGTAAAGGATAAGGTTACTGCCCGGGAATCGGCCTGATTATTGCCCTGGTAGAATGGGCGCTGCCCCCAGGTACCAACCGTATTTTTTTGTAACTTTAGGCTTCTGGTCAGCCCTCGGGCAGCCGATCCCGCGGTACTAACGTGCCCCGGCACGCTGAAATCTATTGAATGGAATCTACCGTAACCCTCGTCCCGGCAGAGTCGGAACGGATTGTGCCGGCTTCCCCATCGGCGGCTCCGTTTCGCGCACGTCGGCAGCGGTATTCGTACCTGTTGGCTCCGCTCTGCGCCCTGGGCGATCTGCTTGTCGTAAACGGCTGCTTTCTGCTCGCCTACCACGAAAAATTCGGGCTGAATACGCCCCTGCTGTCGACGCCTTACGCCAACCTGTACTGGTTCTTTAACGCGGCCTGGGTACTGTCGCTCCTCCTGCTTAAGCCTTATACCGTATCCCGCATCTCGTTCACCCTCCCTACCCTGCTTACCAGCCTGGTCCGGATGACGGGCCTCCACATGGCCCTGGTCGCCGTTTTCTGGGTATTCACCAAAGCCAGCGCCTATTACTCCCGCGAACAGCTGGCCATGACCTACCTGCTTTTCGTCCTGGCTGGTTCTGCCTGGCGGACCGTGACGCTGTCGGCGCTTTACCACTTTCGGATAAAGGGGTACAACAACCGGCGCTTTGTCATCGTCGGCTACGGCAGCCTTTCGTCCAGCATCCGGCAGTTTTACCAGATGCACCCGGAAATGGGCTACCATTTCGCCGGGTATTTCGACCGATTGAACGCCTTCAACGCGCATGAACTCCGGGGCGATTACGAAGAACTGAACGCATACGTTTACGAGAACGGCATCGATTCCATTTACTGCTGCCTGCCCTATCTGGAGGCCGGGCAGTTAAAGGAGATTTTAACATTTTCGGAAGAGGTAGGCTGCCAGGTTAAGCTGATCGTCGACTTCAAAAGCTTCTTATCCCGGACCGTTTCCGTCGAATACCACGATCTCCAGCCGGTGATCAGCATCTCCAGCCGGCTGATGAACGATCTTCGGGTGAATGTTTACAAACGCCTGTTTGATATTGCCTTTGCCCTGCTGGTTCTGGTACTCGGCGCCCCGGTCTTCCTGCTGCTGGCCGTCCTGACCAAACTGACTTCGCCCGGCCCGGTGCTGTACTCCCAGGAACGCATCGGCCGCTGGGGAAAGCCCTTCCGGATTTACAAATTCCGCAGCATGTATCCCGGCTCCGAAGCGCTCGGTCCGGCCCTGTCTCTGGGCGGCACCGACCCGCGCATTACGCCCTGGGGGCGCATCATGCGCCGGACCCGCCTGGACGAGCTTCCGCAGTTCTTCAACGTACTCCGCGGCGATATGTCCATCGTAGGCCCTCGTCCGGCACGGCAGCATTTCATCAATCAGATTATCCAGAAGTCGCCGGAGTATAAGGTGCTGCTGACGGTCAAACCCGGCATCACCTCCATTGGACAAATCAAATTTGGGTACGCCGAGAACGTCGAGGAGATGATCCAGCGGCTGAAATATGACCTGCTCTACCTCAACCGCGTCTCGTTTCTGTACGATCTCTGGCTGATCAGCCAGACGCTTTGGGTAATGGTGCAGGGCAAAGGAAAATAACCACTGGCCGTCCGGTGGCTTTTGATCAGAGCAAGAGGGTGTCGTTGGTAAACGATGCCCTCGCATTCTTTTCGGACCTACATACGCATGAAGAAATATTGGTTATTGCTTCTTTCCGGTCTAACGCTCCGGTTTGTTGCCGCCCAGGGCCAGGCAGCCTACACCCCGCGCGAAACGCAGGTCCGGCTGGAAACCGGCACGTTTCTGACCGGAGGCCAGCCAACGCCTTTCTGGCTCCGGGTGAATCAGTTTGGTCAGGTGCCTTTATCGGCCCCGGCCGCCACCGTCCGCGGAGCCGTTCATTCAGACTACACCCAGCTTAAGTCGGATACCCTGCGCGTACGACCCAAACGATTCGACTGGGGCTACGGCCTGGCCGTAACCGGCAATGCAGCGGGCTCAGGGAGCCAACTGCTGCTTCCGGAGGCGTACCTGAAGGCCCGCTACGGCCATCTGGAGATCTATGCCGGCCGAAGACGGGAAATTATCGGCCTTACAGACACGACGATGAGTTCGGGGGCGTACATCTGGTCGGGAAATGCCCTGCCCCTGCCCAAAGTACAAATCAGCACGGTCGGATTTACCCCAATTCCCTTTACGCATTCGCTGCTGGCGGTTTACGGAGTCTATGCCCATGGCTGGTTTGGCAACCAGAAGCGCGTTCAGGGATCGTACCTCCACCAGAAGATGCTGTATTTCCGGCTGGGTAAACCTTCCTGGCCGGTGCGCGCTTACGCCGGGCTGAATCACCAGGTCCAGTGGGGCGGTTACTCGCCCTACTTATCGAATGCCGTTTCCAATAATGGCTATCTCCCCTCCCGCCTGAACGATTACTGGAATGCCGTCATTGCTAAAGAAGGGGTTGGTTATTTCGATACGAGCCTGTCAACCATGGAAACCAACCGCATCGGCAATCACCTCGGTACGGTGGATTTGGGCCTGGAGCTACAGGCCGGTCGGTTTAACCTGCTGGTGTACCGGCAAAATATTTACGATGACGGATCGCTCTTCAATTTGACCAACCTGCGTGATGGTCTGAACGGTCTTCGAATCCGGAATAGCCGGCCCCGAGCCGCTGTCAGCCTGCGGAGCCTAACGGCCGAGTTTCTCTACACCCGCCACCAGGGCGGCCCGGTTTTCTCCCTGGAGCGGGATGATCCCAGCATCCGCGGCCGGGACGATTACTTCAACCACTCGCAGTACATCGACGGCTGGCGTTACCAGGGCCAGAACCTGGGCTCCGCCTTTCTGACGCCGGGAGTCGAACTGCGCCCCGGACTGCCCAACGGCCCTATTGCCAACAACCGCCTGACGATGGTCTACCTCGGCGCTGCGGGCAGTTTGCCTTATGGGCTGACCTGGCAGGCACGCGTCAGTTACAGCCAGAACATCGGCACCTACAACGCGCCTTTCCCCAGGGAACTGACGCAGTGGTCGTCGTACGTTTCCCTCCTTACCCCCATCACCCTACCGGCCGTAGGCCTGCTTCAACTCCATACGGCCGTGGCGGTTGACCGGGGCGAGGTTCTGCCGACCAGCACGGGCGTATACCTGGGACTATCCAAACAACTCACCAGCGGCGGCAGCGCACCGCCTCGTCCGGCTTCCACCACCTCCCGCCACTGGCGTTAGCCAATAAACAGCAAAGCCCGGACTGAGCGTCAGTCCGGGCCTTTTTCGCGCCTGAGGCGCAATAGCCTGGGGCGCAATAAGATCAAAAGTGCCGGTCGCCCGCTTCGCGCTTACCTAGCATGACCGCGCCAACCATCGCCACCAGAAACAGCACCGAGGCAAGCTCGAAGGGCAGAATATAGTCTTTATAGAGCACCATCCCGAGGCTTTCCACCAGGCCAGCCTGACCGTCATAACCACCCTGGTTGAACGTTCCTACCTGCGAAACCCGGAAAACAGCCACCAGAATGACCAGGAGCACCCCGCCAACGACCACGGCCGCCATTTTCGTCAGGGTGGTTTTGGATTCCTCCTGCTCCTGCCGCATGTTCAGAAACATAATGGTGAACAGGAACAGCACCATGATGGCCCCGGCATACACGATGATGTTGACGGCTGCCAGAAACTGGGCGTTCAGCAGAATGTAATGCCCGGAGAGGCAAAAGAAGGTGAGAATGAGCGCCAGGACGCTATGGATGGGGTTCCGGGCCGTCACCACCACGGAGGCACTCAGTAGCGTAACGGCGGTCAGTAAGTAGAAAAGTATTTCGGTCGGTTTCATTCGTTTTGATGGTTAAGAAAGGTCCGGGCGAGGCGCGTTACGCGCCTCGCCAAAACCCGCTTCTAGGTAGCAGCCCGTGATAACGACGGTTCCGTGGGCGTCGCTTTAACTTCCGAATCTTGCCGGATATAGCGATCGTTCATGTCTTCCACCAGCTTGTCTTTCCCGTAAATCACATCCTGGCGCTCGGTAAAGACCGGCACAAACTTGTCGTGACGCAGGTAGACCGCCTGCTTCGGACAGGCTTCCTCACAGAGACCGCAGAAGATGCAGCGCAGCATGTTGATTTCGTACACCGCCGCGAATTTTTCTTCCCGGTAGAGGTGTTCCTCGCCTTTTTTCCGCTCGGCGGCAACCATGGAAATGGCTTCAGCCGGGCAGGCTACAGCGCACAGACCACAGGCCGTACACCGCTCGCGGCCTTCCTCGTCCCGCTTCAGGATATGATGTCCCCGGAAAACCGGTCCCAAATACCGTTTTACTTCCGGATATTGAATGGTTGGCTTTTTCTGGAAAAAGTGCTTGATCGTAATAGCGAGCCCCTGCACAATCGCCGGCAGGTACATCTTTTCGGCCAGCGTCATTTCTTTATGGCTGACCTGCTTCGATCGGTTTGTCAGTTGCATGGTTACTTCGTTTAAGGTTTAAGGAAAAGATGTACCGTGATTGTGACCCGTTCCACCTTTCACCTTACACGTATCAGGACCGCGCGGGGGTTGTTACCGTCCGCTTCGGCGCCCGGGCCTGTGAAGCGAGGACCAGCACCACCATAACCACCACGATCAGCCAGCTGGCATACTTGATGTCGAGCAGCAGGCCAGCGCCCGTAACGACGATGTTCAGCACCGCCAGCGGGAACAGGCTCTTCCAGCCCAGATTCATCAATTGGTCGTAGCGGAAACGCGGGATAGTCCAGCGCACCCACATAAAGAAGAAAATAAAGAAGAAAATCTTGGCAAAGAACACGCCCGTACCCAGCAGCGTCGCCAGGTTATGCCCCAGTGATCCGCCTACCGAAGTGGTCAGCGTTTCACGAACCCAGTCCATACCCGGGTAGTTGTATCCTCCGAAGTACAGCGAGGCGATCACCGCCGACGAAACGAACATGTTGATGTATTCGGCAAACAGGAAAAAGCCGAGCTTCATCGAGCTGTATTCCGTATGGTAACCACCGACCAGCTCCGTTTCGCACTCAGGCAGATCGAAGGGCGTCCGGTTACACTCGGCAAAGGCGCAGGTCAGGAAGATCACAAAACCCAGCGGCTGCGTAAAGACGTTCCAGCCCAGGAAGGAACCCTGCTGCTCGACGACCGTCCGCAGCGAGAGCGAACCCGTCATCATCAGGATGGCGATGATCGACAGCCCCAGCGCGATTTCGTAGCTGATGTTCTGCGAAGCCGCCCGGATGGCACCCAGCAGCGAGAATTTGTTGTTAGAAGCCCAGCCCCCGACCATGATGCCGTATACACCCAGCGAAACAACGCCGAAGATGTACAGTATGCCGATGTTCACCTCGATGCCCTGTACCGGCACCAGCAGGTTATCGTACTTGATCGACTCGCCGAAGGGGATGACAGCACTCGACATCAGGGCCGTCAGCATCGCCAGACAGGGTCCGAGAATAAACAGCCACTTGTTGGCCTGGGCCGGGATAAAGTCTTCTTTAAAGAACATTTTCACGGCATCAGCCAGCGGCTGCAGGATACCAAACGGTCCTGCGCGGTTCGGGCCAATCCGGTCCTGCAGGAACGCCGCCACCTTCCGCTCGGCATAGGTCGAGTAGGTAGCAATCAGCAACGTTATCCCGAACACCAGCAGGATAATGACGGATTTTATAATTAGAGCGGTTATATCCATTTTTTTGTTGATTCTTGATAATTGACGTTTGACCCTTCCTCTTGGTCCAGCGTCAAACGTCAATTATCAAAGGTCATAATTAAGGTTCCGGATCATTCGCGTGCGGTAGCGGAGCAAAACGCTCCGGCGGAAGCTGCTGGATACCCAACTGCGTGGTATCCCGCTCGTCGTCGATCTCCTTGTAGGTCGCAGCAGCCAGCTTTTTCTGGAAATCCGGCTTGATCGTGTCACCCCGGTACTTATTGGCCGTAATAACCGAAGAACGGGCGATTTTGGTCGGCCCTTCGATGACCCAGTCGCTGGTGCTTTTCTTCTCGAAGCGGCAGGTATTACAGATGAACTCCGTTACCTCGTTCCACTCGTTCTTCCGGGCCGTTACGCGGATAACGTCCTCGCCGCGGTACCAGAGCGTAACCTTGCCCGAGCAGGTCGGGCAGTCGCGGTGGGCATCGACGGGCTTGGTAAACCACACGCGGTTTTTGAAGCGGTAGGTTTTATCGGTCAGCGCTCCTACCGGGCAGACGTCGATGACGTTCCCCGAGAAGTCGTTATCCACGGCTTTCTCGATATAAGTGCTGATCTCGGCCGCGTCGCCCCGGTTCAGGACGCCGTGTACGCGCTTTTCGGTAATCTGATCGGCCGTGTACACGCAACGGTAGCACAGGATGCAGCGCGTCATGTGGAGCTGGATGTACGGACCAATGTCGCGCCGCTCAAACGTACGGCGCTCTTCCTCATACCGGGTCGTAGCCAGGCCGTGGTTGTAAGTAAAGTTCTGCAGATCGCACTCACCGGCCTGGTCGCAGACCGGGCAGTCCAGCGGGTGGTTGATCAGCAGGAACTCCACTACGCCTTTGCGGGCTTCGAGGACCTGCGGGCTGGTCGTATTCTCGACCACCATACCGTCCTGGACCGGCGTGATGCAGGAGGCCACCAGCTTGGGCATGGGCCGCGGGTCTTTGGCCGAACCGGCTGCTACGCGGACCAGACAGGCACGGCACTTTCCGCCGCTGCCTTTCAGCGGTTGGTAGTAGCACATCGCCGGCGGTGCCACGTCTCCGCCAATCTTCCGGGCCGCCTGCAAAATGGTCGTTCCCGGCTCCACCTCGACTTCAATGCCGTCGACGGTGACTTTGAGTAACTGCGGCTTATTATCTTCCATGATGATGTCTTCTAAAGAAAAGAAACGAAGTAAGCGGAAAGAAGCAGGGACTGGTAGCCCTTATCTTTTGTCTATTCTCTTACCTCTTTTCTCTAATGTCTTAAAGCATTTGGCTTGCAGCTACACCAGGGCCATATCGCCCCGATACACCGCGCCCGGCTGCGTCGCCTCGTGCGGATGGGTGACGTGCCACTCGACCTCGTCGCGGAAGTGCCGAATCGCACTCGCTACGGGCCAGGCCGCCGCATCCCCGAGCGGACAGATGGTATTGCCTTCGATTTTTTTCGCTACATCGACCAGCAGATCGATGTCGTGCATATTGCCGTGGCCGTATTCCAGCCGGTGTAACACCTTCTCCATCCAACCCGTTCCTTCCCGGCAGGGACTGCACTGGCCGCAGGATTCGTGGTGGTAAAAGCGGGCAAAGTTCCAGGTATTCCGTACGATACAGGTCGTTTCGTCCATCACAATGAACCCACCTGAACCGAGCATGGTACCCGTTGCAAAGCCCCCGTCCGAAAGGGATTCGTAGGTCATCAGGCGCTTTTCGCCTGCCGCCGTCGTCAGAATCTTGTCGGCCGGCAGAATGGGCACCGAGGACCCACCGGCTACCACCGCCTTCAGGTGATGACCCGGCCGGATGCCACCGCACCACTCGTCGGCGTAGATAAAGTCTTCGACCGACACGCCCAGCTCGATTTCGTACACGCCCGGCTTGTTGATATGGCCCGAAGCCGAAATCAGCTTTGTACCCGTTGACCGACCGATCCCGACCGCCGCGTAGGCCTCGCCTCCGTTGTTGATAATCCAGGGCGTCGTCGCGATCGACTCGACGTTATTGACCACCGTCGGACTCTGGTATAAGCCCTTCACGGCCGGGAACGGCGGCTTGTTGCGCGGGTTACCGCGCTTGCCTTCCAGCGATTCAAGCAGGGCCGTTTCCTCACCGCAAATGTAGGCACCGCCCCCGGGCTGAACCACCAGTTCCAGGTCGTAGCCCGATCCCAGGATATTCTTGCCCAGGAAACCCGCCGCTTTTGCTTCGGCGATGGCCTTCTCCAGGATGTGAATCACGTACATCAGCTCACCCCGCACGTAGATGAACGACTTGTTCGCCCCCAGCGCAAAGCTCGAGACGATCATGCCTTCGATCAGCAGGTGCGGAATGTGCCGCATCAGGTAGTGGTCCTTGAACGTACCCGGCTCCGATTCGTCGGCATTGCAGACCAGGTAACGGGGTACACCTTCCGGCTTGGCCAGGAAGCTCCACTTCATGCCCATCGGAAAGCCCGCGCCACCGCGGCCGCGTACGCCCGATTTCTTTACTTCCTCCACAACCGCTTCCGGCGCCATCGTTTTCAGCGCCTTCTCCACGGCCGTGTAGCCTCCCATTTTCCGGTAGACCTCGTAGGTCTCAATGCCCGGCACGTCTATATGTTCCAGCAGGATTTTCTTTCCCATGGCTACGTCTTATTTTGACAGTTCGTCGATGATTTCATCCACGCGCTCCTTGGTCAGGTGCATGTAATACTGCTCCCGGATCTGAAAGACCGGCCCCATGCCGCAGGCCGCCAGGCATTCGACTTCCTTGATGGTAAACTTGCCATCGGTCGTCGTCTCCCCGGCTTCGATACCCAGGCGCTGCTTCAGGTGGGCGTAAACTTCTTCCCCGCCCATCAGGCAGCAGGGGCCCGTCCGGCAGTACTCGATTACGTGTTTACCCACCGGCTCCAGGTGGAACATGGTATAGAAGGTGGCTACTTCGTAGACCTCGATCGGCTGGATGTCCAGCATTCGGGCTACGTAGTCCATGCCTTCAGCGCTCGTCCAGCCTTCCTGCTCCTGCAGCAGGTGCAGCAGCGGCAGCAGGGCTGATTTCTGTTTCCCTTCCGGATAGCGGGCGATGATTTCCTGCGCCTTCGCCAGCCGCTCGGGGGTGAACACCACAGTATGCTTCGTTTCAGCGGTCATAAGTTAACAGCAGGTTGTAGTCGGCTCAGGCGTCCAGTTCGCCGGCGATGACGTTCAGACTGCTCATGATCACAATGGCATCTGAAAGCGTCAGGCCTTTGCACATTTCCGGAAAAGCCTGGTAATAAATGAAACACGGCCGGCGGAAGTGCAGGCGGTACGGTGCCCGGCCTCCGTCGCTGATCAGGTAGAAGCCCAGTTCCCCGTTGCCTCCTTCGACCGCGTGGTAGACTTCACCCGCCGGGGCGTCGATCTCTCCCATCACAATCTTGAAGTGATAGATCAGCGCCTCCATGTTTTTGTACACTTCCGACTTCGGCGGCAGGTAATACTCCGGCGCGTCGGCGTAGTAAGGGCCTTCCGGCAGGTTATCCAGGGCCTGCTCAATGATGCGCAGACTCTGCCAGATTTCTTCGTTCCGGACCATAAAGCGGTCGTAGGTATCGCCGGTCTGGCCTACCGGAATGTCAAACTCAAAGTCCTGATAGGAAGAATACGGATTCATCACGCGCACGTCGTAATCAACGCCCGCCGCCCGCAGGTTCGGGCCCGTGAAGCCGTAGTTCAGCGCACGCTCGGCCGAGATACTGCCCACCCCGATCACGCGGTCCATGAAGATCCGGTTCCGGTTGAAGAGGCTCTCGAACTCGCGCATTACCTTCGGGAACCGCTGCAGGAAGGCGCGGATCTTCCGGATGGCTTCCGGCGACAGATCCCGCTCCATACCGCCAATGCGGCCCATGTTGGTCGTCAGACGGGCTCCGCAGACTTCTTCGTAGATTTCGTAGATGTTTTCCCGCTCTTCGAAGAGGTACACAAAGCCCGTAAAGGCGCCGGTATCAACGCCCAGGATCCCGTTACAGATCAGGTGGTCGGCAACCCGCGCCAGCTCCATCATGATCACCCGGATATACTGGGCCCGCTTCGGCACTTCGATGCCCAGCAGCTTCTCGACCGTCATGTGCCAGCCCATGTTGTTGATGGGCGAGGAACAATAGTTCATCCGGTCGGTCAGGGTGGTAATCTGGTAGAACGGGCGGCGTTCGGCGATTTTTTCAAACGCCCGGTGAATGTAGCCGATGGTTTGCTCCCCGGAAACGATCTTTTCCCCATCCATTTGCAGGATGTTCTGGAAAATACCGTGGGTAGCCGGGTGCGTAGGTCCCAGGTTCAGCGTCGTCAGTTCATTGACGTACTGTACCGGCTCATCAGCCCGCGCCGGCACCTGGCTCGATTTATTGATTAAGTCCAGTTCTTCGGTTGTCATATCCGTTAAGGATTGAAGGACTGAGGGATCGAAGGACTGAAGGCGATACGGAACATCAATCCTTCAATCCATCAATCCTTCCACCCCTGTTTATCGTCCAAACAGCGCATCAATTTTGTCCTCCCGCGTGGGATCTTCCAGCGGATACTGCTTCCGCATGGGGTGGTAATCCATATCCTCCATGTTGAGGATCCGGATCAGGTTCGGGTGTCCGTCGAAGAGGATGCCGAAGAAGTCAAACGTCTCGCGCTCCATCCAGTTGGCGCTCGCGTAAATCGCCGTCGCCGTCGGGATATGGAGATCGTTCTCGGCCAGGAAGACTTTAATCCGAATGCGGAAATTATTGACCAGGCTGTGCGCATGGTACACAACACAGTACTCACGCCCCGGATCGTCCGGGTAATGAATGCCGGTCAGATCGGTCAGGAAATTAATCTGGTAAGCCGGATGATCCTTCAGATACTGGAGCATCGGTAGGATCTGCTCCCGCGTGGTCGATAAGGTCAGCAGCCCGTGCGGATCGTCGAAATCGTAAACGTCCTCGCCGAACTGGCGGATGAGATCTTTGGCAACTTCCTCGTTGGTGAGCATTTTATCTAAGGGATGAGGGGGTGAGGGGGTGAAGGGGTCGGGATGTTCGAACCACCCCTTCACCCCCTCACACCTTCACCCCTTCCATTATTGTATCTGGTACGACGCCAGCAGGCCCGCGTACTCGGGGCTGTTCCGGCGGCGTAGGGTTTCGTTTTCGGCCATTTCCTGACTCTGCAGGACGGCCTCGATGATCTGTTCCGGACGGGGCGGGCAGCCGGGCACATAGACGTCGACCGGAATGATCCGGTCAATACCCTGCAGCACGCTGTAGGTATCGAAGATCCCACCGCTCGAGGCGCAGGCCCCGATGGCGATCACCCAGCGCGGCTCGGCCATCTGCAGGTACACCTGCTTGACAACCGGGGCCATCTTCTTGGCAATGGTACCGGCTACCATCAGGACGTCCGCCTGGCGCGGCGAAAAGCTGATGCGCTCCGAACCGAAGCGCGCCAGAGCGTAGTGCGCGCCCATCGTCGCCATGAACTCAATTCCACAGCAGGAGGTCGCAAACGGCAACGGCCAGAGCGAATTCGCCCGGGCCAGCCCGACAATCTTCTCGAACGAGGTGGCGAAGAAGCCCGAACCCGTATGGCCATCAGGCGCTTCTACCAACTTTATGTTACTTGCCATACAATTCTAGTTTACATTCAACAACGCGGCGTCATGCGTTTCTGTTCAACGCTGCTTACTCCCATTTCAATACACCCTTCTTGAGGATGTAGTAAAAACCTGCCAGCAGCAGCCCCATGAACAGGAGCATCTGCAGAAAGCCTTCCAGGCCCAGGCTCTTGAAGTTGACCGCCCAGGGATAGAGGAAGATCACTTCCACGTCGAAGAGCACAAACAGAATGGCAATCAGGAAATACTTGATGGAAATCGGCGTACGGGCATCGCCCTGAACGGGAATACCGCACTCAAACGGATCGTCTTTCTTCTCGCTGTTGCGCTTGGGTCCGATGGAGTGCGTAACCAGCATGGTCACCACAATGAACGCCAGCGCCAGTCCCAGCTGAATAAAGATGGGCAGATAATCAGAAGGTAAGTATGTTGTATTCATGGCTACTGCACGAAAATGCGCTGCAATTTAATAGGAAATCAAACACGTCCGTTGGTCTTATTGACAAATCAACGGGCTTTGTCCAGTTTTCAAATTTACTAGTTTCGCGACCCGATTCCAAATAGAAAAACGGGCTTATTCGTGGTCGAATAAGCCCGTTAGTGCTTGTCTTTCTGCTTATTTTATCCAGATTCGCTTCGAGGCGCTGAAACCCGTACCGCGCACCTGGATGAGGTAAACGCCCCGGTGCAGCCCGGTCAGATTCAGCTCGCGTCGGTTGTTGAAAACGCCCACTTTTTCGGAGTAAACCACCTGCCCGGTAAGGGTAACCACCGAAAGGACGGCGTCCGCTACATCTTCGCGGGTTTCGACGAAAACCTGTCCCTGGGCAGGGTTCGGATAGATGGCCAGACCCTTGCTGGCATCCGACACCACGAAATCGATCCCAGGCGAGAAGTTGGAAACGCAGGTCAGGTTATTACCTTCCAGGGTGTAAACCTTTCGCGCCCGGGCTACGTACCGGCCGCTCCGGACGGCTTTAAGCACATCCCCTGTTGGGGCCAGCGTCTGGTTGTCCGCCCGCCATTCGTACTGAACATCCTCCATTGGCACCATGGCCCGCAGGGAATATACCCCGACTTTCTCCACAGTCGGAATGGGCAGACGCGGCCGGACCGTGAGGTTCACCGGCGCGGAGGCAGCCGAGGTACACCCAAAGACGTTCTGCGCCCGGGCGGTATACGTACCGGCCGTACCGACCCGGATGCTCCGGGCGTTGGTACCCACGCTCCAGAGGATGGCGTTGGCGGTCGGGGCGTTGGTCGATAAGGCCAGCGTTGAATCGGAACAGACCTGCAGCTGCCCTGCCGGCTGAATGGCCGGTACCGTCGGCTGCAGCGATCCCGTCACCGTAACGGCGGGCGTCAGGAAGGTCGTGTTTTTCTCGTCTTTTACCACAGCCCGGTAGGTACCCGGGGCGCTTACCGTCAGCGTGGGGCCTTTCTGGCCGTTGCTCCAGGTAATGTCCTGAATCCGGTAGACTTCGGCATTGTTGCGCACCTCCGGGGCTACCGTCAGCGTCAGCGAGCGGTTATCGCCGTTACAGGCTACGTTCAGCGAAGGCGACGGCAGGGGCAGCAGCGGAATAGAGCTGGAGAAGAACTGGGCGTTCAGGCTCGAAAACCAGGCTTCGGCGAGTTGCCGCAGGCCGTCGCCCGAAAAGTGTACGCCATCCGGACGCGGCACCTGGATGTTATCCGTAAAAGGCCCGGCGTAAACGTTGTTGTTGAAGGTGGTGATCACCGCGTTCTGGGCATTGATGATGGCCTGGCTCGTGGTGATAATGCCCGTATTGAAGTCGGTCGTCAGCGAAGAGCGCGCCAGCACCCAGGCGGGGTAGCGTTTCGTATCTTCCCGTGTCTTGTTGATCAGGTACTGCATGAGCGCCTGGTACTCGGCCTGCTGAACGCGCAGGGGCACGTTGTCGGTTTCCCCCTGTTGCCACAGTACGGCCCGCATGCCCTGCAGCGAGGCGTAATACCGCAGCGCGATCACCAGGTTGGCGTAGGGCATCCCGACCGGGTATTCCAGGGAATTATAAATGTTTTTGGTCCGGACTCCCCGGGCGCTTTCTTCCCAGTTCCGAATCGAGGTAGCCGCCCAGGCGGTGTTGATGAAAAGGACCGGCACGTTGTACCGATTGGCGATAAAGTCACCCAGCAGGCCCCAGCACCAGGCACTCTGGCCCCGCGGCCCAATCAGCGCGTCGGAGCTCAGCTGTCGGAACTCGGGCAGCGGAGGATCCGCCAGGGAGTTTGCCGTCACGGTGTCGTAACTGACGCAGTTCACGCGGTCGTCGGCGGCGCCGGCTGCCCCGCGATCCTGGAAGCCCTGGGCGTTGGATTGTCCGGTAATGACGAAGACTTCCCCGACGCCAATGCGCTCGACGGATGCCTGCCCTACCACCGATCCACCTAGCATGCCCCGTACTTCCAGCCGATACCAGCCGCCCAGCGCCCGGATGCCGCCCTGAAAGATACCGCCCTGCGGGTTGTCCTGTAAAAGCATCCAGTCGGTGCCGACGCCCTGATTAGGGTTCATCACTACCAGCCGGGCCTCAACCCGGTTGACGGGCTGGGAAAAAGTACCAGAGACATAAATGGTACTAACGTTGTCGTTACCACGCTGAAAAACCGCACGGGTCGTCGGAGAGGTGATCGAAAGCTGCGCTACTGCGGGCAGGGCCGCAATTAAACATCCTGTAAGAAGTACAAGCCAGGCGGATACAAAAAATTTCATAAATGGCGGAGTCAATGAATGCGTCGCTGTCAGACCTTAAAGCCTATAGAAATGATTCTAAACAGCTTGCACCCATTCCAAAACGCGTTCAATCCCAGATAACAAACAAAATTGGTCCATTTTTTCGTAAAAAACAAAAGGCCCGCCGGGTCATCCGGTGGGCCTTTTGTTGGGATAAGTCGTCTATTGACCGATCAGGATTCGTTTCGTAGCGCGGAAACCCGGCGCCTTCACCTGTATCAGATATTGTCCTGAAGGATACTGCCTTAAATCGATGAATTTTCGTTCGTTAAATACGGCCACGCGGGCGCTCAACACCTCCTGGCCCGTAAGGGTGTACACCGTCACGACAGCGTTTTCAATGTTGTCAAACGTTTCGACCGCCACCATCCGGTCCGGGCTGGGGTTCGGATAAACGCTTAACCCGCCATTATCCAGGAAGGGCACGAACGAAAAGGGTTCCGAGCGTCCTGACTGACAAATCAGACCATTCTCGTAAGCCCGGAAGGCTCTTACCCGGTATAAGCCCCGCTGGGTGGTCTTGATGTACTCCGTCCGGTTGGGCATCAGCGCGTTGTCGAGGGTCCATTCGTAATAATCCCCGTTGACGCTACCGGATCCCTGGAGTGTGTAGGTGCCCGCCTGGCGGATAATGGGCAGACTGGGTAATTCTTTTACGTCGACAACCAGCGAGGCGGAAGCCGGCGAAAAACATCCGTTCGCATCCCGGACACGGGCCGTGTACCGTCCCGAGCGGGTAGCCACGATGCTCTGGGCGGAATCACCCGTTGTCCAGAACACCCGGAACGAGCTGCTGGCGGTAAGCGTCACCCGATCGCCGTCGCAAAAGGTCGTCGGACCGCTGGCAGACAGCAGCGGAGCCGGCGGCAGCGGATTGACGCGGACCGACACCACATTGGAAGGGTCGGATACGCAGCCGTGCACGTTCCGGGTCCGGACGGAATAATCGCCCGACTGGTTGACGGTGATGCTGCGGGACGTTTGACCACCCTGCCAGTTGTAAGCGGTTTCGGCCGAGGACGTCAGCGTTACATTCTGGTCGGCGCAGAAGGTCGTCGGACCATTGGTAGCAATAACCGGACGCGCGGGCAGCGGGTCGACCAGTACTTCGATGCGGTTCGATTCCGGCGACGTACAGCCGTTCTGGTCCGTTACCTGCAGGAAATACACGCCCGCTTTCCGGATCTCTACCTGGCGGCTGCGCTCTCCGTTGCTCCAGACGTAGGCCGTGGCTTCGGTACCCTCCAAGGTCGTCGACTCCCGATCGCAGAACCGAATAGGCCGAAGGGAACGGATCGTCGGCGCATCTGGCAGCGGGTTAACCGTCACCGTCACCGGATCGGAAGTAAATTCGCAGCCATTCCCATCGCGGAAGCTGGCGACAAAGGTATTGGCCGTTGATACCGAAATCGAACTGCCTACGGCTCCGTTGCTCCAGCGGGTGGCATCCTGGTAACTGGACGTCAGCGTCACGCTTCCGCCTTTGCAGAGCGTTACGGTCCCGTTGGTCGTGATTGCCGGCCGGGCCGGAACTTCGTAACTGGGCGTAAAGGTGGCATTGCCAAGATCGTCCTTTACTGTAGCCATATACCGGCCCGAACTGGTGAGAAGCGAACCGCCCGTGGCGCCATTGTTCCAGGTCACATTACCGCCACCGTTCACATTGATGGTCATCTGGTTCGTGCCGGCACAGGCCGCCGAGAGTGTAGGTCCCAGGGCGGGTGAATACGGAATGGAGTTCGCAAAAAACTGGTCGGTCAGGCTGTTACTCCAGGCCATAGCCACCTCGTTCAGGAAACCATCCTGAAAATGGACGTTATCCGTCGGCCGGGTCGGGGTCGTTCGGGGCACCTGGATGACATCCGTATTGGGCCCCGGAAAGACGTTCGGAACCGAATTGATGACCTGATCCTGCCCCGCCAGCACTGCCGCGTTGCTTTTCCGGTCATCATCGTAGGAAGCCCGGGCGACGACCCAGGACACATTCTTTCCGCTATGCTCCCGGCTCTTCTGAATAATGACCCGAAGATTGCTGCTGTAGGTATCGGCTGAACTTGCCTGGTAGCTATCGGTTTCCCCCTGGTGCCAGAGAATGGCGCGCATGCCCAGCGAGTGGGCGTAGAACTGCATGGCGACCTTCAGGTTGCCATACGGCTGGCCCGCCGGGAACTGATAGTCCGAGGAATACGCGCCGAAGGTAGGTCGGCCTTCCGCACTGGACCGCCAGTTTTCGCTGGACGTAGCGGTCCAGGCGGCGTTAAAGAACAGAATGGGCACGTTCAGGCGCGCTGCCAGAAGATCGCCCAGACGCCCCCAATACCAGGAGGAGTTTCCCCGGGGCGAAATGTACATATCCGCCTCCAGGTGGGAGAAGGTCGGGAAAGGCGGCTCGGTTGTCGGAAGGCCGCCATCGATGGAATAGTTGACGCAGTTGACCCGGTCGTCGTTCGCCCGGGGCGAACCGTAGGTGAAAAAGCCCTGCGCATTGGATTGGCCGGCAATGAGGAAGACCTCACCGACCCCAAGCCGGTCGACGCCCCGGCCGCTGATGACCTCATCGCCACGCAGCCCCCGAACCTGCAGTTCGTACCAGCCCGCGTTCAGCGTCAGGGTTCCGGCAAAAGCGCCGCCCTGGGGATTATCCTGCAGTATAACCCAACCGGTATCGTTTCCGCCGTTGAGGGGAATGGCCCGGACTTCAACGCGGTTCACCGGCGTTTTGGTGATTCCCCCGATCCGAATGGTGGCATTATTGGCCTTACTTCGCTGGAAAACCATCCGGGATACCGGATAGGTCAGTTCAATCTGCGCCCAGACCAGGGTGGGCAGCAGATAAAACAACCCAAAGAATAATGTTTTAAATGGTGTATAGTTCTTCATAGCCTGTCTGTCAGCTCCCCGATCCGAAATGCATTCGTTACGCCGTTCACACCTGCAGCTGGCCGGTAATGGCTTTCCAGAGCTGATCTTTTAGCTCCGTAAGTCCTTCCTGCCGCACCGCCGAGATAAACGTTACCGGCATATCTGCCGGTAACTGCTTCTGAATCGTTGCTTTCTCCTCCTCTTCAACCAGGTCCATCTTCGAAACAGCCAGTAATCGCTGCTTCGTTAACAATTCCGGATTGTATTGACCCAGTTCGTTGAGTAATGTTTCGTATTCAGCCCGTACGTTTTCACTGGTCGCCGGGACCACAAAGAGCAGAACCGAATTGCGCTCAATGTGCCGCAGGAACCGCAATCCCAGTCCTTTACCCTGCGAAGCACCTTCAATAATCCCCGGGATATCGGCCATAACAAATGACTTGAAATCCCGGTAGCCAACCACACCCAGTTGCGGTACCAGCGTCGTAAACGGGTAATCCGCAATCTCCGGCCGGGCCGCTGACATGACCGAAAGCAAGGTTGATTTCCCCGCATTCGGAAAGCCTACCAGCCCGACATCCGCCAGTAATTTCAGTTCCAGAATCACCCAGGCTTCCTGCCCCTCCTCGCCCGGCTGGGCGTAGTGGGGTGCCTGCTGGGTGGACGATTTAAAATGGCTGTTTCCCAGCCCGCCGCGACCGCCGCTAAACAGGATAATCCGTTGTCCATCTTCCGTGATCTCGGCCAGTTGCTCCTGCGTCTCGGGATCCCGGGCAATCGTTCCCAGTGGAACTTCAATAATCACATCGTCACCCTGAGCGCCGGTACGTCGACCGCCTTCTCCAGCTTTACCGTTTTCGGCCCGAATGTGTTTCTGATACTTCAAATGCAGCAACGTCCATAACTGAGCGTTGCCCTGCAAAATAATATGACCGCCACGGCCACCGTCCCCACCATCCGGACCGCCTTTTGGAACGTATTTTTCTCGTCTGAAGTGAGCCGAGCCCGCTCCACCGGCACCCGAACGACAGTTTATTTTTACGTAATCAATGAAATTGGATGATGCCATGCGTTTTTGTACCACAGACGCCGCCTAAATTAGCGAACGGTTGTGGTAGCCTTATCGATCTCCTGACAAATGGTTTGGAAGATATCGGCAATACTACCTACCCCCAAAATACCAACATATTTGCCTTGTTGTTGATAATATCCAGCAACCGGCCTTGTTTTATCGTTGTACTCCGTCACCCGACGCCGGGCGATGTTTTCATCTTTATCGTCGGGACGGCCGGAAGTCTGCCCGCGCAGCAACAGCCGCCGGATCAATTCCTCTTCCTCCACCTCCAGGGCCGCCATCAGCGTAATCCGCTCGTTGTACCGGTCCAGCAGCGCATCCAGGGCTTCCGCCTGGGCCACGGTCCGCGGAAAACCGTCGAAAATAAAGCCGGGAGCCGTCTGGTTTTCCTGCAATTTATGTTCGATCATGCCGATCACGACTTCGTCCGGCACCAGCAGTCCCTGGTCCATGAGCGTTTTGGCGCGCAGCCCGAGTTCCGTCCCCGCTGCAATCTGTGAACGCAGCAGGTCACCCGTTGAGAGGTGTACTAACTGATATTTTTCAATCAATTTTTCACTTTGTGTGCCTTTACCGGCACCCGGTGGGCCAAAAAGTACCAGGTTTAACATAAGCGGAATTTGCGTGTACGTTGCGGGTTTAGTACAAAAGTACAATTCTTGCCCGCAAATAGGCGAGCAATCCGGCAAGTATTTATTGACAGGCTCCTGTTCACCAGACGCAAAAAGAGGCTGTCCGGTTGGAACAGCCTCTTCATTTTTTTGCCTGAAAGCGAATCTTTTACCTCATTTCGCTTCCCTGAAACCGCTTAGCGCGTTGACTTCTTGGGAGGAGTCGGCTTGGCCGGAGCCGCCGGTTTGGCCGGCTTCGGGTTCAGAATATTCTGAACGTCGGCATCCGCCGGGTCCAGTTCAGACGCCCGTGACAGGTACTCCTTCGCCTTGGCCGCATCGTTCTTGCTCGTATAATATTGATACAGGAACTTGTAGGCCGTCATCATGTTCTTCTTGTTGCTTTCCTTCTTGGCCGGATCCGCCGCAACTTCCTTGTTGGCAATGTCCAGATACATTTCGTAGTGAGGAACCGCAACGCCATTGCTCATGGCCTGTTCCCGCGGGAAAGCAAAGTAGTTCGTCTGTGCACGCCAGTAGTAACCCGGAGACCAATCTTTGGAGATCTGGTTTACTTTGCCAAACGCCATATCAGCGTTCTTGTAATATTGCTCTTTCTGCTGCTTCAGGGTATTCGTATCCGCACCGGCTACGGCCATGTCCTTCGACAGCTTATTCATCATGAAGAAGTTGGAGTAACCCAGCTGGAAGTAGTCGTTCGAGGTAGCTTTAGCCGTATCGTAGGCGATTGCTTTCGTGTAGGCCTCTGCCGCTTTGTCAAACTTCTTGGCGCCGAAATAGGCTTTCCCAACTTCCCGGTACAGGTTCTCGACCGTATCCATCGGAGCCGCCTTCTCCAGGAAAGCAATGCCGAGTGAATCACCTTCCGGCGTACCCCGCTGCGCGTAGGCACGACCCAGGAATTTGTAGTCATCCGAAATTACCTTCTCGGGGGCCTGCTGGATAAAGTTCGTCAGGCTCTGGATGGCCTCTTCGTACTTACCCATGTTGTTGTAGGCCCAGCCATAGATCCGGTTGATAACCGGCGTATTCACTTTGCCTTTCAGCACGTCCAGCTTCTGGATAGCGCGCATGTTGTCACCGGCCAGGAAGTCAAACTGGGCCGAGCGCAGCAGCTTGTCCACGTCGGTCGTCTGGCTCTTCTGGATGTAGAGGTCCATGTTCCGGGCAGCGCTCTTGTAGGCCCGTGAGCCAAAAAAGGCTTCGGCCAGGTCTTCGTAGGTCGGAGCGTATTCCGGATCAGCCGCGATGGCCTTTTCGTAGTTCTCCTGAGCTTTCTGGTAGTTTTTACCCCGCAGGAAGACCTTACCGATTTTGTACTGCGCCTCAGCGCTGTTCGGGGTGATCATCAGGGCGTTTTCGTACTTGCTAACGGCATTACCACCGTCGTTCTTAATCAGATAAGCATCCCCCAGGGCCATTTCCACTTCGGCATTCTGGTTTTTCTTATCCAGTTTGTCAGCGATGTCCAGAATCCGAATGGCTTCGGCCGGATCATTGGCATCAAACAGCGTATAGGCCTCCCCTGCGCGGAGAAGTACCGTCATGTCTTTGTTCTTCGTGGCTTTCAGAGCCTCGTCGATCAGCGTTTTGGCCGTTGCCCGGTCCTTGTTCGCCAGGGCTACCATGGCCAGGCCAATGTTGTTCAGCTGATTTTTGGCATCGGCTGAAGCACCTTTGGAAAACGCCTCCTTGGCAGCCGTCACATTGCCAGCCTTCAGTTGGGCGTATCCCAGGTAGAAATAATTGTCGGCTGAAGGCGCACTGCTTGCCAGCCCCTGGAACGTCTGGATCGCCTTGTTATAACGCCCGGCCTCCAGGTCCTTAACGCCCGACTGTGCGTCCTGAGCAACCGCCTGAAACGACCCGATCAATGCGGCCGCAATCGTTGTTAACAGAGCTTTCTTGTTAAAAAACATACCAATTCAGGTTGATAATGGATTAAACTTGGCTTCGCTTTGGTAAACAGAATACAAATTTAAAAAATTGCCTAAAACTAGAGAAAAGTTTTAATTTTTCCGGAGTTCCACCGTACGGTTGTACGGTACTTGCGGCCAAAGACCACTTTTTTCGATCAAAAGGCCCCCGACATCCCGGGCGATATACGTCATCAGTCCCCCACCTAATCCGGAGTGCACTTCGCGGCTGATCACCCAGACCTTCCGACGTAACGGATACCGCTGCATGGCCAGGTTAGCCTGGAATGGCTGGTAATAATCGTTAACCGAAGCCGGCTTCGTCTTGTCGGAAACGCCCAGCACCCGAATGTCCCGGGACAGTTCATCCGTCAGGGGCGTATCGCCGTCACTAATCCAGTTGACACCAATAAAGCCTAAGGCCGTAGGGTTCTTGCGAACGTAATCGATCACCTCCCGGTTCGAACGCGTGGTAAAGATGCGCAGGTTGCTGACGTCGTTAACCCCCAACTTGGCCAGCATGTAGTTCAGGTTGCTGGAGTTGTTGTTATCGAACACCAGGACAATCGGCCCCGACTGCCGGTTACCCTCCAGTTGTGACCAGTCCTTCAGCCGGCCTTCAAAGATGGCCTTGAGCTCCGTCATCGTCATGAGGCTGTCGGTCTGGCCGCGTCCCACAATCAGCGCAATGCCGTCGGTGGCAATCACCTGCGACCGGGTCGTGATCTTTTGCTGCTGAAGCGCCGCCTTTTCCCGCTCGTTGAGATCCCGGGCCGCGAAAACCAGCCGCGCACTATCCTGCAGCAGGGTGTTTATCGCCGCCTGCTCGGGCCGGTAGAGCACGTTGAACTTGGTCTCGGTATAAACGCCCTCGTAGGCCTTGTAGATGGCGTCTACCATGGGCTGAAACGATTCGTCCGAGGCAATGGTAATTTCTCCCCGGATGGGCGTGTCTTTGTATTGGGAACAAGCCAGCATCCCGACCAGCGGTAGCCAGGCCAGCCGAACCATCTGTTTGATCATCCCTTAAAAGCGTTGAAGAGCCCGGTACGACCGGAACAGACCATAGATAAGCAGTAAAACCGCCAGCGTCGTCCGAATCGTGCCGACGGGAGGCAGGATGCCAAACGACTGGGAGGAGGTCATCAAAAAGATGCCTCCTCCCGCGTAGGCCAGACCCATCAGCACGTTCAGGTAACGGCTGAGCAGGTCTGGCGATGGATTACGATTCATGCCGTCTTACTCCAACTGGAAGTTAATGGGCAGGTTATACTTCACGCGAACCGGCTGGCCGGACTGTTTGCCCGGGCGCCATTTCGGCATGGCTTTAACAACGCGAACCGCTTCTTCGTCGGTACCGAAGCCCAGGCCTTTCAGCACCTGAACGTCCTGGATGGAACCATCGGTGTTCACAACGAAGCTAACGAACACCCGTCCGGATACGTTGGCCCGCGAGGCGGCGGCCGGGTAGCGGATGTTCTTACCGAGGAACTGGCCCAGAGCCGACATCCCGCCCGGGAATTCCGGCTGCTGTTCTACGACCGTGAAGATTTCCTCTTCTTTCTTCGGAGCAACTTCAACGGCGGCTTCCACCTGCGTCGGACCGGAGGTTTCTTCCGGTGCGATGATCACCTCTTCGGCGTTGGGGTCACCTTCCTGGGTTTTTTCGGCCGCTACCGCTTTCTCGAGTTCTTCAACCTTCGGCGGGGGCGACTCTTCGGGAACTTCTTCATCCGGCTTTACTTCCGGCGGAAGGAATTTCACCGTATTAACTTTCGGTACTTCCACCGGCGGCGGCGGCGGCGGCGGCGGTTCATTCGGGTCAATCGGCGGGGGCGGCAACTTCATCAGGTCCACTTCCACCATTACTTCTTCTTTCTCCTCGGGAGTCAGGGCCGTAATGATGGTCGGGGTAGCCATCGCCAGGAGGAACAACGCGGAGCCGAGAAGCAGCGACCGGTAGATCGTCTTGGGATAGGTTTTCCGTAATGTGTACGCACCATACGCCTTGTTACGATTGGTGAACACGATATCATCGAGTGTCCCGCCGTAGTTCGTTACTTCTGCCATGGTGATTTTTCTTAAAAAATTACTTCAGCTTGTCAGCAATGAGTTTCTCTTCGTCCGGGGTCAGCACGTCCACCAGCGCGTAGCGCGAGGTTTTAGTAATGGCCATCTCGTCCAGCATGTCCACCATGTTCTTGTAGGTAGACTCCTTGGTGGGTTTAATCACCACAACGAAGTCATCCTTCCCGATCCGGCGCTGGCCGTCGAGAATGGCAGTCCGGATTTCGACACCGTGATTTACCGTTTTCAGTTCGGGATCCTCGTTGGCGGCCTTACCGATGATGTAGTGAATCTGGTTGAACTTACCCAGAAAAATCGTCATTACTTTCGAAGCCTTCAGGGGCTCCGTTTTTTTCTCCTGTTCCGTTTTGTCCGGTACGTTCAGCGTCATGGAAGACGGCTTGCTCAAGGTGGTAGCAAGAATGAAGAACGTGATGAGGAGGAAGCCCAGGTCCACCATCGGAGTCATGTCGATCCGGGTCGAGGCCTTTTTACTGCGTACCTTACCACCTTCTTTCTTACCACCACCACCGGAGGCATCGATTTCTGCCATTGTGTTACTGTCGTTTTAGGCGTTGTTCGATTTGTCTCACACGCGATGATTATTCGCTCTGCGACCATCCGGCCGGCGGAGCTTCCGTACCCGTCACCAGGTTGAACTTGTTGATGTTCTGCGACTGCAGCGAAGTCATGACGTTCTTGAACGCCGGGAATTTCGCTACGTTGTCACCCTTGATGGCGATCCGCAGCTGGTTGTTCGCTTTCCGGGCATTGTAGATCCACTGCGACAGCTGGTTGGTCTGAATGTTCGCCGTCGAGTCGGTCGGAATGCCCGGCTGCTTCACTTCTTTCTGCTTCTCCGTGCTCAGGGCCAGAAAGGATTTCAGCTGGTTTACCGGCACGCCGAAGTTCGGCAGGATGGCAAACTTCTTCTTTTCCTGCTCCGTGAAGCTCAGGCCGTATACGGAGGCAATGTTATCCAGCATCGCCATGCGGTTTTGCTGGTTGTCAATGCCAAAGTATACCCGCCCGGCTCCGTCCAAGCTAATAACCATGATGTCCTTATCGGGCACCTTGATCCCCGAAATAGACGACGGTGGTTCGATCGGGGCGGCTTCCTGCGCACGAAACTGAGCCGTCAAGATAAAGAAGGTCAGTAGCAGGAAGGCCACGTCGCACATGGCCGTCATGTCCATGGCTGGGGATTTCCGTTTTGGTTTTACTATGGGCATGTCTAACGGCTTGTTATAAATTCACCTGAAAAACGAAACCGAAAAACATTAATTGTGAGCCGCAAAGTTCTGCTGGATGCTCAGACCGATTTCGTCGATGTTGTAAGTCAGTTCATCAATCCGGCTCGTGAAGTAGCTGTACATGATGGTTGCGATAGCAGCCGTACCGATACCCAGGGCCGTGTTAACCAGTGCTTCCGAGATACCCGTTGACAGGGCCGCGGTGTCCGGCTGGCCTGAAGCACCCATGGCCGAGAAGGCCCGGATCATCCCCAATACCGTACCGAGCAGAGCAACGAGGGTAGATACCGACGCCAGCGTAGCGATGATCGTCAGGTTCTTTTCCAGCATCGGCAGCTCCAGAGAGGTAGCTTCTTCCACTTCTTTCTGCAGGGCAGCCAGCTTCTGCTCTTTGTTCAGCTCCGTGTCCGTCGTCAGTTGCTGATACTTCAGCAGCGCCGTCTTCACTACATTACCCACTGAACCTTTCTGACGATCGCACTCCTTGATGGCACCTTCGATGTCGTTCTTGTCGAGCATGCTCTTCACCTTCCGAACGAACTCATCGATGGAGCCTGAACCGTTGGCCCGGCCAATCGTGAAGAAACGCTCAATTGAGAAGACCAGTACGATCAAGAAACACGTAAACAGAATCGGTACGATCGGGCCACCTTTGTAAACGATCCCAAAATAATCCCCTGCCAGCGGCTGGTTCTCGTTATTTCCACCCTGGAAGTGACTGCCGTCGCCGAAGATGAACATGTACGTCGCAACAGCAACAACAAACAGGACAGGGATGACAAACGCCGGATTGAGGCCGCCCGATTTCTTCTGCTTGGGAGCTGCGGTTTTCGCTGGTGCCGGAGTTGGAGTTTGTGTTTTCATTGAACTTACTGTAGGGGTTAAATTGAAATTGATTTTTGGGTAAATAAAGTGAAAATTTTAGCGCAAACGTTTTTGAGAGAATAAAATTTTGAGGAGCCCACGCTAAAGCCTACTACAAAAGTATCAATTTTCTACCTAATTTTTTACAAGCGGCAAGGTCAAATTTTTGTAAAATTGAGATTTAATTTTACCTTTTTTAGATTTTTCCAAGACTACTTTCATGAAGGTCTCTTGATACCAAAAAAGGTAAATCCTTACTTTACACCAAATTATCCAAATTAGTTGCCAGGCAGTTTCATGGGATTGGTTTGCACTGCCTGCGGCGGATTCCAACGCCAATCTGAGTTTACTCTTGTTTACGGGAAATGTTCAGCGGTTCCACAAGCGGTTAGGGCACCACATGCTCAGGCGGTTGGCGTCGCCCGCGGCGCCTTCCCAAAGAGCAGATAAGCCGAAGATAAGGCCGAAAACAAAGCCGTTACCAGGAAGGTGGTCCGGAACTGCTCGGGATGGTTATCATAGACTTTGGCTGACAGAAACGCACCCAGTCCGATTCCCGCTTCCAGGGCAATATACATCGTCGCCAGGGCCCGCCCCCGGTTGCCGGCATGGCTCAGGTCCACGGTCCAGGCCTGGGCCGTCGGCGAGTACATGCCCATCGACACGCCGAATACCACGGCCGATAACAGAAAGGTTGTTACGGTCTGGCTATACGCCAGCAGAATCATCGCCAGGGTAACAAACCCTGAGGCCACCTGCAACACCGGCCGTCGACCGTAGCGATCGGACACCTTCCCGGCCAGAAAGCGAATCGCCAGCGAAGCCAGGGTAAAAACGGCGAAAAACGTTCCTTTGTTATTCATCCCCAGGTATTTACTGAAGTCCGGAGCGAGCGTTACCACAGTGCCGTAGCTGAAGGAGTTCAGGAAGGTAACGGTCGTGGGGGCGATTACCGACGGCTCAAATACATCCCGCCGGGAAATCCGGAGCAGACTCCACCGGAACGGCACCTTGGTGGGCAGCGTTTCCTTCATGTTCAGCAGAATCAGAATCGAGAGTAACGCCAGGGCCGAGGAGGTAAAAAAAAGGCCATTCAGGCTCGTCGCCGCCGTTACCCAGCTGCCGAGCGCCGGCCCGAAGGCCATCCCCACGCTGCCGCATAGCCCCAAAAAGCCCATCGCCTCGCCCCGGCGGTCGTCAGGAACGATGTCAGCCACGTAGGCCGAGGTGCCCGTGGGCTTGAAACCGGTTGAGAAACCATGAATCAGCCGCAGCGAGAGCAGCAGGACAACGGTCTGCGCCAACGGGTACGCAAAGCCACATACGAAACAAACCAGTGAGCCGAAGGCCATCACCGGTACCCGGCCGATGGTGTCGGTCAGCCGCCCGCTGAAGGGCCGGGAAAGACCCGCCGTAATGGTAAACAGCCCGATCAGATAACCCTTGTAATCGGCCCCTCCGAGGCTGCTGAGGTAGTCGGGCAGCTCGGGAATCAGCATGTTGAAGCTCGAAAAGAACAGGAACGAGCTCAGGCAGAGCAGGAAAAACGGCAGATTATAAAACGAACGCGGCTGTTCCATAGGGCACAAAAGGAAAAGACCTATAAGGGTTTTCGTCCTTATAGGTCTTCCGAAATCAGAGTCGGGATGGCGGGATTCGAACCCACGACCCCTTGCACCCCATACAAGTACACTACCTGGCTGTGCTACATCCCGATCTTGGTGGCACAAAAGTACGGGAATGTTTCACAAAGCGCAAGAAGAATTTCGTTTCGATCACTCCTTCTCGGCCAGGACGCCTGGTGTACGGGTTACGTCCAGGGCCCGGTTGAGGCGCATAATAACGTCTTCCAGGTGGTACCGGCTCATCTTATCCGTTACCGACGGAAGGGCCGCCCGAATATCGCCCTGCAGCTGGACGGCATAGGCCCGGGCCACCGAAACGATGTCCGACTTCTGCGGATCGGTTACAGGTCCCGGGTTAAACGTAAAGCCAAACGAGGAGAAGCCCGCCGGTGCCGGACCATTGGAAGTGGCCTTCATCAGCGCCAGCAGCTTCTCCGCGTGGGCTTTCTGCAGGTTCCGGCGGTAGGTATCGATGGCTTTCTTCGACTTCAGTTCGCTCCAGATGCCGCTCTGGAGATCGTTAAAGAGTTCATCCAGTGAATAGGCATCGGCCGTGCGGCTGCTGTTTTCGATTACGCGGCTGAGGCGGGCGATGTCATACAGGCTGTTGAGCGTGTTCTCCTGCAGGGTCCGGATGTAGTCGACACCCTGGTCGGGCCGGATGCGGCTGATGACGGCCGGATCGAGCAGCCAGGTCGGCGTTTCAAACAGCTGGGTGTTCAGGAAGGCTACGGCGTCTTTTTGCAGGGGTTTCGGCGTCGGCTCGTACACGGCTCCGGCCTGGGCGTAAGTCTTGGGCGTTTCGTAGATTCCACCGACGTACTTGGTAACGTGCCCCATGTACCGGCGGTACTGGCCGACTACTTCCCCATAAATCGTCTTCAGGTTGTCGTAGTCTTCGCCCTCTTCCCGCGTCCAGGTCGGCAGGTTGGGCAGAATGCGCTTCAGGTTCTTAATGCCATAGTCGCTGGCCTTCATCGCGTTATCGCCCAGGTCCTCACTCTGCGACCGGGGGTCAAACGGACTGATTTCGGTACCGAACCAATATTTCGGATCATTTTCGTGCGTCTTTACCCAGGCGTTGAGGATCGCCTTGTCCTCATCGGCATTCTTCGTTCCGTAGATGGGTTTGTAGCCCCACTCAATGGCCCAGATATCATACGTACCGATGCGCGGGAAGAGGTCGGTAACCCCGTCTTCCGGCTGGGCAACGTAATTGAAGCGGGCGTAATCCATAATAGAAGGTGTATGGCCGAACTGCTTGATGTACGCTTTGTCGCGCAGTTTCTCCACCGGCGTAGCGTGGCTGGAACCGAAGTTGTGGCGCAGGCCGAGCGTATGCCCGACTTCGTGGGACGATACAAAGCGAACCAGCTGCCCCATTAGTTCGTCGTCGAACTTCGGCTTGCGGGCCCGGGCATCCACGGCCGCACCCTGGATCATGTACCACTTCCTCAGCAGGTTCATCACGTTATGGTACCAGCCGATATGGCTTTCCAGGATCTCGCCCGAACGGGGATCGTGAACGTTGGGGCCGTACGCGTTCTCAATATCCGAAGCGAAATACCGGATGACCGAGTACCGGGCGTCTTCCAGGCTGAGGGTCGAATCTTTATCATCCCAGTCTTTGGCCATGATGGCGTTCTTCCAGCCGGCTTTCTCGAACGCTACCTGCCAGTCGTCGACACCCTGCTTAAGGTACTTCCGCCATTTCAGGGGCGTAGCCGGATCGATGTAGTAAACGATCGGTTTTTTCGGCTCGATCAGCTGGCCCTTCCGCTGGCGCTCAGCATCGGCGGCAGTTTTGGGCTCCAGCCGCCAGCGGACGGCGAACACTTCCTTCTCGGTTTTTTGCGAATTGTCGTCGTAGACCGTGTACCCATTCGCAAAGAAGCCAACGCGGGCGTCGAAGTGGCGCTTCCGCATTGGAGCTTTCGGCAGCAGAATCATGGAGGTGTTGATTTCCATGGTCACCGCACCGGCTACGGAAGCGGCGGGCAGGGTCGTGCTGGTCGAAGGCCCCGGCATGGGCGAGGGCGGTGTCGTATTGAAAGTCTTGACCACCCGGACTTCCGTATTGATCGGATACGAGCGGATGCGCTGGATGTACGACCGGTCGGAGGCGGGCGTTGTCAGCCGGTACCGGGTTTTCGTCTGGGGATCCAGGGAAACCACCTGGTTCTCTGACTTGAAGAAGTCGGTTACTTCAATGACCACCGACGTATCTTTCCGGATAGCCTTGATGTCGAAGGCGGCGGCGATGGGCTCGACGTTCGAGTTACGGACGGCCTGGGCGATGGGCTGGAGGGTATCGCTGCCGACGTTGATGTAGGAGATTACGCGCAGGAAGACCTTGTTGTCGGGGCCACGCTCCCAGCGCAGCACCTGACGGTTGGCCAGTTCGCCACCGTATCCGGCGCCGGTCGGTGCCTTGGCAATCCGGGTGATGGCCATGAATTCCCGGCCGATCAGCGTATCGGCCAGTTCGAAGTACTGCTTTTCCTCGACTTTATGCGCAGTAAACAGGCCCCGGCTGGTCTGGGCTTTGGCGGTGATGACGTCGCGGTAGGCTTTCGGCCCGGTGGCGGCGGTGGCACGGGCCGGCGCGGTGGCCGTCAGGCTCGTGGTGGCGGTGGTTGCGGCGGCTGGCGTCGACTGGGCGAAAGCAGCCAGGCTACCGCTTAATAGCAGCCCTGTCAGAAGGGCTGCCCGGGTAGAGGTAAAGGGCATTGGCTAATACGGTTGGGTAATGGAATGAAGGGTAAAAAAGCCTGCTCCCTACCCTTCCAGGAAAGGCAGGGAGCAGGCCACTCAATTGATTAATTCTTCCTGCCGCCCTGGGTAGCCGGAGGCTGGGTGGCTTCCTTCTGCTGCTGCATGGGGTTCTTCGGCCGCGTTGCCTGCTGCTGTTTGAACAACTGGAAACGCGACGGCTGCGAACGCCGCGGGAAGCTGTTGTTTTCGCTATCGATGTCGGCGATTTCCTGGAACGGATCGAGCGTCCACTGCACGACCTTCTTGTCGGTGGCAATTACCTTCCGGACCTGGCCGGCGTTGAAGCGCCAGATCTCGGCCGGGAAGCGGGCTACCGAGTCCGTTCCGTCTTCAAACTCCATCCGAATGACCACCGGCATCACCAGTCCGCCTTTGTTCTTGAGCGTAACCGTGTAGAAGTTGGCGTTCGACTCGGCCAGTTTCCGTTCTTCGGGGCTCAGCGTGGCCAGGTAGTCCTGGTAGCGCTTGCGCTCGGCATCGGTAACGGTATACGGATCGTAGCTATTGTAGAAGTCGCGCATGGAGGAATCCTTGGCAACGACCGTTTCCGACTTGGAGGCCGCATCACGCTGCTTGCTCACCGTATTGGCCCGGCGCTGGGCTTCGGCCCGGGCCTCGGCCTTGACGACATCCGGATTCATTGAGTTCACCTGGAACCACTCTACCTGCGCCAGATCCTGGTCGACGGGTTCGGTACCGTAGAACCAGCCTCTCCAGAACCAGTCGAGATCAACGCCCGAGGCATCTTCCATCGTCCGGAAGAAATCGGCCGGCGTGGGGCTCTTGAATTTCCAGCGGTTGGCGTATTCCTTAAAGGCGTAATCAAACAGCTCCCGGCCCATGACCGTCTCGCGCAGGATGTTGAGCGCCGTGGCGGGCTTGGCGTAGGCGTTCGGGCCGAGCAGGATGACGTTTTCACCCGACGTCATGATCGGCGACAGCAGTGATTTGTCGGCTTTCATGTAGTCGACGATGTACTGCGGCTCCCCGCGGCGCGAGGGAAAGTTATAGTCCCATTCCTTCTCGGCCAGGTACTGGCAGAAGGTATTCAGGCCTTCGTCCATCCAGGTCCACTGCCGCTCGTCGGAGTTCACGATCATCGGGAAGAAGTTATGCCCGACTTCGTGAATGATCACCCCGATCATTCCCGCTTTGACCTGCTCGGAATAGGTGCCATCCGGCTCCGGACGACCGCCGTTGAAGGAGATCATCGGGTATTCCATCCCGCCGCCCGGCGTGCCGTGGCAGGAAATAGCGACCGGATACGGGTACTTAAACGTCCGGTTGCCGTAGGATTTCAGGGTATGCTCCACGACGCGCGTCGAATACTGACCCCAGAGCGGATTGCCCTCCTTGGGATAATACGACATGCTCCAGATCTTCCGACCATCGCCGTAGACGTCGGTCTGCATGGCGTCCCAGATAAACTTGCGGGACGAAGCGAAGGCGAAGTCACGGACGTTCTGGGCCGTGTAGATCCAGGTCTTCTTCCCGCTCGGCTTGCCTTTTTCGGCCGCTTCGGCTTCGGCCTGGGTGACGATCACCACGGGCGTCTTGGAGCGGCTGGCCTGGTCGAGGCGGCGCAGTTGGGTCGCATTAAGGACCTGCTTGTAGTTCTGGCACTCACCGGTAGCCGCTACAATATGGTCGTTCGGCGTGGTGATGGCGACTTTGTAATTCCCGAAGATCAGCGTAAACTCCGAACCGCCCAGGAACTGCTTGTTCTGCCAGCCGCTGACGTCGTCGTAGGCCGCCAGCCGCGGGAACCAGTGAGCAATGAAGTAGTTGTAGTTACCGTCTTTGGGGAAAAATTCGTAACCGCTGCGGCCGTAATACTCCGTAATGTTATAGTTCCAGTCGACGTTGAAGCTGTAGTTCTGACCGGTCCGGAGCGGCGCGGGCAGCTCAATGCGCATCATCGTCTGGTTGATGGTATACTTCAGCGGTTTGCCGGCCTTGTCGCGTACGGACGTAATGTTATAGCCATACTCCTTCTCTTTACTCAGCCCGATGCCGCGCGGGGTGCCCAGGTTCTGGACGGCCCCCGAACTCATGCCAGCGGGATTGATGGCGCCCGTCTGCGAGAGGCTGCTGATGGAGCCTTTCTGGAACAGGTTCTGGTCCAGCTGCAGCCAGATGTATTTCAGTTCATCCGGGGAGTTGTTGAAGTAGGTTACGGTTTCCGAACCAATAATTTTCTGATTGGCATCATCGAGTTCCACCCGGATGTCTTAATCAGCGCGGTTCTGGAAGTAATCCCGCCCCGGTGCCCCGGACGCTGTCCGGAAGGTATTGGGCGTTGGGAGCATAGGGCCAAGTTGCTCGAAGCGGTCGTTGGCGTTGTACTGCGGGGAGGTCTGGTACTGCGCCCGGGCCCCCAGTGAGCACACCAACATACCCGCCGCCAGAACAAAAGTTCTCACTCGCATAGGGAAAGGTTAAAATGTGTTTGTTGAAAAAGAAATTTCCGGGAAAACAGACGTAAAGTTACACAAAATTCGGTCGTGTACGGCTGAATCCGTTGAATTGTCGGTATGGAGATCTGACTTATTTGAGCAGTTCGCTCAGGTATTCATTGGCGATCAGCAGGGACAGGGCCATGCCCGCGACAATCCCAGAAGTAACGAGGTTCCAGTCGTGCTTGCGGACCCGCATCAGATCGACGATGATCTGGGCAATCAGCAGGATCACCAGGACGATCAGCAACTGCCCGGCCTCCAGGCCCAGGTTAAAGGCCAGCAGCGGCCGGATAATTTCCGTTCCTCCGCCCAGCAGACTGCGCAGGTAATTGGAAAAGCCCAGGCCATGGACAAGCCCGAACGCCAGCGCCAGCACATAGCGCGGTATCGACTGCCTTTTCTCCTGAGAAAATCGACTGGCCGGAAATTTATGGCCAAAGTTGGCTATGGCCGTTATTAATATGGTAACCGGAATCAGCAGTTCGATCAGATCCGTACTGTACCGAATCAGTTGCAGCGTTGCCAGGGCCAGGGTAATGGAATGACCCAGGGTAAAGGCTGTCACCAGGATCAGCACCTGTTTCCACTGCTGAAGCGTATAAATTGCGCAAAGCGCTACGACGAAGAGGATATGATCGTATCCCCCCGGATCGGTAATGTGCGCAAAGCCTAATCGTAGGTAGATCCAGAATTCATCCATGTTGTGCAAGATAGGTTCGGTTACGGCGGTTAAGAGCTGCTAAAATAACGAGAAAGGGCCGCTTGGTCACCATCTTTGGCAAACTTGGCTGTCTGTCATTATTTCGGGATTGTATTTACCTTCGCAACACACACGATTCAATCTTTTGTATGCAAACCATCGTCTTCACCCAAGCCGGCAAACCCGCCGATGTCCTGCACCTGACCGAAGCCCCGCTGCCCGAACCCGGCCCGGGCGAGGTCCGCATCCGGGTACTGGCCTGCCCGATTAACCCCTCCGACCTAATGTTCGTCCAGAACCTGTACGGCATCCGGCCCCAGTTTCCGTCGGGGGCGGGTTTTGAAGGCGTTGGCATCATCGAGGCCCTGGGCGAAGGCGTTACCATGCGCACGGGCATCCGGGTCAGTTTCACGGCCGTCGGCACCTGGTCCGAGTACGCCATTGCCAACCAGCGGGCGGTTATTCCTGTTCCCGACGCCATGCCCGATGAGGTAGCGGCCCAGCTTTTTGTCAACCCGTTTACGGCCTACGCCATGGTGCAGGAGTCGGGCGTGCAGCCGGGGCAGTGGCTCATGCTCACCGCCGCCGGCTCAGCCTTTGCCAAAATGGTGATTCAGCTTTGCCGGATGAAGGGCATTAAAACCATCGGCACCGTCCGCCGCGATGACCTCAACAACGAACTCAAAGCGCTGGGCCTCGACGAAGTAATCAACGTCGAAGCCGAAAACATGGCCGCCCGCGTGAAGCAGCTGACCGACAACCAGGGCGTCAGCTGCGTCCTGGACGCCGTCGGGGGCCATACGGCTACCGAAGCGATGAAGTGCCTGGGCAAGGGCGGTACCATGCTCATCTACGGGCTGATGAGCCTGCAGGACCCTTCGTTCAACGCCGGCCTGATGATCTTCCGGGAACTGACCGTCCGCGGCTTCTGGCTGACCGACTGGATGCGCCGCGTCAGCCCGGAAGTCCGCAAGGACGTCGCCCAGAACGTCATCTCGCTCCTGGCCTCGGGCCAGATTAAGCTCCCCGTCGAATCTACCTATCCCCTAGCCGACATCCGCCAGGCCGTTGAGCACGCCGACCGGCACGGGCGACGGGGGAAGATACTTTTAAGGATTGAAGGATCGAAGGATTGAGGGATTGAAGTGGGTTTCTGCAGATACTTCTATCCTTCTATCCTTCTATCCTTCAATCCCTGACCCATGTCTCCCCTAAAAAAACTCGGCTTTCTCTGGTCCTACAGCCTGCTGGCGGTCATCGTGGGCGGGTACTACCTGGGGGCGACCTGGGCGGCAGTCCCTTACGTCTTTGTGGTGATCCCGCTGCTGGATGCGCTATTCGGGAAGGATGCGGCCAATGTTGGCAAGGAGGCCTACGAAGCGGTGCTGCACGACCGGTATTTCGACGGGCTCGTGTATTCGTTTGTGTACCTGCAGTACGGGCTGCTGGTGTGGGGAGCGTATGTGCTCACGGTCGAGCCGCTGACCTGGATCCAGCGCCTGGGGCTGATCTTCAGCATCGGGTTGTTTTCCGGGACGATCATCAACGTGGCCCACGAGCTGGGGCACCGGAGCAGCCGGATCGCGCAGGTTCATGCCCGGGCAGCGCTGGTTTCGGTAAGCTACCTCCACTGGCTGACCGAACACAACCGCGGTCACCATGTCCACGTAGCTACACCCCTCGATCCGGCTACCGCCCGCCGGAATCAGTCCCTGTACGCCTTCTGGGGGCAGTCGCTCGTGGGTGGTTTCCGCAGCGCCTGGGCCATCGAGGAACGGCTGCTGCGGAAAGATCCTTCCCGCCGCGACGAACGGACGTTCTGGCTGTTGCTCCCCTTGCTGCTGATGAGTGTCCTGACGATCGGTTTTAGCCTTTGGCAGGGTACCTTTGCCTGGCCGATTCCTATTTTTTTCCTGCTGCAGAGCCTGACGGGCATTCTGCTGCTGGAATCCGTCAACTACATTGAGCATTACGGCATCGAGCGGCGGCGGCTGCCGGGCGAATCGGTGCGCTACGAACGGGTCAACCCGCTGCACTCCTGGAACGCCAGCCACCTCATCAGCAATCTGGTCCTGTTTCAGCTTCAGCGGCATTCTGACCACCATGCCTACGCCGCCCGGCCCTATCAGGTACTTCGGCATTTTGACGAAAGCCCGCAGCTTCCCTTCGGGTACCCGCTCATGATTTTACTGGCCCTGGTACCGCCGCTTTGTTTTCGGTTAATGAACCCGCGCCTGGATACCTGGAAGGCCCGCGCCTGCAGCGCGGAGGAAATCCAGCAGGTAATCCGGCAGTATGCGTGATTTCGCTACCTTTGACGGTAAAAGCCTTACAATAATCTCGAACAAACGGGCGTTTGAAACGGTAGTAAATCCGGGACCGACGCCGCTTTGTCTTCCCAAGTAAGACCAACGTAATTCTGTTTGACCGACACGCAGCTATGATGCTCCTCCAAGTCCCGACCAGTGGCGCGACAACCGCTCTTGACACCACGGCAGCAGCCGCCGCCCAACCCCAAAGTATGCAGTTGTTTGATCTCGTTGCCAAAGGGGGCTGGGTCATGATTCCCATTGGTATACTGCTGTTTCTGGCGCTGTACCTGATGATCGAACGCTTTTTTTACATCCGGAACAACACCCGGGTCGATGAGAACTTCATCGATAACGTCCGGGACATGGTGCTCCAGGGCAACATCAAATCCGCCGAATCCTTCTGCAAAAACCAGCGGACGTCCATTGGCCGGATCTTTGAAAAAGCCGTCGGCCGCATCGGATCACCGATTAAGGAAATTGAAGGTACCCTCGAAACGGTGGGGCAGATCGAAATCTCCCGGCTCGAACGGAACCTGGGCTACCTCGGTATCATCGCCGGTATCGCGCCCATGCTGGGCTTTATCGGTACGATTTCGGGGATCATCCGGATTTTTTACAACATCTCCCTTTCCGACAACATCAGCGTCGGGATCATTGCCGGCGGTCTGTACGAGAAAATGATTACTTCCGGTGCCGGTCTGATCGTCGGGGTAATTGCCTATACCGGCTATCACCTGCTGAACATGCTGGTCGAGAAATTCACGCTCCGCCTCGAAATCAGCGCCTTCGAATTTATGGAAGTGCTGCAGAAACCGACGGAGACCGTACGAGTACGGTAGGGTGTAAAGTTTATGGTTTAAGGTTTAAGGCGGTCCGCCGCTGCGGTTGCTTCGCCAAGACGAATCACCGAAGGCGAAGCAACCGCAGCGGCGGACCGCCTTAAACCTTAAACGTTAAACCTTAAACGACTAAAGACATTGAAATTCCGCCGAAAAAATAAATTCGCCGCCGAGGTAGCCACCTCTTCGCTGAACGACATCATGTTCTTCCTGCTGTTGTTCTTCCTCATTATTTCGACGGTGGCCAATCCGAACGTCATCAAGCTGATGCTGCCCAAAGCGGCTTCCTCCCAGCAGATGGCCAAAAAGCAGGTCACCCTTTCGGTAGACGCCAGCAAGCAGTACTTTATCGATAAGCGCCCCATCGACGGCACGAATCTGGAAAATGAACTGAAAGCGCTGCTGAATGGGATTCAGGATCCGACCGTGATTGTGCGGGTTGATAAAGCGCTGTCGGTGCAGGACCTGGTTGATGTTCTGCAAACCGGCGCCAAACTGAACATTAAAATGGTGATGGCGACTTCCAAATAAGCGTTTTTACCGCCCGAATCCAGCCGACCGCCAGCTCCGCGGTCGGCTTTTTTGTTGCTCAACCTGCCAGACGGCCACGCCCGGAAAGCGCCGGAGAAGTTGTTTGCTTTTCCGGATACCCGCCACGCCGAACGCCTTCGCCAGCGCATCGGCCCGGACGCCATCGGGGGCGATAACCGTCGTTCGGACATGGTGCCGGAGGCCTAGGCCGGTGCGGGGATTGAGGATGTGAGAGTACCGTTTGCCCCCATGTTCCAGATACCGGTACGCCGCCCCGGAGGTGGTAATGGCCCGGTTCGCCAGGGAAAGCGTCAGGGTGTCGCTGCCGGCACCGGCCAGGACCCGCCAGCCGGGCTCCCCGGGCGGCGCTTCGCTCACCAGAATGTCCCCGCCAATGTCCAGCAGGGCCGAGCGGATGCCGAACGGCCGCAGCACCTTCATGCCTTCATCGATGGCGTAGCCCTGCCCGATACCGCCGACATCCAGGCGCATACCGGGCCGCTTCAGCCGGATGCGCCGCCCGGCTTCGTCGAAGTCAAGGAGGCGGTAACCGACCCGCCGGTGGGCTTCCCGGATGGCTTTTCGGGACGGGAATTCCTTGCGCCGAACTGCTCGTCGCCAGAGTTGCGGGAGCGGCCCGATGGTGGGGTCGAAGCGTCCCCCGGAACGCCGGGCCAGGTCGACGGCCTGCTGCAGCACGGCGAACAGATCCGGCGAAACCGGCACCCATTGCCCGCTGCCCGCCGTTGCTGACAGCCGGTTGATCTCTGAGCCGTCGAGGTAGTCGCTCATGACCGTATTGAGCGAGTCCATGCGGGCGTAGACCGCGTTTTTTGCCCGCTGGGCCAGGCTGTCGGAAGGCGCGTAAAAAATGAGATTGAACTCTGTACCGTAGAGCGGTCGGGTAAAGGTATACCGCTGCAGCGGCTGGCCGGCTCCACCGAAACCAGCCAGCCAGAACAGAGCAAAAAGCAGCGCTCTCACAGCCGCGTTGCCCGGTCGCGCAGGTAAAAGTCGGCCAGCACCAGGGCCGCCATGGCCTCCACGATGGGTACGGCCCGCGGAACGACGCAGGGGTCGTGGCGGCCTTTCCCGGAAACAATCACCTGATTCCCCTCAGCATCGATGCTGTCCTGGTCCTGCATGATGGTCGCTACGGGCTTGAAGGCTACCCGGAAGTAGATGTCCTCTCCGTTCGAAATGCCCCCCTGAATCCCGCCGGAATGGTTGGTTTTGGTCCGGACGCGGCCGGCCTCATCGGTGTAGAATTCGTCGTTATGCTCCGAGCCGAACTGCTCCACGCCGGCAAAGCCGCTGCCGTATTCAAAGCCTTTCACGGCGTTGATGCTCAGCATGGCTTTCCCCAGCTCGGCATGCAGTTTATCGAAGACCGGCTCGCCCCAGCCCGCCGGTACGCCCGTCGCCACGCAGTCGACCACACCCCCGACCGAGTCCCCGCGCTTGCGGGTTTCGTCAATGTAATCGAACATCTGCTGGGCCATCACCGGATCCGGGCAGCGCACGGCGTTTTCCTCCGCTTTCGCCAGTTCCAGTTGCTGATACGGAATTTCCAGCTTCAGTTTACCGACCTGTGAAACGTAAGCGTTTACTTCCACGCCCAGGTGCCGCAGCAGCAGCTTGGCTACCGCTCCGGCTGCCACCCGTGCGGCGGTTTCCCGGGCAGAGCTTCGGCCGCCCCCGCGGTAATCGCGGACACCGTACTTATGCTGGTAGGTAAAATCGGCATGCGAGGGCCGGAATTGCTGGGCAATATGCGAATAGTCCTTGCTCCGCTGGTCGGTATTGCGAATGACCATGGCCAGAGGCGTACCGGTCGTTTTTCCTTCGAAAACGCCCGACAGGACTTCCACTTCATCGCCCTCCCGCCGCTGGGTCGTAATGCGCGACTGCCCCGGCCTGCGCCGGTCCAGTTCGGATTGAATGAATTCGGCATCAAAGGTCAATCCCGCCGGGCATCCATCGATGATCACGCCCAAAGCCGGCCCGTGGGATTCGCCAAAGGTTGAAATTTTGAAAAGGGTACCGTAGGTGCTGCCCATACAAGAGGTATGAGGTATGAGATGTGAGGTATGAGGTATGAAGTATAAGGTATGAGGTGCCGTCGATCAGCCTCATACCTTATACCTCATACCTCATACCTCACACCTCATACCTGATTGATTATTTTTTCCAAAGTAAATACATCATTCCCAAAATCATGACCGAGAGCAGCACATTCGCTGCCAGGCGCAGGACTTCCTGGGCGTTGAGGGTCTGTACGGAGCTGTCGGTTTGTTCCAGCCCGGTATAAATGGAACCGGGTAATTTTCCTACCGCGGCGGTATCGACGGGTTCGGTCAGGTTGCGGCCGCCGATGTTGAGTGTAATGGTGGACCGAAGCGTATCGTACCGTTCCAGTCGGGGGTTAAAATAGATCCAGCGGAAAAGGCGATCGAGCGGAAACGGACCGTTCTGGCGGGGAATGAGCTGATACCGGAAGGTCTTGGAACCGGTAATCTGGTCTTCCTGGTGCTGCAGGGTATGCTTTTCTTCGGGCGGAAATACGTCCAGGACCGGTTCGGCGGCCAGGACCGGCTGGGGAATGGACATGATGTTGCCCCGGCCTTCGATGCCAAACACATACTGCACACTCTGACCCGTTGCCGGATTCCGGCGGGACACCTGTTCCGTCAGGCGGTAATCGCCTACCGCCACGCGTTCGCGGAGCGGATGAGGCGGTAGCGCCCGTACCGCAATCCGGGCTGTTTTCGACGAAAAGCTCAGCACCTCTTTTATCGGTGTACCGCCAGGTGCCGCGGCCGGACGCTGCTGCTGGATGCGCAGATCAACGGCCGGCAACTGAATGGACTGTACCGTCAGCGGAAAGAACGTGGCCTGGTAAATCCGGTATTCGGTGTACCGCCGGCCTTCGATTCGCACGGGGCGGGCCTGTACCTCGGCAATCCCCGCGTTTTCTTCCCAGCAGTTGGCCGGGCGCATGGCTTTCAGCTGTTGCTGAAGCTGCTGCTCAAGTTCATAAAACGTTAATTCAAACGGATAGCTTTCCGCTACAAAAAGCGCCAGCTTTACGGTAAAGCCTTCCCCGACGTATACACCGGTCCGGGTGGTGGTCAGCGACAGGTACACATCTCTTTTTCCGACTGCCGGAGCCGGGGTGGCGGCGTCACTGGCCGACGGACGAACGGTGATGGTCGTCCCCTCGGAACGGACCGTGGTAGTGCCTACGGTAACCGTAAACGGCGCCAGGCGGTAACGGCCCGGACGGACGGCCAGGTAGTTCTGGGTAATGATCTGCGTAACGACGGGATCGCCCGTTACGCTGGTAGTCGTTCCGCGTTTGGTGAAGCCGGGAATGTCGGGAAAGGTGATAAGCGGACGGGTTTCGCCGCTCCGAACAATGACCGAAATTGTAAAAGGCCGTTCGCTCACAATCTCGTTTTCACCCAACTCAATAGCAAGCCCAACCTCCTGGGATAAAGCCTTGTGCCCCAGTAGACATAAAATAAATAATGCAACTAATAATTGGAATCTTCCCAAAATAAAGTCTAATTTTGGACAACAAACACCAAATACGGGCCGTTACGTCAACAAGATGGCGTTGTTCTGGAACCCATTAACTCACACACCTCCTGTTCAAAACCAAAAACGTTTAAACGAGTATGGCAAGCATGTTAGAGTATATCAAGATGATTCTCGAAAAAGTCAGTTTTGACAAGAATCTTTTTGAGAAAGAACTCAAGAAAGCCATCCGGAGTCTCCTGCCAGAGGAGATCGTTCAACTGAAGTCCTGGTGCTACGATACGTTTAGTTCGCTGTATTTAAGCGTCCTTAATAAGTGCTTTAGTCGGGTTCGCTTCGGTTGATTCGACCATTCGGTACAGTAGAGGCCTGTTCCCGAAGAACAGGCCTCTTTTTTTTACCGGTTGAACTGCATCCGCTGCCCCATTACGGATTCATCGAAACGGCCATCGGCATACGCCAGGTGGCCGGAGACGATCGTGTGCGTCACCGCCGCCCGGAGTGACCGCCCTTCCAGGGGTGACCAACCGCACTGGTAGTGGACATTCTCCCGGCTTACCGTCGTTACCGCGTCCGGATCCACCAGCACCAGGTCAGCCCAGTAGCCTTCCCGAACGTATCCCCGCCGGTCGATCTGAAAGCATTGGGCCGGAGCGTGGCTCATTTTCTCCACTACTTTCTCCAGCGAAATCTTCCCTTCCCGGACGGCATCGAGCATCAGCAGGAGCGAATGCTGGACCAGCGGCAGCCCCGAGGGCGCCTGCCAGTACGGCTGCTGTTTTTCTTCCCAGGTATGCGGAGCGTGGTCGGTGGCGATAATGTCGAGCCGGTCGTCGAGCAGGGCCTTCCAGAGAGCCTCCCGATGGTGCGGGGCCTTGATGGCCGGATTGCATTTGATCTGGTTGCCCAGCGGCTCATAATCATCGGCCGAAAACGTCAGGTGGTGGACGCAGACTTCCGAGGTAATGCGCTTCTCCGTTAACGGGATGTCGTTCCGGAACAGGCTTAGTTCGTCGGCCGTCGTCAGGTGCAGGATGTGCAGACGCGTGTTGTAGCGCGTTGCCAGTTCCACGGCCAGGGTCGAGGATTTCAGACAGGCCTGTTCGTCGCGCACCAGCGGGTGGATCCGGGCCGGGGCATTGTCGCCGTATGCTTCCTTATACCGCGCTGAGGCGGCCTTGACCGTCGCTTCATCCTCGCAGTGGGTCGCAATCAGCATCGGACTCTGGCGGAAGACTTCTTCCAGGACCGATACTTTGTCAACGAGCATGTTTCCCGTCGACGATCCCATGAATATCTTGATGCCACAGACGTCTTTCGGATTGGTCCGGAGTACCTCGTCGAGGTTATCGTTCGACGTGCCCATGAAAAAGGAATAGTTGGCCAGGGAAGTTCGGGCGCCGATGGCGTACTTATCGGCCAGCAGTTCCTGCGTCAGGGCGTTGGGAACGGTATTGGGCATTTCCATGAAGCTGGTCGTGCCACCGGTGACGGCCGCGCGGGCCTCGGTCCGGATGGTGGCCTTGTGGGTCAGCCCCGGCTCCCGGAAATGGACCTGGTCGTCGATTACGCCAGGCAGCAGGTATTTTCCCTTCGCGTCGATTACCGTATCGGCCGTCCGACCGCTCAGGCCGGCACCAATCTGTTCAATAAAACCGTCTCTGACGAATACATCCGCCTCGCGGATCTGGCCTTCGTTCACCAGGCGGGCGTTTAGGATTAGTAGGGTGGGCATGGTTCTTTAGAGGTAGGAGGTAGGAGGTGTGAGGTATAAGGTGGTTCTGCCAATAAAGTGACTGACAGGCAAAGCCACCACATACTTCATACCTCATACTTTAAATTTTCGTGGCGATTTCCTTCGCAAAATAGGTAAGAATAATCTTGGCGCCGGCGCGCTTCATGGCGGTGAGGGCTTCGAGCATGGCGCGGTCGCCGTCGAGCCAGCCGTTGCGGGCGGCGGCCTTGATCATGGCGTATTCGCCGCTGACGTTATAGGCCGCAATCGGCAGGTTGAAGTTGTCGCTCAGGAGTTTGATCACGTCGAGGTAAGCCAGGGCCGGCTTGACCATCAGGAAATCGGCTCCTTCCAGGTAGTCGAGTTCCGCCTCGATAAGCGCCTCACGGCTGTTGGCCGGGTTCATCTGGTAGGTCTTCTTATCGCCGAAGCGGGGGGCCGAGTCGAGCGCGTCACGGAAGGGACCGTAAAAGGCGCTGGCGTACTTGGCAGTATAGGCCATGATCGACACCTTGGTGAATCCTTCCTCGTCGAGGCATTCGCGGATATAGCCGATCCGACCGTCCATCATGTCGGAGGGCCCGACAATGTCGGCTCCGGCCCGGGCCTGGGCGACGGCCATCTTGCCGAGTACTTCCAGCGTTTCGTCGTTGAGAATTTCCAGGCCCTGCGGTCCGTGCTCGACGATGCCATCGTGTCCGTCGGAACTGTACGGATCCATGGCGATGTCGGTCATAATGCTGATTTCGGGAAACTGCGCCTTGATGGCCTGCACTGATTGCAGGTAGAGTCCGTCCGGGTTAAGGCTTTCGGTGGCGTATTTATCTTTTCTGGCTTCCGGCAGGTTGGGAAACAGGGCGAAGGTCTTCAGACCCAGGTCCACGCATTCCCGAATTTCCTCCAGAAGCAGGTCCTGGGAAAAGCGGTAAATGCCCGGCATGGAGGTTACTTCGGTCTTGACGCCCTGGCCTTCCATCACGAACAGGGGAAAGATCAGGTCGGAGAGCGCCAGGTTATTTTCCTGCACCAACTCGCGGATGGCGGCGGATTTTCGGTTTCTGCGGGGTCGTCTGAGCATAGCGCAACAATTTGTGCGCAAAGGTCGTAAAGCCGGGGCAGAGATACCAGAAAACTTCCGTCAGGCAATGAGTTTGAAGCCTTCACCGTGGAGGTTGACGATCTGAACGGACTCGTCTTCGCGCAGGTACTTGCGGAGCTTGGTAATGTAAACGTCCATGCTCCGGGCGTTGAAGTACGAATCATCGCCCCAGACCATTTTCAGGGCGAAACTCCGGCTGAGCGGCTGGTTTTTGTTCTGGGCGAAGAGTTTGAGGAGCTCGGTTTCCTTGCTGGTCAGCTTCTGGCTTTCTCCATCGCGGCTGAGGGTCTGGTGGTCGTAGTCGAAGCGGAAAGAGCCGATCTGAAAGACCGTCGGCTGACTGGTAACCTCCGTTTTTTTGTACCGGCGCAGAATGGCTTCGATCCGAAGCAGGAGCTCTTCCATGCTGAAGGGCTTGGTCATGTAGTCATCGGCCCCGATCCGAAAGCCCTGGATCGTATCTTCCTTCATGGACTTGGCCGTCAGGAAAATGATGGGCACATCCCGCCCCGACATCCGCACTTCCTTCGCCAGCGAAAAGCCGTCCTTCTTAGGAAGCATGACATCAAAAATGCAAAGGTCGTACACCTGATTCAGAAACAGTTCCCAGCCCTGGTTTCCGTCGGTGGCCCGTTCGGTATCGTAACCTTTGGCAATCAGGTACTCCTGGAGCAGCAGGCCCAGGTTGGGGTCGTCTTCGACTAGTAGGAGTTTGGGCATGATAAAGTCATCAGTCGGTCAGTCGTCAGTCGGTCAGTCGCGGTCCGCCGCTGCGGTCAGTAATTAGTCATGGGTCGGCTCCGCTCCTAGCTGGCTTACTGGGGAAGCAGACCGCTGAAGACTGATAGACTGATGACTGTCGACTATTTATACTGTCGACTATTTATAAGGAATAACCACTTCAAATTCACTCCCCTGCCCCAGCCGGCTGCGGACCTGGATGGTGCCGTGGTGGGCTTCCACCATCTTCCTGACGTAGCTCAGGCCAAGACCAAAGCCTTTGACATCGTGCCGGTTGCCGGTCGGGACGCGGTAAAATTTTTCAAAAATCCGGCCCTGTTGCTCCCGGCTCAGCCCCAGGCCTTTGTCGGCGATGGTTAGGCTGACGCCTTCCTCCAGGCTCCGGGTCCGGATCGTAATATCGGGCCGCTCGGGCGAGTATTTGATGGCGTTGTCGAGCAGGTTGTACAGGATGTTGCTCAGGTGAACTTCGTCGGCCTCCACTTCTTCCCGTTCTGCTTCAAATTCCAGGTGTACTTCTCCCTGGCGCTGCTCGATCTGGAGTCCAATGGTATTGAGCGCCTTTTCGATGGTGGTATGAATGTTAACCGTCGTCAGGTTCAGCTTCACCTCGCCCTTGCCCGCCTCGGAACGGTCGAGCAGGGCCATCTGCAGGACCTTCTCAACATGGGTCCCCAGCCGTCGCGTCTCCTCGCGGATGATGTTCACGTACCGGTTCAGCCGGCTCGCCCCGCTCTCCCCCGTCGTCAGCTGATCCTGGGCCATTTCGGTGGCCAGCAGAATCGTCGAGATCGGGGTCTTGAACTCGTGGGTCATATTATTGATAAAGTCATTCTTGATATCGGCCAGCTTTTTCTGCCGGACGATCGTGCTGATGGCCACGTAAAAACAGGCGATGATGACCAGGATCAGGACGGCCGAGCCCGCAAAGGTAGCCGCCATCTTTCCCAGAATGAATTCCTGCCGCCCCGGGAAATGAACGTACAACTGATTGTAGCCATTGTTGAAATCATTCGGGAAAAGCACCGCCCGGTACGTTTTTCCCCCTTGTTCTTCCTGCCGGAGATGATGCGACGCAAAGAGCACCTGGGCTTTGGCTCTAGGGTCCGCCTGGGTATGGACACCGTACGCAAACGGAATGCTAATGCCCCGTTCGTGCAGGGCCCGTTTCAGCAGGGTATCGACCACGTACCGGTTCACCCGACTTTCGATCGGCCGCTTGGTTAGGAGCAGGTCACCGACGACTTCCTTCACCATTTCCGACTGCCGGACGGCCTTTTGCTGCGTTTCGGGCACGGCAGCCAGTTCCTGACCGTGCAGGCGCTTCAGCGGCGACCGGCGCGGCAGCGTTTTGGGAACGCTTCGTTGCCCCGCCAGGGCCGAAGAGTCCACGGCCTGATTGCCCTGCAAAAGTCGTAGCTGGCGCTCGAACACCTGATCGACCATCCAGTCGAGGTACCGCTGCTGGCGCAGCTGCAAATTCAAAAGCTCCTCCGGCCCCAGGGCGTCCTGCTGCCGGATCAGGTCCTCCATAAACTGCTGCTGCACATCCGACAGCTTCTGAAAATCGGCGTGCAGCGCGTCGGACGGACTGACCGATGAAGAAGCCATGCCCTGTCCGGACGGAAGCGTTCCTGGTGTGGACAGGATAGGGGCCTTCAGCTGGCCGCCCTGGGCCACCGTCGGTCCGGTCGGCCGTGGCTGACGCGGCGCCTTGGGCTCTGCATGCCGGGCAATGGCCATGAGCCGCTCCTGCTGCTGCTGCCGGGCCATCCGCTGGCGGGTCAGGTAGAGAATCTCCTGCCGCTCAAGGGTCCGGACGACCTCCTGCAGGGCGTCGGTAATCTTATAATCAAACTGTTCCCGCTGCAGGGCCAGCGCGTTCCGGATCCAGTAAAGCTGCAGAGAAATCAGTCCCAGCAACCCTACCGCCATCAGCGCGGCAATCCAGCGTATGCGTCTTGTTGTCATTTTTTATCCGTTCCGTGCAACCTTTCGCTCCGACCGTTCATCTATTGGACAATACGGTAAAAGTACACAAGCCGACCGGTCAACCGATTTTGCGGCGATCCAATTAACAAACTTTAACAACCGGATTATCACACATTAACACCCCGGCAATTCCCCGTTTTGTAGGTTTGTCGGACCATCCGTTACCGCAACATGAAAAAGCCTATGCCTACTTTACTTTCGTTTCGCACGGGGCTGCTCGCGGCGGCGCTCCTGTCTACCGCCTGCGCCACCACTACCCTGGCCCAGGCCAGGAAGAAGGCTGACAAAGCCGGGAAGGAAGAGGTCAACGTAAAGATCATCGAGCGTACCGACGCCGGCGAAGTCCGGGAACTGGAGCGGACTTACCGCCTCGATGGGTTGAAGGACGACGAACGGGATGCGCTGGTCAACCGGCTGGTCGACTCGCTGCGGGCGGGCCGCAACGGAAAGCGGAGCAACATGACCATCATTATTGAAGGCGACGAAGGCAGCCGCCGCGACCGGGCACCCCGCCTGCGGGGCGAGGTGTACAGCAACCGCCCGGGCTGGCCCTATGCACCCGACGGTGGACCGATGGAATTCCGGTACTACCGCGATGGTCATCTACAGAACCGCCTGCGTTTCAACCCCGATTCGCTGGCCGACCGGATGCGGCGGTTCGAGTTCCGCTTCCCGCAGGAATGGTCACTGCGCATGGACGATGCCTTCCGCAACTGGAGCTGGTCAACCGAGGGCGAGGCCAAAGCTTCTACCATTCGCAACCTGCAGGTGTTTCCGAATAATCCCGAACAGCATGAGCTGAACGTTCGCTTCACGGCTCCGGGGAAGGGCGATATCCAGATTCGGGTGACGACGCCCGAAGGAAAAGAAGTGGCGCGCCGGGAGGTTAAGGACTTTTCGGGCAGTTATTCCGGCCAGGTCGATCTGGGCCGGAAAGCCAAAGGAGTCTACTTCGTCCAGGTTACTCAGAACGAAGACGGAGCCGTACGGCGGGTCGTATTGCCCTGATAACGAACGGATCAGGGACGAATGCTTGTAGGTTCGTCCCTGTTTTCCGGCACTTTACGGCCAAAAACCTCCGCTTCAGCGGGAAATGATAGAAAATCGCTCACCGGCGCGCTACGTTTGTAGCATGAATACGTCTTATTCAGCAGAAAGGACAAATCCGGAGGCGAGGAGAGCGCCAGACCATTCATCACATAATAGTACCGTTTATCCGTATTTCAGAAAAAACATGGTACTATGTATTGCAAGGTACGCTCCAAAGCCTATATCTTTGTATCAACTTAAAAGTTCATCTCATCCACGGGTTATTATGAAAAAGGCACTTATCCTCTTCCTGCTGCTGGGCACCGCTTTCAGCGCTTCGGCGATGGGTCACCCGCACAATGTGTTCTCGACACATCGGAAGGCTAAACAGCAACCAGTTAAAACGTCGATCTGCCGCAGCAGCGCCAAACAGGTGGTCCGGCAGTCGCTGACGACATATGCCCAGGCAGCCCTACCGAGCGTGGGTAGCTTTGTATCGGACATGATTCGTCGGAAGATGCAGTAAGTGTTAGCAGGCGCTCCGCGAGGGGTCACCTTCCGGCGCGGCTCAATTGAATGAATACTTCTGACCCCGCCCGGGGCGGAATGGAATTAACACAGGGTTCGATCCGAACCTCCTCAAACACCGGTCGGAACAAAGCTTCGTATTCCGCCCGGTTCCCGCCGAACGGAGGCCCGCCTCCAAAATCCCGGTCAAACAGCACCCCGACCAGTTTTCCTCCCGGCACCAGCAATTCACGCATTTTTCGGGCATACCCTTCCCGCAGATCCGGGCTTAAGGCGCAGAAAAAGGTCTGTTCGATAATGCGGTCGTACTGCCCCTGATGCGCGAAAAAATCTTCGCAGCAAATCGTAAGCCCCTTTCCCAGATAATTTGCAAATCGCTCCTCCAGCCGCCGGGTGACCGTTTCGGACAGATCCACCACGGTAACGTTCGTAAATCCACGCTCGAGCAGATACGCCGCCTCATAGGCATTGCCAGCCCCGGGGATCAGGATGCGGACGTCTCGATCGCTTAGCTGATCAAAATAGGCTTTCAGGGGCGTTGAAACCGTTCCCAGGTCCCAGCCTGTCTGACCGCTTTCGTAGCGATCGTCCCAGTAGCGTTGATCGAACATCCCTTATTCGTATACTTTTTCGCCCTGTTCGAGCCAGATGCCCCAGGTACGGGAGTAGGCGTGTACTTTTCTGGTGGGTTTTCCCTGCATATCCACGACGGGGTTGCCCTGATTCACCCATTCGAAGAGGCTACCGTACAGGTTTCGCACGTTGGTATACCCCGCTGCCAGCAGCTTCTCCCCTACCCGCTCGCTCCGATAACCCACCGAGCAGTAGACTACGATGGGGGTCGCTTTTGGCAGATCGCGCACCCGCTCCAGGTCAAAATCATCGTACCCAACCCAGCGTGCGCCGGGCAGATGGCTGACTTCGTATTCCCGGCGGGCGCGGGTGTCCAGCAGTACGGCCTGGGGCTGTTTTTTAAGCTCGTCGCAATAGACCACCGGGACCGTCTCCTTATAAAGGGTTTTCAACATCAGGCCGTACGAGCGGCTCTGGGCCGCTATGGGGCCAGCAAACAGGACCATATAAAAAAAAAGCAACCGTTTCATAAGTAGCCGGCAGCCAGCTGCTGATCAGATAGTTAAATGCTTTGTTTAGACTGCTGGACAAAAGATAAAAGACACAAGACCAAAGAATTTATAAACAGCCCTTATTCGTGTGTCTTTTGTCTATTCTCCTTAGTCCAGGGATACAAACCTGGCGTTCCCACAAGGTACGCCGAAAACGTAGTCTAAAAAAAGCAGAAGTTTCCCAATGGCCATTAAGCCTTTGGCGTTATTCTTAATCTATATAACGCGTAGAGACAAGAATAAAAGAAGCCAAAATGGGGAAAAGCTTGCCCTTTATTTCCTCCCACCGCGCAGCAGGGCGTTTTTTTGTTAGGCCTTTTCCCTGCAGTTCGTTAACTTTAAGGCTTCGTAGCGTCCCCTACAGCCTGTATCGTAACTGTTCTTAAGTGAGGTAGAAATGAGGAATCGAGTCGTTTTTCTGGTGGCGTTTCTGTTCATAACGGGTTTGTTGACGGCTTCCGGCTGGAATCGCCGCGTACTGTCAAAAACCTTCCTGAAGTCCTTTGTTGCTCCTTCCACCCGCGAACACAAGCCGGCTAAGCCGGTGCGGAAGGCGGTTGCGGCGCGGATGCAGCCGGTGGAAGTGTTTAATCTGGCCCCGCAGGAGCAGCGCTGGGTGGACAGCGTTTTTCAGACCATGACCCAGGCCGAAAAGATCGGTCAGTTCTTCATGGTGGCTACCTTCTCCAATCTGGACGAATCGCATTACCAATATGTCGAGACGCTGGTCCGGCATTACCATATTGGCGGGCTGATCTTTTTCCAGGGCGGCCCCTACCGGCAGGCCGTTCTGACCAACCGCTACCAGACCGCCGCCAAAATTCCGCTTCTGGTCGGCATCGACGGGGAGTGGGGTCTGGGCATGCGCCTCGACAGCACGATGGACTTCCCGCGGCAGATGACGCTGGGCGCCATCCGTGACGAAAAACTGGTGTACCGCATGGGCGTCGAAATCGGCAAACAGTGCCGTCGCCTGGGCATTCACATCAACTTTGCGCCCGTCTCCGATATCAACAGCAACCCGGCTAATCCCGTCATCGGCAACCGTTCCTTCGGCGAGTCCAAGGAAAACGTTGCCTCCAAGGCCAGTGCCTACATGAAGGGCATGCAGCACATGCGGGTGATCGCCACGGCCAAGCATTTCCCCGGCCACGGTGACACCAGCGTCGACTCGCACCAGACGCTGCCCACCATTGCCCGCTCCGAAACGCAGCTCCGGGATATCGAACTGTTCCCCTTCCGCAAGCTGATCGCCGACAGCCTGATGGGCATTGTAACGGGCCATCTGCACGTCCCCGTCGTCGACAAAACGCCCCGGCTGGCCGCTACCCTGTCCGAAAAGGTCGTAACGGACCTGCTCAAGAAGGAACTGGGCTTCCGGGGGCTGGTCTTTACCGACGCCCTGAACATGGGCGGCATCAGCCGGTCGCTTTCGTCCGACGAAGTGAACCTGCGGGCGCTGATGGCTGGTAATGACATCCTGCTTTATCCGGAAAATGTACCCGATGCGGTTCGCCGCATCGAAGAGGCCATCCAGCAGGGGAAGCTTTCCCAGGAAATGGTCGACGAAAAAGTAAAGAAAATCCTGCGGGCCAAGTACTGGTCCGGTCTCTACCAGGTCGAACCCATCCGGCTGGAAAACCTCGAGCGTGACCTGAACTCGCCCGAAGCCCAACTGCTGAAGCAGGAACTGTGCGAGCAGTCCGTTACCCTGGTTAAGAATCAGAACAACTTCCTGCCCCTCACCGGCTTGGATACGCTCCGGCTGGCGGCGATATCGATCGGCTCGGACTTCGGTAATACCTTCCAGAAGTCGCTGAGCCGATACGCTCCTATCAGGCACTTTACCTACGGTGAAAAGCCCAACAGCGAGGCACAAATCGAGGAAATGATCAGCCAGATCGGCGACGCCAATACGGTTATCGTCAGCTTCCACCGCATGAGCCCGACGGCCAAGTGGAATTATGGCGTCACCAAGCACTCGCTCGACCTGATCGCCCGGCTCCGGCAGCGGGCCCGCGTCATTGTCTGCGCCTTCGGTCCGGCCTACGCCCTGCGCCCCTTCATGGGCTCGGAGGCCGATGCGGTACTGTGTACCTACGAAGACGGCGAGGAAATGCAGCGCGTCGTTCCGCAGATCCTTTTTGGTGCCCTCCCGGCCAGGGGGGTAATGCCGGTATCGGTCGGTGACTGGCGGATGGGCTACGGCCTGCTGACGGCACCCAACGGCCGCCTGGCCTACAGCCTGCCCGAGAGCGTGGGTATGCGCACGGGCCACCTGCGGCGCATTGATGACATTGTCCAGAAGGCTCTCCGGGACCGGGCGTTCCCCGGCTGCCAGGTACTGGTTGCCCGCAAGGGGAAAGTGGTCTTCGACAAATCGTACGGTACGCTTTCCTACAACGGTTACGAGCGGGTGACCGACGAAACGCTTTACGACCTGGCTTCGCTCACCAAAGTACTGGGCACCCTCCAGGCCATCATGCTGCTTAATGAGCGGGGGGCGATTGATCTCAACCAGAAGGTTTCGGCTTACCTGCCCGAGTTTGCTGCAAACAGCAAGCGGAACATGACCGTCAGCGATGTTCTGCTCCACCAGGCGGGCTTCCCGGCCGGTCTGCCGCGGGCCGTCGAGCGCACGCGCACCCCGGGCCTGCGGGCAGAATTTTACAGCAGCGTCCGGGACACAGCCCACACCCTGCAGGTAGGCCCGACCCTCTACGCCCGGCCAGCCATGCGGGATTCGATCTGGCGCTGGATCGTGAACACACCGCTGACGGGTCGTCCCGACGAAGAAGGCCGCTTCCCGACCCTCTACAGCGACCTGAGCTTCGTCACCATGCAGAAACTCGTCGAGCGTGTCGCCAACCAGCCGCTGGATATCTTCCTGGAGGAAAACGTTTACAAGCCGCTGGGTGTCAGCTCGATGGTATTCAATCCGCTCCAGCGTAGGCCCAGCGCCAAGATCGCCCCGACTGAAAACGATACCTACTTCCGGAATGCGATGCTGCGGGGGACCGTCCACGATCAGCTGGCGGCTCTGCAGGGAGGCGTTTCGGGCCATGCCGGTCTGTTTGGCTCTGCCCAGGACATCATCAAAGTGCTGCAGATGAACCTGCAAAAGGGGCAGTACGGAGGCCGTCGTTTCCTGCTGCCGGGTACCGTCCCGCTGTATACCCGCCCGGTCAGCGAGAAGAACCACCGTTCGCTGGGCTGGGATAAACCCAATCCCGAAGGCAGCAGCTCTTACGTGGCGGCGCAGGCGTCAAGTCGCTCGTTTGGCCATACCGGTTTTACGGGTAACGTCATCTGGGTCGACCCGGATTATGACCTGATTTTTGTCTTTCTTTCCAACCGCGTGCACCCCAGCGCAGGCAACAACCTGATCAATTCGCAGAAGATCCGCCGGCAGATTCACGAAGCCATTTACGAGGCCCTGTAACGGCCTTGTATGAAGAGTTCGGATTACGATTTATCGAAATAACTTCGTTATTTTGAGGTGTTTTCGTATCCATCTTAACTTGTCTTCGTTATGACACGACGTTTACGTCTGTTTGGGCTTGTTGTGGCGCTACTGTGCGGCATGGCAGGAATAACACAAGCCCAGACGATTACAACCGGTACAGTCACCCCGGCTACTGTTTGCCCGGGCGGTACTGTTTCGGTTCCGTTTTCCACCTCTGGTTTGAGTGGTACCCGCCAGTATGTAGTGCAATTGGCGAGCACGACCGCGGGTCCCTACACCACCATCTCCACACCCACTTCGCTCTCCACGGCCACTGGCAACCTGACCGCCACCGTGCCAACCGCTACCGCAGCCGGTTCCTACGTGGTTCGGGTAACCGGCACCCTGAGCGCTACGGTAACCAACGGCAGCACTTCGACGCTGACGGTCAGCGCAATTCCGGCGGCTCCGGCGGTAGCAACGACTTCCTACACCGTCTGCCAGGGTGCTACCAGCCCCACGATCTCGGCCACCCTGGGCACTGCCGGCAGTACGTATGCCTGGACGCCCGGCGCGGGCTCACCAGCGCTTACCGGACAAGCTAAGACCGGCACCAGCCTCACGGCCAACGTACCGACCGGCACCGCCGGCACCTTTACGTATACGGTTACCGAAACGAACGCTGCCGGCTGCACCAGCCCGGCCAGCGCGGTGATTTCCGTCACCGTCCGGCCAACGCCAGCGGCTCCGGCGGTGAGTCCGGTCAGCCTGTGTCTGAACGCCACCGCTTCGCCGCTAACGCCTACCGCCAGCGGAGGTGCTACTCTGGTCTGGTACGCCAGTCCAAGCAGTACTACAGCTTTAGCTGGCGCACCCACCCCGCCCACCAGCGCTACCGGTACGACCAATTATGCCGTAAGCCAGACGCTCAACGGCTGTGAAGGGCCGAAGGCAACGGTGGCCGTGACGGTTCGGCCGCTGCCGGGCGCTCCCAGCTCGACTACGGCAACGCTTTCCTACTGCCAGAATACAACGGGCATTTCGCCCCTGACAGCCACGGCCAGCTCCGGCGGCACGCTGAACTGGTACAGCACTTCTCCAACCAGCGCCACCCTCAGCGCGGCTCCTACGCCTCCCACCAGTGCCACAGGTACCCTGGGCTATGCCGTCAGTCAGACCGTCAACGGCTGCGAGGGACCGACCACGGCTATTACCGTCACCATCCGGCCCCAGCCCGCGCTGCCCAGCACCACGACTTCACTCACCTACTGCGTGGGCACCGCTTCGGCTCCGCCGCTTTCCGCCACGGCCGTCAGCGGCGCTACGCTGAACTGGTACGCCACGGCAACTACTTCAACGACCTTAACGGCAGCCCCTACCCCGCCGACCAGCGCCAGCGGCACGACCAACTACTTTGTCAGCCAGACGGCCGCCAACGGTTGTGAAAGCGAACGGGCTCAGATTACGGTACGGGTTAAACCGCTGCCCGTTGCGCCCAGCGTGCGCAACCTAGCCATCTGCGAAGCCACCCGGACGCCGGCACCGCTAACGGCCACGGCCGGGGCAGGTAACTCGCTCAACTGGTACTCGGCTCCTACCAGTGGCACGGCCCTGGTCTCCGCGCCTACGCCCGCCACCGATCGACCCGGTGCAACCAGCTACTACGTTTCACAAACGCAGGAGGGCTGCGAAGGGCCCAGGGCCGAACTGGTGGTAACGATCAATCCGCTTCCGGCTGTACCGGGGGTGCAGGACTTCCGGATCTGTCAGTTAGCCGCTTCGCCGGGCCTGACAGCCAATGGCCAGAACCTGAAATGGTACAACCAGTTTGGGGATCCGTTCCCGAATACTCCCGAAGTGATGACGAATCTGGTTGGCACCTTTACCTACCAGGTTACCCAGACCTCCAACCAGGGATGTGAAAGCCAGCGGGCAGCCCTGAATGTTGTAGTTATGCCGCTGCCGACGCCGCCGGCGGTCACTTCGCCGGTGGTGTATTGCCAGAATCAGACGGCGCAGCCGCTGCAGGCTACCGGGACGAACCTGAAATGGACGGATCCGTACGGCAACATCACGACGACGGCCCCCGTACCGCCGACCCAGAACGTAACCGCCGGCGCCTCCTATTCCGTTACCCAGACGGGCACCAACGGCTGCGAAAGCCTGAAGTCGGAAATCCGGCTGATCATCAATGCGCCGCCGACGGCCAGCCTGAGTGGCTCAACCAGCGTAAACCTGGGGCAGCCAGCCAGCCTGACCATCACCTTTACCAGCGTTCCGCCCTTCAGCTACACGCTTTCCAACGGCACCAGCGGCCAGGCTGATAACGTGCAGCAGGTGCTGACCGTAACGCCTTCCCAGACGACGATCTACCAGGTTACCGGGGTTTCCAATGTCTGCGGCAATGGGCTTCCGCTCAGTACCGCCACGGTTACGGTCCGTATTCCGACCATTACCACGGGAGCCCTATCGGCCACTACCGTCTGCGCCGGTACGGCCATTTCGGTACCGTTCACCACGACAGGTGAGTTCAATGCCGGAAACGTGTTCCGGGTTCAGCTGGCCGACACGACCACGAAAAACTACACAGACCTGACGCAGGCCAGCGGTCAGGGACCCATTCAGGTGACCATCCCGTCGGGCACGGCTCAGGGCCTTTATTTTGTGCGGGTGATCGGTACCAACCCCAGCATTCCGGTTCTGGGCCGAAACAGTCCGACTGTCCTGAACGTACGGGCCCTACCAACGGCTACGCTTAGCGGCTCACAGGATACCTATGAGGGGCAAAGTGCCCAGCTTAGCGTGGCGTTTACGGGCGATGCGCCCTGGACGTTCACCTACGCCGACAGCCTTCAGTCGTACAATGTCACGACCAGTGCCAACCCGCACCCGCTCCGGGTAACCCCCGCCCGAACGTCGACGTACCGGCTGACGACCGTCAGCAATAACTGCGGTACGGGCCGGGTCAGCGGCACGGCTACCGTGCGGGTCCTGCCGGTACTGGGTCTGGAACCGGATCCTCTGGCGAAATCCGTTCGGGTTTATCCGGTACCGACGGAGACGAGCTTGACCGTCGATATCGACCTGCCGCTCGCACAGCAGCCGGCCAAACTGATTCTCCGGGACTTTAACGGCCGACCGGTGCTGCAGACGCAGACCCGCCAGCGGCAGACCACCCTGGATCTGCGCCAGCAGGCCGCCGGCACGTACCTGCTCCATATCCAGGTAGGCAGCCGCACGACCGTCCGGAAAATCATGAAGCGTTAAGACCAACGTCGAACCAGTATCCAGCGGGCGATCCGGCAACAGGCCTCGATCGCCCGCTTTTTTATCCTGAGCGGTATGTTTTTCTCGGATGACTATTTCATGGACCAGGCCCTCCAGCTGGCCGAGCAGGCCGGGGAGGAAGGCGAAATTCCGGTGGGAGCCATCGTCGTCTGCCGCAACCGGATCATCGGCAAAGGCTACAACCAGACCGAGCGCCTGGGCGACGTAACGGCCCATGCCGAATTACTGGCGATTACGGCCGCCGCCCAGCACCTGGGTTCCAAGTATTTAACCGACTGCACGCTCTACGTTACGCTCGAGCCCTGCGTGATGTGTGCCGGGGCGTTGTTCTGGGCGCAGATCGGCCGGATCGTCATCGGAGCACCCGATCCGAAGCGCGGCTACAGCCGGGTGCAACCCTCGCTGCTCCATCCCAAAACCCGCTTAACGATGGGGATAAGCGCCGAGGAGAGCCTGCTGTTACTTCAGAAGTTTTTCCGGGGGTTAAGAACATAAATGAAAAAGGTGGTGTTACGGGGGCAGAAAATTGTATGTCTCACCCAATCTTATCGCACACATGGCCTTTGAATTAGCCCCTCTACCCTACCCCAGCAACGCGCTGGAGCCGCACATTGACCAGACGACGATGGAGATCCACCACGGTCGTCACCACAACACCTACGTTACCAACCTCAACAATGCCGTCAACGGAACCGAACTCGACGGCCAGTCGCTGGAGGACCTCCTGTCCGGCGTGAGCAAGTTACCGGTAGCCGTGCGGAACAACGGGGGCGGTCACTGGAACCATACCTTCTTTTGGAACCTGATGGGCCCCAACGCTGGTGGGCAGCCGGTCGGCCAGCTGGCCGAAGCCATTAACCAGAAGTTCGGCTCGTTCGACGCCTTCAAGGAAGAATTCAACAAAGCCGCTACTACCCGCTTCGGCTCCGGCTGGGCCTGGCTGATCGTGAACAATAACGGGGAGCTGGCCGTCACCTCGACGCCCAATCAGGATAACCCGCTGATGGACGTAGCTGAGCAGAAAGGTACGCCAATCCTGGGCCTGGATGTCTGGGAACACGCGTATTACCTGAAATACCAGAACAAGCGCCCGGATTATATCGGTGCTTGGTGGAACGTTGTTGACTGGAACAAGGCCGACGAACGCTACCAACAGGAAAAAGGCTGATTGTGAATGAATAATTAAGAATGAATAATGAATAATTAGAGTAATGAACGAAAGGCTTAAATTTTTTGGCTTTCATTATTCATTATTCATTATTCATTCCCTAATTTTGCAGTCCAAACACGGAGGATGTAGCTCAGTAGGTTAGAGCACCAGATTGTGGTTCTGGGGGTCGTGGGTTCGAGCCCCATCTTCCTCCCTTCGTTTAGGGCCCTGTTTTTCAGCAGGGCCTTTTTTATGCCTAATCTTCACCCCGATGCAGCTTACCCTCCCTATTGCTGATCGCTTCCGTCGCCCGGCGGTAGTTCTGCTGACGCTGGCGTATCTGGCCGGTGTGGTGGGCCTGCATCTGCCCCTGCTTCAGCCCTGGTTTATGCCGCTGGTTCCGCTTAACCTGCTGGCCTCCCTGCTGCTGCTGCTGGCGTTTCATCCCGACTGGCGCTCCTCGTTTGTCTTTTACTGCGTGCTTTGCTTCCTGATTGGCTACTGGGTAGAAGTGCTGGGGGTGTATACCGGGATGGTCTTTGGCCGGTATGCCTACGGGCCGACCCTGGGCTGGAGTTTGTTGGGCGTACCGCTGGTGATCGGTGTAAACTGGTTAACGCTCAGTTATTGCTGCGGCTCGCTCTTTGACCTGCTGCCCGTACCCATTTACCTCAAGACGATTCTGGCAGCGACCCTGATGGTGGCCCTGGATGTACTGATCGAACCCGTAGCCATCCGCCTGGATTTCTGGACCTGGTACGGCGAACCGATTCCGCTGCGAAATTATCTCGGGTGGTGGATTGTCTCGGCCATCCTGCTGGCCATCTGGTACGGACTTCCCTTTGCAAAAAAAAATCCGCTCGCTCTCCCGCTATTGCTGCTTCAGTTTCTGTTTTTCGGGCTAAGCAGTCTGGTTGCCCGGCTAATGTGAAATCGCTAAACAAATTGTCCCGTTCCGTGGTTTTATTAATCCAAAGGGAAATCCTTTCCTGGACTTAGGTATTTTCTGACTGACAGTTGCGGTGTTTGCCCATTTGTGATAACTTGTTGGCTACAAAGTGGTTCAAGGTTAAATCAACGGGCTTATAGCTACAGGATGTAGTTTTGGTCTTTGTCGCACACGCCTTGGCTCAACTGTAATTTGTACCATCCTCATGAGTAATTATTCCATAAAAGATCTGGGGCAGCTATCAGGCATTAAGGCGCACACGCTCCGGATATGGGAACAACGCTACAACATTATCTCGCCCAAACGGACGGATACCAACATCCGTACCTACGATGATCAGGACCTAAAGCTGGTTCTGAATATTTCCCTGCTCAAAGACCACGGCTACAAGATTTCGGAAATTTCCCGGATGTCGTTCGAGGAAATGAACCGGGAAGTGATCGGCATTTCCGACCGGAAACTGAACTATCCGGACCAGATCCACGCTCTCACGATTTCGATGATTGATCTGGACGAAGACCGCTTCGAAAAGATTGTCAGCACGAATATTCTGCAGTTCGGCTTCGATAACACGATGATTCACATCATCTACCCGTTCCTCAGCCGCATCGGTACGCTCTGGGTTACCGGCTCCATTGGCCCTGCCCAGGAGCATTTCATTACCAACCTGATCCGCCAGAAGATCATTGTGGCCATCGACGGTCAGGTAAACAAGCAGCGTCCGAACGCCAAAAAATACTTACTTTTTCTGCCGGAAGGCGAATTGCACGAAATCAGTCTGCTGTTTGCCAATTACATTATTCGGGCGCGGCACAACAAAGTTATTTATCTCGGGCAAAGCCTGCCGTTCAACGAGCTCGTCTTTGCCTACGAAATTCATAAACCGGATTACATTTTTACGGCCATCACTTCGGTTCCGAGTAACCAGGAGGTCCAGCCCTACGTCGACCGGATCGCCCGGCAATTCGCCGACTCCCGCCTGCTGCTGACCGGCTACCAGGTCGTGGGCCAGGACCTCGTGACGTCACCAAACGTCACGGTGGTGAACAATGTGGAGGATCTGATTCGGATTGCGAGCGTGTAAGGAAAAGTAGTAAAAAGCAAAGTGCCTGAGCGACAAAGGCTGTTCAACGAACGCGAACTTTGTCACTCAGGCACTTTGCTTTTTACTACCTGGATTCGTTAACGCACCACATTCACCGCCTCCCCAGCCAGAAACGCCCGGATATTGTCCACAGCGATGGCCAACAGGCGGGTACGAGCCTCGAAGCTGGCCCAGGCGATATGCGGCGTGATGAGGCAGTTTCTGGCGCTTAACAGCGGGTTCTCCGGTGAAGGCGGCTCGGTGGACAGCACATCCAGCCCGGCTCCGGCCAGCTGACCGGCATTGAGGGCTTCGGCCAGATCAGCTTCGTTGACCAGACCGCCCCGGCTGGTGTTGATGAAAAAGGCCGATGGTTTCATCGTTGCCAGCAGCTCCCGGTTGACAAAGCCCCGGTTCTCTTCCGTCATCGGGCAATGCAGCGACACCACATCACTCTCGGCAAACAGCGTGGGCAAATCCACGTACCGGATACCGGCCGGCGGTGCTTCGGTCGTGTGGCGACGATGCACCAGGACCGGCATGCCAAAGGCCTGACCAATCCGGGCGACTGCCTGCCCGATATCGCCAAACCCAACCAGCCCCAGCGTCTTGCCCGCCAGCTCCATCAGCGGGCTGCGGTAGTAGCAGAAGTCGGGCTGGCGGCTCCAGTCACCCGCCTGGACGCTTTGAGCATGAGTTGAGGTGCCGTAGGCCAGATCCAGCAGCAGGGCAAAGGTATGCTGGGCGACTGACTCGGTGCTGTACGACCGGATATTCGTTACGGTTACGCCCTGCTCCCGGGCGGCGGCCAGATCGACATTATTGTAGCCGGTGGCCATAACACCCACATACCGGAGGTTGGGAAGCTGCACCAGGCGCTCGCGGGTGAGCTGAAATTTGTTGACCAACAGGATATCGGCTGGCCGGGCTCGTTCAAGGAACTCGTCTTCGGTGGTTCGATCATAAACGCTGACCGTGCCCAGCGCTTCCAGAGCTTCCCAGCTCAGGTCACCGGGGTTCAGCGTGTAGCCATCGAGAAAAACAATCTGCATGGGATAAGGGCTTGAGGCCGAAAGTTAGCCGCCACCGCCGCAACTTTCCAAACGGGCCGGCTGCTTATCCGATTTCCTGGGCAAACTGCAGGGCCCGCCGCTCGGACCAGGTATGTTCGTCGCCGCGGACCAGAAAGCCCACATGGCCGCCGGTGCGGGGCGTTTCCAGGTATAGGCAGGGGTGCGTTTCGGCCAGCCCCGCCGGCGAGCATTCCGGCGAGAGAATGGGATCGTTCTGGGCGTTGATCAGCAGGGTCGGTACCGTCAGACCGGGCAGAAAGTTAACGGCCGAAGCCTGGGTGTAGAAATCGTCGGCGTCGCGGTAGCCGTTCAGCGGCGCGGAGAAAAATTCGTCGAAATCCCGCCAGACGCGGACGTATTTCAGCTTACTCATGTCGAGCGTACCGGGGAATAATTCCGCTTTCCGGGCCATTTTCAGCGTCAGCTTTTTGAGGAAGCGCTGCCGGTAAAAGCGGTTGCGTGGCAGGTCGAGCAGTTTTGCGCTGGCGTGCAGATCCGCCGGTGCCGATATCGCTACCGCGCGGCGGATCACCTCGGGCACCTGTTTGCCGTGTACGCCCAGGTATTTCATGGTAATGTTCCCGCCCATGCTGTACCCGACCAGCACCAGTTCTTCGTAGCGGCGGGTGCGCAGCGCGTGGGTGATAACCTCCGCGATGTCGCCGATTTCGCCGTGGTTGTAGAGCCGGAAGGCCCGGTTCATCTCGCCGCTGCAGGAGCGGCAGTTCCAGGCCAGGGCGTCCCAGCCATGCCGGGCAAAAAGCCGGGCCGTTCCTTTGACGTAATGGCGGTGCGAATCCCCTTCCAGACCGTGCGTGATCAGCACCAGCCGTTTACTGCCTCGGTCCAGCCAGTCCAGATCCACAAAATCGCCGTCGGAAAGCGTCAGCCGTTCGCGTTCGTAGCCAACCCCATCCACCTTCCGCCAGACGCTGGGCACGACGGTCTGTAAATGACCATTGAACAGGTGCGGCGGCGGCCCGGGATAGGTGGAACGGGTAATCAGGGGCATTGACTTATCGTTTAATGTTTAAGGTTTATGGTTTAAAGTTAGCTTCGCCCGTCGGTTTCTTGTAAGGCGGAGCTAACTTTAAACCTTAAACCTTAAACGTTAAACGCTTCTGGACTTTGCCAAATACATACCCGTCATACTGGCCAGTACCATTAAGTTCATCGGCGGCCCGCTGGCCGGGGTGGCGATGGGGCTGGGCTGGGTCGAGACGGCCGCCTGTACGGTGGTGGGAATGATGCTGAGCGTGGTGGTCGTGACCTACTCTGGAACCTTTCTGCAGGTGCTGATGCAGCGGTTGGGCAGCTCAAAGCCGAAACGGTTCACCCGCCGCACCCGCTTTGCCGTCCGGATCTGGAAACGCTCCGGCATGGCCGGCATTGCCCTGCTGACGCCCCTGCTGCTGACGCCCATTGGCGGGACCATCCTGGCCATTTCGTTTCGGGTACACCGGTTTCAAATACTGGGCTACATGCTGGACAGCGGCCTGTTCTGGGGCGTCATCCTGACCCTGCTGATGTATGAAGTACCGGGCCTGAAAGGCCTGTTCGGTAAATAAAAAAGGCCGCATAGCACGGCCTTTTCTTAATACCTTCTATTCTGTGAATCGTTGGAAGCGTCAATTCTCATTCCGCCTCACAACTTTTCATTTTTAATTTTTCACTTTTAACTTCTTTATACCGTAGCCTTCGGCGGCGCAGCAACGGGCTTCTTGCGGTAATCGCCCCGGGAGAAGAATTTCTCGATCAGGCAGTAGAGCAGGATGAAAAAGTACCGGCTGCCCATTTCCTTAATCTTCAGCTTCGACTCGCCGTACTTGCGGTTGGTCCAGCTGTTGGGGACCACGGCGAAGCTGTAGCCCCGCACCATCGCCTTCAGCGGCAGTTCGACCGTCAGGTTAAAGTGAGGCGAAAGAAACGGCTTGAGCCCTTCCATCGTCTCCCGCTTGTACAGCTTGAAGGCGTTGGTGGTATCGTTGTACTTGATCCCGACCATCATCCGGATGATGAAGTTCGCCAGGCGGTTGATGTACTTCTTTAGTTTCGGATAGTCGATGACCTTACCGCCCTTGACCCAGCGGCTGCCGAAAACGCAGTCGTAGTCGCCTTCCAGCATTTTGTAATAGAACTTAACCAGGTCCTCGGGGTCGTCGGACATATCGGCCATAAAAACCGCCACGCAGTCGCCGGAAAAGCGTTCGAGGCCGTAACGGACCGCGTAGCCGAAGCCGTTGGGGCCGGGATTGGTAAAATACACCAGGGTCGGGATTTCCAGCGAAAGCTGCTTGAGCACGCCCAGGGTATTGTCTTTCGAGTTGTCGTTGGTCACGCAGATCTCGTGCGGAATATCGTACCGGGCCAGGGTCCGGTACAGCGTCCGCAGCGTTTCGGGCAACGATTCCTCTTCGTTGTAGGCCGGTATGACGACGCTCAGTTTCATGCGGATGTGTGGTTTAACGATAGGGCAACAGCCGGATAGCGCTGTAGAGGCGCATCACCGGTGCGGGGATGATGTGTTTCTGAAGAACTTCTTTTGTGTCCTGCCAGTTTGGTCGACCCAGCTGAATATACTTTAAGGCCACGCCCAGGCGCTTGAAATAGCTGCTGCGGTACTGCTTCGCTTCCAGCATCATTTTGTAGTACCGGGCGATGTTTTTTCGCAATACCCGGTTGAAGCGGTAGTTCAGTTCCTGGTTGATACCCTGGTACATCCCAATGCGGTTGTAGAGAAACTCAGCGTCCCAGACGTAGTCGGTCTGGCTGACGCCGTCGCGGTTTTTGCGGTAAACCGACATCACGTCCGGCAGGTAACCGATCTTGCCCTTCTTAGCCAGCAGGATGTACCGCGGAATATCCCCGCTTTTCGACTGATAAAACCAGTCGGGATACTCCTTCAGCAGGCCGTTGCGGAACATGACGCTGGAAGTGGCCATGAACCAGATTTCGTCCTCCCCAACCAGGTCTTCCACCGTGGAGATTTCCTTCTGGTCCGGGCCGTTAACCACTTCCGGGGCGAAGGAGCCGTCCTCCCAGATGATGTGCGCGTTGTGAAAGCAGGTCGAGCATTCCGGATGGGCGTCGAGGAAAGCTACCTGCTTCTGCAGCTTCCCGGGATGCGTCCAGTAATCGTCGCCGTCCATGGTTGCGATATAGTCGCCCCGCGAGGCTTCGATGGCGCTGATGGCGTTGAACTTGCCCGCCCCGCCCAGGTTAGTCCGGTGCAGGATCGCGCGAATTTTGTCGGGATACTGTTCCTGATAACGTTCGATAATTTCGCGCGTACCATCCGTCGAGCAGTCGTCGGCGACAATAATTTCGTACGGAAACGTCGTTTCCTGGGCCAGGGCACTTTCGATCGCCTCGGCGATAAACCGCGCCTGGTTGTAGGTTACGATGTTTACGCTGACTTTAATCATATCGTTAAATTATACAATCGGTGCGGCCTTTTCCGTAAGCCGCGCCAGATGAGCGGCTCTGGTTGGATTCACGAAATTAAGGAATCCGGAAATGCCGTGATAAAAAACTGACCAAATGGTTTACGACCATTCGGCATACCCAAAGCCGGAAGCGCCGAAGCCGTTTCCGTTATAGAAAAAATACAATTTATTCTGTACACGGGCCACATGGGCATAATCCATCATGGCTGAGTCCCAGCCGTCGGCCGAGCGGGCAATACCGGCCTGGTCGTCCCTGCGTTCCCAGGTGATTCCGTCTTTGGACTCCGCTACCCCGATTCGGTAACTCTTTTCAATGTTTGTCCGGTAATCGGTGGCGTTCCGGTACGAATAGTACATGCGGTACAGCCCGTCTTCCTTAATGACCGCCGGGCGCCCAATGGCATCCGTAAACTCGTCGTAATCGACACAGACCGTGCCTTCCCGCTTCCAGTGAATCCCGTCGTTCGATTCGGCATATTTGACGTGATAAAAGGGTTCGGGATGGCCGTGAATCAGCTCCACTTTGGTACACGACAGGTACCACATCCGCCAGAGTCCGTCTTCGACCAGGACGCAGGGCTGGGCGACCCAGACTGCATCATGAATGGAACGGTCCAGCAGCGGGCCGTCGTATACCCGTTCAAAAGTTAATCCGCCATCGCGGCTGATGGCCAGGCCAATACCCAGCCGGTAGTAGGTCGTTTCGCTTTTGTTCCAGCCTGTGTAATACAGCCAGATGTCGTCGCCCCGCTGCAGAAACCAGGAAGGCATGGCCCCGGTTTCGTCGAACATCCCGACGGCCCCTTTGGTCAGGCAGGGCTTATCGTGGACGTACAGTACCCGCGAGGGGTCAGCCGGGTCGAGTTCTACAAAGGAGGTGGAGGAAGCGCTTTTTTCGTCACGCGTAGCAAAATAAACCCGCAGCCGCTCGGCGCCGGAAGCGTCGGTAATCGGCATTGCAAAGGGAACCTGGGCGTGGGTGCGGCTGAACGGCTGGGTGCCGTCCGGTTTGTAAATGAGTCCTTTTTTAGTCCACATAGGATAGGATATGGTTCACAAGGATACAATTGGCCGGCTGACCGCCCGGTAGCGGTCATTCCGGATGTAAACGCGGGTGTTGGTTCGTTCGCCGGCGAGGATGTAGTTGGCCATCACGAAGGTTTTCAGCTCCGGAAAGCTTTCGTGCGCCTGGGTAGGCCGGTCGTTCAGCCACAGGGAGTTGCCTACGGCATCGACGAATACCGGCGGGCGCGAACGCATCAGGTCGGCCAGGTACCGCCGCCGGTAGACTTCCCGCATGGAATGGTTGAATACACTGCGGATTGTACGGTTTTCGCTGACGGCCTGCGGCATCTGCGCTTCGACATAGTAGCGGCACATCCAGCCCCAGACGGCCAGCGGTTCACCCGGGCGGGCATACTCCAGGATAAGCCGCGTTACGTCGGACTTATGCATAACCCGCGTATTCTGGACGTACTGGTTCATCGGCAGCCCCTGCTGGTAACGGACCAGGTAGCGAATCCCGAACGGCAGCAGCGTCCCGGCCAGGATTGACAGCGCAATAACCCGGGCAAGCAGGCCCAGGCCCAGCCGCTCGATGGTTTCCCAAAGGCACCAGGCCCCGAGCAGGCTGGCGGGGGCAACCAGGAAAAGCAGGTAGTGGGTGTATTGACTGCCCGTTCGGGTAATGGCCAGGAACGTCGCCACCAGCAGGGACACCAGGAAAGCCCAGGTCAGCACCGGTTGCCTGGGCCGAAATCCGGAAAGCAGACCGGCCAGCGCGTACAGCAGGCAGCAGGCACCGATCAGGCCCATGAACCAGCCGTATTCCTGCACCTGCCGGAAGAAATTCGGCAGATCGGCCATGTTGGTCAGCCATTGCAGCGGACTGCCGGCCCCGTATTTCAGGTTGCCGATGACGTAGAAGAGCATCATATCCCCAAAAACGCCCCAGGAGACCGTCAGCAGCACCACCAGGAGCGGGAAGCTCAGCCCACCCGCCACCAGCCAGCCAAACCGGCTCATGCGCTGGTTAAAGCTAAGGTACGGCCGGGTGCCTACTTCCAGCAGGGCAAACAAGAAGACGCAGCCCGCCATGGGCAGACCCTGCAGCTTCCCGAACGGTATCATACCGACCAGCAGACCAAGCACGAAAAGCCGCCAGCGGATCAGGGCCGGGTCACGTTGCAGCCGCGCCAGCAGGTAGTAGGAACCGCCCAGCATGGCCATCGGCAGGTGTTCACTGCTGTAATGCACCAGGTCATGGTGCTGGGTCAGCGCCAGCAGCACCAGCGGTGGAACGGTCGCCAGACGGGCGACCAGCTCCCCGAACCAGGCACGGGCGGCCTGGTAAATAAACCACACGGCCAGCACCACCATCAGCAGTCCCGTAAGCCGGGCCGTTACGTAGTCAAAGGGGCGTCCCAGCCAGCTTGGCAGAATCAGCAAATAACTATCCAGCGGACCGCCCGTGGTACCATCCACCGATCGCCAGTAGATAGGATCGTAGGTCAGCGTCAGGGCCTGGGTAATAAGCTGACTTTCGTCCGGGTTCAGCTCCTGATTAAACAGCACCACCGGTGCCCGGCTAAATTGGAGTGCCAACGCCGCAATGCCAATAAACAAAACCTGGTTGATTCGACCCGTTTTCTGGGTAGTCAACGTGGGCCAGATGGCAACTAGTCCAAACACCAGAAGCAACGCTCCGGCAATGCAGTAGAACGAAACAGGGCGGGCATCAAAGCTGAACATGGCAAACGAAAACGAAAATGTCAGCCAACCAGGCTGACATTTCGCTAAAAATACAATCTTTTATTGTACTAATAAACGCTGTGCCATGCTGTCATGCATTTGCTCAAGGGTTTGCCGCAGGTCATACTGCCAGGTCCAGTCCGGATAGTGGCTCTTGAACTTGGACAAATCCGAGATGTACCAGATGTGGTCACCGATCCGGTTGGTCTCCGAATAGCTGTAGCTCATCTTGTTGCCCGAGATCTCTTCGCAGAGCGTGATGGCCTCCAGCATCGAGCAGTTGGCGTGACGGCCGCCCCCGGCATTGTAAACCTCACCCGCCCGTGGATTCTGGTAGAAGTGCCAGAACATGTTCACCAGGTCGTAGCTGTGGATGTTGTCGCGCACCTGCTTGCCCTTGTACCCAAAGATGGTGTAGTGATTGCCGGTGATGGCGCACTTCATCAGGTAGGACAGAAAGCCGTGCAGCTGGGCGCCCGAGTGGTTAGGGCCCGTCAGACAGCCGCCCCGAAAGACGCCCGTCTTCATGCCGAAGTAACGACCGTACTCCTGCACCAGGATGTCAGCGGCCACCTTGGAAGCACCGAACAGGGAGTGCTTGGTATGGTCAATGGACATGAACTCGTCGATGCCGTTCTCGAAATACGGGTGTGAAGCATCGATCTCCCAGCGGGTGTCGGTTTCGATCAGGGGCAGGAAGTTGGGGTTGTCGCCGTAGACCTTGTTGGTAGAGGTAAAGATGAAGACGGCCTCGGGGCAGTGCTGGCGGTTCATCTCCAGGAGGTTGAGCGTACCGTTGGCGTTGACCGAGAAGTCGGTGAAGGGCTCACGGGCGGCCCAGTCGTGGGAAGGCTGAGCGGCGGTATGGACGATAAGCTTGATGTCAGCGCCGAACTGGCGGAAGATGGGATCGAGCTCTTCGACCTTGCGGATATCGGCCGTAAAATGCTGGTAATTGCTGTACTGGTCTTTGAGCCGTTCGCGGTTCCAGTCGGTGGAGCCATCGGTACCGAAGAAGTACTGGCGGAGGTTGTTATCGATCCCGATGACGAGGTCGAATTTATCAGAGAAGAAGGCAACGGATTCACTGCCAATGAGGCCGGCGGAGCCTGTCACTAATGCAATGTTCATGGTGTTTTCGTTAGCGCTCTACAACAACTGCAATAGAAAAGTACTATTTCAAATTTGCTTAAGCCCTGTAAAGTAAACCAAAAAAACAGCAACACCCCAGGACCGCGTCCAAAATTGAGCGTACGCAAACGAAAAGCGATGCAACCGTCCACGGAGGAAGTTACATCGCTTCGTATGATCAGATTAATATTCTGATAATCAGTTCCCTTGCGCTATGGAAGTACCGCCGAATAATTTCTGGCGGATTTTGGCCGTGCGCTGCTCCAGTTCCGGACGGGCAGTGTACTTATAATTCGACTGGATGGCAGCCGAATCAGGATGCGGTCCGTATACGTACTGATCACCGTAGCGAAGATCGCGCTGGCGAATGCTATTGTATCTCTGGTAATCGCAGGAGGCTAGGGAAACCACGGCCAGTACCAGCAATCCTTTATTGATAAGACCTTTCATTGACAGAACAGTTACAACGTTCCCACAAAAATAGGACCTGGTGCCTAAACTGCCAACAGCTCGCCCATTTTTGTCATAAAACATGAAAATTCGCCGGATTCAGGCTCAGCTGGCCCGCCCCCCGGCACGAAGCGATGCTCGAAGCGCTGCGTCAGCGGCAGGGTTGCTTCAGCTCCGGAACAGGCCGGTTAGGGACGTTCATCTTTGGCAAACTGGGCCTGGCGGCGCTTGCCACCGGTGAGAATCCACCAGGCATCCCGGAGTATTTCGGGGTAGAAGGTTAAACCGGCACTGTAGTAGGCGCCGTCGTAATGCTGATCCAGGTTCGTCCGGAACATCGAATGCCGGTAACCCAGCTGCCCGCTCAGGCCCACCCAGCGGCTGGCCCGCCACTGGGTATAAATGCCAAGCTGGACCGGCATGAAAAAATTACGAGTAGCTACCTGCTGAGCGACATCCGTACGGGGATCTATCGGAATGGCCGAAGCGACGCCCGCGCCGACTTCCAGCGGAAAGCTTACCATCCACTGGTGGTTGTTGGTCAGGTTCCACCAGTACATCAGGCTCCCGAAGGCCATATCTGTCCGGGTGTAGTACTCCAGGTTGAGGCGACGGGCCGCATCACGCCGCAGGTCGATGAACCGCTGGAGGGAGTTGTAACTGAGCCAGTAATAGCCAACGGTCACCTGATGCCGTTTTTCGCCGAAGGCAATGCCTGTATTGGCACCCCAAACGTTCACGGGTCGTCTGGCAATGAAGGAGTTACGAAAATCCAGGCTTAAGGTCCAGCTGACGGGCCGTCGCCCCAGCGAATCCCGCCGGGGGGGATCGAACGGGGGACCGAACGTCTGGGCCATAGCTGTGCCGACCACCAGCCATAAACCGACCAGCAGCGTAGTACACCTGAGGAAGCTATGTTTAAAATGGTGTGGCACGGCCAATGCTGCGAAAAAAGGAAAGGTCCGAAAACCTTCCCTCAATCAGACCGTAAACGATAAACCCTAAAAATTATTAAAAACTACGGCTAGCCTTGCTTGAGTCCGGCCAGCTCCTCCCATACAAACCGCAAGAGGCGGCTGATGTTCGCTTCGGAAAAGTCAAACGGTATCCCGGCCGCCGCATAAATTTCCCCGATGGGGGCGGTGTACCCCAGTTTGAGCGCGGCCTTGTAGCCGTCGAGGCCTTTCTGCCGGTCTTCCCGGAAGTTCATCCAGACGCCGATTGCTCCCAATTGTGCAATGCCGTATTCGATGTAATAGAACGGCACTTCGTACAGGTGCAGTTGCTTCTGCCAGGTAAACTGCTTGAAGCGCTCCAGGCCGCTCCAGTCGGTGACCGAATCCGAGAACTCGTCGTAGATCCGGACCCAGGCATCGCGGCGCTCAGCCAGCGTATGGTCGGGATGTTCGTAGATCCAGTGCTGGAACTTGTCGATGGTCGCTACCCAGGGCAGCGTTTCGACGATCGACTCCAGGTGCTGAATCTTGGCCCGTTTCAGTTCGTCGGGATCGTCGAAAAACTCATCCCAGTAGTCCATCGACAGCAGTTCCATCGACATCGAAGCCAGTTCGGCTACTTCCATGGGCGGGTTGCGGAACGGTTTCAGCGGCAGGTCGCGGGTCAGGAACGAATGAACCGCGTGGCCGCCTTCGTGGACCATCGTCACCAGGTCACGCAGGCTGGAGGTGGCGTTCATGAAGATGAAAGGCACGCCGATTTCCTCGAGCGGATAGTTGTAGCCGCCCGGCGCTTTGCCTTTCCGCGACTCCAGGTCCAGGTGGCCCATGGCCTTCATGATCCGCAGGCAGTCGCCCAGATAGGGGTCCAGGCGCGTGAAGCAGGCAATGGTTTTGTTCAGCAGCGCTTCGCCGGTTTCGAAGGGAACCAGGGGCGGCCGGCCGTCGGGGTCTACTTTCGTATCCCAGGGGCGCAACGTCTCCAGTTCCAGCTTTTCCTTTCGCTCACGGGCCAGTTCGTCGAGCATGGGAACCACTCCTTTGGCGACGGAATCGTGAAACCGGAAGCAGTCTTCGGGCGTGTAGTCGAACCGGCCCAGGGCGGCGAACATATAATCCCGGAAGTTGGCAAAGCCCGCATTGACGGCCATCCGGTGCCGCAGGTCGCGCAGGCGGTCGAAGAGCTCGTCGAGATCCGCCCGGTCTTCGAAGCGGCGCTCCTGGATTTTCATCCAGGCTTCTTCGCGCACGGCCCGGTCGGTGGATTGCAGCCGGTCGGCGGCCCGTTGCAGGGTCATTTCCTCCCCGTCGATGTCGACAGTCATGGCCCCGGCCAGCGCGCCGTACTTGCGCTCCTCGGTCTGGGCTTCGGTCTGGAGCGGAATATTTTCTTCCCGGAAAATTTCGATGCCCTTCTTCATGCCGCGGATTGTCACGGACATGCCCGGACTGGTCAGCTGATCGAGGTAGGGGCTGGCTACGGCCTTTTTGTCCAGCTCGTTGCCGTAGGCCAGCAGGTGCGGCTGAATGTCGGAAATAAAGGTATTCAGGCTTTCGACCAGCGCTTCGTTGGTCGTATCGCAGGTCATGCGGATGTACCGCCAGGCGAAGTCCTCCGACAGATACGAGTCCAGTTCGCTGCGGTCGGCGAACCAGCGCTCCAGGTCGGCGGCGCTGTTAATGGGCCGGTGCAGCAGGTCGTCGTACAACGGCCGAATCTGTTCCCAGTCGTTCAGCTGAAAATCTTCGGCCAGAAAATGCCGCTCGGGGCGGGTGGGTAGGGTTAGTTCGTTGGTCATAGGTTTGTCAGTCGTCAGTCGTCAGTCTTCAGTCGTCAGTCCTCAGTCGGCTCCGCCCTCCAGCTTGCTAACGGGCGAAGCTGACTGAGGACTGACGACTGAAGACTGACGACTTGGAAACTAATCAATTTCAATCACCACATCCCGAGTCAGCGGGTGAGCCACGCAGGTCAGGACATAACCGGCTTTTAATTCGGATTCGGATAGGCCGTCTTCTTCGTCGAGCTTAACACTTCCCGAGACGCACTTGCCCAGGCAGGCCGTACACATGCCGGCCTGGCAGGAATACGGCAGGTCGAGGTCCAGATCCAGGGCCGCTTCGAGAATGGTCTGGTGGGGTTCGACGGGCACTTTATATTCGCTGCCTTCGTAAATGATGGTCACTTCCTGAGCCCCGGAGGCGCTGACGTTTTCGTCCTCAGTCACGTCACCATGAGCTTCCGGCGGGGCGGTGGCGAAGCTTTCGCGGAAAACCCGGCCCGTGGGAATCTGGAGCAGGTCCAGCGCCCGGCGGGTTTCTTCCATCATGCCTTCGGGGCCGCAGAGGTAATACCAGGCGTTACGCAGATCTTCGGGCGGGTGTACTTCCAGCAATTTCAGTAGGGAGGACTGGTTCAGCCGACCCTGGGGGCCGGTCCAGCCCGCGTCGGGCTGGCTCAGCACGTGGGTTACCCGGAAGCGGTCGCCGAATTTTTGCTGCATGGCCTCCAGATCCTGCCGGAAGATGATCGAAGCGGTATTGCGGTTGCCGTAAATGAGCCAGATGCGGGTCTGGGGTTCAACGTGCAGGATGGACTTGGCCATCGACATCAGCGGGGTTACGCCGCTGCCCGCACCGATCAGGACAACCTGGCGGCGGTTCTTCGGATCGGTCTGGGGCACGAAGGTACCCATCGGCTCGAGCGTTTCGATCACGTCGCCCGCCTTCACCGAATTGCATAAATAATTGGATACCACGCCCCCGGGCAGCCGTTTGACCGTTACCGCCGGCGAGGCGTCGGTATGCGGTGAGCTGGACATGGAGTACGACCGACGGACTTTCTGGCCTTCGATGGAAAGCAGAAAGGTTAGAAACTGGCCCGGCTGGTAGCGGATAACTTCATTGAGGGGGTGCCAAAAGTGAATCGTTACGGCGTCCGGTGTCTGGCGAACGACTTCCTTTACTTTCAGATAATAACGGTTAGCCATGCTTCCTGATCAATCATAAGTTACGTTTTGGCCGGAATGCCGGGCCTCTTCGGCCCGGTGCTGCTATCGGCTCGTCCGTAAAAGGCCGCAATATAAGACCGATGACCGACTCCCGGTTTAACTATTTATTCCGGGCCAGAGTTTCGCCGCGCAGGCTGTCCGTGCCGCTTTTCGGCCCGTATACACAATAGCATAGTTTTTGCGCCGACCCGCAAATCGCCCTTCCTTGCCTCCAGGAACAACCCAGGCTGGTTTTGCCGCATTATCGACTACATATTTTTCATATAATCCTTTGTGAATAAATATTTTTGTAAATATTTACCAGACAACATATGGCGTTGGAATAATTTTTGTCTCCGCTTCATTACCTGCCTGATTACTCGTGTTACCCAGTTTGCCTACCCATTTTGTCGAACTGGACATCCGAATTAATCAGACAGCTATTCGCACCACACCTTCCGGAGCCCTTGCCTGGCCGATCCATACCTGGTCAACCCTGAGCCGCAGGGAGGTGCTATTCTGTGTTCTCTCGAGACGTATGAATAGATTGTAATCTGATATTTTACTCAACGTTAACATGTTAAGGTCTCTACCACTGGCAATTACGTGGTTGTTGTTTTTGTGTGGACTTGGTAGTAGTCCCCGGACAGCAAGCGCGTCGCATACGCCCCACCTGCACCGTGGCCCATCGGCAACCATGAATCGTCCGGTTTTCAACGACCGACAACGGTACATGGGCATCGTCATTTACAATTATGACGAAGGAGCAGGCTTTGGCCTTGACCTGATCGAAAATGCAGCCCGCAATGGTTGTAATCTCGTCGAGGTCTGTATCCATTGGGATAAGATCTACCCTACCCGGAACGGTGGCGCCAACTGGCGCAACGTAGACGCCCAGGTTAAACGGGCGCTGGAACTGGGCATGCAGGTTGGCATCCGGATTAAAACCGCCCGGGCCGTCGACCGGCTGGCCGGCTTCTGGGGCGACCAGGAAACCCAGCAGGGTGCGGACGGCAGCCGGCTCTTCCGCGGTTATGCCACGCATTTCAGCTTTGCCCACCAGCCGACGCTGGACCTGGCCAAGGCGTTTGTCCGGGAGGTAACCGAGCACTATCAATACCTGCAGCAGCAAAACCGGCTACTGTTCATGTCGGTCGTTTCCTCACCGATCATGGAGGGGGAGTACTCCGCCCTTAACCAGCGGCGGGACACCAACGAAGAATATTTCCTGGCTTTTGATTACAGCGCTTCTATGCTCCAGGGCTTCCGGGAATGGCTCCGGAGCCGGTTTACGCTTTCCCAGCTCAACAGCCGCTGGGGGAGTGACTTCACCAACTGGGATGCCGTTTCGCCGCCGCCCGTTCCCTCCTATTCGGCTTATGCTGCCTTCAACGGAACGCGGGGTCAGGACTGGTACGTATTCCGGCACCTGATGTTCAAGCGGTATTTCGACGAGACTACCCGGTCCATCAAGGGTGTCAACGGCGGTATTCTGGTCGTTAACCAGCACGGTTCTTCCTGGGATACCATGAGTGGTCTGCGCGGCACCTACGCCTTCAAAAGCCTGGGCCAGAATGCCGACGGCGTTAAGCTCAACGACTCGCCGGATTACAACAGCCGCTGGTCCATGGACGTTGTCCGGAGCAATATCCGCCCGGGCGGCCTGGTCTGCAACGAACTCGACGGCTGGAACAACACCGTTCCGCTGGAGCTGCTGCACAACCAGATCGAAGCTACCTACGCGCACGGGGCCAATATCATCATTATGGCCAATTTCAACAGCCCCTTCCAGATCAGCCGCCTGAATGCGCTTCTGCAGCGGGTTCGGAGCCGGGGTCTGCTCAGCCAGCCGGTACCGGTCATCCAGCCGACGGTCTCCATGAGCTATAAGCTGTCGACCATCCTCCGCTTCGGGGTCTTCGAAAGCAACATCATGGGCCAGTGGAACCAGCTTTACCAGACTTCTGGCCAGCGCCCCATCCGGGTTGATCTGGTCGAGGACCTGCTGGATGAAGTCAATATCGAGCCCAAAGTTGCCCAGCCGCTGCCTACCCAGACGGCTACCGTCGGGCAGTCGTTCCGCTACGAGATTCCCACCGCCAACTTCACCGATGCCGACGGCCACATTGCCCGCGTTGAGGTATCGTCGGGGCTGCCCGCGAACGGCCTTTCGGCGAGCAATAATGTCATTTCGGGTACCCCCACGGCGGCCGGCACCCTGAACCTGACGGTTCGGGCAACGGATAACCGCAACGCATCCGTTACCACGCCGCTCCGGATCAACATTGTCAACCAGGCCACCAACCAGCCGCCGGTGGTCAACCAGGCTATTTCGGACCAGACCGTCCGGGCCGGCCAGAGCTGGACGTTCCAGATTCCTGACAACGCCTTCCGCGACCCCGACGGGCAGATTTCCGCCGTAGACGTCAGCGGCCTGCCGAGTGGACTAACCTATAACGCTACCACCCGCACGATCAGCGGTACCCCGAACGCTACCGCCGCCACCGCCGGTGCCAGCGCGGCCCAGGTGTCAACGATCACCGTGCGGGCGACCGATAACCGCGGAGCAAGCGTTACGCAATCCTTCCAGCTGATTATTTCCGTCGATGCACCGACGAATCAGCCGCCGGTCGTGGCCCAGGGGATCAGCAACCAAAGTGCTACGGTGGGGCAGGCCTTCAGCCTGGTCATTCCGGCTGGTACCTTTACCGATCCGGAGAATCAGCCCCTGACCCTTACGGTCTCAGGTCTGCCTGCTGGACTTAGCTTCAACCCCAACAACCGCACCATCAGCGGTACACCCAATGCTGCCGCTACGGCGACGGTAACGGTGCGGGCAACCGATGACAAAGGTGCCAGTGTATCAACCACCTTCACCCTGACGGTGCAGGCTGCGCCCCAGACGGGCGGACAATTCACGATGCTGCCTCCGCTCTACGACTGTAAAACGGGTCGGCTGGAACTGCGCGTCAGCGGCGGCGATGGTTCGCCCATTGAATTCATGGGCATTGGCCTCACGCCCTGGACGACGGAAAGAGTCTTTACCGTTCCGGCCTACCAGCTTACCGGTGTGCCCTTCCTGCTGAAAGCCCGTCAGAATGGCCGGGAGGTAAGCTTTGAGTTTGTGAGCGCCTGCCAGGATACGCCTACCCCCGAACCGCCGGCTAACCGGCCCCCGGTGGTGGCCCAGGGCATCAGCAACCAAACCGCTACGGTAGGACAAGCCTTTAGCCTGGTGATTCCGGCTGGTACCTTCACCGATCCGGAGAATCAGCCCCTGACCCTTACGGTCTCAGGTCTGCCTGCTGGACTGAGCTTCAACCCCAACAACCGCACCATCAGTGGTACGCCCAATGCTGCGGCTACCGCAACGGTAACGGTGCGGGCGACCGATGACAAGGGGGCCAGCGTAACCACCACCTTCACCCTGACGGTGCAGGCGGCAGCGCCCACCAACCAGCCGCCGGTAGTAGCCCAGCGCATCGCGGACCAGACCGCTACGGTAGGTCAGGCCTTTAGCCTGGTGATCCCCGCCGGTACGTTTACCGATCCGGAGAACCAGCCCTTAACGCTGGCTGTGTCAGGGCTGCCTGCTGGCCTGAGCTACAGTGCCGGTAACCGCACCATCAGCGGTACACCTACGGCAGCTGCCACGGCTACGGTAACGGTGCGGGCTACTGACGACAAAGGTGCCAGCGTAACGACCACCTTTACCCTGACGGTGCAGACCGCCAGCCAGCCTCCGGTGACCCCGCCCATCACGGGCCAGTACGGCTATCCGGAGGGGCACCTCGACGGAGCCGACTGCGGCAAGCTCTGGGGATG
>Ga0164290_1000821_pt1 | contig 75582 bp, 80 predicted proteins | sample Micstemetagenome_FD_108782 | JGI IMG/M metagenome (GOLD analysis project Ga0164290, IMG submission 108782) | Contaminated culture microbial community from soil near Moab, Utah, USA - Microcoleus steenstrupii SON62 (Illumina Assembly) | ecosystem: Environmental > Terrestrial > Soil > Soil crust... | reverse complement strand
GCCGTGGGGAACAGCAGCAGACCGGACCAGCCGACAAACACGAAGCGGTCGCGCTTGAGCCAGTCATCGAGGACGTCGAACCATCCCCGAGCCGAAGGCGCGCGCCCTACAGCAATCGTCATGATGAAGAGGCTTCATGAAGCTTTACAAGGGCACTGTACGGAAATCAGCCGGTGGCCGGGGCTTCCGCCGCCCTGGCCCGGGGGCAATGAGTACTTGCACTCACCGGCTCCGTCAGCCCCAGGTCTTGCGGCCGCCCCGCTCGTCTGAACCGCACCGGATGCAGCCCTGAATCCAGCCCCGAGCCAAACCGGAGCCAACCGGGAGCCACCGGGAGCCGGCCGGCCCTTCAGCGGAAACCGCAGAGCCGCGCCATTCGCCAGAGTGGCGGCTGCCCTCACCGAAACCGCCGTGTACGTCGTCGAGCTCTCGCTCAAGCTCAGCCCCATGCCCGTCTCGGTCCAGCGCAAGGAACTGGCCGACGCCCAGGCCCTGTATGGCCAGATCAAGGCGGTCCTGGAGAGCGGTCAACCGCGCGTGCTCGAACTCAGCTGCGAGAAAGCCGAGGAGAAACGGGTCAGCCTGCTGAGCAGTGAGCTGGTAGCCGTTCAGCTCTACGAACGTTCGGCCGCGGGTGGCACCGGCACCAAACGTCCCGGCTTCAGCGTCGACAGTTGACCAGCTCGCCACCGGCCCATGCCAGCGCCGGTTTCTCCGCCCCTGATCCTCCGCTGGTGGTGGAGAACCTGGGGTTCCGCTGGCCCAACGGCAGCCTCGCCCTTGACCACATCAACCTCGAGGTGCCCCGTCCTGGGCTGTGGATGCTCGTGGGGGGCAACGGCAGCGGCAAGAGCACCCTGCTGCGGCTGATCGCCGGGCTGCTCGATCCGCAGCGAGGGCGGATTCACCGCCAGCGCACGCCGGCTCTGGTGTTCCAGAACCCCGACCACCAACTCTTGCTGCCCAGCTGCGGCACCGACCTCCAGCTCTCGTTGGCGGAGGGCCTCAGCCGTGAGGAGCGGCGCTGGCGGGTGGCCGAAGCCCTGGCCCAGGTCGGCTTACCTGGCCTGGAAGGGCGGCCGATCCACACGCTCAGCGGCGGCCAGAAACAGCGGGTGGCAATCGCCGGTGCCCTCGCCAGCGGTGCCGACCTGCTGCTGCTCGACGAACCCACCGCCCTGCTCGATCCAATCAGCCAGACGGAGGTTCTGGAGTTGATCCATCGCCTCTGCCACCGGCAGGAGCGACCCCTCACCGCCCTCTGGATCACCCACCGGCTGGAGGAACTCGAGCGCTGCGACGGGGCCGTGCTGATGGAAAGCGGGCGCATGGGCCGCTGGCAGGACGGGCCGGAACTATGCCGGCGCCTTCGCGGCAGGGTCTCCCTCTTGCCTGGCGGCGCGACCGAGGGGTAGGTTCACCGGGTTGCCATCCTCGGTAGCTCAGCGGTAGAGCGGTCGGCTGTTAACCGATTGGTCGCAGGTTCGAATCCTGCCCGGGGAGTTCCTATTCGCCTTGCCGCAGCGCTGCCTGCTGGTTGTTCACGTTTCAGTGGCGCGGTTGCCAGGATCGTGTCCCATACTTCTGCGAAAGCAGCTCATACGGCCTCTTCGAATCCAACGGATTGCCGCTGTCACCCGCCCTGCGCCGCCCATGAAGCCCTGCATCCTGCTGATCGAAGACGACAGGGACATGCGTGAGCTGGTGGCTGCCCATCTGATGCACGGCGGCTTCCAGGTGGAATGCGCCGAAGACGGCATCAAGGGCCAGGCCCTGGCCCTGCAGGCCCACCCCGACCTGATCCTGCTCGATCTGATGCTGCCCAAGGTGGATGGCCTCACCCTCTGCCAGCGCCTGCGCCGCGATGAGCGCACGGCCGGGATCCCGATCATGATGATCACGGCGCTCGGCGGCACCAAAGACAAGGTGAGCGGCTTCAACTCCGGCGCCGACGACTACCTGACCAAGCCCTTCGATCTCGAAGAGCTGCTGGTGCGGGTGAAAGCACTGCTGCGGCGCATCGATCGCGCCCCTCTGGCCGAAAAACACAACGAGATTCTCAATTTCGGGCCTCTCACCCTGGTGCCCGAGCGGTTTGAGGCCATCTGGTTCGATCAAGCCGTCCGGCTCACCCACCTGGAGTTCGAACTGCTCCACTGCCTGCTCCAGCGTCACGGTCAGACCGTGGCCCCCTCGCTCATCCTCAAGGAAGTGTGGGGATACGAGCCCGACGACGACATCGAGACCATCCGGGTACACGTGCGCCACCTGCGCACCAAGCTCGAACCTGAACCGCGCAAACCCCGGTTCATCAAAACGGTCTACGGAGCCGGCTACTGCCTGGAACTGCCCACTGGCCCCCAGCTGGAACAGCAGGAGCGGCTGGTGCGGGAGCTTCGGCAGGACACGCGCGACCAGTTGCGCTCGCTCGAATCCGCCTGATTGCACCGACCATCTGCTGCTGAAGCGGCACCGACACAGCCGGACCGCTGCTTCAGCGACTCCCCAGGCGCCTGTCAGAGCTTCGCGCTGTTGTCCGTCAAGGGGCGCGTGGCGCAGGTGGCGGTCAGATCCCCCTGGAACTCCAGGCTCACACCAGCGATCCCCCCAGCTCCAGCAGCGCCACTTCCCAGGCCAGCCGAGGTTGCACAGCCCCCTGCAACTGGCGCCGGAGGCGCTCGATCCGCTGCTGATCGGCCTGGCGGAGATCGCGGCGCCAGCTCTGCAGTTGCCACCAGTCGAGCAGCCACAGCTGAAGATCCAGATCCAGGGCTTCGGTGAGCTCACGGGCCAGGGCCAGCGCCTCCAGCGGTTGGCCCGGCCGCTCCAGCAGCCGCTCCGCCAGCCCCGGCGGCAGGGCCTGCCATTGCTCCCGGTGGCGCAGCAACGCCCCCGGCGAGCCGGCCGCCAGCGCGATCAGGCCGGCGGCCTCTGGCCCCTCTGCCACAGGCGGCAGATCGGCACGGCGGTGCAGCACCGCCTGCAGGGAGGCCGGATCCAGCCGGCCGAACACGATCTGCTGGCAACGGGAGCGAATCGTGCTGAGCAGACGCTCGGGCGCGCTGGTCAGCAGCACGAGCAGCCCGTTGCCTGGCTCTTCCAGGGTTTTGAGCAGGGCATTGGCCGCCCCCTCCGCCATCATCTCCACCGCCTCGATCACCACCAGGCAGTGGTCGCCCTCCAGCGGCCGGCGGGCCAGGAAACGGCTGATCGCCCGCACCTGCTCCAGGCGCAGCTGGGGCAGCGACCGCTTCGCCACCCCCTGCGCGATCGCCTCCGAACGGGGGATCAGCTGGCCCTGGTGCTGGTAGGTGGGCTCCACCCAGAGCAGATCCGGGTGGTTGCCCTCCTCCAGCCGGCGTCGCAGCGGGGCGGAGCCAGCGACCCCGGCCAGGACGCCCTCGAGGAAGCGCAGAGCCGCCAGACGCCGCCCCACCCCGTCCGGCCCGCTGAACAGGTAGGCCGGCGCCAGCCGCTGCCGCTGCAGCGACGCGGCCAGCAGGGCCACAGCCTGGGGCTGGCCGATCAGGTCGGCGAACAGATCAGCCATCGCAGCCACCGGCAGCGGCGAAGCGGCTTCGCAGCAACGCCGCAATCGCTTCCGCCACCTGCTCGGGAGCAGCGGCAGCCTCCACCCGCGCCCAGCCCCGCTGCGCCGCCAGCTGGGCGAATCCTTCAGCCACCCGCTGCAGGAAGGGCAGTCCCGCCGACTCGATCCGATCGGCAGGCCGGTGGCCGCGACGCTCCAGCGAGAGCGGCAGGGGCAGATCCAGCCAGAGGGTGAGGTCGGCCGTCACGCCGGCGGTGGCGATGGCCTCCAGCTGGGCGATCAACGCCAGGTCCAGGCCACGGCCATAGCCCTGGTAGGCGGCCGTGGAGCCGGCGAAGCGGTCACTGATCACCCAGTGGCCCGCCGCCAGGGCGGGCGCGATGCGGGCCTCCACGTGCTGGGCGCGATCGGCCGCATACAGCAGCAGTTCCGCTGTGGGGCAGGGGCTGGCCGCCGCCGGCGGATGCAGCAGCAGCTGGCGCAACGCCTGGCCCAGCGGCGTGCCTCCTGGCTCGCGGCACACCACCAACTCCGCCCCAGGGGCCAGCAGGCCGCTGCTGGGCAACCAGGCCTGCAGACGTTCGAGCTGGGTGGTCTTGCCACAACCATCGATGCCCTCCAGCACGAGAAAGCGCCCCCTGGGGCGATCGGGGTCAGGCCGGACCATGCAGCAGCAGCGCGTTCACCACCACGGTGATCGAGCTCATCGCCATCAGCAGAGCCGCCAGGGGCGGGGAGAGCACCACACCGAAGCCTGGCAGCAGGGCGCCGGCGGCGATCGGCAGCACCACCAGGTTGTAGCCGAAGGCCCAGAAGAGGTTCTGGCGCACCTTAGCCAGCGTGCGCCGCGCCAGCTGCAGCGCCAGCACCAGCGAGGACAAGCGGTCGCCAAGGATCACCAGATCGGCGGTGTCCTGGGCAATCTGGGTGCCGGTGCCCACGGCGATGCCGAGGTCGGCGGCCGCCAGAGCGGGCGCATCGTTGATGCCATCACCCACCATCGCCACCGGCCCCCGCTGCCGCCAGCGCACGATCCGGTCGAGCTTCTGCTCGGGGCGCAATTCCCAGGCAAGGGCGTCGGCAGCCAGGCCGAGCCGTTCACCCAGCCGCCGCACGGCCGGCTGCCGGTCGCCGCTCAGCACGCCGAGGTTCAGCCCCATGGCGCCGAGCTCCTGCACGGTGGCGGCCGCGTCGGCGCGCGGCTGGTCGTGCACCCCCACCAGGCCAAGCAGGCGGTTGCCGACCGCCACAGCCAGGACCGAGGCGCCGTCGGCTTCCAGGGCAGCGAGCCGCTGACGGAGCGGAGCGTCCAGGCCCACCCCCCGCTGTTCCAGCCAGTCGAGACGGCCCACCCGGCAGGGGCCGCTGACCCCTTCCAGTTCCCCCTCCACCCCGGCCCCGGCGAAGGTGGCGCAGGCGTGCACCGGCCAGAGGGACAGCTGACGACGCTCCGCCTCCTGGAGCAGGGCATGGGCGAGCGGGTGGCGGGTCTGCTGCTCCAGGCTGGCCGCCACCCGGATCAGGGCATCGGCGTCGAGCGGCTCACCCGCCAGTTGCTGGGCGGGATCGGTGGGGGACAGCTCAATCGCCACCACCAGGGGGCGGCCCAGGGTGAGCGTGCCGGTCTTGTCGAAAAGCACCGCCTGCAGGCGCGCGGCGGTCTCGATCGCATCGCCGCCCCGGAACAGCACACCGGCACGGGCCGCCAGGCCTGAGCCGACCGTGATCGCCGTGGGGGTGGCCAGGCCCAGCGCACAGGGGCAGGCCACCACCAGCACAGCAATCGCCAGTTGCAGAGCCAGGCCGAACGGGGTCTCGGCGGCAGCCCCCGGCAGACCGTGGCCAGGCCCGCCAAGGCCATGTCCGCCAAGATCGTGCCCACCGAGGCCGTGAGCAGCCCCGGCCCCATGGCCCATGGGGGGAGCCATCAGGAGCACATCCGGCCACAGGCGGGTGCCCCACAGCCACCAGAACAGGAAGGTGGCCAGGGCGAGAACCAGCACCAGCACGGTGAAGCGGCCGGCCACCCGGTCGACCAGACGCTGAATCGGCGCCTTGCGGGCCTGGGCCTGCTCGACCAGCGCAATGATCCGGGCGAGTGCCGTTTCCGCACCAGCCCGGGTCACCTCCAACACCAGCGGCGCCTGCAGATTGAGCATGCCGGCGGCCAGCTCACAGCCCGGGCGGGCCTCCAGCGGCAGGGGTTCACCGGTGAGGCTCGACACATCCACCGCCGAGCAGCCCTCCAGCACCACCCCATCCACCGGCACCCGGTCGCCGGGCAGCAGCTGCAACCGATCAGCGGGCCGCAGGCCCCCCACCCGCACCTCGCGCGGGGGGCCATCGCCCACCAGCAGCAGCGCCGTTTCGGGTTGGAGCTGGGCCAGCTGCTCCAGCGCCCGGCCGGTGCGGAAGCGGGCCCGTTCCTCCAGGAAGCGGCCCAGCAGCACGAAGCCGAGCAGCATCACCGGCTCATTGAAAAAACAGGGCCAACCCGCCGCCGGCCAGAGCAGGGCCGCCAGGCTGGCGAGGTAGGCGCTGCCCATGCCCAGACCCACCAGGGTGTCCATGCTGGGCATGCGGTGCCAGGCGCTCAGGGCGCCGCGCACCAGAATCGAACGACCCGGCAGCGCCAGGGCCAGGGTGGCCACGAGCGCGTGGAACCAGAGCGCCGCCAGCAGGGCTCCGAGCGGGGATGCCAGCAGCGGTGCCGGCAGGCCGCCGGCCTCCGCCAGATGGCCCAGCACCGACACCACCAGCAGCGCCAGCGCCACGATCAGCTGACGCCATTCCAGCCACCAGCGGTGGCGTTGGGCCCGCTCGGCTGCGGTCGGCGCCGGCAGCGACTGATCGCGCAGCCGCGCCGCAAAGCCGAGGCCCTCCAGGCTGGCCAGCAGGGCCGCCACCTGGGTGTCGAGGCCCGGCTGCGCAGCCGCCACAGGAGCAGCCAGGCCCACCCAGGCGGTGTGGGTGAGCAGGTTCACGCTCGCCTGGTGAACACCGGGCACGGCCAGCAGGCGCTTCTCCACGGCGCGCACACAGCCCCCGCACTTCATGCCGTCCACCTCAAGCAGCACCGGCACCAGGGGCTGGGGAGGCGGTGCAACCGGAAGCGTTGCGACGGCGGGGCCGGGGGAAACCTGAACCACTGGGATCGGCAGCTGGGTTTCAGGCTAGGGATGGCCTCCGGCAGAAGCTGCCTCGCCGCGCAGGCGTCAGGATGGGTCCACAAACAAGACCGTTCCCGTGCCCCGCAGCCAACGCAACGACAACTTCATCGACAAGAGCTTCACGGTCATGGCGGACCTGATCCTCAAGGTGATTCCCACCAACCGGCGGGCGAAGGAAGCCTTCGCGTACTACCGCGACGGCATGAGCGCCCAGGGCGACGGCGAATATGCCGAAGCGCTGGAGAACTACGAAGAAGCCCTGAAGCTGGAGGACGACCCCAACGACAAGGCCTTCATCCTCTACAACATGGCGCTGGTGTTCACCAGCAACGGCGATCACCAGAAGGCGCTGGAGTTCTACGAGCAGGCGCTGGATCTCAACCAGCACATGCCGCAGGCCCTTAACAACATCGCGGTGATTCACCACCACCTCGGCTCCCTGGCGGAAGAACGGGGCGACACCGATGAGTCGGACCGCTGCTTCTCCCGCGCCGCCGACTACTGGACCAAGGCGATCCGCATGGCGCCGAACAACTACATCGAAGCCCAGAACTGGCTCAAGACCAGCGGGCGCGGCAACGTCGACGTCTACTTCTGAGCCTCGTCGGGGCGCCTGGGCAGGGCGTTGCCGGGCGCGGGGTGTGGCCTGGCCGGGGCAGGGTGGAGCCGCCGGCCCGGCTCAGTCGGCTGCAGGGTCAAACCCCAGCCCGGCCACCAGGGCCTCCGCCACAGTGGCGGCTTCCAGCAGCTGGAGATCAAGCCCGGCGGGGATCGCCCCGAGGCCGCTGCCGCGCGGCACCACCGCCCGGCGGAACCCCAGCCGCGCCGCCTCCTGGAGGCGGAGCTCCAGCTGGCCCACCGGCCGCAGCTGCCCCCCCAGCCCCAGCTCCCCCACCATCACAGTGCCGGCCGGCAGGGTCAGATCGCGGTAGCTAGCCACCACCGCCGCGGCCACGCCGAGATCGGCCGCCGGCTCCTCCACGCCGAGGCCACCGGCCACCGCCAGGTAGCAATCGAAGCGGGAGAGGGGCAGCCCCATGTGCTTTTCCAGCACGGCCAGGATCTGATGCAGCCGGTTGATGCCGATGCCGGTGGCCGTGCGGCGTGGGCTGGCATAGCTGGTGGTGCTCACCAGGGCCTGCAGCTCGACCACCAGCGAGCGGGTGCCTTCACAGGCCACGATCGTGGCGGTGCCGGCGGCGGGGCCGTCATGACCGAGGAACAGCTCACTGGGATTGGTGACTTCCGCCAGCCCCCGGTCGCGCATCTCGAACAGGCCCAGTTCGTGCGTGGCACCGAAGCGGTTCTTGACCGCCCGCAGCAGCCGGTGGCTGGCGAAGCGGTCGCCCTCGAAGGTGAGCACCGCATCGACGAGGTGTTCGAGCACCTTGGGCCCGGCCAGCATCCCCTCCTTGGTGACATGCCCCACCAGCAGCAGGGCGGTGTCCTGGCGCTTGGCCAGCCGTTGCAGGGCACCGGCGCATTCGCGCACCTGGGCGACCGATCCCGGCGCGCTGCTGAGCTGGTCGTCATGCAGGGCCTGGATGCTGTCGATGATCGCCACCGCCGGCCGCAGCGCCTCAAGCTCCTGCAGCACCAGCTCCAGATCGGTTTCCGCCAGCAGCTGCAGCCCGGCACCCGCCGGCACGGCCCCATCGGCCCCAACCGGCTGCTCCGCAGCGCCGGCACCTGGCGGGGCGAGCCGGCTCCAACGCAGGCGAACCTGCTGCGCCGACTCCTCGGCGCTCACGTAGAGCACCGAGGTGATGGCAGCCAGCGCCTGGGCGCTCTGCAGCAGCAGGGTGGATTTGCCGATGCCGGGATCGCCCCCCACCAGCACCAGCGCCCCGGGCACCAGCCCGCCGCCCAGCACCCGATCGAACTCGGCGAAGCCGCTGGGCAACCGCTGGAGCGGCCGCTCCACCGCCATCAGGATCGATTCCGAGCGCCGGGGACGCCCTGGCGCCAGGGCCACCTTCTCGCCCGCACCGGTACGGGCAGGCGCGCCCTCAGGGGCGGCGCGGCGGCGGCGGCCATCAGCGGCGGGGCCGCTCTGTTCCACCAGCGTGTTCCAGGCACCGCAGCCATGGCAGCGGCCGAAAAACTGGCGGGTCTGAGCTCCACAGGCCTGGCAGATGAACAGCGGTGCGGATCGGGCCACGGCGGTGTGTGAAGAATGGTGGCGTTGGGTGAATTTGCCGCCCCTCCGACCAGTTCAGTGGTCAGGACTTGTGTACCCAGGCCGGCGCAACCATGACGGCTTCCTCCTCCGCCAAGGAAACCATCCTGGTCGTTGACGACGAGGCGAGCATCCGCAGGATTCTCGAAACCCGCCTCACGATGATCGGCTACGACGTCGTCACCGCCTGTGACGGCGTGGAGGCGCTTGAGGCCTTCCGCCATTCCAGCCCGGATCTGGTGGTGCTCGACGTGATGATGCCCAAGCTCGACGGCTATGGCGTCTGCCAGGAGCTCCGTAAGGAATCCGATGTGCCGATCGTGATGCTCACCGCTCTGGGCGACGTGGCCGACCGCATCACCGGCCTGGAGCTCGGTGCCGACGACTACGTGGTGAAGCCCTTCAGCCCGAAGGAGCTGGAGGCCCGCATCCGCTGCGTGCTGCGCCGGGTGGAGAAGGAGCAGGTGGTGGGCATCCCCAACTCCGGCGTGATCCAGGTCAACGAGCTGCGCATCGACACCAACAAGCGCCAGGTGTACCGGGGCGAAGAGCGCATCCGCCTCACCGGCATGGAGTTCAGCCTGCTGGAGCTGCTGGTCAGCCGTTCGGGTGAGCCCTTCAGCCGCGGCGAGATTCTCAAGGAGGTCTGGGGCTATACCCCCGAGCGTCACGTGGACACCCGGGTGGTGGATGTCCACATCTCACGGCTGCGTTCCAAACTGGAAGATGATCCAGCCAACCCCGAGCTGATCCTCACCGCACGGGGTACGGGTTACCTGTTCCAGCGCATCGTGGAAGCCGTTGCCTCCGAAGGACTCTGATTCAGAACTGAGACAACGCCGCGCCAAACCCAGCCGCGCGATCCGCCGGCTGGTGGTCTGGTATCGCCGCAATGCGACGGTCACCAGCCTGGTTGACACGGCCACCTCCTCAGCCAGCACTGCCGCCTCCGCTGCTTCCGCCGCCGCCTCGGTGGCCGGCTCGATGGCCTCGGCGGCAGGTTCGGTGGCCTCCTCCGCCGGCACCATGGCGGGATCGGTTGCCGGCACAGTGCTGCAGCCGCTGATGAGCTACCCCCGCCGGCGCCTGCAGACCGGTGGCGATGGGTCCGCTCCGATCCGCGACCGTGACCGCATCTGGATGGCCGTCGACGGCATGGGGGGAGACCATGCCCCCGGCCCGATCCTCGAGGGCTGCCTGGCCGCCGTGCGCTGCCTGCCGGTGAAGATCCGCTTCGTGGCCGAAGCCGCGGCGGTGCAGCAGGCCGCGGCCGCCCTGAACCTGGAAGACGACCTGCGCGAGAGCCTGCAGGCCGGGCTGCTGCAGCTGGTCGCCAGCGGCCCTTCGGTGGGCATGGACGAGGAAGCCACGGTGGTGCGCCGCAAGCGCGACGCCAGCATCAACATGGCCATGGACCTGGTCAAGAGCGGTGAGGCGGCGGCGGTTTACTCCGCCGGCAACTCCGGCGCCGTGATGGCCTCGGCGATCTTCCGGCTCGGCCGGCTCAAGGGCATCGACCGCCCCGCCATTGGCGCCCTCTTCCCCACCAAGGACCCGGGCCGGCAGGTGCTTGTGCTCGACGTGGGCGCCAACATGGACTGCAAGCCGGTGTACCTGCAGCAGTTCGCCCTGCTGGGCAGCATCTACAGCCGCGACGTGCTCGGCATCCCCCAGCCCCGCATCGGCCTGCTGAACATCGGCGAGGAGGCCTGCAAGGGCAACGAGCTCACCATCAAGGCCTACGCCATGCTCGCCGCCGAGCAGCGGCTGCGCTTCGCCGGCAACTGCGAAGGCCGCGACGTCCTCTCCGGCAGCTTCGATGTGGTGGTCTGCGACGGCTACACCGGCAACGTGCTGCTCAAGTTCCTGGAGTCGGTGGGCAGCGTGCTGCTCGATGTGCTGCGCGCCGAACTGCCCCGGGGCAGGCGCGGCAAGGTGGGCTCCGCCTTCCTGCGCAGCAACCTGGTGCGGATCAAGAAGCGCCTCGACCATGCCGAGCACGGCGGCGCCCTGCTGCTCGGCGTCAATGGGGTCTGCGTGATCGGCCACGGCAGCAGCAAGGCCCTTTCGGTGGTCAGCGCGCTGCGGCTGGCGCACCTGGCCGCCAGCCATGGGGTGATGGAAGATCTGCACAAGCTCAGCAGCGAGGAGAGCTCCGTTCCTGCCTGTGGTTGACTGAGCCGAACCGTGGGTGAGTCGGTGGCGCTTGGCCGGATGGGCGCAGGCATGGCGCTCGTGGGATGCGGCAGTTCGCTCCCCGCTCTGATCGTCAGCAACGACGCGCTGAGCCTTCGCGTCGACACCAACGATGAGTGGATCCGCAGCCGCACCGGCATCGCTGCGCGCCGTGTGGCCGGGCCCACGGAAACGGTGACGTCGATGGCCACAGCCGCCGCCCGCAACGCCCTTGATCACGCCGGCTGGTCGGCGGAGACGGTGGATCTGATCCTGCTGGCCACCTCCAGCCCGGACGACCTGTTCGGCACCGCGCCGCGGGTGCAGGCTGGGCTGGGGGCCACCAACGCCGTGGCCTTCGATCTCACAGCCGCCTGCAGCGGCTTTCTCTTCGCCCTGATCACCGCAGCCCAATACATCCGCGCCGGCAGCGCGCGCAAGGTGCTGGTGATCGGGGCCGACCAGCTCAGCCGCTGGGTCGACTGGGACGACCGGCGCACCTGCGTGCTCTTCGGCGACGCCGCCGCCGCCATCGCTGTGGAGGCCTGTGAAGGCGAGCGGGATGGCCTGCTGGGCTTCCGCATGCGTTCTGACGGCCGCCGCGCCGCCTGCCTGACCCTGGCGCAGCGGGAGGAGCGGCAGGCGCTGCTCGACGGCCACACGGCCCAGCGCGGAGGCTTCGAGCCGATCCACATGAACGGCCAGGAGGTGTACAAGTTCGCCGTCAAGGAAGTGCCGGCAGTGCTGCAGGAGCTGCTCGCCGCCACTGGCACCACCGCGGCCGAGCTCGACTGGCTGCTGCTGCATCAGGCCAACCAGCGCATCCTCGATGCGGTGGCCCAGCGTTTCGCCATTCCCAACCAGCGGGTGCTCAGCAACCTGGCGGCCTACGGCAACACCTCTGCCGCCACGATCCCGCTGATGCTCGATGAAGCGGTACGTGATGGCCGCATCCAGCCTGGCCACCTGATCGCCAGCAGTGGCTTCGGCGCCGGGCTGAGCTGGGGAGCGGCGCTGCTCCGCTGGAGTGGACCCGGCGGCTGAGGGGGCTGGCCAGGGCGTCGCCGTAATCTCAGATTCCGTTCAAGACGAACAGGATGGGCATTGCCTGGGTGTTTCCCGGCCAGGGATCGCAGAAGCTGGGAATGGTGGGTGATCTGCTCGATCTGCCCGGAGCGCGCGAGCGGTTTGCTTCTGCTTCGGATCTCCTGGGCAGGGATCTGCTGGCGATCTGCGCCGGCGAACCGCTCAGTGATCCCACTGCACCGGCCGACCTGAACGACACCCGCAACAGCCAGCCGGCCCTGTTCGTGCTGGAAAGCCTGCTGGTCGATGCGCTCAAGGAGATGGGCCGCTGCGCCCATCTTGTGGCCGGACACAGCCTTGGGGAGCTGGTGGCGCTCTACGCCGCTGGTGTCTTCGACCTTGAGGCAGGCCTGGCCCTGATGCGGCAGCGAAGCGAGCTGATGGCCGCCGCAGGTGGCGGGTCGATGACCGCCGTGATCGGCTTCAACCGGGAGGAGCTGGACGAATGGATCGCCGCCAGCGAAGGGGTGGTGATCGCCAACGACAACAGCGCCTCTCAAGTGGTGCTCTCCGGCAGCACCGAGGCGGTTCAGGCCCTGTGCCAGAGAATCAACTGCAAGCGGGCGATCCCCTTGGCTGTGTCGGGGGCCTTCCATTCCCCCTTCATGGCAGAAGCCGCGGCCGCCTTTCGCCAGCTGCTGGAGCAGGTCCCATTCGCCAATGCGGCCATTCCGGTGCTCAGCAACACCGATCCCACCCCGGCCACTGACGGCGCCCTGCTCAAGGAGCGCCTGAGCGAGCAGATGGTCACGGGGGTGCGCTGGCGCGAAACCATGGACCAGTTCCCGCGGCTGGCGATCGAAACCGTGGTGGAGGTCGGGCCGGGCAACGTGCTGAGCGGCCTGCTGCGCCGGGCAGTCCCCGGCCTCGCCACCGCCCAGATCGGCGCGGCGGCCGACCTGGCGCTTTGAGCGAATCCAAAGGGCTGGATTCCTCCGATCCGCTGGCGCTGTTGAATCCCCGCCCCAGCCTTACCTACCGGCTGATCAGCTATTTGCTGGTGTTCCCGCTCTACCGGATCCTGTTCCGTGGGCGCACCAGCGGCAATCGAAATGTGCCCACGGAGGGTGCACTGGTGGTGGTGGCCAACCACGGCTCCCACTTCGACCCGCCGTTGCTGGGCCACGCCTTGGGCCGACCCGTGGCCTTCATGGCAAAAGCAGAGCTGTTCAGGGTGCCCCTGCTGGGCCCGATCATTCGCGCCTGCGGGGCCTACCCGGTGCAGCGGGGGGCCAGCGACCGCGAAGCCATTCGGGTCGCCACAGCACGGCTGGCCCAGGGCTGGGCCACCGGGGTGTTCATCGATGGCACCCGGCAGCTGGACGGCCGCGTCAACCAGCCGCAGGCGGGCGCTGCTCTGCTGGCGGCACGGGCCGGCGTGCCGCTGCTACCGGTGGCGATCATCAACAGCCACCGGGCCATGGGCGCAGGCCGTACCTGGCCACGCCTGGTGCCGATCCACATCCGTATCGGCCAGCCGATCCCGCCGCCCGCCTCCCGCCGTCGCGAAGACCTCCTGGCGACCACCCAGGCCTGCCAGGACCAGATCAATGCCTTGCTGAATGAGGGCCTGATCAGGCCCGGGTCTGAGCGTGCTGCGCTTGCGCCCAGTTCTTCAGATCCCGCCCGCTGAGCACCCACACCACGGCCCGCAGGCCGTCGCCCCAGCGCTTGGGGAGGCTCTCAGGATGGCAGTGCTCCCCGCAGGACACCGCCACGGGCGTCAGCTGGATGCCGCGGCTGCCGGCCACCACCCGGCCGACTAGCAGCGCCCGGTCCATGTGATCACTGCTGGTGACCAGCAGCACGTGACGGATGCCACCACGGCGCAGATCATCCACCACGGTGGTGAAGTTGGAAAGCGTGTCATGGGCGCGGTAATCCAGCCGGTATTGCTGCTGCCGCAGGCCTTCCTGATCGAACAGCCAGCGGGCGTATTCCGGGTTGCTGCCGCCGCTGACCACCACCGGTAGACGGTATTGAGTCGCCAAGCGCCCTGCCACCTGCTCGCGCTTCACGTCACCGCCCAGCACGAGGATGAGCTGGGGCGGCGAAGCCGGCGGCACCAGCAGGGAACGTCCCAGCCAGAAGGTGCCCGCCGCCAGCAACGTCAGCAGCACCAGGCGGCGCATCAACCCTCTCCCCCCACGGGGCTGGTGGGATAGATCGGCAGCACCGTGCTCCACGGGGCCGGCCCGCCGGCCATCGCCGCCGCCTTGCTGAAGGCGAGCAACTGGGCCACATCGGCTCTGGCTTCCACCACCGCCGGCAGCCGCGGGCCAGGAGGCAAGGCATCGGCGTCGGCGAACAGGCGCGGCGGCTGGCGCTCCACCACCCCCCCTGGAGCCCCTGGATCGAGCACGTAGGCGCCCGCCACCACACCTCGGCGCGGCAGCTCGTGCAGCAGCCAGAACGGATCGGCGGCCGTCAGCGGCTCTCCGTCCTGCCAGAGGCGCCGCGCCACCAGCAGGAAACTGCTGACACCATCAAGGGGCAGAGCCAGCTGCTGGGCCAGCGTGCGGGCCATCACCACGGTGAGCCGGGTGCCAGTAAAGCCACCGGGCCCGGTGGCCACCGCCAGCCGTGCCAGCTGCGGCCAGCGGCAGGCTGGCAATACCTCCTCCACGCAGGCGAGCAGATCGTTGGAGAGCCGGCGCCCCAGCGGGAAGGTGTGGATCAAGGGCGGCCTCTCCGGCTCCAGCAGCGACTGCAGCGCCACCCCCAGCACCTCGCTGCTGCTGTGCAGGGCCAGGCCCCAGGCAGGAGCGTCCATCACCGCGGGACCGCCGCCAGAGGACGCAGCCGTTGCCAGCGGCCCGGTTCAGCCTGGAAGCTGGCGCAGGACCGCACGTCCCATTCCACGCCCACGCGGTTCTCCGGCAGATCCATCACCTGCACATGGATGCGTGGATCCACCGGGCGGAAGTCGGGGGCAACGGCGAGATGCTCGACGCCGTGCTGGCGCTCCACCGCGTGATAGGCCTGGCAGCGGTCCACCCAGTGGCAATCCACGCAGATGCACATGCCTGAGTGGTCTCCGAATGCAGCCATTCTGGCGGGCCAGGCCAGCGTGCCTCTGGATCTGGCCGCCGCCACGGCTCTGCTGCGCCGCCGCCTGGCGATGGAACGCTGGCCGGTGCCTCCGGCGGCCTTTCCTGCGGGCACCGCCCTGGTGGGTGGCGCCGTGCGCGATGCCCTGCTCGGGCGGCTGGGGGAGCGGCCCGACCTCGATCTGGTGGTGCCGGTGGAGGCCATTGCCCTGGGCGAGCGGCTGAGCCGGGAGCACGGTGGTCGCTGCGTGGTGCTGGATCAGGAGCGCTCGATCGCCCGGCTGGTGATCCGGGGCTGGAGCGTGGATCTGGCCCGCCAGGCCGGCGCGGACCTGGCCACCGATCTGCTGCGCCGCGACTTCTGTCTCAACGCCCTGGCCTTGCCCCTGGCGGCGAGCAGCCAGCTGCTCGACCCGAGCGGCGGCCTGACCGATCTGGCGGCGGGACTGATCCGGGCCGTGAGCGAAGCGAACCTGCTGGACGACCCGCTGCGACTGCTGCGAGGTGAGCGCCTGGCCGCGGAACTGGGCTTTCACCTCGACGCCACCAGCGCAGCCTGGATCCAGCACCACAGCCGCCGGATCGACCAAGTGGCCGTGGAGCGCGTGCGGGTGGAGCTGGAGAAGCTGGCGGCGTGCGCCGGCGGCGGCGAAGGGCTGGCCCGGGTGCTGACGATCGGCCTGCTGGACGCCTGGCGCCAGCCGGACGCTGTGGAAGGCGGTGCAGCCGGCAATGAAGCCGCCGGTGCCGCGTTGAGACAGCTCACCCCGGCGGCGGCCGCAGCCAGGGGCCTGAGCGAAGACGAAGCCCGCTTGGCGCTGCCCCTGGCACGCCTGGCCACGCTGCTCGACGCCGCCAGCTGGGGGCGGCTGCACGCCAGCCGGGCGCTGCAGCGGCGCTGCGGACTGCTGCGGAGCTGGCGGGCGCAGCTGGAGGGGCCCGGCGGGGTGCGGGATCCCGCCGCCCCGTTCGGCTCGGAACGGGAGCAGGTGCACTTTCACCGCGACCTGGAGGACGACCTGCCCGCCCTGCTGCTCATGCTGCCGCTGCCGTTTGCGCGGGAGTGGCTGCCCCGCTGGCGTGATCCGGCCGATCCTCTCTTTCATCCCAGGCCCCCGCTCGACGGCACGGAACTGCAGCAGCGGCTGGGGCTGGCCCCGTCACGGCGGCTGGGCGAACTGCTGGCCCACCTGACGATCGAGCGCGCCTTCGGCCGCCTGGAGAGCAGCGAGGAGGCCCTGGCGGCGGCGCGTCGCTGGCTGGCTGGACCGGCGCCGTGATTGACTGCTCTGTGTACAGGCATCTTCCATCGCTTCATCGAAGCCCGAACGGCAACGGTTGACGTCCAGTTCCTGAACGTCAGAAACACCTCCCCGATCGCTCTTTGGCGCCTCCTGCGCTGCCCTGCGTTTCGCCGGTGCGTTCACCCGATGGCGCAGGCCGCCACCTCCCTTCTCTCCCCCCTCCTCCCATGAGTGTTCGTCTCTACGTCGGCAATCTGCCGCAGACTTTCGATGCCGCCGAGCTCGATGCTCTGTTCACTTCCATCGCCGAGGGCGTGCGCTTCAAGACCGTTCAGGACAGGGAAACGGGTGCCTGCCGTGGTTTCGGTTTCGCCAATGTCGAGGATGAGAAACTCGCCGACACCGTGATCGAGCAGCTCAACGGCCACGACTTCGGCGGCAACAGCCTGCGCATCGAGCGGTCCGAGCGCCGTGACAGCCGCCCCGGCACCGGCGATCGCCGGCCCGCCGCCGGCGGTGCCGCTCCCGTGGCGGCCCGCAAGGCCGTCAACAAGGTGGTGCACAGTGACACCATCACCGAAGGCGCCCCCGATCCGCGTTGGGCCGGTGAGCTCGCCAAACTGAAATCCCTGCTGGCCAACCAGACAGCCACCACGGTCTGAGCCAGCGCCCCGTTCCGCCGGTCGGCGGCGATGCTGCCTTGACCCACCCGCTGGCTTCCACCACGCCAAGCCCTGCCTCCTCCTCCTGGACCTGGCAGGGTCACACCATCCGCTACCGCTGCCTCGCCGGCCCCGAACCGGCGGGGCTTCAACGTGTGGTGCTGATCCACGGGTTCGGCGCGAGCCTGGACCACTGGCGCCACAACCTGCCGGTGATCGCCCGCCGCTTCTCGGTGTGCGCCATCGATCTGCTCGGATTCGGCGCCAGCGACAAGCCTCGCTCCCGCCTGGCCGATGAAGCCGAGCAGCCCGGAGCGGTGCGCTACTGCTTCGATCTGTGGGCCGAGCAGGTGGCGGATTTCGTGCAGCAGGTGGCCCTGCAGCACGCTCCCTCCGCCCGCGTGCATCTGGTGGGCAATTCGATCGGCGGCGTGGTGGCCCTAAGGGCGGCCCAGCTGCTGGTGGCCCGCGGCGTTCCGCTGGCCCAGGTGATCCTGATCGACTGCGCCCAGCGCACATTGGATGAAAAGCGCGTGGCGGAACTGCCGCTGCTGGAGCGCTGGAGCCGTCCCCTGGTGAAGCAACTGGTGCGGCAGCGCTGGCTGGTGGCTCCCCTGTTCCGCGCCCTGGCCCGGCCCGCCTTCATCCGTCAGGTGCTGGAGCGGGCTTACCCCAGCGGCGCCAACATCGACGACGCCCTGGTGGAGCTGCTGCACCGGCCCAGTACCGATGCCGGAGCGCCCGAGAGCTTCCGCGGCTTCGTCAACCTGTTCGACGACCACCTGGCACCGGAGCTGCTTGCCGAGCTCACCGTGCCGGTGCGCATGCTGTGGGGAGCAGAGGATCCGTGGGAAGCGCCAGCCGAAGCCGAATGCTGGGCGCGCCTCTTCCCCTGCGTGCAGGAACTGAAGGTGCTGCCGGGGTTGGGACACTGCCCCCACGACGAAGCTCCCGAACGGGTGAATCCGATCCTGCTGGACTGGCTGAAGGCGGAGGCCGGGGCCACTGCAGAGGTTCAGCGGGCCTGGGAGATCACGTAGGAGAGCGGCAGGTCGAGCAATTTGAAGGGCTTGGGAACGTAGGCCCGGTGGTTGAAAACGTCGTAGTTGAGTTGCTCGATCACTGTGAGAATGCCGCGATACAGCCGCAGCGAGGCCCACACCGGCCAGCGGGCATCGGCCGCCAGCCAGCGCACCCCCGCCTCCGAACGGCCGAACCAGTAGCGGGCGCGTTGCAACTGAAAGGCCATCAGGGCCCGCCAGTTTTCATTGAGCAGCCCCGCCATCAGGTCGGATTCCGAGTAGTTGAAGCGCTGCAGATCTTCCTGCGGCAGATAGATGCGGCCACGGCTGCGGTCTTCGCCCACATCGCGCAGGATGTTGGTGAGCTGGTTGGCGATGCCAAGGGCCACCGCCGCCTCGGAGGTATCGGGCCGTTCGCTCCAGGGGGCCGTGGTGTAGGCCGGATCAAGCCCCATCACTTCCTGGGTCATCAGGCCCACGGTGCCGGCCACCCGATAGCAATAGAGCTGCAGTTCATCGAAGCTGGCGTAGCGATGGCAGACCAAGTCCATGCGCTGCCCCTCGATCATGTCGAGGTAGGGCTGGAGCGGCTGGGGATAGCGCTGGATGGTGTCCACCATGGCCAGATCGAGCGCATCGTGCACCTCGCCGGCAAACAGGCGGCGGGTGCGGGCTTCCCAGCGATCGAGCCGCTCGGCGAGTTGGTCTGTGGGCAGCCGCTGCGCCTGGGGGCTGTCCATCAGTTCGTCGGTGCGGCGGCACCACACGTAGATCGCCCAGATGGCCCGCCGCTTGGCGGGGGGCATCAGCAGGGTGCCGAGATAGAAGGTCTTGGCCCACTGGGCGGTTTCCTGGCGGCAGGCCTCGTAGGCGTGCTCCAGGTTCAGGCCGGAGCGGAGGGAAGCGGCGGTGGGTGAAGCGGCCAGCACGCTCACACCGCCACCGGCTGCACCAGCGCGGACGCCTGCCGGCTGACCGCCTCGGCGCACAGCTTGCCGCTCAGCACTGCCCCTTCCATCGAAGCCAGATAGCGCTGCATCGTGTAGTCGCCGGCCAGGAAGAAGTTGGCGATCGGCGATTGCTGCGAGGGCCGCAGCTGCTGGCAGCCGGGCACCGTCTTGTAGACGGAGAGGGGGGTTTTGACCACCCGGGCCTTGCGCAGCTTGGCCTGGTCGTCGCCGTTGAAGTGGTCGGGGAAGAGGCGGCGCAGCTCCTCGAGGGTGGCGGCCACGATGTCGTCATCGCTGCGGCCGATCCACTCCGCCGCAGGGGCGAAAACCAGCTCGAGCATGGAGCGGTCGGGGTCGGCGTACTCGCGGCAGGTGTTGCTCATGTCGGCGTAGACGCTGAGCAGGTCCGAACGACTGAACAGAAGATGGTCGATCGCGGTGAGTTTTCGATCGAACCAGAGATGAATGTTGATCACCGGCACCCCCTTGAGCCCGTCGAGCTTCTGGAAGTAGGGCAGCTGGCGCCAGGGATCCGGCAGCAGGAGCTTGAGCGGATCCACCGGCAGGGCGCTGACGTAGGCCTCCGCCTCCACCTCACGGCCGGGCTGGCCCTGGATGCCGCCGATCCGGAAGCTGCGCACGCTGCCATCGGCGGCCAGGCGGATCTCGCGCAGGGGGCTGTCGAGGTGCACCTCGCCACCGCGCTCCCGGATCGAGGCCACGATCGGCTCACAGAGACGCTCTGGGGGGTTGCCGTCGAGGAAGGCCATCTTCGAGCCGTTCTTCTCCTGCAGGAAGCGGTTGAGGGCCGTGAGGATCACCGTTGAGGAGATTTCATCGGGGTTGATGAAGTTGAGCGCCTTGCTCATGGCGATGAACACTTCATCGTTCACCCGCTGAGGAATGTTGTGAAGGCGCAGCCATTCCGACCAGGAGTATTTGTCGCACTCCTCCACGTAGTCCTGGCCGCGGAGCATGGCGGGCACCAGGCCGAGCCCGAAGGCGATCTTCTCGGGCCAGGTGAGCATGTCGTTGTTGCCGAGGATGGCGGCAACACCGTTGAGAGGGGCGGGAAGGTCGGGGAAATCGAAACGGCTGTAGGTGCCTGGCGCCTCCTTCTGGTTGAAGATCATCGCGTGATCCTTCCACTGCAGGCGATCCTCGATGCCCAGCTCCGCGAACAGCTGCAGCATGTTTGGGTAGGCCCCAAAGAAAATGTGCAGGCCGGTTTCGTACCAGTCGCCGTCTTCGTCCTGCCAGGCCGCCACCTTGCCGCCGAGCACGTTGCGCCCCTCGAGCAGCACCGGCGTATGGCCGGCATCGCAGAGGTATTTGGCACAGGACAGGCCGGCGAGTCCTGCTCCGGCAATGGCGACGCGCATGCAAAGACGAAAACCAGACGCCAACCTAAAAGGATGCCCCCTGCCAACGTCGGGCGCCTGGCTGCCGTGGCCCTGCCCGCACCGGCTGTTCCTAGAGTTGCTGCGGCCCATCTCCGTCCGTTCGCCTCCGTTCCATGGCCGACGACCTGCTGCTCAAGTCCACCACCCGTCATGTGCGGCTGTTCACGGCACGGCTCGAGGGGGGTGAACTGGTCCCCGACCCGCACCAGCTGACCCTCGACCTCGACCCGGACAACGAGTTCCTCTGGGACGCCGGCGTGCTGCAGAAGGTGCAGCAGCGTTTCCGTGATCTGGTGGCCGGTTTCGCCGGCGCCGAGCTCACCGAATACAACCTGCGCCGCATCGGTTCGGAGCTGGAGGGCACGATCCGCCAGCTGCTGCAGGCGGGCGAACTCCGCTACAACCCGGACGCGCGGGTTCTCAACTACTCCATGGGCCTGCCCCGCAGTGCCGCTTCCACATGACCCGCTCCCGTGATGGCAGCGCCTTCTCCAGAGGCGATGGCAGAGGCAGCCGCGGCCGCTCCAGCGCCGATTACGCCGGGTCGGACTACGCTAGCTCCGACTACGCCTACGACCGCCGCGGCTCCCGCTACGACGCCGCCCGTTACGACGCCGCCGATGAGCGGGATCCCGGCGACCGCTCCCGCGCCGCCCGCCCCACCCGCAACGGGGGTGGCGGCGGTGGCGGTGGTGCCACACCGGGTGGGGGTGGTGGCAAACCCGGAGGCGGCCCCTTCGTGTTCAACGTGGCCACGATCGCGGTGCTGGCCGGGGTGCTCGTGGTGGGCATCGGCATCGGCACGGCGCTCTCCAGCAACACTGCGGGCAACCAGGGGAACATCGCCAGCAGCCAGCAACTCGACCTGGCCGTGCCCGACCCCGAGTTCTGCAAGCAGTGGGGTGCGAGCGCCTTCGTGATGGACGTGGAGCTCTACACCACCATGAACCCAAGCAGCAGCTTCGTGACCCAGCCGACGCTGCAGCCGGGCTGTGTGATCCGCCGCGAGAACTGGAGCGTGCTGCAGAAGGAGGGCGCCGTCACCTCCGAGCAGATGCGCCAGTGCAAGCAGCGCATGAACACCTTCGCCTACATCGGCTCGATCCGCGACAAGCCGATCGTCCGCTGCGTCTACCAGACCGACATCAGCGGCAACAAGTTTCAGACCCGGGGCATCGCCGGCGCTGCCGACGACGCCGTGGGCATCACCCCGGAAGGCGACCAGTTCTGAGTCTGATCCCGTGAGCCCGCCTGAGCGAGCCCGGAGGCTCCCGCAGGCGGGCTCACGGGGCGGGCTGAAGCACCGTGGTGGCGGCTTCGGCCGGAGGGCTGGTGCGGGGGGTCTGGCGCAAGGGGCTGTCGGGGCTGGCGAACACCGGCAGCACCTCGCGGCGGAAGGCTTCCGAAGCCCTGGAGCAGTAGCGGGCCGGATGGGTGATCAGCTTCAGCTGGCGGCGCACCAGCAGGTCTGTCACGTTGGGACGGTGCAGGGATCCGGTCGCCAGTTCCCGCTCGATCGACACCACCGGCAGGAAGGCGGCACCCAAACCCGACTGCACGGCGTTCTTGATCGCCTCGAAGGAATTGAGTTCCATCTCGATCTTGAGCCGCTGCACTTCCAGGCCGGAACGGGCCAGCAGCTGGTCCACCATCTTGCGGGTGGTGGACTGGGCATCAAGGCAGACGAAGCTGAGCCGGTAGAGGTCGTCCTTGTGGAGTTCCGGCAGGCGGGCCAGGGGATGGTTCACCGGCAGCACCAGGGCCAGTTCATCGCTGGCGTAAGGAATCACCTGAAGCAGGTCGTTGAGCTCGCCGGGCAGCTCACCGCCGATGATCGCCAGATCCACCTGGCCGTTGGCCACGCTCCAACTGGTGCGCCGGGTGCTGTGCACCTGCAGCTGCACCGACACGTCGGGATACTTCTGCCGGAACAGGCCGATCATGCGCGGCATCAGGTAGGTGCCGGTGGTCTGGCTGGCGCCCACGATCAAGGAACCGCCCTTGAGATTGTGCAGGTCGTCGAGGGCGCGGCAGGCCTCCTGGCACTGGCCCAGGATGCGGTCGCAGTAGCTGAGCAGGAGATGACCCGCCTCGGTGAGCTGGGCCTTGCGGCCGCCCCGGTCGAAGAGCGACACATCGAGCTGCTTCTCCAGGTTCTGGATCTGCAGGCTCACCGCCGGCTGGGTGACGTAAAGGCTGTCGGCAGCCTTCTTGAAGCTGCCTTCGCTGGCGATGGCCCGCAGGATGCGCAGCTGATCGAGGGTGAACGGCAGATCAGCCATGGAACGACCCCGGGGCTGGACGCCGGCATGAACGGAGAACTTTAGGAGCAAACCCCGGGCCGCCCTGCACGCCATGCCGCGGCGGACGAAGCAGAATCGTCGCTGCAGCTTCTGCCCCGTGCTTTCCCCGCTCCACCACACCAGCCTGGTGATGGTTGCCCTGCTGGTGGCCTTTGCGGTGCTGCACAGCGGCGGGGCCGCCCTGCGCGTGTGGGGGGAGCAGCGCATCGGGGCCCGGGCTTGGCGCCTGCTGTTCGCGGCTGTGAGCATTCCGGCCGCTGTGGTGGTGGTGGGGTACTTCCTCGCCCATCGCTATGACGGGGTGCGGCTCTGGACCCTGCAGGGCACCCCCGGACTCATCCCTGTGATCTGGGTGGGAACAGCGATCAGCTTCTTCTTTCTGTATCCCGCCACCTACAACCTGCTGGAGATTCCCGCGCTGCTGCAGCCCCAGGTGCGCCTCTACGAAACCGGGATCATCCGCATCAGCCGCCACCCCCAGGCCGTCGGTCAGATCCTCTGGTGCGCCACCCACCTGCTCTGGATCGGCAGCAGCTTCATGGTGGTCACCTGCGCCGGATTGATCGCCCACCACCTGTTTGCCGTCTGGCACGGCGACCGACGCCTGCGGGCGCGCTTCGGCGAGGCCTTCGAGCAGCTCAAGGCGCGCACCTCCGTAGTGCCGTTCCTGGCGGTGATCGACGGACGCCAGACGCTGGAACTCACAGAATTCCTGCGGCCTTCCCAGCTGGGGATCGCCATCGCCATCGGCCTGTTCTGGTGGAGCCACCGCTACATCGGGCCTGCGGCCAGCGCCTTTCTGAACGGACCCCTGGGACGGACGCTGGGCTGATCGCACACCCACACACAGGCCGGCCGTGCCCAGGAAGCTGCCTACACTCGCGGGGCCGCTAACTGGAGCTGGATGACATCGGCCGCTGAAATCGCCTGGTTGATTCCCGTTCTGCCCTTGGCGGGGGCGGCGCTCACCGGTCTCGGGCTGATCAGCTTCAACCGCACCGTCAACCGGCTGCGCAAGCCCGTTGCCCTGCTGCTCATCACCCTGATCGGGGCGGCAGCCGTGCTGAGTTACGCCGTGCTGGCGGAGCAGCTGGCCGGAGCGCCAGCAACCGAAGTGCTCTTCAACTGGGCCAGCGCCGGCACCTTCAACCTGCAGATGGGGTTCCGGGTTGATGCCCTCGGCGCCGTGATGCTGTCGCTGGTCACCACCATCGCCTTGCTCGTGATGGTGTATTCCGATGGCTACATGGCCCACGACAAGGGCTATGTGCGCTTCTTCACCTATCTCGCCCTGTTCAGCAGCTCAATGCTCGGGCTGGTGATCAGCCCCAACCTGCTTGAGATCTACGTGTTCTGGGAGCTGGTGGGCATGTGCTCCTACCTGCTGGTGGGCTTCTGGTACGACCGCGAGGGTGCCGCCCATGCCGCCCAGAAGGCCTTCATCGTGAACCGCGTCGGCGACTTCGGCCTGCTGCTCGGCATCCTCGGCCTGTTCTGGGCCACCGGCAGTTTCGGCTTCGAGGAGATCGGCGCCGGCCTCTCCGCCGCCGTGGCTGAAGGCTCGCTCTCCAACGGCGTGGCGGTGCTGCTGTGCCTGCTGGTGTTCATGGGCCCGATGGCCAAGTCGGCCCAGTTCCCCCTGCACGTGTGGCTGCCCGATGCGATGGAGGGTCCCACCCCGATCTCCGCCCTGATCCACGCCGCCACGATGGTGGCCGCCGGCGTGTTCCTGGTGGCCAGGCTGCAGCCGGTCTACGAACCCTTCCCGCTGGTGCAGGCCGTGATCGCCGTGATCGGCACGATCACCTGCTTCCTGGGGGCCTCGATCGCCCTCACCCAGATGGATCTCAAGAAAGGCCTGGCCTACAGCACCGTGTCACAGCTGGGTTACATGATGCTGGCGATGGGTTGCGGCGCTCCCGAGGCAGGCATGTTCCACCTCGTCACCCACGCCTTCTTCAAGGCCATGCTCTTTCTCTGCTCCGGCTCGGTGATCCATGCCATGGAAGAGGTGGTGGGCCATGAGCCGGTGCTTGCTCAGGACATGCGCCTGATGGGAGGGCTGCGCCGCTTCATGCCGGTCACCTCCACCACTTTTCTGATCGGCTGCGTGGCGATCAGCGGCATTCCGCCGCTGGCGGGCTTCTGGAGCAAAGATGAAATCCTCGGCCAGGCCTTCAACGCCTTCCCGCTGCTCTGGGCGGTGGGCTTCCTGACTGCCGGCATGACCGCCTTCTACATGTTCCGGCTCTACTTCCTCACCTTCGAGGGCAGCTTCCGCGGCGGTGACCTCAGCGTCCGGAGTGCCCTGCTCCAGGCTGCCGGCAAGGTCCCGGAAAGCCATGAGGAGGGCCATGGCTCCCACGCCTCCCACCCGCACGAATCGGGCTGGCAGATGGCCGCACCACTGGCGGTGCTTGCCGTTCCCTCGGTGCTGATCGGCCTGCTCGGCACGCCCTGGAACAGCCGCTTCGCCGCCCTGCTCAACCCCGGCGAGGCCGCCGAGATGGCCGAGCACTTCAGCTGGGGCGAGTTCCTGCCGCTGGCCGGCGCTTCGGTGACGATCTCCGTGATCGGCATCACCATCGCGGTGCTGGCCTACGCCCTGCACAAGCTGGATCTGGCCACCGCCGTGGCCGCCCGCTTCCCCACCATCAATGCCTTCCTGGCCAACAAGTGGTACCTGGATGCGATCAACGACCGCCTGTTCGTGAAAGGCAGCCGCAAGCTGGCGCGTCAGGTGCTGGAGGTGGACGCCAAGGTGGTGGACGGGGTGGTGAACCTCACCGGCCTGCTGACCCTGGGCAGCGGCGAAGGACTCAAGTACTTCGAAACCGGCCGCGCCCAGTTCTATGCCCTGATCGTGTTCGGCGGCGTGATCGCCCTGGTGCTGCTCTTCAGCAGCTTCTGAGTGCGCTCCGTGCGCGCCTCGGCGCGGGCTCTGTGTGTCATCCCATATCTGGGCGGTACTGGGCAGTTGAGCATTTCTACACTCCGTCCAGAACTGAATTCCCTGGCCAGTGCCGCTTGACCCTGCCGTTGCTCCGGAGGCCCTTGCGGCCCTGGGCACAGCCTCCACCGGGGCCTTCCCCTGGCTGAGCGTTTCGATCCTGATGCCGATCGGAGCCGCGCTGCTGATCCCCTTCATCCCCGACCCAGGCGACGGCAAGACAATCCGCTGGTACGCCCTCGGCGTTGCCCTGCTCACCTTTCTGGTCACCGCCGGGGCCTACCTGAACGGCTACGACCCCTCGGTGGCGGGGCTCCAGCTGGTGGAACGGGTGGAATGGCTGCCTGATCTGGGGCTGGCCTGGTCGGTGGGCGCCGACGGGCTGTCGATGCCGCTGATCCTGCTCACCAGCTTCATCACCGCGCTGGCGGTGCTGGCCGCCTGGCCGGTCACCTTCAAGCCGCGGCTCTTCTACTTCCTGATCCTGGCCATGGATGGCGGCCAGATCGCCGTGTTTGCTGTGCAGGACATGCTCCTGTTCTTCCTGGCCTGGGAGCTGGAGCTGCTGCCGGTGTATCTGCTGCTGGCGATCTGGGGCGCCAAGAAGCGCCAGTACGCCGCCACCAAGTTCATCCTCTACACCGCTGGCGGCTCGGTGTTCATCCTGCTGGCCGCCCTGGCCATGGGCTTTTATGGCGGCGGCACGCCCAGCTTCGAATTCACCACTCTGGCGGCGAAGGAGTTCGGCACCCGCTTCCAGATGCTGGCCTACGCGGGCTTGCTGATCGCCTTCGGGGTCAAGCTGCCGATCGTGCCGCTGCACACCTGGCTGCCAGACGCCCACGGCGAGGCCACAGCACCGGTGCACATGCTGCTGGCCGGCATTCTGCTGAAGATGGGCGGCTACGCCCTGCTGCGCTTCAACGTTCAGCTGTTGCCCGAGGCCCACGCCCAGTTCGCGCCGCTGCTGGTGGTGCTGGGGGTGGTGAACATCATTTATGCGGCACTCACCTCCTTCGCGCAGCGCAACCTCAAGCGCAAGATCGCCTACAGCTCGATCAGCCACATGGGCTTCGTGCTGATCGGCATCGGCAGCTTCAGTGCCCTCGGCACCAGCGGCGCCATGCTGCAGATGGTGAGCCACGGCCTGATCGGTGCCAGCCTCTTCTTCCTGGTGGGCGCCACCTACGACCGCACCCACACGCTTCAGCTCGATGAGATGGGCGGCGTGGGCCAGAAGATGCGCAAGATGTTCGCCCTCTGGACGATCTGCTCGCTCGCGTCCCTGGCCCTGCCTGGCATGAGTGGCTTCGTGTCGGAACTGATGGTGTTCGTGGGCTTCGTGAACAGTGAGGCCTACGCGCTCAGCTTCCGCATCGTGATGGCAGCCCTGGCGGCCGTGGGGGTGATCCTCACTCCGGTGTACCTGCTCTCGATGCTGCGCGAGATCTTCTTCGGCAAGGAGAACGTGGAGCTGGCGGCCCACACCCGCCTGGTGGATGCCGAACCGCGCGAGATCTACGTGATCTCCTGCCTGCTGGTGCCGATCATCGGCATCGGTCTTTACCCTCGTCTCGTCACCGACAGCTACCGCGCCTCGATCGAAGCGCTCGTGGCCCGTGAGGACGTTGCCCTCACCAAGGTGGTGGGCCCCACGCCCAAGGGGCTGATCCGGGGGGCGGTGGGCAAGCAGCTGGCGTTGGCGCCGCCCCTGCTCCATGCGCCCGCCCTGGGCTGAGCGAATCGAGATCCTGCCGGCTGCCCAGCACCATCACCAGCACTGTGCGACGGCTTGCGCCCAATTCCGCTCAGGTGCCGCAAACTGGTCGACGGGATCGCTCCGCTGAGGCTGCCACCGGCCTGCCAGCCATGCGCTCCCGATTCAGAGCCTCGACCCACCACCCGCCATGCGACAGCTGAATTTCCTGCTGATCTTCAGTTTCGGCCTCGCCACGGTGATGTTCACGCTGGAGAACACCGATCCCACCACCGTGCGCTTCCTGCCGGGAGCGGCGGTCACCCTGCCGCTGGCGGCCTTGCTGCTGGTGGTGGGTGGCATCGGCGCCACCGCCGCCTGGGTGTTCGCCGTTTGGATCGGCGTGGTGAAGAAAGTGGAATTGATGCAGGACCGCAGCGAAATTGACGCCCAGCAGGTGCGCATCCGCGAGCTGGAAGACGACCTGCAGCGTTACCGCGCCACCGTGGACGCCCAGTTGGCCCTGTTGCCGGCCGCCGGAGAAAGTTCAGGGGGATCCGCGGCAGCGGATGCCGCTGGCTGAGTCGCCTCAGACCGGGTACGTTTCCGGCAGATCGGGGAGAACTGTGCCGAACGCAGGCGCCAGGCTGGCGATCCGCCTGCTGCAGGAGGCCGCAGAGCGCGGTGACCTCGACCCCTGGGATGTCGATGTGATCGCCGTGGTGGACGGTTTCCTCGATCAGCTGCGTCAGCGCATTGAGGTGCCGCGCCTGGTGGCCCTCAGCTCCGGCCAGGGCGGCAGCTACGAGCAGGATCTCGCCGCCACCAGTGAGGCGTTTCTGGCGGCGTCAGTGCTGGTGGGCCTCAAGGCCGAAGTGCTGGAACGCCAGACCTTTCCGCCCATTGCCCTGGTCGCCGATCCTTGCGAGAGCGAGGATCCGGGCGAGGACAGCTGGTCGCTGGGAATCCAGCTGCCCCATCGGCCGGAGCGGCAACTCTGGCGCAGGCCCGTGGCACCGCCGCCGCTGCAGCGGCCCGTGAGCCTCGGCGAGTTGATCCGCCAGCTGGAAGACATCGCCGAGCGGCTGGAGAGCGATAGCGGCCCGCGGCGCCACAAGCCGCGCAGCCGCCCCTACAGCGAACGCGACGCGATCGAACAGGTGAGCGCCCTGGCCCACCGGGAGAAACTGCCTGAAACCACTGCCGCCCTGAGCTTCTTCCTGCAGCAGTGGCCAGAGGCCCTGGAGTGGGTGAACTTCGATGCGCTGGTGGAGGCCTGGAAAGACGCAGCGCCGCCCGATCTTGATCACGACCGGGTGGGGGTGTTCTGGGCGCTGTTGTTCCTCTGTTCACAGGGACGCATCGATCTGCGGCAGGAAGGGGGCCTGTTCGGGCCGCTGCACCTGCGCCGCGCACGCGAGGCCGAATGCACGCTTCCGCTTCCCAGTCAGAGCGCTGCCGCAACCGCCACAGGCTCCTGGCCGGCCGTGCCAGCTCCCTTGCCGGCTAGGCCGGCACTGGCAGCCTGACGCCCTTAATTAGGGTGCATGCAGAACCAACCGAGCAGTAAGGCGCCCATGAAGGCGATGATCCTCGCAGCCGGCAAGGGAACACGGGTGAGGCCCATCACCCACACGATTCCCAAGCCGATGATTCCGATCCTGCAGAAGCCGGTGATGGAATTCCTGCTGGAGTTGCTCCGGGAGCATGGATTCAACGAGATCATGGTCAATGTGTCGCACCTGGCGGCAGAGATCGAGAACTATTTCCGTGATGGGCAGCGCTTCGGCGTGGAGATCGCCTACAGCTTCGAAGGCCACATTCAGGACGACGGCGAACTGATTGGCGAAGCCATGGGTTCTGCAGGCGGCATCAAGAAGATTCAGACCTTTCAGACCTTTTTCGACGACACCTTCGTGGTGCTCTGCGGCGATGCCCTGATCGACCTCGACCTTACCGAAGCGGTGCGGCGGCACAAGAAGAAAGGAGCGGTCGCCAGCCTGATCACCAAGCGGGTGCCGAAAGATCAGGTGAGCAGCTACGGTGTCGTGGTCACTGACGACAACTCTCGAGTGCTCTCCTTTCAGGAGAAGCCCTCGGTGGAAGAGGCCGCCAGCGACATGATCAATACCGGCATTTATATCTTCGAGCCCCAGGTGCTCGACCACGTTCCCGCCGGCGTGCCCTTCGACATCGGCGCTGATCTGTTTCCCCGTCTGGTGGCGGCAGGGGCACCTTTCTACGCGCTGCCCATGGATTTCGAGTGGGTGGACATCGGCAAGGTGCCGGATTACTGGCAGGCGATCCGGAGCGTGCTGCTGGGGAAGGTTCGCAAGGTTTCGATCCCTGGCCGCGAGGTGCGGCCCGGCGTGTTCACAGGCCTGAACGTAGCGGCCGACTGGGACAAGATCAACGTGCAGGGGCCCGTTTACGTGGGCGGCATGAGCAGGATCGAACCGGGGGTCACGATCATCGGCCCAGCCATGATCGGCCCCAGCTGCCACATCTGCGAAGGCGCCACGATCGACAACTCGATCATCTTCGATTACTCCCGCATCGGGGCCGGAGTCAGGCTCACCGAGAAGTTGGTGTTTGGCCGTTATTGCGTAGACAGCAATGGTGACCATTTCGACCTCCAAGAGGCCGCCCTCGACTGGCTGATCACCGATGTGCGCCGCCAGGATGTGGCTCTACCCTCCCCCGAGCAAAAGGCCCTCGCCGATCTGCTGGGCAACGATCTCACCGCCAGCCAGCGCGGCGGCTGAACAACTCTGGCTGCGCCTGCCCCAGTGTCAGGCGGATGGGCATGCCGTGAGCGGATCGATCGCCTCGATGCCGGCGAGGCTGAGGATGTTGGGGATCCGCTCTTCGGCCTTCACAGCCATCAGGTGCACGCCCTGGGCGATCTCACGGAAACTCGTAACCTGCTCCGCTGCGATCCTGATCCCCTCACTGGCCGGATCTGCCGCTGCCGCAAGACGCTCGATCACGTGCTGGGGAATGGAGGCGCCGGGCACCACACGGTTGATGAATTCGGCGTTGCGGGCGGATTTGAGCAGAAACACCCCCGCCAGCACCGGGAGGCCCAGCGGCGCGGCGATCTCCTCGCAGAAGCGGCGCAACACGCTCGCCTCCATGACCATCTGGGTCTGGAGGAACTTGGCGCCAGCAGCCTGCTTGCGGCTGAGGCGGCGGCGCAGGCCGCTCCAGCTGGGGGACTGGGGATCGGCGGCGGCGCCGGCGAACAAGGCGGTAGGGCCATCAGGGAGCGAGCCTCCCAGCGGATCACGGCCGGCATTGAAATCGCTCACCTGCTGCAACAGCCGCACCGCCTCCAACTCGTTCACCGGCCGGGCGTTCGGCTGATCGCCGGCCCGCACCGGGTCGCCCGTGAGGCATAGCAGGTTGCGGATGCCCAGCGCATGAGCACCCAGCAGCTCTGCCTGCAGGGCAATGCGGTTGCGATCCCGGCAGGCCAGCTGCAGCACCGGTTCGAGCCCTGCGTCGAGCAGCAGGCGGCAGAGGGCCAGGCTGCTCATGCGCATCACCGCACGGCTCCCGTCGGTGACATTGACCGCATGCACCCGCCCCTTCAGCAGCCTGGCCATCGCCAGGGTGCGGCTCGGATCACCGCCCCTGGGCGGCATCACTTCCGCCGTGACCGCGAACGCTCCACGCGCGATGGCCCGCTGCAGCAGCACGACAACCGGGAAACAACCAGCGCCCATCATGCGTGAAGAGCGGCACCATCCAGGCCCCCAGGCCGGCAGCAGCCCCGGCTGGCTGGAGTGCGGCCTGACCGTGGCGGTGGGCGTCCGTGGGGAGGTGTTGGAGGGGCTGTCTAGGATGCATCCAGTCAGGCGGAGTGCGTTGATGTCCGTTCGAGACGACCTCAGCGCGCCGCGAACCGGCTTATCCGAACGGGAGCTGGAGATCATCAGCCTGGTGGCCACCGGCCTCACCAATCAGGAAATCGGCGAGCAGCTGATGATCAGCAAACGCACCGTCGACAATCACGTCAGCAACATCTTCACCAAAACCGGCGCGAAGAACCGGGTGGCGCTGCTGAACTGGGCGATGGACAACGGCAAGATCTGCCGGGACGGCTTCAACTGCTGCAATCTGCCGGCCCCGTCGCCGGGGCTCTGAGGCCCATCGCCGCCAGTACGGCCCGGCGCTCGTCCTCAGGCCACTGCGACAGCGGCGTGATCGACAGGGAGGCATTGCTGAGCTCCAGGCGGCCGGTGACCTCCAGGGCGCACCAGGGCGGCACCTCCAGAGGCTGATCGGCCCGCTCCAGCTCCACTTCCGCCAGCACCAACGGCGCATTCGGGGCCTCGAACACATCGAGTACCCAGTCGCCGCCCGGCAGGTCGAGGCCATAGCGGGTCTTGCCGAGGCGGTGGGCCGCCAGGTTCAGCAACGCCTCCCCATCGGTGGCGGGAATCGGATACTCGAACTCGTGGCGGGCGATGCCGGCGGCGGCCGCCTTGATCGTGAGCCGGGCCTGGTCGGTGGCGGTGTCTTCCCCGAGGCGCACCCGCACGGTGACACCAGCGGCGTCGCGCGTGAGGTAGCCCTGCCGCAGCGGGCGGCTCCAGCGCACCTGCGGCCGCCAGCCGTCGCCATGCACCAGGAAGCGCCGCTCGATCTCCAGGGCCAACGCCGTTCTCCGGGGCTAACCCCTCCAGCATGGGCCGCAACAGACCCGTTGGGCGATCCTCTCGTTAGACGGCGGCCTAGTTCGGCGACGGCTCCGCAGCGGTGAGGTCGCCGGCCCAGTGCAGCTTGTGGCTGAGGGTGCGGTAATAGGAGGGGCTCTGATCGAGCACCACCATCAGGGCGTCGTGGCTGGAGCGCTGCACCACGCAGCGGTCACCCGGTTCGAGCACGGTGGCATGGGCGCCGTCTTTCCAGAGCTTCACCCGGCGACTGGTTTCCCCCAGTGGCCACACCGCCAGCATCGCCCGGGGTGGCACCACGATCGGCCGACTGGAGAGGCTCATCGGGCAGATCGGGTTGACCACGATCGCGTCGATGCCGGGATGGAGGATCGGACCGCCCGCCGCCATCGAGTAGCCAGTGGAGCCGGTGGGGGTGGCGATGATCAGGCCGTCCCCGCGGAACTGGTCCACCACTTCGCCGTCGATCTCCAGCTCCAGCACACAGGTGGGCGACACCTCATCAAGGCTGGGCCGGAAGTAGAAGTCGTTGAGGGCGCGGTGGATCGGCTCGCCATCCACGCTGCCGTCACTGCGCACCACCCGGCCCTCCAGCATCATGCGCCGCTCCAGGGCGAAGCGGTCATCGCGCAGCCGCTGCCAGAGGTTGTCCTCACTGGAGCCTGAGCTGAGCACGAGCCGCTTGCGCTCGTGGGTAAGGAAGCCAAGGTGGCCGCCGATGTTGAAGCTCAGGATCGGCACCTGCAGGGGCGCCAGATGGCGGGCCGCCCCCAGCACCGTGCCGTCGCCGCCAAGCACGACGGTGAGATCGGGCAGGAGCGGTTCGCTGGCCAGGAGCCCCGGAAAGGGGTTGGAGGCCAGACCACTGACGGCCACGGCCACATGCACGCCCTGGTTGCGCAGATCCTCCGCGCAGATGCGGGCCTTGCGCTGGGCGGCCTGGCTGTGGGCACGAACAATCAGCCAGACCCGCTGGAGCTGCATGACGGAACGGTGCCGCTACCAGCGCAGCAGGTTGAAGCGCTCCATGTCGACGGTTTCGCGGTTGCGGTAGAGGGAGAGCAGGATGGCCAGCCCCACCGCCGCCTCTGCGGCCGCCACGGTGATCACGAAGATGGCGAACACCTGGCCGCGGATCTCCTGGCCATCGATGTAGCTGGAGAAGGCCATCAGGTTGATGTTGACGGCATTGAGCATCAGCTCGATGCTCATCAGCACGCGTACGGCGTTGCGGCTGTTGATCAGGCCCCACACCCCCGTGCAGAAGAGAACGGCCGCCAGCACCAGGTAGGCCTGGAGCGGCACATCGATGGGTGTTTCGATCGGCATCAGAGGGTCTCCTGAAGGGCGGAGGGAGATGGGGTGGGGGGATCGAGGAGCAGGGGCGGGCGCACCTTCTCGATCAGGCCCTGATCGACGTCTTCGCCGGTTGTGAGGTCGGTGCCGAACACATCGCGGCGGGCCAGCACGATGGCGCCGATCATCGACATCAGCAACAGCACCGAAGCCAGCTCGAAGGGCAGCAGGTAGTCGCTGAAGAGATGCTCGCCGATACGGATGGTGGCGCCTTCACCGAGGGAGGCCGGACCTGGAACGGCCCAGGGGGTGGTGAGATCGACCCGTAACAGCAGCAGGAACAGGCCGAGGCAGACGCCACCGGAGAGCAGACGCCGCAGGGCAAGACGGGGGATCTCGGTGAGGTCTTCCTTCTTGTTCACGAGCATGATCGCGAACAGGATCAACACGTTCACTGCGCCCACGTACACAAGCACCTGCGCGGCGGCCACGAAGCTGGCGTTCAGCAGCAGGTAGAGGCCCGCCACCGAGAGAAAGACACCGCAGAGCAGGAAGGCGGAATAGACGATGTTCGGCAGCAGCACGACCCCGAGGGCTCCCAGCACCAAGGTGATGGAGAGCGCCACGAAGCAGATCAGCTGGGTGGTGGAGGCGATCGTCATCAGACCCCTTCCTCGCTGGCGGTGGTGGTGGTGGAGCTGGACGCGGCCAGCACCTGTTCAGGCAGTTTGCCGGCCCGGGGGCTGGCGGGATCCACCGTGTGGGGATCGAGCTCGCCGGCGGGCAGATAGGCCAGCTCGCGCAGAGCCACCACGGCAGGGTCGCTGGTGACGCTGGTGGGCAGGCGACCGAGGGCGACGTTGTCGAAGTTGAGGCTATGGCGATCAAACGCCGCCAGTTCGTACTCCTCGGTCATCGAGAGGCAATTGGTGGGGCAATACTCCACGCAGTTGCCACAGAAGATGCACACCCCGAAATCGATCGAGTAGTTGCGCAACTCCTTCTTCTTCGTTTGCTTGTTCATCGCCCAATCCACCACCGGCAGATTGATCGGACAGACCCGCACGCACACCTCGCAGGCGATGCACTTGTCGAACTCGAAGTGGATGCGGCCGCGGTAGCGCTCCGAAGGGATCAGCTTTTCGTAGGGGTACTGCACCGTGATCGGCCGGCGGCGCAGGTGATCGAAGGTGACCGAAAGACCCTGGGTGATGGCGCTGGCAGCACCGACGGCGTCCTTGGCGTAGTCGCCGACCTTTTGGAGAAAACCGAACATGGGCGTGGCGGAATTCGAGGGGAGGGACGGAGGAGGAAAGCGGTGGGCTCAGGGGGCCTGGATCAAGGCCTGAGGGCCGATGGGGTCATGATGGCTGGCCCCAGGCTCAACCGCCGAAAAAGGCGGGAAAGGCCAGTTTGAGCCCGGCGGTGACGAGCAGATTCACCAGGGCGATGGGCAGCAGGAACTTCCAGCCCAGATCCAGCAGCTGGTCGATGCGCACCCGTGGCAGGGTCCAGCGCAGCAGGATCGCGATGAACACCAGCAGATAGGCCTTCAGCACGGTCATCACGATGCCGACCGAGCCGGTGATGACCTGCACCAGCGGAGCGTCCACCGACTGGCCAAGGGCGCCGGCCAGCCATTCGACCGGCAGGGGGAAGCCCCAGCCACCCAGGTAGAGCACCGCCACCAGCAGGGCGGAGAGCACCAGGTTGATGTAGCTGCCCAGGTAGAAGAGGGCGAACTTCATGCCGGCGTACTCCGTTTGGTAGCCGGCGACCAGCTCCTCTTCGGCCTCGGGCAAGTCGAAGGGGAGGCGCTCGCATTCGGCCAGGGCACAGATCCAGAAGATCAGGAAGCCCACCGGCTGACGCCAGATGTTCCAGCTGAGGATGCCGGCGCCGCTCTGCTGGTTGACGATGTCGACGGTGCTGAGCGAATTGCTCATCATCACGACGGCCAGCACGGCCAGGGCGAGCGGGATCTCGTAGCTGATCGACTGGGCCGCCGCCCGCAGGCCGCCCAGCAGCGAATACTTGTTGTTGCTGGAGTAGCCGCTCATCAGCAGGCCGATCGGCTGGATGCTGCTGAGGGCGATCCAGAGGAAGATGCCCACCCCCACATCGCTGATCACCAGGTGCTGGCCGAAGGGAACCACCAGCCAGGAGAGGATCACGGGGATCAGCACCAGCACGGGGCCGAGCGTGAACAGCAGGCCATCGGCCCGCTTCGGGATCACGTCTTCCTTGAAGAGCAGCTTGAGACCATCGGCGAGGGGCTGCAGCACCCCGAGGGCGCCGGCGTATTCCGGGCCGATGCGCTGCTGCACGGCAGCGGAGATCTTGCGCTCCAGCCACACGTTCACCAGCACGCCCACCACCGCGGCCACCAGCACCAGCAGCATCGGCAGGGGCAGCCAGATGAGATGGGCGGCGGCAGGGCTGAGTCCGAAGCCCTCCAGGATGGTGGTGAACCCGCTCTGCAGGTCGATGCCGGGGGGCACCGCCGCCTCGAGGACCGGGGGAGGCGACAGGGTCGCGGCTGTGGTCATGATCTCCACGGCGTCCGAACTCGAAACCGAACCGACGAGGGCAAGTTAAGCGCCCGCACCGCTGGATCGGGTGTCGATGGGCAACCAGGTCTTGCCGGACGCCCCCGTGTAGATCTGCGTGGGCCGGTAAATCCGGTTGGCACCGAGCTGCTCTTTCCAGTGGGCCAGCCAGCCGGCCACCCGCGCGATCGCGAAGATCGGCGTGAAGAGGTCGCGGGGGATGCCGAGCTTGCGGTACACGAGCCCGGAATAGAAATCCACATTCGGATAGATCCCCTTGGCGCCGAGGCGGCTTTCAGCAGCCTTCTCGAGCCGTCGGGCCACGTCGTACATGTGGTCGTGGCCGAAGCGGTCGAACAGCTCCTCGGCCAGCTCCTGCAGGATCACGGCACGGGGATCCTTGACGCGGTACTCGCGGTGGCCGAAGCCCATGATCTTCTGCTTCTCGGCCACCGCCCGCTCCAGGTAGGCCTCCACCCGGTCTTCGCTGCCGATCTGGTCGAGCATGGTGAGCACGTCTTCGTTGGCGCCGCCATGCAGCGGGCCGGCCAGGGTGCCCACTGCCGAGGCCACCACCGCGTAGGGATCGGTGAGGGTGCTGGCGGTGACGCGGGCACTGAAGGTGCTGGCGTTGAGCGAGTGTTCGGCGTGGAGGATCAGGCAGGCATCGAAGATGCGGGCCGCCATCGGGTCAGGCACCCGCTCGGTGATCATGTACAGGAAATTGGCCGAGTAGGACAGATCGTCGCGGGGCTGGATCGGGTCCTGGCCTTTGCGGATCAGCTGGAAGGCCGCCACCATCGTGGGGATCTTGGCGATCAACCGCACCACCGCCTCCTCGATGTACTGGGGGTCGTCGAGGGCGCGGCGCGAATAGAAAAGGCCCAGTGAGGCTGCGCTCGACTGCAGCGCGTCCATGGGGTGCCCGTCGGCCGGGAAGCACTTCATCATGTCGCGGATGCGGAAGCTCACCCGCCGGTGCATCTGCACCTCGTACTCGAAGCGCCGCAGCTGCTCGCCCGTGGGCAACTCACCCCAGATCAGCAGGTAGGCGGTTTCCAGGAAGCTGCTGTGGTTAGCGAGCTGCTCCACCGGATAGCCCCGGTAGGTGAGCACGCCGTTGCGGCCGTCGATGTCACAGATGGCGGACTGGGTGGCCGGCACCCCTTCAAGGCCGGGGCGGAACGCCGGCATGGCCGGCTGGGCCGCGACAGGTTCGCTGGCCACCGGGGTGGCCGCTGGAGTTGTGGCGGAGTCACCGGCCGCTGAGAAATCCGTGACCGCCGGCGCCCCATCCGTTGCCATGCCGAGCTTCCACGCTGTTGATCGAAACCTAGATCCATTCCTGACAGCCGCGCCGTAACACCGCCGACCGGCCACCAGGGCCCCGTTTCAGCGGTGTCCGCGCCTCAGCCCTCCCCCAGCAGAGCGCGCGGGGAGAGCAGCAGGGTGAGCCGCGTGCGGCCCAGGGCAGCCTCCCAGCCGCGCGCCTCCCCGGAACCACCGGAAGGCACCGGAGCCTGCCAGGGAAGCGCCAGGACCACCACACCGGCCTTGCGCAGGCTCAGGGCGCCGGGAGGGGCGCCGCAGAGCCGGCAGGCCAGCTCGCTGAGATCGGGTTCATGCCCCACCAGCGCCAGGCGCCGCCAGGGGCTGGGCCGCTCGGCGCCTTCGCCCCCGGCGCTGAACCAGCTCTCCAGCAACGGCGCTGGGTCACCACCCGGGGCCAGCTCCGCGCAGACCTCGAAGCGGTGGAGGGCGAGTCCGCCCTCGCGGGCCAGCTCCGCCGTCTGGTGCGCACGCAGCAACGGGCTGGTGAGCAGTGGATCCACAGCCAGTCCGAGCGTCACGAGACGGCGCACCACGGCGGCGGTGCGCCGGCGGCCGGCGGCGGTGAGCGCCCGTGCCTCGTCGTCCAGGCCGCGATCGGCCGCCAGCTGGCGATCAATCGCGACCCCATGGCGCAGTAGCAGCAGCTCCGCAGCGGCCATGGCCTCAGCCCAGCTCCAGGCGGCCATGCAGCCGCAGTGCCGGGGCCGCGGCTGCAGGATCGCTCTCCAGGCTCAAGGCCAGCCCCTGCACAGTGGGAGCGAGCGGCTCGCCGGCCAGGCCGGTGAGCAGCAGCCAGGGGTCCCAGCGGGCCAGCAGCGCACGGGCCGACGGGGCGGCCATGGCCCACTGCAGGGGTGCGGCCTGATCCTCCAGGCCCTGAAGCTGGGCCAGCCTCTCGCTGGGCGGCGCGGCCCCCTCCAGCAGACCGGTGAGGGCGGTGATGCCCTCACTCCACCAGGCCACACCGCGCTGGTCGAGGCGGGCGCCGGCGATGGCGGCTTCCAGTTGGTCGGGGTGGCTGCGGGAATTGCCGGCGGTCAGCTGGGTCCAGAGCTGCAGCGTTTTGCCATTGCGGCTCAGCGGAGCAGCGATCAGGCCTTCGCGCGCCAGCACGTCGCTGATCGAGGCGATGGCGGGGCTGTCAGGAGCCGTGGCCAGCAGCCAGCCGCGGGAGCTGTGGCTCAACAGCAGGGGGCCTGGATCCTGGGCAACAACCAGCGGTGGCAGCACCCCCGGCAGGGTCGCGAGGGCTTGGGCGAGGACAGGTGCCACCAGCTCCGACCAGACATCCGGAATGTCGGCGGGGACGCTGCTGGTGGCTTCAGGGCTGGGGATGGTGGTGTCTCCGTCACCATCGGCAGCGGCACTCTCCGTGGCGTCCCCATCGGAGCCGGCGGAATCCGGGCTGGAGGCGGTGGCCTCAGGGATCGCCTGGGCGACGGCGATGGCTGCCGCTGAGGCAGCTGTTCCTGGTGCAGCAGGAGCTGAGAGCAGCGCGGGGTTCTGGATCATCGCCAGGCTGTCCGAGGGACCCTGCAGGCCCGCCAGCAGATCCGGCGTGGGCGTGAGCGCCAGTGCTGCGGGGGCGTGGCGCAGCTCGAGGCGGCCGTTCAGGTCGAGGGTGCGGCCTCGGGGCGCCAGAGCTGCCACCAGGCCGAGCACCTCCTGCTGTGCTGCGACGAAAGGGGAAGCAGCCAGCCAAGGGGTGAAGCTGTCGGGGCGGGCCACCACCAGGGCCACGCCCTGGCCGAGGGTGGCCACGGCGGTGGCGAGGCGGGGGTCGCCGGCCTGGTTGAGTTCATCGATCTGGGAGACATCCAGCGCCTGCTCCAGCACCCCCCGACCCGAGGCGATCAGCACCAGCCGGTCGTCGATCAAGGCGGTGGCCAGGGGCAGGGCGTTCTGGCCCAGCAGGGCGCCCCGGCCGCTGATCAGCCCCATGCCTCGATAGGTGCTCACCTGCAGCTCGTTGCCGGCCAGGCTGCGGGTCTGCCAGAAGCGCTGCAGAAAGCGCCGAGCCCCTTCCGACTCACGGCTGCGCAGGGCCAGCAACCAGCCCGCCGGCTGTGACGCACCCGCCGGGGTGAGCAGCGCGACACTGGACTCCTCCCCCACCCAGCCGGCCAGTTCCTCGGCGTAGTCGAGGCCGGCGGCGGCGAAGGCCCCGTCCCGCAGCTGCTCAAGGGCGGCGGCGGCATGGCGGCGTTGGCGGGGCGGCGCCACGGCCCGGGCGTAGGCCCCGAGCTGGTCGGGCGGGACCAGCAGGTGCAGGCTCAGCGAGGCCTGCCGGGGGATGAAGCGAGCCGCCAGTGGCAGGGTGAGGGGTTGGTGCTGCAGGGCGAGAGGGCTGCTGCGCCAGAGCACCACCCAGCCCGCCGCTCCGATCAGCAGCAGCGTGACGGCCACGGCCAGGATCGCCGCCAGGAATGGGCGGATCTTCATGCGTAGCGCGCAGGAATGGCCTCATCCTTATGCATGAAGCCGCCTCCGTGCATCGTCAACGCACACCCGGCCAGCCACCACGCCCATGCCCGCACCCATGCCCCAGGAAAGCCAAACCACCCCCACCCCGGCCCCGCTGCAGGCACGGGAGCTGCAGCAGCGGCTCAACGAGGGTGCCGATCTGCAGCTGGTGGATGTGCGGGAACCGGCAGAGCTGGCCATGGCCGCGCTGCAGCAGAGAGTGATCCATCTGCCCTTGAGCCGCTCCTCGGAATGGGTCAGCCGGATCGACGCGCTGCTCGACCGCGAGCGTGAGGTAGTGGTGCTCTGCCATGCCGGCATGCGCAGCTGGCAGTTCGGCTGCTGGTTGATGGAGCAGCAGGGTTTCGAGCGGGTCTGGAACCTGGAGGGTGGCATCGATGCCTGGAGCGTCCAGGTCGATCGGTCGGTGCCGCGTTACTGAGCAGCGCTACCAGACCGATGGCGCTGTACAGGTCCTCGTCTTACCGCAGTCAGCGGAGCTGCGGCGGACGACGGGCTGGCCCAGATCGGCTCCAGCACCTGACGCCGGAGCAGCTCCACGACTGTGGCGCTGCTGGTGGGGAGCCGCGCAACAAGCAGGGACTGGCCGACCCGGCGGGTTCGGACCCGAACCAACACCTAGCGGCCTTGCTGCCCAGACGAAATGGTGTTCCTGTTGGCCAGCGGCGTCGTTGGTATCGGTTACGGTTCGCGCACCATCCGTTTACTAGCCCCTCGTTGCCTCACCTCAGCCGCCGCCATCAGCAGGTGTTGCAGGCAACGGTGCAGCATTACGTGGACACGGTCGAGCCCGTGGGGAGCCGCACCCTGGTGCAACGCTTCGGCTTCCAGACCTCACCTGCCACGGTGCGTTCGGCCATGGGGGCGCTGGAGCAACAGGGCCTGCTTGTGCAGCCGCACACCTCCGCCGGGCGTATTCCGAGCCAGCGCGGCTACCGCCTCTACGTGGACAGCCTGCTGCCACCCCCCGGTGCCGGAGCGCTGCAACTGGAGCAAGAACTGCTGGGGCTGAGCCTGCGCTGGGCTGCCCTCGACGATCTGCTGCTGCATCTGGCGCGGCGGCTGGCCGATCTCACCGGCCTGCTGAGCCTGATCACACGCCCCCAGGGTGATCGCTCCGCCCTTCAGGCCGTGCGCCTGGTGCCCAGCGGCGACCGCCTGCTGGTGTTCCTGGTGGAGAACGCCGTGATGACCAGCTGCCTGAACCTGCATCTGCCACCGGCGGCGGCCCCCGAGCTGCTGCCGCTCGAGCGCTGGGTGATGGATCAGCTCAGCCTGCATCCGGGCCAGCCAATCCCGTGGAACGCCCTGCCGCCTCAGCTGCAGCGCAGCGGCTGGCTGCTGCGCGAGGCGCTCCGCAGCCACCGCATGGCCCGACCGGGCGATGCCGACGGCGCCCTCGCGCTCGGGCTGGGGGGATTGCTGGGGCAGCCGGAATTCAGCCGCACCGCCACGCTGCGGCCGCTGGTGCAGCTGGTGGAGGAAGACCCCCATCTGCTGCTGCAACCCGACGGCAGACCCAGCGAAGGCGTCTGGATCGGTGCCGAAAATCCCCATCCCGCCCTGCAGGACTGCGCACTCGTGCAGGCCACTTACCGCACCGGCGACGGCAGCCAGGGGCACGTGGCCCTGGTGGGGCCGATGCGGATGGCCTACGCCACCGCCCGGGCGGCGGTGCGCTCGGTGGCCGCCAGCCTGCAGCGGTTGCTCAGTTGAGCGGCCGGCGGCTTGAGAGCATGGCGCCATGACTTACTGCGTCGGTTTCCTGCTCAAGGAGGGTCTGGTGATGTGCGCCGACTCCCGCACCAATGCGGGGGTGGACTACATCTCCAGCTACCGGAAGCTGCACGTGTTCCAGCCGGCGCCTGACCGGCTGTTCGTTCTTCTGGCGGCGGGCAACCTGGCCACCACCCAGGCGATCCTCAACTGGATCCGCCGCGACCTCAGCGCCGCCGCCACTCCGGCGGCGGTGGGGGCGCCGGGCAGCGCTGCAGCTGATGACCGGACCGCCGGACCGGACCTGCTCAGCTGCCGCCATCTGTTCGAGGCGGCGGCCTACATTGGCCGCCTGAGCGTGGCGGTGCAGAACGAGAACGAGAGCGCCCTCAAGCAGGTGGGCGCGAGCGGTGAGGCCACCTTCATCCTTGGCGGCCAGATCGCCGGCAACGACCACGGCCTCTACCGGATCTACGCCCAGGGCAACGCGATCATGGCCACGCCGGAAACGCCGTTCCTGCAGATCGGCGAGAGCAAATACGGCAAGCCTCCCCTCGATGTGGTGGGTGACTACGGGATGTCGCTGGAGGATGCCACCCGCCTCTGCCTGATTTCCCAGGTGATCACCCGGCGCTCCAACCTCACGGTGGGGCCCCCGTTCGAGGTGGCGCTCTATCCGCGCAATTCGCTGGCCATCTCCCAGCACCTGCGCCTGGAGCGGGGCTCCAAGCTGCTCGGCGAGATGGCCCGGATCTGGGCAGACAGCCAGCGCGATGCGCTCAGCAACCTGCCCCGGCTGCCCTGGGAGCCTCAGCCGGCCAGCTGATCCCCCAGCCGGTCAGCCACGGTGTTCACGTCCTTGTCGCCGCGGCCGGAGAGGTTCACCACCACTTCGGTGCCCGGCGCCAGGGTGGGGCAGAGCTGCTCCAGCCAGGCGAAGGCGTGGGCGGTTTCCAGCGCAGGGATGATGCCCTCGAGCTCAGACACCAGGCGCAGGGCAGTGAGCGCCTCGTCGTCGGTGACGGCGGCATACTCCGCCCGGCCCACATCCCGCAGGTAGCTGTGCTCAGGGCCGACGCCCGGGTAGTCGAGGCCGGCGCTGATCGAATGGGCCTCCTGCACCTGCCCTTCGCCGTCCTGCAGCAGCAGGCTCATGGCGCCATGCAGCACGCCGATCCGCCCTTCGGTGATCGTGGCGGCATGGCGGCCCGTGGCCACGCCCTCGCCGGCGGCCTCGACGCCGATCAGCCGCACGGAGGTGTCTTCCACGAACGGGTGGAACAGGCCCATGGCGTTGGAGCCACCACCCACGCAGGCCACCAGCACATCGGGCAGACGGCCGAAGGCCTCCTGGCACTGGCGCTTGGCCTCCTGGCCGATCACGGCATGGAAATCACGCACCAGCATTGGGTAGGGGTGCGGGCCGGCCACCGAGCCGAGGATGTAGTGGGTGGTTTCCACATTGGTCACCCAGTCGCGGATGGCTTCGCTGGTGGCGTCCTTGAGGGTGGCGGTGCCGGCGGTGACCGGCTGCACCGTGGCGCCCAGCAGGCGCATGCGGAACACGTTGAGCGCCTGGCGGCGCATGTCTTCGGCGCCCATGTACACCACACACTCGAGGCCGAAGCGGGCACAGACGGTGGCGGTGGCGACGCCGTGCTGGCCGGCGCCGGTTTCAGCGATGACCCGCTTCTTGCCCATGCGCAGGGCCAGCAGGGCCTGGCCGAGGGCGTTGTTGATCTTGTGGGCGCCAGTGTGGTTGAGGTCTTCGCGCTTCAGCCAGAGGCGCGGGCCTCCTTCCGGGCGGGCGTAGTGGGCGGTGAGCCGCTCGGCTTCGTAGAGCGGCGTGGGGCGGCCCACATAGGTGCGCAGCAGGTGGTCGAGCCGGCTGGTGAAGGCGGGATCGGCCCAGGCCTCCGCAGCCGCCAGCTCCAGCTCCGCCAGGGCGGGCATCAGCGTTTCCGGCACGTATTGCCCGCCGAAACGGCCGAAGCGCCCCTGGGGAGTGGGCCGCACGGACACCTGAAGGTCGGCGGGATTAGGGGAGAGCGGGGGGAAGGTGCTGGTCACCGGTGCCGGGCGGTATCGGGCCAGCCTAGGAAGCGGAAGTCGCTGCCACACTCCCGGGCGTCAGCGCCGCTGACCACTTCACAGGGGAAGCGGTGGTGGCGGCGTCAGCCGCGGCCAGGTCGACGGGGCACGCTGGCTGGGGGGACCGGCCGGCGGGACGCAGGGCGCCTGCCCGGGCACCACAAAGCGCAAGGCCCGCACCTGGCCCGGCGCCGGCGGCCCGGTGCCGCCGATGGCGGCGTCAGGCGGCGGGGAGGGAGTCAGCCCCGCCGGCGGGCAGGGCAGGGGTTGGCGCGTGTCCAGATCGAGGCGAAGCATCTCCAGACGGAGAGGTGGCAGGTCCATGCCCGGCAGGTGCGCTGTGATGGAAGCGTCGCCACCACGATCGCCATGGGCAAGGGAAGCTGGCAGGAATTCAGCCGCGCCGAGAGCACGGCACGGCCGGCGGGCCCGGTGTCCCCGGCCGCTCCCCGCAACCAGCAACGGGTGCGGGTGCAGCGCACCAAGGCGGGCAAAGGCGGCAAGACCGTCACCGCCATCACCGGCCTGGAGTTGCCGGAAGATGACGCCCGCACCCTGCTGAAGCAGCTCAAGGCCCGTGCCGGCACCGGCGGCACCCTCAAGGACGGGGTGATCGAGCTGCAGGGCGATCAGGTAGGGCCGGCGCTGGAAGCGCTCACGGCAGCGGGCTTCCGACCGAAGCAGGCGGGGGGGTGAGCGGCTGGGGCTCCGGCAGCCCCAGCCGCCGGGCCAGTTCATCGAGAAAAGTTTTCAGGCAGCTCGCCACCGGCACCGCCAGCAGCAGGCCCAGCAATTCACCGAGCCCCAGCAGGCTGCCCACCCGGGCACCCACCGGCAGGCTGAGCAGCAGCCAGGCCGGCTGCAGACCCACGATCTGGCCCATCAGCCGGGGCTGAATCACCTGATCCACCACCTGCCCCACGCTGATGGCCGCCACCAGCACCTCCACGCCTGTGCGGGGGTCTTCAAGCACCAGCAGGCCGCTCACCAGCAGGATCGTCAGCGCGCTGGCATAGGGAACCAAGGTGGTGAAGCCGATCGCCACGGCAAACAGCACGCCGTAGGGGATCTGCAGCAGGGTGAACACCACGATCTGCGCCACGCTGAGGATCAGGGCCAGCACCACCTGGCCGCCGAAGTAGCCGCGAAAGGTGGTGACCAGGGTGTTCAGGACCATCGCCCGCCAGCTGGAGGGCAGCCAGCGGGCCAGACCGCGTGGGATCGCCTCGCCGCCCACCAGCAGAAAAACAGCCAGCACCACCACGATCAAGGTGTTGATCGTGAGGTTGAGCGTGGCGCCGAGCAGCCCAAGCAGGCGCTGGCTGAGCTGGCTGGCGAACTTGGTGGAGCCGGTGAGCAGTTCGCTGCTGAAATCGCTGAAATCAGCAGGCAGGCCATGGGCGGCGGCCCAGAGCTGGGTCTGATCCAGCAGCATCTGCCCCTGCACCAGCCAGCCGGGCAGGGCATTGAGCAGATCGCCGAGCTGCTGCACCAGCCGCGGCAGCAGCCAGAGGCTCGCCAGCACCAGCAGGGCAAGCCCCAGCCCGAGCACCAGGAGCAGCGCCAACACGCGCGGCATGCCGCGCTGCGTGAGCCAGCGGCTGGGGATGTCCAGCAGGAAGGCGATCAGGGCAGCGCCAAGGAACAGGGAGGGGAAGGGCGCCAGCGGCACCAGCACCTGCCGCAGCACGAACATGTTCAGCACCAGCAGCGGCAGTGTGAGCCCGAAGCGAACCCAGAGCGGCAGCGGCATGGTGAAGCGTTCAGCCATCGATCAGCTCCCCATGCCCTGCAGGTAGGCCGCGCTGCCCAGCTCCTGCAGACGCCGGTCCTTGGTGGTCACCTGGTCGTGGAGAGCACGGCGATGGGCGAGCACACGGTCAGCCAGCTCGGCATCGGCGGTGGCCAGGATCTGTGCCGCCAGCAGGCCCGCATTGGTGCCGCCACCGATCGCCACGGTGGCCACCGGGATGCCGGCCGGCATCTGCACGATCGAATGGAGTGAATCCACCCCAGACAGGGCGCGGCTCTGCACCGGAACGCCGATCACCGGCAGAGGCGTGAGTGCCGCCACCATGCCGGGCAGGTGTGCGGCACCGCCGGCGCCGGCAATGATCACCTTGAGCCCCCGGCCGGCGGCGGCTTCAGCGAAGGCCACCATCTCCAGCGGCGTGCGATGCGCGGAGAGCACGCGCACCTCCACCGCCACCCCGAACTGCTCCAGCACGGCCACCGCCGGCTGCAGCGTGGGCAGGTCGGAGTCGCTGCCCATCACCACGGCCACACGGGGACAGGCGGCCTGCCCAGGGCCGGCGGCAGCAGCGGAAGCAGACACAGCAACCACAGGGGGCAGGGCAGCGAGGATGGCATTCTCCCGCCGACCGCGGCCCGCCGCTGACGTTGATGCGCTGGCTCAGCAACGTTCGCCTCCCGGAGGCCGTGCCGCCCTGCAGCCCAGGGCGCTGGCGCGTCGGCGTGGACACGGCCGGAACGATCGCCTGCCTTGAACCAATCGATGCCGGCAGCGCCGCCGCCGGCATCGATTGGAACGGCGACTGGCTCAGCCCGGCCGGGGTGGACCTGCAGATCAACGGCGGGCTGGGACTGGCCTTTCCGGAGCTCACCGACGCGGATCTGCCCCGCCTGCTGGAGCTGCTGGAACTGCTGTGGCGCGATGGCGTGGAGGCGATCAGCCCCACCCTGGTGACCTGCGGCGTGGCGCCGCTGCGCCAGGCACTGGCGGTGCTGCGGACGGCCCGCGCCCTTCCCGCCCCTGGCCGGGCCCGGCTGCTGGGGGCGCACCTGGAGGGTCCGTTCCTGGCGAAGGCGCGGCGGGGCGCCCACCCGGAGACGCACCTGGCGCTGCCCAGCCTCGCGGCTCTGCAGGCGCGAATCGAGGGGTTCGAATCCGAGATCGCCCTGATGACGCTGGCGCCGGAGCTGGACGGGGCCGAGGCAGTGATCGCCGCTCTGCGCGGGAAGGGGATCGTGGTGAGCCTGGGCCACAGCGAAGCCAGTGAGCAGCCGGCGCAGCACGCCTTCGAGGCGGGCGTGGGCATGCTCACCCACGCCTTCAACGCCATGCCCGGCCTGCACCACCGGGCGCCGGGGCCGGTGGCGGCGGCGGTGCTGCATGGCGATGTGGCCATGGGCCTGATCGCCGACGGGGTGCATGTGGCGCCGTCGCAGGCGGTGCTGCTGCAGCGGCTCGCACCCCAGCAGGTGGTGCTGGTGAGTGATGCCCTGGCGCCCTACGGGCTGCCGGAGGGGCGGCACCGCTGGGACAGCCGCAGCCTGCTGGTGGAGAACGGCAGTTGTCGGCTGGAGGACGGCACCCTGGCCGGCGTGACGTTGCCGCTGCTGGAGGGCGTGGTGCGGCTGGCGGGCTGGAGCCGGGCGCCGGGCGCGGCGATCGCCGCGGCCACCGTGCTGCCCCGGCGCGTGCTGGGTGATCACCGCCCCGTGCAGGAGCTGCTGCTGGGTCAGCCGCTGGCGGAGACCCTGCGCTGGAGCGGCGGCGACGCGGACCCGCTGCGTTGGTGCCGTGCCGGCGCCGCCACCCGCACTCCTTAGGATCCGGCCACCCACACCCCCTGAGCGCATGGCCGCCGAACCGCTGCTGGACACCGACGCGGCGCCCACCACCAGCGAGAAGGCGGCGGAGAAGCTGGAGGTGCGCGACTACTTCAACAGCACCGGCTTCGAGCGCTGGAATCGGATCTACAGCGACAGTGACGACGTCAACAAGGTGCAGCGCAACATCCGCATCGGCCACCAGAAGACGGTGGATCAGGTGCTGGCGTGGCTGCAGGAGGAAGGCGACCTGGCCAGCCGCAGCTTCTGCGACGCCGGCTGCGGGGTAGGCAGCCTCAGCCTGCCGCTGGCCCAGCTGGGGGCCGGCCGCATCTCCGCCAGCGACCTCTCGGAAGCCATGGTGGAGGAGGCCGGTCGCCGCGCCGCCGCCGCCGGCATCGATCCCGCCCGGCTGACCTTCCACACCTCCGATCTGGAGAGCCTCAGCGGCCGCTACGACACGGTGATCTGCCTCGACGTGTTCATCCACTACCCCCAGGCCGCCGCCGAGGAGATGGTGCGGCATCTGGCTGGTCTGGCAGAGCGGCGGCTGATCGTGAGCTTCGCCCCCTACACGCCTCTGCTGGCGTTGCTCAAGGGGATCGGCCAGCTGTTCCCCGGCCCCAGCAAGACCACCCGCGCCTACACCCTGCGGGAAGACGGCATCGTGGCCGCCGCCGCCGCCGCCGGCTTCCAGCCGCTGCGCCGCAGTCTCAATCAGGCGCCCTTCTACTTCTCCCGCCTGATCGCCTTCGAGCGGGCATGAGGGCCGCCACCGAGGCTGCGCCGCCAGCGGCGTCAACGCCGAAGCGGGAGCCGGTGGCCTTCATCGGCCTCGGCGCCCTGGGAGCGCCGATGGCGGCCCGGCTGCTGCAGGCGGGCCACCCGCTCACCGTGCACAACCGCAGCCGTGAGCGGGAGCTGCCGCTGGCGGCAGCCGGCGCCCACCGGGCCGCCTCGGTGCCGCAGGCTGCCGCCACTGCTGCGGTGCTCTGCCTCTGCCTCAGTGACGACCAGGCGGTGCAGGCGGTGCTGCTGGAGCAAGCGCTGGCGGCCCTGACCCCCGGCGCCTTGGTGATCGACTTTTCCACGATTGCTCCCGCCACCAGCCGCGCCCTCGCCACCCGCCTGGAGGCCGATGGGATCACCTACCTCGATGCACCGGTGACCGGCGGCACCGAGGGGGCCCGCGCCGGCAGGTTGGCGGTGCTGGTGGGCGGCAGCGCGGCGGCGCTGGAGCGGGCACGGCCGCTGCTGGAGGCGGTGGGGAGTTCGATCAGCCACTTCGGCCCCGTGGGCGCCGGCCAGCAGGCCAAGGCGGTGAACCAGGTGCTGGTGGCCGGCAGCTATGCCGCCGTGGCCGAAGCGATTGCCCTGGGCCGCCGGCTTGGACTGCCGATGGCACAGGTGTGCGCCGCGCTCGAAGGGGGTGCGGCCGGCTCCTGGGCCCTGCGCCACCGGGCGGGCAACATGCTCAGCGATCACTACCCGCTGGGCTTCCGGCTCGCCCTGCACCGCAAAGACCTGGCGATCGCCCTGGCGGAAGCGGCCGCCGCCGGGCTGGAGCTGCCGCTCACCGCCCAGGTGGCCGCCATGGAAGACACGCTCATCGCCGCCGGCCACGCCGAAGAGGATGTATCGGTGCTGGCCCGCTGGTTCGAGGCCGGCCACTGAGCGCCGGCCACTGAGCATCAGCCGCCAGCTGCCGGGGCGAGCTCCAGAGCTGGCGGCAGCGGCGCCTCCAGCTCCAGCCAGGTGCCTTCGGGCCGGGGCAGCACGAGCCGGTGGGCGTGCAGCTGGTAGCCCCCCAGGCCCGGCAGGGCCTGGGGGCGGGCCTCGCCGCCGGGCAGGTAGAGGGGATCGCCCAGCAGCGGCGTGCCGACGCTGGCGGCATGGATACGGATCTGATGGGGGCGGCCACTGCGGATCGCCACCTCCACCAGATGGGCCTGCGGGCGCACCTGCAGCAGGTGCAGCTCGCTCCAGGCCGGCAGGGGCGCCGCGGCAGAGTCCGCAGCGGAGGCGGCCGCCCACACCTGGCCCAGCAGCGGATGGGGCCAGCGGCCGATCGGCGTGTGGATCTCCAGCCGCTCGCCCACCGCGATCGGCAGGGGGCCTGCCTGCGTGAGTGCGCGATAGAGCTTGCGACAGCCGCTCTCGGGGGCAGCGGTGCTCTCGCGCAGCAGGGCGCTGAGCCAGGCGCGGGTGGCCGGCTGGCGGGCCAGCACCAGCAACCCGGAGGTGAAGCGCCCGAGCCGATGGACTGGCCGGGGCACGCCGGTGGTGGCAGTGGCGGCCGCGTCCCGATGTCGCCGCTCGATCAGACGCAGCACGGTGTGCTCCAGGAAGCCGCCGGCCGGCAGCACCGGCAGGCCGCTGGGCTTGTCGATCACCAGGATGTCGCCGTCGTCATGGACGACCTGCCACTGATCCGGCACCGGCGGTTCGTGCCAGGGGGGTCGATGCCACGCCAGCCGATCCCCCGGCGCGAGGCTGCCATCGGCCCGGAGCTGCTGGCCGTTCCTGTGGATCTCGCCGGCCTCCAGCCGCGCCTGCCACACCTGTTGATCGGAATGGCGGTAGCGGGCGGCGTAGAAGGCGGAGATCGTCTGGCCCGCCGCGGCGCTGCCGGCCCGGTCGGTGTAGATCCAGCCCTGGTTGAGCGACCCTGCAGGCACGGGCTTCAGGGGGATGGAGGTGGAGGAGTAGCTGGTCGAGGCGGCAGCTGGTGGTTGAGCGGCAGCTGGTGGTTGAGCCGCAGCCTGCCGGACGGCAGCCGGAGCCGGGTGGTGGCGGCCGATGGCTACCTCATTCCACCAGGCTGTTTTCGAGGGCGTAGCGGACCAGTTCGGTGCGGCTGGTGGTGCCGGTCTTGGTGAACAGGCGGCTCACGTACTTCTCGACGTTGCGGATCGAGGTTTCCAGACGGCGGGCGATCTCCTTGTTCATCAGGCCTTCGGCCACCAGCTGCAGCACACTCGCCTCGCGGGGGGTGAAGTCGAGCTTGACGCCGGTCGGCGCCTTCTTGCCGCCACCCCCCTGCAAAAGCGAGCGGATCTCGGTGATCTGGCGCGCCATCTGGCCGATGTCGGCATCGGCGTAGCGGGCGGCCTCGGCCAGCAGCCGCTCCTGGCGCCGCACCATGTTGCGCACCCGGGCCACCAGCTCGTCAGGGTCGAATGGCTTAGGGATGTAATCGTCGACGCCCGCCTGGAAGCCCTCGATGCGGTCGGCGGTCATGCCCTTGGCGGTGAGGAAGATCACCGGCGTACCCCCCAGCCGCTCATCGCCCCGCAGGCGCCTGAGCAGGCCGTAGCCATCGAGGCGGGGCATCATCACGTCGGTGAGCACCACATCCGGCACGATCTCCTGGGCCACCTTCCAGCCTTCTTCGCCGTCGTTGGCGGTGACCACTTCGAAGCCCTCGTCCTGCAAGTAGGCCTGCACCGCGGTGCGCAGCCCCGGCTCGTCGTCGACGAGCAGCAGGCGCGGCGGCTGGGCGGCCACAGGGGTGGCGGCGCTGGCCTCGCCGGAATGGGCCGCGGCGGTGGGCTCCAGACCCTGTGCAAAGGGGTGGTCCGCGGCGGCGTCGCCGTCGGGTGCGGCTGCTGGGATGGCTTGGCTCATGGACCCACCGGTGGTGCCGGAAATCTATCCAGGGCCGCCAACCCGGCTGCGGGCCGGCTTCAGAGCGATCCTGCGGGCAGCAGTTGCTCCCGTTCCTGCAGGTTGCCGCTGTAGCCCAGCTGCAGCGCCACGGCACGCAGCCCATCCGGGTCCTGGCCCGCATGCTGTGGGTGGCACGAGGCCCACCAGACGAGATGGTCCCGGCGGTTGACGCTGGTGATCACCCCGCCGGGGTTGAGCTGGCGCAGGATCAGCTGGCGGCCGTCATTGGTGACCCGCATCGGCGCCGTGACGGAGCAGCCGATCGTTTCGCTGCGCACCTTGACATCGTTCGGCAGCTCCTCCCACACCTTGATGCGCAGCAGACCGGGGCGAGCCGGATCAGCGGTGACTGCATAGACCCCCAGCGCCTGCACGCCCCCGGGCACCACACGCTCCACCAGCAGCGCCATGCCCGGCGGGCGGTTCTGGGAAGGGATCAGCACCGGCAGGCCCTGGCCATGGGCCGCGGCCACCACCAGGAACACGGAGCTGAGGGCCAGTGCGCAGCGGGTCATCAGAAGGGAGCGCAGGGGCAGGGCAGCAAGCCAAGGGTCTGGCGCCTGCCGCCATTCTCCACCCCTCTTCTCGGCCAGCGCGCCCACACCGACGCCACAACGCTGCTGTGATCGTGCGGCGCCACTGCTACAAGGGAAGCGGGGTCGCCGCAGCGTCCCGACCCTTCTTCCCAGCCCCAGGCGATCCCGTGACCCATCCCTACCTGGACTACCAGGCCACCACCCCCTGCGAGCCGGCGGTGGTGGAAGCGATGGCGCCCTACTGGAGCGAGCTGTTCGCCAATCCGTCCAGCCGCCTGCACCGGCCGGGGCTGGAGGCGGCCACGGCGGTGGAGCGGGCGCGGGAGCAGCTGGCGGCGCAGCTGGGGGTGTCGATCGAGCGCGTCGTGTTCACCAGCGGCGCCACCGAAGCCAACAACCTGGCGCTCAAGGGGCTGGCGGAAGCGCGGCAGCACCTGGGCCGTCACCTGATCACGGTGGCCACGGAGCACAAGGCGGTGCTCGACACCATGCGCGAGCTGGAGCGGCGCGGCTTTGCTCTCACCGTGCTGCCGGTGGGCGCCGATGGCCTGCTGGATCTGGGCGATCTGGTGGCGGCGCTGCGCCACGACACGATCCTGGTGAGCGTGATGGCCGCCAACAACGAAATCGGCGTGCTGCAGCCGCTGGCGGCGATCGGTTCGCTCTGCCGCGCCAGCGGTGTGGCGTTTCATTGCGATGCCGCCCAGGCCTTCGGCCACCTGGCGCTGCAACCCGACGCCCTCGGCATCGATCTGCTCAGCATGAGCGCCCACAAGTTCTACGGGCCGAAGGGCATCGGCGCGCTGGTGGTGGGCGAGGGGATCACGCTCAACCCCCAGCAGCACGGCGGCGGCCAGGAAGGGGGCCTGCGGGCCGGCACCCTGCCGGTGCCGCTGATCGTGGGCATGGCCAAGGCCGCCACGCTCGCCCTGGCCGACCGGGAGGAGCGCGAGGAGCGGCTCGGCGCCCTGCGGCAGCGGCTGCTGCACGGCCTGCTGGCGATCGAGGGCGTGGCGGTGAACGGCAGCCTTGAGCAGCGCCTGGCTCACAACCTCAACGTGCGCATCGCCGGTGTCGATGGAAACCGGCTGCACAGCCTGTTGCGGCGCCAGCTCACGGTGAGCGGCGGCTCGGCCTGCAGTGCCGGCACCCCCTCCCATGTGCTCGCCGCCCTAGGGCTCGACCGCGCCGCGGCGGCGGCCTCGGTGCGCTTCGGGCTGGGCCGCGGCACCACCACGGGCGACATCGATCAGGCGATCGCCGCTGTGGCCGCCGCCGTGACGGAGCTACGCCAGGCGCCCGCCGCGGTGACCGCGCTGGACACGGAGGCGCTCAGGGCGCCAGCACCGTGCTGAGCAGCACAAAGCCCGCCACCCCCAGCAGCGCCAGCAGGAACTGAGCCACCCGGCTCACCAACATGCCGGCCACCACCGCCAGCCCCACGAGCAACGCACGGCGCAGCCGCTCCAGCCCCAGCGGCCCCAGCGCCGACGACGCCGACACCAGCTCCCCGAGGGTGGCCCCCAGCAGCGGCCCCACCAGGGCACCGAGCAGCGGTCCGCCCACCGGCAGGGCGGGCAGCAGCCCCAGCAAGCCCACCACCAGCCCGAGGCCGGCGCCGATGTAGGCCCAGCGGGTGGCCTGCAGACGGGCCGCCCCCAGCACCACCCCGAGCGCGTCGGCCCCCCAGCCCAGCAGCAGGATCAGGCAGGCCAGCAGCAGGGTGGGCCAGGCGGTGCTCCAGCCCGCCGCCCACACCCACAGGCCGGCCCCGAGCGGCAGGAAGATCAGCCCCGGCAGCACGGGCAACAGGGTGCCGGGAATGGCCACCAGCTGCAGCGTGAGCGCTACCCACCACAACGCATCGAGCGAAGCCATCAGCGCCTTGCCGCCAGCCGCAGCTTGGCGGAGCGGCTGCGGGGATTGGCCTCCTGCTCTGCCTCCGTGGCGATCAGCGGCTTGCGCGTGCGCCGCTCCAGGCGTTCATCGCTCAGAAAGGCCGTCTTGACGCGGCGGTCTTCGAGCGAATGGAAGCTGATCACCGCCAGGACACCGCCCGGCAGCAACCACTGCGGTGCCTGCTGCAGGAAGCGGTCGAGGGCGCCGAGCTCATCGTTGACGGCGATGCGCAGGGCCTGGAAGGTGCGGGTGGCGGGGTGAATGCGGCCGCGCCGGGCCGCTGGCGGGTAGCAGCCGGCCACCAGGTAGGCAAGGGCGCTGGTGCCGCCGCCCGTTCGGTCCGCCGGGCTCCAGGGGCGCTGCTCGACGATGCGGCGGGCGATCCGCCGCGAGAGCCGTTCCTCGCCGTAGGCATAGATCAGATCCGCAAGGTCCTTCTCTTCGAGGCGGTCGAGCAGCTCGGCGGCACTCTCGCCGGCGCTGGTGTTCATGCGCATGTCGAGGGGGCCATCGGCGCGGAAGCTGAAGCCGCGCTCCGCCACATCCAGCTGGGGACTGCTCACGCCCAGATCGGCCAGCACCCCGTGCACAGGAGCGGCGGGGGCATAGGCGGAAAAATTGGTGGCGATCAGGCGCACCCGCTCGCCGAACGGGGCCAGCCGCGTGGCGGCGGCGGCCAGGGCGGTGGCGTCCTGATCCAGACCGATCAGCTGCAGGTCGGGATGGGCCTCCAGCAGCAGGGCGCTGTGGCCGCCACCGCCCACGGTGGCATCGATCACGCTGGCGCCAGGAGGCAGGTCGCTGAAGGCCGCCAGCACGGCATCGGCGAGCACCGGCAGATGGTGGAACCCGGAGGGGGCGTCTGGCGGCAAAGGCCCTGGTTGCGGCGATCCCTTCCTAAGATCCGGCGGATCGCTCGCCCGCCCCGGCGCCATGACGCAGCTCGAAACACGCACCGAGCCGATGGTGGTGAACTTCGGGCCTCACCACCCCTCGATGCACGGGGTGTTGCGGCTGGTGGTGACCCTCGACGGCGAGGACGTGGTGGACTGCGAACCGGTGATCGGCTACCTCCATCGCGGCATGGAGAAGATCGCCGAGAACCGCACGAACGTGATGTTCGTGCCCTACGTGAGCCGCTGGGACTATGCCGCCGGCATGTTCAACGAGGCGATCACGGTGAATGCGCCGGAACGGCTGGCCGACATCCCGGTGCCGAAGCGGGCCAGCTACATCCGGGTGCTGATGCTGGAGCTCAACCGCATCGCCAACCACCTGCTCTGGCTGGGCCCGTTCCTGGCGGATGTGGGCGCCCAGACCCCTTTCTTCTACATCTTCCGCGAACGGGAGATGATCTACGACCTCTGGGAAGCGGCCACCGGCCAGCGGCTGATCAACAACAACTACTTCCGCATCGGAGGCGTGGCTGCCGATCTTCCCTACGGCTGGCTGGAGAAGTGCCTCGATTTCCTCGATTATTTCGGTCCAAAGATCGACGAATACGAAAAGCTGATCACCAACAACCCGATCTTCAAGCGCCGCATCCAGGGCCTCGGCGTGATCAGCCGTGAGATGGCCATCAACTGGAGCCTGTCGGGCCCGATGCTGCGCGCCTCCGGCGTGCCCTGGGATCTGCGCAAGGTGGATCACTACGAGTGCTACGACGACTTCGACTGGGACGTGGCCTGGCGGACGGAAGGTGATTGCTATGCGCGTTATCAGGTGCGCATCGAGGAGATGCGTCAATCCCTCAAGATCCTGCGGCAGGCCTGCAAGGGAATCCCCGGCGGCCCCACCGAAAACCTGGAGGCCAGGCGCATGAGCGAGGGCAAGGGGGGGGAATCCTTCGGCTTCGACTATCAGTACATCGCCAAGAAAGTGGCCCCCACCTTCAAGATCCCCGGTGGTGAGCTCTACGCGCGGCTGGAATCCGGCAAAGGGGAGCTGGGCGTGTTCATCATGGGCAACGATGACGTCACCCCCTGGCGCTGGAAGATCCGCGCCGCCGATTTCAACAACCTGCAGATCCTGCCCCACATCCTCACCGGGGCCAAGGTGGCCGACATCATGGCGATCCTCGGCTCCATCGACGTGATCATGGGCTCGGTGGATCGCTGAGCAGCTCCCGCCGCCGTGATCCGCAGCGGAGCCGGCGACAGCGCTGGCTCGATCAGCTGCGGCGCTGCGGGGTGGCCCTTCCGGCCCTGCTCACCGGTTACCTCTGGCTGAAGGGCTGGCACGCCGGCCTGCCGGGGCTCTCCTGTCCGCTGCGGGAGCTCACGGGAATTCCCTGCCCCACCTGCTTCCTCACCCGTGCCACGGCAGCCGCTCTCAACGGCCAGCTGGCCACCTCGGCTCAGCTGCACGCCTTCGGGCCGCTCGCCGCAGCCGCCCTGGTGGTGTGGTCGGTGGCAGCGTTGCGCAGCGGTCGACTGGTGCCCCGGGCCCTGAACGGACGTCATCTGGTGCTGGCCGCCGCGGCATTGCTGCTCTACTGGGCCGCACGGATGCTGTTCAGTTACGGGCTCGGTCTGCCTGCGTTTCCAAGCGGGTAGCCCGCATCCGCTGAGGCGGAAGCGGGCGTGATGCTTCCGGGGAGCTAGCTGATGGCTCCCTGGTGATACGCCGAGTTCTGGATGTAGAAGGTTCCCACCGGCACGGCCACGAGAGCTCCGAGGCCACAGGTGCAGACGGAAACAATCAGCACCAGCAGCCAGGTGAGCAGCTGGATGCCGGCAAACGTGCGACCGCGCGGTGAGCGATACACCGCCTGGAACGAGGACGCGAAGGCCTCCACGATCGGCTGATCACTGAGGAAGATCCTGTTCACGAACACCGGCGTCACCAAGGCCACGGCAATACCGGGCAGGATGCAGAGCAGGAAGCCCACGGTGGTCACCACCGAAAACAACGCACCGGCGAGGAGGTAACGCAAGGGCCGCTGCAGCAGGGCGCGGAAGGCCACCTGAGAGGAAATGTTCTCGCCGCTGTCGTAATGCATGGCGGGCACGGCCACGAACAGCACCCCCACCAGATTGGAGAGGATCGCGAACGGCACCTGGGAGAGATTGCCCAGCCAAACGGCCAACGACCCCACGGCTTCAGCATCGGTATTGCCGCCGGCCAGACCGATTCCGATCAACGAAAAGATCACCGACACGACAAAGCCGATCACAGCGATGACGATGGTGGCCACCCAGATCAGCAGGATGGTGGGGATGTGGGCCACAAATGCCGCCCAGGCCTTGTTGATGCTGGGCGGCTCGTAAGCGATCTCGGCGGCCAAAAGAAAAAACAACGCACTGAGGGGAACGTAGTCGTGGTGACCACAGCCGACAACAGACCTGTCATGAACGGCGGAAATCTCCCGCCCACAAGCAAGCAAGACACGGCGCTGCAGGCCTCGTCCGCCACTCCGGCGGCGTGGGTGGCTTGACCACCACGCCGGCTTTGTGGGGCGGCCCACCAGGATGGTCAGACGGCGGGAAGGATGGAGGAAGGTGATGCAGCCAGGGGAGGGTGCGATCAACCCGAAGGTGGGGGGGCCCGGCACCCGCCAGGATCCCGCCGACTGGCTGGAGCTGCGGCGAATGGTGCGCTTCGGCGACACCGATGCCGCCGGCGTGATGCAGTTCCACCAGTTGCTGCGCTGGTGCCACGAAGCCTGGGAGGAAAGCCTGGAGCGCTTCGGCATTGCGGCCGCAGAGATCTTTCCGACCCCCGCCGCCACGCCCGCCCGCGCGCTGCCGGTGGTGCACTGCGACGCCGACTACCGGCGGCCCCTCGTCTGCGGCGCTCCCCTGCAGATCAGGCTGGAGCCGCAGCGCCTGGAGGCATCGAGCTTCGAGGTGGCCTATCGCTTCACTTCTGAAGGGCGTGAAGTGGCGCGGGCACGGCTGCGCCATGTGGCGATCGATCCAACGGTCCGGCAACGGCAGGCGCTACCGGATGTGGTCGAACGGTGGCTTGCGGCCTCAGCACCGGCTGCGTCATCAGCTTCTGCAGCGCCAGTGGAGCCGGCAACACCACCAGCGGAGTAGCGGAGTCCGCTCCGGGTTAGCGGCCGAAGACCCACAGCAGCCCCGCCAGCTGGAGCGGCAGCAGGGAAGCGATCAGGGTGAGGGGATGGAGCGGTTCCAGCGCGAGCCCGGGAGCCAGGCTGACGCTGGCCACGCCTCCCACACCAAGCACCACAAGCAGCAGGGCTCGACGTGCTGTGCCGGCGCGTAGCTTCCCCATCAGAACCACTCCTTCTGGGCATCGATATAGGTGGCCTTGAAATCCTGCGGGGTGGCGGCGAGATAAATGATGCCTTCGATCAGGCCGATCACACCCATCACGAAGCCGCCGAACCCGCAGGTGAGCACAGTGACGAGCAGCATGATGATGCCGGCCTTGGTGTAACCAAGCATGAACTTGTGAATGCCAAGCGCACCAAGAAAGAGCCCCAGCAGCCCTGCCACCAGTTTCTTGTTGGCGATTTCGGAATCAGTCAGGTCAGCCATCGGTGGCAGTCAACGCGCACCCTCTTTAGCGGGGTTCGGGGTTGATTTCATGCTGTTGCCGCAACCATTCATGCCAGCGCGGCCGCTGCCACTTGCCCGTGTCGGTGCGCGCCAGGGATGTGCACGTCCACCAGTGCAGCGGCCGCTCGGCCGGTGGCAGGCGGCGGGCGAGCTCCATCAGGCCTACGCGCAACGGCGCAGCAGCTCCGCCTGGCAGCGGGCGGACCAGGGCCACCAACCGCTCGCCCCAGAGAGGATCCCGCACCGGCAGCAACAGCAGATCTGCCAGTGGCAGGCCGGCGGCGGAGGCCAGCCGCTTCAGCCGCTGCTCCACCTGCTCGGGAAACACGGTTTCGCCGCCGCTGTGGATGGCGCCGTCGAGCCGGCCCAGCACCTGCAGACCGGCCGGTGTGAGCTGCCCGGCATCGCCGCTGGCCCACCAGCCCTCGGCGCCGGGTTCAGCGAACGGGCGCAGGCCGCTGCCGTCGGCGGCCAGCCAGCCCGGGCTTAGCCGCCCGCAACGGAGTTCGATCGCGCCATCGGCAGGGTTCAGGCGCAGGGTCACATCGTCGAGGGGGTGGCCGCAGCCCCCATCGCCGGCCAGGAAGCGCTGCGGCGGCAGCGCCGTGACCATGGCGGCGGTTTCGGTGGCCCCATAGCAAGGGGCGAGGCGGATCTCCTCGCGCCGGGCCCAGGCGGCCAGATCCGGAGCCAGGGGGCCGCCACCGGTCCAGATCACTGCCACGCCCCGCAACCAGCGCCGCCCTGCCGGATCCGCCAACAGGCGCTGCAGCTGGGTGGGCACCAGCGACAGCAGCACCGGACGATCCGTCGGCAGAGGCACCGCCTCCGGCAGCTCAGCCGGCGCGCGCAGCAGCTGCGGCGGCAACCAACGCCACTGGCCGCCCCACTGCCGGGCACGCAGCACCGGCATCAGGCCGCTCGTGTGCTGCAGCGGCAGCGGATTGAGCTGCAGGCAGCCGGCGGGATCGAGGCCCAAGGCCTGCAGCCAGGCGGCCGTGGCGCGGGCCGAAGCCTGCAGATGGGCCAGCGGCTGCACGCACCAGCGGCGCCCGCCACGGCTGCCGCCGCTGCCGATCACCACCCCCGGCGCCGCCAGCGGCGGGCAGCCGGCCATGGCTGCCACCAGCTCTTCCCCTTCCCCTGCCGCACACAACCCCACCAGCTGCCCCCGCTGCCAGGCGGCCAGCAACCGGGCCACCTGCGGCTCAGGCGCCACCTCGGCGTGCACTTCGATGCTGAGGGCCATCGTCTGCCCGATCAGGCGTCACAAGCTATGGCCTCCCTCGGCCCGCTGGCCGGCGCCAGCCGCCTGCCACACGGTTTCCGGATCGGCGGAGCACAACGCTGAGGCCTGCGCCCAGCCGGGCGCCAGGCCGGGGGCGGCGGGGGTGGCGCTCCGGCTCTGCAGCGCCGCCAGATGCCCCACCAACCGCTGCGCGATGCCCGTTTCGAAGGCCGTGCTCAGCACCACTGCACTGGCGCCGCCGTCGCCCTGCTGCAACGCCGCCAGCAGCTGCCGGGGATCCCCTTCCACGGCAGGGCGCCGCACCTGCCAGCCCGGCCAGTGGCGGCGCAGGGCGGGATCGAGCTGCAGCGACTCATCCAGCGCCACCGGCACCCGCCGTGCCAGCTCCATGAGGCCGGGAAGGTCAGCGGGAGCCAGGGGCTGCTCCAGCCATTCCAGGCGCGGATCCTCCGCCAGCCGCTCGGCCCACTGCCAGGCCGTGGCGCGGTCCCAGCCGCCGTTGGCATCCAGGCGCAGGCGGCTGCCGGCAGGCAGCCGCGCCAGCAGCTGCTCCAGCAGCTCACGCTCAACCTCATCGCCAGCGGCGGCCACCTTCCACTTGCAGGTGAACGGCGGCTCCGCTCGCCGATCGAGCGGCACAGGCGGCCGATCGAGCGCCGCGTCCAGCGCCGCCACCGCCGCTTCCCCTGCCGGCAGGAGCACGGCGGAAGGGGGCGCCGCCAGCCAGCCGCCGGCGGCCACGCCCAGCAGCCCATCGGCTTCCGCCAGGGCCAGGCCGAGCGCGAAAGCCAGCTCGGGCGGCAGGGAAGGCAGGGACGCCTCCAGCTCCTGCCGGGGCAGAGCGCTGCCAAGGGCCTTGATCGCCGCGGCCAGCGAGCGCTGGCGCTCCTGGGCGGTGGCTGGGGTGAAACACAGCGGCGCCGCTTCTCCCCAGCCAAGGCCGGCTGGGGCGGCCAGGCAGGAGCTGGTGCTGCCATGGCTGGGGGCGTCGATGCGGGAGTTGCCCGGGCCTTCGGCCTGGAGCCGCAGCAACCAGCCGTGCTTTTCGGCCATGGCGCCCTGGGCCGTGACGAGCGGACGCGCCAACGGCAGCCGGAAGGGCCGCCAGGTCAGCGTCACCAGCGGCTCAGCCATGGCCCCACCGCCAGTCCACAGGCCAGGCCGAGTCCGTTCAGGGCTTGAAACTGAAGCGCCAGGAACTTGCTGCTGGTGATCCGCTCAGGGGCGGCGTGGTGCTCCCGCAGCAGCTGGATCAAGGCACGGGCCGGCGGCAGGCCCACCACCCCGAGCAGGGCCGTGAGCGGCCAGCGGCCCAGCAGCACCGGCGCCCACTGCAGCGCCAGGGTGACGGCCACGAACCAGGGCACGAGCGCCGCCGCAGGCGCCGTGCCGAGCCGCACCACCGGCGAGTACTTGCCATTGGCGGCGTCTTCCGCCACCTGGTGGAAATGGGAGCAGAACAGCACCAGGGTGGTGGCAATGGCAGGCCCGCCGCCAAGCAGCAAGGCGGTGCGCCAAGGGATCGCTGTGGCCGACGCGGCGGGGGCGAGTGCCAGCAGGGCGGCGGCTGTGGCCAGCGGCCCGAAGGCCAGCCAGCACAGCGGTTCCCCCAGCCCCCTGTAACCCAGCCGCAGCGGCGGACCCTGGTAGGCGTAGCCGAGCCCGCAGCAGGCCAGCACCAGCGCCAGCACCGCCGGACTGCTGCGGGCCGCCACCACGGCGATCAGGACCAGACCCAGCCCCAGGCAGCCATTGGCCAGCACAGCCACCTGGTCGCGGCGGCCGGTGAGGTTCACCACTGAATGGGGCTTGCCGAGCCGGTCCACGCCGGTATCGGCATCAAAGACATCGTTGGCCAGGTTCTCCCAGCCGAGCAGGAGCACAGCCGCCACAAGGAACCCCAGCAGCTGGTCCCAGCGCGGAACCTGTCCCTGGCCGGCCAGCCAGCCAGCGGCCAGCAGCACGGGCATCACCGCCACCGAATACATCGGCCACTTGATGGCTGCCTTCCACAACCGGCGACGGGCGGGATCCGCGCAGGCGTAACGGCTTGCGACGACCTTGGGGTCGGACATGGGCAGCGGAGACGTCGGACCGAAGAGGACCCATACATTTGAGCAGCTTCCGCCCGCCGCTCCCGGCCCTCCCCCTGGTGCAGGTCGCCCCTTCCTTCACCGATCTGCTGGCAGCCGCCGCCCTTGGGGCACGGCAGCTCGAGGAGGAGGGCGTGCTCAGCCTGGCCCTGCCGATTCCCGCTCGGGACCCGCTGGCGCTACTCCCCCACCTGGGAGATGGCCATCGTTTCCGCTTCCTCTGGGATGGCGCCCCCGGGCTCTGCCTGGCGGCAACGGGCCACACAAACAGCCTTGTTCTGAGCGGTCCACGCCGCTTCGAGATGGCCCAGCGGTTCAGCGCCGTGAGCCTGAGCCGGCTGGTGACGGTGCCCCAGTTCTGCCCCGCCGCGGCGCGGCCGCGGGTATTGCTGGCCTTCTCCTTCTTCGACAGCCCGCTGCAGGAAGGCAATGGTGTAGCCGGTGTGGAGGCGGTCCTGCCCCGCTGGCAACTCAGCCGCCAGGGCCGCCATTGCTGGCTGAGGTTGCAGCGCAATCTGGGCGGGGATGTCACCACCAGAGCGATGGCCGAAGAGCTCTGGGAGCAGGCCCGCCGTCTGGAACAGCTGCCGATGGATCACGAGGCGGAGCTCCCCCTGGGCAGGGGCCCGGGCATCGCCAGCCGTTCTCCCTGGGAAGCGGGCTACCGCGAAGCGGTGACGCGTGCCCTGGAACTGGTGGAGAGCGGTGCGCTGCGCAAGCTGGTGGTGGCGGTGCGGCAGCAGTTGCAGCTCGACCGCCCGCTGGATCCACTCCAGTTGCTGGCCCATCTGCGACGCCATCAGCCCGGCAGCTGTCGCTTCCTGTGGCAGCAACGGGAAGGTGCGGCCCTGATCGGCGCCTCGCCGGAGCGGCTGCTGACCGTGCGCCAGGGCCAGCTGCGCAGCGACGCCCTGGCCGGCACTGCCCCCTGCGGGCCGCTGGCCGACCAGCTCAGCCGGTCCGTCAAAGACCGGCACGAGCACGAGCTGGTGGTGGAGGCGATCACTGAGGTGCTGGCCGGCGCCGGACTGTCGCCGCGGCGGCCGCGCCATCCGCGGCTGGCTCGGCACGGCCAGCTGGTGCATCTGCACACCCCCATCACCGCAGCCCTCGGGGACCAGCAGTTGCTGGCCCTAGCGGCGGCGCTGCACCCCACACCGGCGGTGGCGGGGCTCCCCCGCCGGGAAGCGATGGCCTGGCTGCGCAGCCTGGAACCGTTCGAACGAGGCCACTACGCCGCCCCGATCGGCTGGATCGACAGCGCTGGCGACGCCGAGCTGCGGGTGGCCATCCGCAGCGGGCGCCTGCACGGCGACCAGCTGGAACTCACGGCGGGTGCGGGGCTGGTGCGCGGTTCGGAACCGGAGCGGGAGCTGCAGGAAGTGGCCCTGAAACTGGGTGTCCTGCAACAACAACTCAATCTGCCGCTGGATCCAGCGATCCCGCACATACGCAGGCCCGCCAGTAGCAGCCTGCAGGGGTAGAGGGATAATCACACGCAGTTCAACAGTGCCGCACAGACGGGATGACGACGAGGGAGCGGCTGCAGAAGGTCTTCAAACACTCCCGGATGTTCAGAAGCATTCCGTCCAGCTGCATCGAGGCTCTGAACCCGCAGACAGGCACGATCAAAGAAGGCGATCTTCTCTTCCAAGAAGGGGAGTCAGCCGACTTCGCCTATGTGATTGAAGCAGGAATTCTCGGCCTGTTCAGCGGCGGACTGGAGCACACCACCTGCTGCTTCCGCAAAGTGGTGCAGGGGGATCTGGTGGGTGAATACGGGTTGTTCTGTGATCAGCCACGATCCGCTTCTGCGATCGCGCTGACCGATCTGAAGTACTTCCAGTTCGGCAAGGAAGATCTCCAGCAGATGCTGCATCAATCGGCTGATTTTCAGACTCAGCTGTTGGCATCGCTGGCCGAAGCCGCCTCCATCGGCAGGGATCCAAGGCAATCTCCTCTCAATACCATTCTGATTCACAATGTCCACCCGGAGTCCTTGCTCACACGCGAGGTCCTGGTGGAGCTGGCCAGCCATCTACGTAGGCAGGCGGGCAAAACCATCGCCTTAGAAAACCCTGTCATCACACGTCATTGCAGCAGCGAGGCTGAACTTCACCACCAGCTGACGGAAGCCACCAAAGCGCGCGATCTTCAGGTGTTGATCACGGACGATCCGCTGGCAGTGAGCTGGAGGAATCAGAAGTTGATCGACCGGCTGGTGATTCTCAGTGATGGCACCGTTGACCATGCCGATCTGCCCAGCCGTATGGATTCGGAGGCCATTCTGGTGCGGCTCTGGCCCATGGAGCAGGATTGCCCCAGCACGCAGGGCTGGTTCAGCGACAAGAGTTTTGCCTTCGTGCTCAACATCAAAGCGGCCAAGCAAAGCCATTTGGAACGGCTGGCCCGCACGGTGCTGCGCCTCCAGAACATTCTGGTGCTGGGCGGTGGTGGTGCCAGGGGATTTGCTCATGTGGGGGCGATTGCGGCCCTACAGGAACTTCCGGTGGATGACATCGACATGGTCATGGGCGTGAGCATTGGAGCGCTCGTTTCCTCCTTGGCAGCCTTTGAGCTGACCGCGCAGCAAATCCTCGGACACCTTGAGCGAGTGATCATCGACGCCAAGCCCTACACCATCACCATTCCTCGCGACTCCCTGTTTTCGTTGTCCAATTCCCAGCGTGAGCTCGCCGCCTTCTTCGGTTGCTCGATGATTCAAGACAGCTGGTTGGTGCTGCAGTGTTTCTCTACCAATCTCTCCACCAATCAACTTCAAGCCTGGACAGCTGGCGACATTCCCACGGCTGTGATCGCCAGCATGTCAGTGCCGGGAATCTTTCCACCCGTTGAAGATGCCACTGGCGAACTGCATGTGGATGGCGGAATCCTGAATAATCTTCCCATCGCTCCGGCCCGGCACCTGACCGATGGCAGGATCATCGCCATCTCGCTGGATGTAGAGCCAGATTCCGCCAATCAATATGGTGTGAACCGGCAGCGGCGCAGACCATCCCTCGGCAAAACCATCATCAACGCCATGATGTGTGCCTCCCACGCTGCTTCCCAGTCACAGGAACACCTTGCCGATGTGGTGCTGAGGCCTGAGATCGGGCACTACCCCTTCATGGAATGGAAGAGTTACAGCCAGATCTTTGAAGCTGGCTACAACCATGCGCGCAGCCAACTCCCCAGTTCGCTCGCTTCGGGAAACACCCCCCAAACGCCGAGCAAGCCGAGCAGCCTCTGAGCGAGTCGGTCGAGCGCTGCGCGCTTAGCCATCAGCCACCCACCAAGTCAGCTTGGCCATTGGATCGGCATCCAGCGCATCAGGATTCAGCTGATCGGGATTCAGCTGATCGGGATTCCCCTCGTACAGGTCTGGCTGGCCTTCTTGCCACCTGAGTTGTGGAGCATGGCTTCACATCAGCAAGGCCAGTCCCTCCATGTAGTTCTCCACCTTCGGAAGCGGTGGTTTGCCATGGCTGAGCAGTGTCTTCTCTGCGATGGCCGTGGCCTCGGGTAGCCGGTCGTAGGGGATCGACGGGTAGGCGTGATGCAGCGAGTGATGCGGCAGGCCTCCCATCAGCACGTTCACCAGCGGACCGGCGGCAATGTTCCGCGAGGTGTACAGCTGAGTGAGCTCGTAGGTGGTGTTGGCGTGCCAGAGCCTGTGGTGCTCGATCATGCCGCGCACCTGCATCAGTCCGCCCACGAGGCGCTCCACCACCACCAGCATCAGGATCAGCTTGATCACCTCGCCCTGGCTGATTGCCCAGGCAAACATGCAGGTTTGCACCACCAGGATGCCGATCAGGTCGTTGACCATGCCGGCGACAAGGCGTGAATGGCTGTCACGCAGTTTCCAGCCGAACCAGAACATCGACACAATCAATTGAAGGCCGCCGAACACGAGCACGCTGATCCAGAACGGGTGCTGAAAGTGGAGACGCCGCAGCGCACCGGCCCTGGCCTCCTCCTCCTCGGACGGTTCCCGCCGCTCCGGGTCGCGCAGGTCCATCCCATTCATGCGGTGATGGAGCTGATGCAGATTGCGGTAAGTGCGATAGGGCCAGCCGATCGGCCAGCTCAGCGCGCAGCCCACGGCCTGTTCAATGTCACCGAGGTCAAGCAGGGTGGAGTGGCTGATGTCGTGGGTGCTGATCATCACAAAGGCGTAGAGCAGCGTGCTCGCCACCAGCCAGGGCAGGGCCAGAAGCAACCTGGGTTCCTGCCAGTACATCCACAGACAGGCGAGCGAAGGCACCAGCAGGGCGAACAGACGCAGCCAGCCGAGGCCTTGGTTCACCTTGAACAAGGGCTGAACCAGGTCCTCGATGCCTTCGGTCATCAGGCGGTCAGCGCGACGCTGCTCCTTACTGAATCCGGTGTCCTGATTGGAATCGCTACCCGGGACCAGGCTGGCGTCGGACGTCATGGTTCCGGTCGCGAAGATGGACCCAGAGACTAAACCCGATCCACGAATCAGCAGCAACGGCTCCTCTGGTGGACTGGCCCTGGCGGATGGCCAGGCCTCAGGCCTTCAGAAGCCGCTCGATGGTGAGATCGGCCACGGGCACACCGCCCAGCCGTTCGATCTCGCGGATGCCCGTGGGGCTGGTCACGTTGATCTCGCTGAGGCGGCCGTCGATCACATCGATGCCCACGAAGAACAGGCCTTCCGCCTGTAGCACCGGCGCCAGTTCGGAGCAGATGGCGGTTTCGGCGGCGGTGAGGGCCGTGGGTTCAGGGGCACCGCCCACCGCCAGATTGCTGCGGAACTCGCCGGGCAGGGGCCGGCGGTTGATCGCCCCCAGCGGCTCACCGTTCACCAGCAGGATGCGTTTGTCGCCGGCGGTGACGGCCGGCAGGAAGGCCTGCACCATCACCGGCAGCGTCTGCTGGTGGGTGACCAGTTCCAGCAGGGCACGCAGGCCCGGTGCGGCGGCGGCGGTGCGCACCACGCCCTGGCCGGCGCGGCCCCCCAGCGGCTTGAGCACCACCTCGTGGTGCAGGGCGGCGAAGGCGGCCAGCTGCTCGGCATCGGCACTCACCAGCGAGGGCGCCATCAGGTGGCTGAAGCGCAGCGCGCCGAGCTTCTCGTTCCAGGCCAGCAGGGCTGCGGGCCGGTTGAGCACGCGCACGCCCTGGTGCTCGGCCCGCTCCAGCAGCAGGGTGGCGTAGAGGAAGGCTTCATCGACGGGGGGATCCTTGCGCATCCACACCACCGGGAAGTCGCAGAGCGGCAACCAGAGCGGTTCCCCGGCGCTGAACCAGGGATCGGGCACCTGCCAGCCGTCACCGTCGGGGTGCATGGGGGCGAAGGTGACGGGGCGGGCGCGCACCAGCGGCGTGCAACCGGGGCCAGCGGCGCCGGCCCGCTCGCCTTCCACGGCCAGCTCGGCGATGGTGCAGACCCACACTTCCTGGCCGGCCCGCTGGGCCGCCTGCATCAGGGCGACGCTGGAATCCTTGGCCGGCCGCAGCCGCTCGATGGGGTCGACGACGAAGAGCTGGGAAGCGGGCGCCGGGGTGCGTGCTGTGGCCCCCACCCCTCAGGCTCCCTGCAGCAGGGGATCGAGGCGGCCGGTGCGTTCGAGGGCATGGAGCTCGTCGCAGCCGCCGATGCCCCGATCGGCGATGAAGATCTGGGGCAGGCTGGTGCGGCCATCGGCGCGGTCGGCCATGGCGGCGCGGGCCGCGTCATCGCCATCGATGCCGTATTCGGTGTAGGCGACCCCTTTGCGATCGAGCAGCGCCTTGGCGCGCATGCAGAACGGGCAGAACCGCCAGGTGTAGATCTCCACGCTGGGACTGGCGGAGGAGGGAGCGGGGGATGCCGCCATCAGGCTGGACCGGTGCTTTGGCTGGATCCTAGGAGCGGCCCCGGTCGGGGAGCGCCGACGCGGGCGTGGCAAGCAGGCGCGGCTGATACGGTCGAATCCACCACGCCCCAGGCCCGCCGGTGCTCGATCTCACCGATTTCAAGCGCGATCTCTCCGAACTCACCGACCGCCTGGGCCATGCCCAGGACTGTCTTTGACGTACCGGCCCTGAACGCGCGCCAGCAGGACCTCGAGCAGCTGGCCTCCCAGCCTGGCTTCTGGGACGACCAGCAGCAGGCCCAGAAACAGATGCGCCAGCTCGATGAGGTGAAGGCGCAGCTGGAGCAACTGCAGCAGTGGCAGGCGGCGATCGACGACGCCCGCGCCACGCTTGAGCTCTACGACCTGGAACCCGACGAGGAACTGCTGGGCGAGGCCAACGGCGGCCTGCAGAGCCTCAAGGGCGCCCTCGACCGCTGGGAACTGGAGCGGCTGCTGAGCGGCCCCTATGACAAGGAAGGCGCCGTGATCTCGATCAACGCCGGCGCCGGCGGCACCGATGCCCAGGACTGGGCGCTGATGCTGATGCGCATGTACACCCGCTGGGCCGAAGACCACGGCATGAAGGTGTCGGTGGACGAACTCTCTGAAGGGGAGGAGGCGGGCATCAAGAGCTGCACGATCGAGATCGACGGCCGCTATGCCTACGGCTACCTGCGCAACGAGAAGGGCACCCACCGGCTGGTGCGGATCTCGCCCTTCAACGCCAACGACAAGCGCCAGACCAGCTTCGCCGGGGTGGAGGTGATGCCGAAGCTGGAGGAAGACGTGAAGCTCGACATCCCCGACAAGGACCTGGAAGTGACCACCTCCCGCTCGGGCGGCGCCGGCGGCCAGAACGTGAACAAGGTGGAGACGGCCGTGCGGATCCTGCACATCCCCACCGGCCTGGCGGTGCGCTGCACCCAGGAGCGCTCCCAGCTCCAGAACAAGGAGAAGGCGATGGCGCTGCTGATGGCCAAGCTGCTGGTGATCGCCCAGGAGCAGCGGGCGTCGGAGATCGCCGACATCCGCGGCGACATCGTGGAAGCGGCCTGGGGCAACCAGATCCGCAACTACGTGTTCCACCCGTACCAGATGGTGAAGGATCTGCGCACCGCCGTGGAAACCACCGATGTGCAGGGGGTGATGGATGGCGATCTCGATCCCTTCATCCAGGCGCTGCTGCGCCAGGGTGTGGAGATCGCCGCCGATGAGGCCGCCTGAGCCCCGTTGATCCCCTGATGGCCAATCCCCAGATGCCTGAGAGCAGCCCCCCGGACGCCCCCGGCGCGACCACGGCAGCTCCCGCAGTGCCGCCGCCGAGCTTCGTGAAGCTGGCGATGCGCAACATGGTGCGCAAGGGGCGTCAGAGCCTGCTGCACTTCGGGCTCACCGCCGTGGGGCTCAGCTCCCTGCTGCTGCTGCTGGCCTGGTTCGGCCGCCCCACCCTGCCGCAATGACGCTGCCAGCCGCCCACGGCAACCTGCCGCTCCCGCCCGACCTCGACCTGGCCTTCTCCAGCGACGACGACCTGCCGGACGAGCTGCTGGCCGCCGCCGGAGATCTGGCCGATCCGCTGGCGGGGGCCGATCTGTGGCATGGGGCTCTGAGCGTGTGGCTGGCGCAGCTGCAGGGCGAACTGCCGCCCGAGCTGGCAGCGTCCTCCTACAGCCTCGGGCTCAGCCTGGTGAACGATGCGGCGATGGCGGAGCTGAACGCCGACTGGCGCCAGAAGGAGGGCCCCACCGATGTGCTGGCCTTCGCGGCCCAGGAGGAGGCGCCACCGCTGCCGACCGGCGGCGACGACGACGAGGACAGCGAGCCGCTCGAGCTCGGCGACATCGTGATCTCCGTGGAGACGGCCGCGCGGCAGGCCGAGGCGGCGGGCCAGAGCCTGGCGCGGGAGCTCACCTGGCTGGCCAGCCACGGCCTGCTGCACCTGCTGGGCTGGGACCACCCCGACGACGCCCGCCTGGAGGCCATGCTCGCCCGTCAGGACCAGCTGCTGGAGGGCATCGCTGCGGCGGCTCCAGCAGAAAGCGGCGACGCCGGCCCGGTGTGCGAGCCGTGACCGGCAGGGGGAGCGTGCCAGTGAAACCAGCGGTAAGGTTCGACGCAGGCCCGAGTTGCGGCGCCCATGACCACGCTGCTGCCACGCTCCACCGAACCGATGGCGAGTGAAGCTCCTCGCCGGGGGCGCGGCCGCCGGGGCGGAGCCTGGAGGGTGGCCGGCGATCTGCCGCTGAGCCTGCGCTACGCGATCCAGGGGCTGGGCTACGGCTTCGTCAGCCAGCGCAACTTCCGCATCCATGTGATCACCGGCGCGGTGGTGTTCGGCCTGGGGCTATGGCTGCAGCTGAGCCTGGATCGCCTGGCAGTGCTGGTGCTCACGGTGGCGGCGGTGCTGGTGCTGGAACTGCTGAATACGGCGATCGAATCGGTGGTGGATCTGGCGATCGGGCGCCGCTTCCACCCGCTGGCCAAGATCGCCAAGGATTGCGCAGCCGCCGCCGTGCTGGTGGCCGCCCTGGCTGCCGTGCTGATCGCGGCGCTGCTGCTGGTGCCTGCCCTGCTCCTGCGGCTGGGGCTTTGAGCCGCCCAAACCGCCGCTCCCTGGCGCGGGTGGGTTGAATGGCGGCAGGTCCGGCAGCCGGGATGCTTCTCGTTCTCGACAACTACGACAGCTTCACCTTCAACCTGGTGCAGTACCTGGGCGAGCTGGCGGCGCAGCACCCGCTGGCGGCCGAGCTGCGGGTGGAGCGCAACGACGCGCTCACGCTGGAGCAGATCCGCCAGCTGGAGCCGGCCGCGATCCTGATCTCGCCGGGCCCCGGTGATCCGGATCAGGCGGGCGTGTGCCTGGAGGTGCTGGCGGCGCTGGGGCCGACGGTGCCGATCCTGGGGGTGTGCCTGGGGCACCAGTGCCTGGCCCAGGTGTACGGCGGCAAGGTGGTGCGCGCCCATGAGCTGATGCACGGCAAAACCTCACCGGTGCTGCATGCAGAGGTGGGGGTGTTCGAGGGGTTGCCCAACCCGCTCACGGCCACCCGCTATCACAGCCTGATCGCCGAGCGCGAGAGCCTGCCCGACTGCCTGGAGATCACCGCGTGGCTGGAGGACGGCACGATCATGGGACTGCGGCACCGGCAGTACCGCCACGTGCAGGGGGTGCAGTTTCACCCGGAAAGCGTGCTCACCCAGAGCGGCCATCAGCTGCTGGCCAACTTCCTGCGGCAGGCCGCCAGCACGACGAGCGGAACCAGCCGGTAGGGCTCGCCCCGGCAGCGCTGCTAGGTTCCGCCAAGATCCGGCGCCATCGGGGCGCGAAGCAGCCCATGGCGTCCGACTCCCCGGCACCGGCCCCGTCCCGGCGCCGCCTGCTTGCCCAGCTGCTGGTGGGGGGCTTGACCCTGGCGATGCCCCTGGCCCTGGCGCTGCCGCCGGCCGGCCATGCTGCCGGTGGAGTGAGCATCACCAGCTACGGGCACAGCGCCCTGCTGATCCGCGGCGGTGGCGCCACGGTGCTGCTGAATCCGTTCAAGGCGGTGGGCTGCGCCGCCGGGCTGCCGGAACCGAGGGTGAGCGCCGATGTGATCCTGGCCAGCAGCCGCCTGCTGGATGAAGGGGCGCCGGTGGCCACCGGCCGCTTCCTGGCCAGCCCGGGCTCCTACCGGGTGGCGGGGCTGCGCATCGAAGGCTTCGCCGCCCCCCACGACCGCCTCGGCGGCCGCCGCTTCGGCATGGCCACGCTGTGGCGCTGGAAGCAGGGAGGACTGGAGATCGCCCACCTCGGCGGCACGGCCGCACCGCTGAAACCGGAAGACCGCGTGCTGCTCGGCAAGCCCGATGTGCTGATCATCGGTGTGGGCGGCGGCGCCAAGGTGTACACGGGCGCCGAAGCCGCTGAAGTGGTGCGCGAACTGCAACCACGCCGCGTGATCCCGGTGCAATACGTGAGCGGCACCACCCCCGCCAGTTGCGACCAGGGCAGCGTGAAGCCCTTCCTTGATGCCATGCCTGGCACCCCCGTGCAGCGCCCGGGCCGCACGGTGACCCTGGGGGCTCCCCTGAGCGACGCCACGCAGATTCTGGTGTTGCGCTGAAGACGGGCGGCCTGCTGACCAGCGAGCCTTAGGCCTCAGCCATGGAGCCCATGACCACCGGGTGCTGCGGAGCTGCTGACTCCGATCAGACGCCGAGCCCGCTCCAGCAGCTGCGGAAGTTGTTCCGCCAGCGTTGCTGTCCGCTCATGGTTGGCCAGGAAGTGATCGAGTTCACGCTCCATCTGCAGCAGATAGCCCTGCAGCAATCCCACATGCTCCTTTTCCAGGTCAAGGGACCGTTCAAGCTGTTCACAACGCTCCTCCAGCTGGCGGTGTCCTGCGCTCGCCTTCAACCCCTGGCCTTCCAGCGCTGACAGGATCCTGGCCAATGGCATTGGTCGGCGCCAGTCGACACCCTCGGCGTGGCCGCTGGCATCGGCCCATTGCTGGGCGTCAAGCCAAGCCTTCAGAAGGCTCGGGCGGGCCTCCAGCAGTGCACGCGTGGCCAATTCCATGGCGCCGCTCGACACCCCGCTCGCCAGGATCCCGCGGCGCTGCCCAGTGGCCAGCTCTGGCAGTTCTGCGGCCAACAGCGCTGCCCCATCGCCACAGATGTTGATCAACTGGATCCGTTCCCGCCAGCGCCGCTTCAGTGCCGCCGATCTGGAGAGATCTGTCTGCCATTGATCAAGTGCGGCCTCCAGCTCCTGGGGAGCGTCAGAGCGCATCACCACGTCCGCCAGTCCGTCCGCCAGTTCCCCGTAGCAGATCCAGATGCGTGTGGACTCCCCCACTGCCGCAGGTTCCAGACAGGCAAGCTCCTGCAGCGAAGGAGCCCCAGCGGCCTGGCTGTACATCAGTCCGCTGCCGGGCAGGCCATACAGCCAGAGGGCGCCATGGCCGTCGTAGGAGCTGGTCTGGGGCGATAAACCCATGGATTGGTGGCCATCGCCGATCCCGTGGCTCCATCCTGCCGCCCTTGCCTCACGGCTGCCCGGCCAGCCCTTCGGCGGTTGGCTGCTGGCCAAGGCCAGACAATGGGAGCACACCACCAGGGGCTCGCCTTGCGGAGGGAAACACTGCTGGAGAGTCTGCGCCGGTTTCCCGGTGATGCCGGGATGATTCAGCGGCTGGGGCAGGAGCTTGAGGCCAGCGGCGATTGGCCATTGATGGTTGAGGCGCTTCAGCCCCAGCTCCAGCACGTGAAGGCCGGCACACCGCTGGAAGCGCAGATCACTTATCTGCTGGCGAAGGCCTCCCTGGAACTTGGCGACGAGCGGCGCGCCCTGGCGCTGATTGGTCGCTCCCTGCTCGGACGCCCGGATTTCGCCTTCAGCCACCACATCAAGGGTCGGGCGCTCGCCCGGCTGCAGCGCTGCGCCGAAGCGATTGCCGCGCAGCAGCGCTGTGTGGAGCTGGCTCCCACGTTTTGCTGGGGTTGGTTTGAGCTCGGTTGCCAGCTGCGGCACCAAGGCGATCTTGAGCACGCCATGGGCAGCCTTCGCCGCGCCCTGGCTCTGCAGCCTGCTGAGAATCAGCACCACCACCGCCTCATTGAACGGGCGCTGGGAGAGGTGGAAGCCGAGTTCGCCCAGCGGGAACGCCAGGAAGCGGCCTTGTCGCTCTGGCCGGATCGAGCGCTGGTGCCACAGGGACAACGGCTCCCATCACTGGACGAAATCGAGCTGCAACTGGAGCAGTTCCGCCTGTTTCTCCATCGCCACGAAGCCCGGCGAAGCCGCTGAACCGGCAACACGTCAGTCCCAGCCGGGGATCTGCAGTTCGCGGGGGCGGCCATCGTGGTGCAGTGCACTGCTCGCGCCCGGCCAGCACAGGCCTGGGCCGGCCATGGCTGCAGGCCAGCGTTGCCGCAGAAGGGTGAGGCCGGCATGGCGGGCCGCACGGTCGTCGCCGCGGCTGTGGCGGCTGCTCCCCTCGACATGAACAAGCACCGCCTCCGGGGTGAGCACATGCCGCAGGCCGAAGGCTCCAAGCCGCAAGCAGAAGTCCACGTCGTTGCCTTCCACCGGCAAGGCTGGATCAAATCCACCCGCCTCAAGAAACAGCGGCCGCCTCACCATCAGGCAAGCGCCAGTGAGGGCGGGCCAGGTGGTGAGAAAGGAACTGCGGGAGCGGTGCACGTGATGGTCTGGAGGCAGGTCGCGGTAGGGGTGGGCACAGCCATCCCTGCCCAGCCCCGGCAGCACCCCGGCGTGCTGCAGGCGCCCTGCAGGCGTGAGCAGCAGGGCGCCTGCGCAGCCCACCACCGGGCGCAGCGCCTGGGCCGCCAGGCTTTCGAGCCAGCCGGAGTGGTGCCCACGGCGCTGCAGAGGGTGCACGTCGTTGTTGAGAAACAGCAGCAGATCTCCACGGGCGGTGCGGGCTGCCCCGTTGTTGAGCAGGCTCCAGTTGAACGGGCCATCGCCATCCAGCCAACCGGCCCGCAGACCTGGCCGCTCCTGCCATCGACGCTGCAGCTCGGCGCTGGCCTGCTGGCGTGAACCGTTGTCGACCACCCACACCTCAAGGCGCAGCCGGGGCGTCTGCGCCCGGTCAACCCCATCGAGGCAAGCCTCCAGCAGATCGGGGCGATCGCGGCTGGGCACGATCACGCTCACGAGCGGTGGCGAGCTAGGCAGGGCCCAGGTGATACGGAAACCGGCCGCCCCGCCAGGCTGTGCTGATCCCGGCGGCCCCACCGTGTGGGGCGTGACGGCTGTGACCGCCTCACCCAGCTCACGCAGGTGGCGCTGCAGCAGGTCGGAGCGAGCGATCGCCGGCATGGCGGAGGGCTGGCCGCCTGCGGCAACACGGCAGTGCACCAGGATCCGCGGCAGGGCAACCAGGCGCGGCTGGCAGGCGAGGGCCTGCAACTGCCAGGCGAACAGGGCGTCGGGTGCGGCAGGCGGTGGTGACAGGCCGGCCTGCTGCAGCCAGTCGAGCCGCCACACGCTCAGCCCATCCAGCCAGGGGGTGCTCCAGAAGCTCTCCGGCTGCCAACCCGGCTTGAACCAGGGCCCAAAACGCTCGCCGGTTGGGCTGATCAGGTCTTCGTCGGCGTAGAGGCCATCGGGGAGCCGTTCACCAGCTTCCTGCCGGCGCTTCAGTTCGGCCGCCACCCAGCCCAGAGCTCCCGCCCGCAGCTGGGCGCCGGCACCGACGCAGACCTGCCAACCGGGCAGCGGATCAACTGGCTCGAGGGGGGGCAAGGGCGGCTCCAGGTGCCGGCGCCAGTAGCGGTAAGCGGCGGGGCCCAGCCCATCGGCGAGGGTCTCGCCGTCGAGAGCGGCGAGGCCCTCCAGCCGTTGCCGGCGGCGAGCGATCCAGGGCTGGTGCGGCAGGGCTGCCGCGGCTGCGGCCATGGCCCCGGCGGCCGCCGGCCAGTCGTTCTGCTCTTCCAGCAGTTCCGCCAGAGCGAAAGCGTTCCAGCCGAGATCTGGATCGCAACGGGCACTCTCTCGCTGCAGGCGGATCGCCTCCGGGCGCCGCCCCTGGCGCGCTCGCAGGCGGCCCAGCAGATGCAGGGCTGCCCCATGGCGCGGATCCAGCGCCAGGCATTCCCACAGTGCTGCTTCCGCCTCAGCCCATTGCTCCCGCTCGAGGGCCTGCTCGCCGAGGGAATACCAGTGCTGCGGTGTGGAAGCCAAGGGGAGGCCACACTGGATGGGTTGCCACAGCTCAGTGTCGCCCCTGGTTGTGAATCTGTGGGGCCATCTCGGCGGTGGGTTCGGCCTGGGCGAGGGTGCGCTGTGCACGGCGCGAGCCCTGCGTGCCGCCGGGCTCACGGTGCAGCTGCGCCACCTGCCCCTGGCGACCCATGCCGATGGAGCTGAGGGCGCCGCCGCGGGGCAAGCCACCGCCGCGATCGATCTGGTGCACACCAACCCCAATGTGCTGCGGCAGACCGCTGGCCTGGCGGAGCGGCTGCAGCTGGAGGCACCGCTGCGGATCGGCTTCTGGGCGTGGGAGCTGGAAGCCTTCCCCGACGGCTGGGAGGTGGGCTTCTCAGGCCTCGATCAGCTGTGGTGCCCTTCGCCCTTTTGCGCCGCCGCCCTTGGTCAGCGCAGCCCGGTGCCGGTCACGGCGTTGCCGCATCTGATCGATTGGCAGCGTGCCGACCGGCTGGCGCAGTTGCGCGCCGGCCGCAGTGGCGGTGGGGAGCCCTTCACCGTGCTCTTTGCCTTCGATTTCTGGAGCACCCGCGGCCGCAAGAATCCCGACGGCGTGATCGAGGCCTTCCTCGCCGCCTTCCCGACAGGCGGTGCGCTGGAGGCGCGGCTGGTGCTCAAGCTCGCCAGTGCCAGCCAGTTTCCGGAGGCCACCGCCCAACTGGTCGAGCGCTGCGCCGGCGATTCCCGCCTGCAGCTGATCACCAACCACCTGTCTGCGGGCGCCTTTGATGCCCTCTACGCGCAAGCCGACGTGGTGCTCAGCCTGCATCGGGCCGAGGGATTCGGACTGCTGATGGCCGAAGCCATGGCCGCTGGCATCCCGACGGTGGCCAGTGGCTATGGCGGCAATCTCTGCTTCATGC